>Ga0209343_10008189_pt1 | contig 12201 bp, 12 predicted proteins | sample RifCSPlowO2_02_FD_184026 | JGI IMG/M metagenome (GOLD analysis project Ga0209343, IMG submission 184026) | Groundwater microbial communities from Rifle, Colorado - Rifle CSP2_plank lowO2_0.2 (SPAdes) (version 2) | ecosystem: Environmental > Aquatic > Deep subsurface > Groundwater | place... | reverse complement strand
GGCGGCGCGCACCAGCACACACAGGTTGAAAAACAAATTGCCGTACAGCAGCAGCCAGGGCGTGCCTTGCAGATCGGGTCCACCCCATTGCACCAGCAGCCCGTGCGGCCCCATCAAGGCCAGCACCCCCATGGCCGCGACCAGTGTGGGCACCACAAAGGGCAGCATCAGGCCGCGCAAAATCAGGGTGCGGCCCGCAAAGTCAAAGCGCGCCAGCACCCAGGCCACCGGCAAGCCCAACAGCAGGGACACAACGCACGTCGCACCCGCCTGCAAAAACGACCAGGCCATGCGCCAGCGCAAATAGGGGTCTTGCCACGGCGCCCAGACCGCGTCCCAAACACCCTGCCCGCCTGGCAAGCCCTCCCAGCCCTGCGCTACCAGCCGCACCGCAGGCGCCACCAGCACCACCAGCAGAAAAACCAGTGGCAAGAGCGCCAGGGCATGGGGCGCTACGGCGCAGCGTATGCGCGCCAGCATCACGCCCGGCAAACGGGCTCTTATTTCAATACCACTTTGGTCCAGCGGGCCAGCCATGCCGCGCCTTTGTCCGCCAGGTCTTGGTCCTTGGGGTTGTCAAATGCAGCGGGCTCGGGAGCGAACTTCATCACGTCGGCGCGGGCCACGCCCTGCTCCGCTGGGAACATCCACATTTCCGTTTGCATTTGTTGCTGCACCGGAGCTGAGCGCATGAATTCGATGAATTTCTCCGCTACCGCGCGTTCCTTGCCGCCCTTGACCAAGGCGACGCCCTCGACCTGGCGGAACACACCTCCGGGCAAAGAGAGGCTGGCCGTAGGTGGCTCGGTGAGCTTTTCCTTGCTGTAAAACAGCTCTGCCGCGGGGCTGGTGGCGTAGCTGACCACCAGTGGGTGTTTGCCGCCATTGCGGCTGAACTCGGTGTAATAGGCTTCGCTCCAGCCCTTGGCCACTTTCACGCCGTTGGTGCGCATGCGGGCCCACCAGTCAAACGCCTTCTCTTCGCCCATACCACCCACCGTGGCCAGCATGAAGGCATAACCTGGGCTGGACGTCGCTGGGTTTTGCACCACCAAGAGTTTGGCGTAAGCGGGCTGGGCCAGGTCTTCCAGTGTCTTGGGCAGGGCCAAGCCGCTTTTGGCAAACCAAGCCTTGTCATAGTTGAGGGTGACGTAGCCGTAGTCCACCGGAATCAGACCGGTAGGCAATGGCGCAACGGCGGCGCGGCTTGCGGCAGGGCCGGTGTACGCCTCCAGCACATCGGCGGCCAAGGCCTTGGGCGCCAACGCATTGTCGATGCCGTACACCACATCGCCAATCGGATTGGCGCGGGTCAAAATGAGTTTATTCAGCATTTCACCGGCATCGCCTGCCTTGGTGATGCGCAAAGTTATGCCGTTCTCCGCTTCAAACTGCTTCAGCAGGGGCTTGGGTACCGCGAACGAACTGTGGGTCAGCACCCGGAGTTCCGTGGCGGCGTGGGCCGTGGACAAGGTGGAAGCCACCAAAAGGCTGGCGCACGCGGTGCCCAGAAAAGAAAAAATCCCGTGTTTCATGCAATGCTCTCTTTCAATGCGCCAAGGGCAGGACGCATGAAAATCAGAACCGCATAAACACAGGGACTGGATTCGTCACACTTCCTACGCTGGCAGAACCCAGATCAGGTTCATGGGGTATCTCTCAGTCCGCCGCTTGGCGGGCACCCCCGGTGAAAGCAGGATTGTAGGGGTCGAACGGGTAGACAGCTGCGGGGCGCAATCTGCCCCAGCTTTCATCCTCTTGATTCCATACACGGCGAGTTGGACTTCAAGCCATCCGATCCCCTGGCACGCCCCGCAGGCAGGAGCCCTTTCAATCGGCCCCACCCTACCCAAAGACGCACCAGCGCGCGCCCCACGGCGGGAACCCGAGGCTCCCATACCAAGCTGATGCTGTCTGCCCCCGCGGTCGGCCAGGATTCCAATACCAGGCGCTGCCCCGCGCGCAACGGCAAATCATGGCCAGGCGCGACAAAATGGTCCCCGGCGTCGGCAACCGGGCTGCCGTGCGACAGATCCAAAGTCACCCAAGCGCGACCCGACGTCACCCGCAAAACCCCTGCCCCCCGAAACTGCAAGGACAGGGCGCAACCTCTGGTCAACTGCCAAGGCGTGTTGCCCCCCATGGCGACGGCCTTGGTGAGGGCGTGCCCACGCGACGCTTGTTGCGAATTTACCTGCGCTTGTTTGACAAAACTCATTGCATACCCCAGTTCGTTAATCGGCAAGAGCATGATTGCCCAGGAATGCCTTGCGGTCCAATGAAATCGGGATATGCTATTCATTCGATTTACGCATCAATCACTTTACCCACTGCGCCCACCATGGTGACTCCCAAATTGCCGCCCTCCGAGAACCGTCTGCGCAGTCGGCCGATCTCTGCAGGCCATTTGCGGGCCTTGGAGGCTGTGGCCCGCCATTTGAACTTTCGTGCGGCGGCAGACGAGCTTTCACTGACGCAAAGTGCCGTCAGCCGGCAGGTGCAGGCGCTGGAAGACGAGGTCGGAGTGCCCCTTTTTCTACGGCACACCCGTGCCGTGGAACTCACCAGTGCCGGAGCGCAGTTGCTGCGTGCCGTCATTCCCTCACTGGAGCGCGTTGACAGCGCCGTGCGTTTGATCCGCCGTAGCGCGGGGCGCAAGAGTGTGGCCATCACCACCTGGGCCTCGTTTGCGTCCATGTGGCTGATTCCCCGGCTGGAAGCCTTTCAGTCAGAATTCCCCGACATTGACATCCGCATTGATGCCACCGACAACCCGGTGGACCTGGACACCAGTGACGTGGACATTGCATTGCGCTATACCCGCACCGGCACGGCACCGCCAGACGCCATACGCCTGTTTGGCGAACAACTGACACCCGTGGCCAGCCCTTGGCTGCTCAAAAGCGGCAAGCCACTGCGCCGTGGCGAGGACTTGGTCCACTTTGCATTGATCGAAGCGGGAGACGCCCACCGCACGCAAAATCTTGAATGGCTGACCTGGCGTCGCTGGCTGGACGAACATGGCTTCAAAACCCTGGAGCCCAAGCGCTGGTTGCACTTCAACTACGCCCACCAGATTGCCCAAGCCGCTTTGACAGGCCAAGGCGTGGCGCTCTCCCGCATGCCACTCATCGCGGACAGCCTTGCCAGTGGCGATCTGGTGGAAATACTGCCGAATATGCGACTGGACACCCCCATGGCGTACTGGCTCATGGTGGGACCGCGCAGCGGCCACCGGCCCGAAATCCAGGCTTTTTCCAGTTGGTTATTGGCCCAAGCACAACTCACCCGTTTGGCCATTGGTGAAGTCAACTAGCCGATCCATCCAACAAGGGCCCGCCTGATTACCATTCGTTACACATTTTGAGACCCCGTGCACACACCCCTTTTCATACATTTTGTTTAGGGATTACACTGGTTTTTCATGATGTTTATTACAGTAATATTCACTCCGACTATGAGGCTCTGGCAGCTGCATGCGTGTCGGATACGGTTTTGAATTGAATGACATAGAGGAACACAAGATGATCACCTCCGGAATGAGCCTTGGAAAACGTTTGACATTGAGCTTTACCCTGGTTATTTCGCTCATGACATTGCTGGCTGCACTGGCTTACGTTCGCATAGCCAACCTCAACGGCGAAATTGACCGCATCATCAAAGACCGCTATCCCAAAACCGCAGTTGCCAACGACATCAAAGCGCAGATCAATGAAATCTCCCGCAGCATGCTGGGCATCCTGATCATGGCCGACCCAGGCCAAATCAAGGTGGAAGTGGACAAGATTGAAAAGGTCAGCCAGGCCAACAATGACGCCATCGCCGCACTGGACAAAATTATCACGGACGAAAAAGGCCGTGAGCTGCTGAAATCCATTGTCGAAATCCGTGACAAGTTCCGCCCTCTCCAACAAACCTTTATTACGCTGGTCAATGAAGACAAAAAGGACGAAGCGCAGCTCAAATACCTGTTCTCCATGCGTCCTTTGCAAAAGAAATACTTCGATGCATTGGACCTGTTTGTCAAATACCAAAACGGACAAATGGAAACGGCTGGTGACAGCTCGACCCACATGGCCAACCAGACCCAGTGGCTGATCCTGATATTGGCCGTGGCGGCGGCGGTGGCCAGCACGGTGGTCGGGTTTTTGGTGACCCGCAGCATTGTCAGCCCCCTCAAAACGGCCATGGGAGTGACCCAACGGGTGGCGGCCGGTGATTTGACGAGCAACATCGACACGCAAAGTCTGGACGAAGTGGGCCAAATGATGACGGGGCTGAAACACATGAACGACAGCCTGAAGCAGTTGGTTGGCGAAGTGCGTGCCAGCACCAACATCATTGCATCGACCTCACAAGAGATCGCCGCTGGCAACCTCCAGCTCAACGACCGCACCGTGGAGCAGGCGCAAACCCTGCAAGAAACCACCTCGTCCATGCACGACCTGACGACCATCGTAAAACAAAATGCCGACAGCACCCAGGAAGCCAATGAGCTGGCTGCATCGGCCTCGGAAGTGGCCATCAAAGGCGGCAAAGTGGTAACACAAGTGGTTCAAACCATGGGATCGATTCATGCGTCTTCCAAGAAGATTGCCGACATCATTGGCGTCATTGACGGCATTGCCTTCCAGACCAATATTCTGGCGCTCAACGCAGCGGTAGAGGCAGCTCGCGCCGGCGAACAAGGGCGTGGTTTTGCGGTGGTTGCCTCCGAGGTGCGCAGCCTCGCCCAGCGCTCGGCCACAGCGGCCAAGGAAATCAAGGCACTGATTGATGACTCCGTGGCCAACGTCGAAAATGGTAGCCGCCTGGTGGGTCAGGCGGGAACGACCATGACCGAGGTGGTAGACAGCGTCAAGCGCGTCACCACCATCATGGCCGAAATCACCGCCGCCAACCGTGAGCAAAGCGTGGGGATTCAGCGGGTCAACCACTCCATCGAGCGTATGGACGAAGTCACCCAACAGAACGCGGCCATGGTCGAAGAAGCCGCCAGCGCCGCGCAGGCTTTGCACAACGAAGCGGACCTCATGTCACGCGCCATCAGTGTGTTCAAGCTGGACGCCCTGGATGAACCTCACCTTAGCTCTAAGACCCTCGCCATTGGCCATCAACGCTGATTGGCGCTTGCACTTTTGTTTTTAGTCTCATCTCACTAACTTTTTTGGAGAAATTGAATGGCATTCGGATTTGAAATCAGGAAATTACTGCCACTGGGTTTGCTGGCACTGGCCTGCGCAATGCCTGCGCAGGCGATCGAAATCAGTGGCGTCAAGGTCGAAGATGCGGTGAGCGTCGCGGGCAAAGAACTCAAGCTCAACGGTGCGGGCATGCGGGCCATTCTGTTCGTCAAGTTTTATGCCATTGGGCTGTACCTGAGCGAGAAGAAAACCACACCAGCGGATGCACAAGCGGTGGCGGGGCCCAGGCGCATTTCCTTGCATATTCAGCGCGAAATCAATAGCGATGAGTTCGGCCAACTTTTCATCAAGGGCATGAACAACAACTCCACCAAAGAAGAAAAGTCCAAAGTCATTGCGCAAACCATCAAATTTGGAGAAATGTTTGCGTCCATGGAGCCGGTGAAAAAAGGCGATGTGATCACACTGGATTGGATTCCCGGGACCGGCACTGTCGCCGGACTCAATGGCAAGAAAATTGGCGAAACCATGCCCGACATTGCGTTCTACAACGCGGTGCTGCGCATCTGGCTGGGAGAGATGCCAGCCCAGGAAAGTGTGAAACGTGAATTGCTGGGTGGCAAATAAGCCCGCTTTGCAGTTAATCACCTTCGTCCCTGCCGCTTGCGGTGGTGACAGGGCCTAAGGAAGTTATGGCCCGCTTTTCCATTCTGGCGTTCTTTTTTGCCGCCCTGGCTGCCGCACAGGTGCATGCGCAGACAGAGCCCGTGGTGGTGAAGCGGCCTACGGAGTTGCGCGAGGCCTCCTCCGAGAGATCAACCAGTCTGGCCACACTGGCCGCGCAAATGCCGGTGAACCGGCTGCCCTCCCGCCAGGGTGCCTGGACTCCGGTGCGCACGGCCTCGGGGGTCACCAGCACCTCGTCAGCGCCGTCCAATACCGCCACCGGCAGCCTGCGGGGCTTGCGCAATTTGGACGGATTGGCTGGCCAAACCTCCTCCATCACGATTGCGCAGCGGATGGCAAGAGCGGGAAACCGCTGAAAAATCATGACCCACGCAACACACTGCCATACGGCGCACGCCAACTGGCTCAGCCAAGCCATTGCCCTCATTGAGGCCGACTACCTGCGCAGTGCGGATACCCACCTGATCCCCTTGCCGCTGCCTGCGTTCGCCCGCCAGGGAATTGACCTGTACCTGAAAGACGAATCCACCCACCCCACCGGCAGCTTGAAACACCGGCTGGCGCGGTCTCTGTTTTTGTACGCCCTGTGCAACGGCTGGGTCCACGAGGGCTCCACCATTGTGGAGGCGTCCAGCGGCTCCACGGCCGTGAGCGAGGCCTACTTTGCCCGGCTACTGGGTCTGCCGTTTGTGGCAGTGATGACCCGTGGCACATCGCCTGAAAAAATTGCCCAGATCGCGTTTTACGGCGGCAAGTGCCATTTGGTAGACACCGCCCCCGAGGTGTACGCCTGCGCCAAGGAGTTGGCCCAGCAGTCTGGTGGCCATTACATGGACCAATTTACCTACGCCGAGCGTGCGACCGATTGGCGTGGCAACAACAACATTGCCCAAAGCATGTTCAGCCAGATGGCGCGGGAACGCCACCCGATTCCACGCTGGGTGGTGGTGGGTGCCGGTACCGGGGGCACCAGCGCCACCATCGGCCGCTACATACGCTACCAGCGCTACGCGACCCAGGTGTGCGTGCCAGACCCGGTAGGCTCCGTCTTTGGGGCCTACCACCGCAATGGCGACGCCAGCATTACCGGGCCGGGCTCACGCATCGAAGGCATTGGCCGCCCCCGCGTGGAGGCCAGCTTTATCCGAACCTTGGTTGATCGCATGCTGGAGGTTTCCAATGTCGATTCCGTCGCCGCCATGCGCGAGTTGTCCACCCTGTTGGGACGCAAGGTAGGCCCGTCCACGGGAACCAACTTCATCGGCATGCTGACCTTGGCGCTCGAAATGCAGCAGCGTGGCGAGCAAGGCTCCATCCTCTCGCTATTGTGCGACGCGGGTGAACGCTACTTGCCAACCTACCACCACCCGCAGTGGGTCAGTGACACGCTAGGCGACTGCCAGGCCGCGCAGGAACGGGTGTGTGCCGCTATTGGAGGGGCTTGAACGACAGTCGCGCGCCCTGCCCCCCCTTGCCCGTGCGGATTGATACACGGGGAAACAACGCACTTTTGCTACTTAATTGATAGCTGCCTACGCTTTATTTTAGGGGGCTAGTGGTCAATTTGGCTCCTATTCTCCGAATCAACTTGCATCGCCCCAAATTCGCCCCATGTAGACCCCCATGACCACTGAACGCGCCAAATCCCAGAATCCCAAGTCTCTCTCCGGCCTGTTGCCGTTCTTGCGGCCCTATCGCGCGCATATTGGTCTCACACTGGTGCTTTTGGTTCTGGCCGCGGTAGCCACTTTGGCTTTTCCAATCGCCCTGCGCAGTCTCATCGACGGCGGACTGGTGCAGTCTGACAAAGGTGCGCAAGTGATGGCTTTGCGGGACCACTTTGCCATCTTGTTTGCGGTGGCGGTGGCGCTGGGTCTGTTTTCTGCGGGACGCTTTTACATGGTGAGCTGGTTGGGTGAGCGCGTCACGGCCGACCTGCGCAATGCCGTCTACAGCCACGTGCTGGAACAAAGCCCGGAGTTTTTTGAAACCACACAGACGGGTGAAGTCCTTTCGCGTCTAACCGCCGACACCACCTTGGTGCAAACCGTAGTCGGCTCCTCCCTGAGCATGGGCTTGCGCAACAGCGTCATGGGACTGGGGGCGCTGGCCATGCTGGTGTGGACCAACCCGCTGGTGATGTTCCAGGTGCTCTTGGTGCTGGTGCTGGTGGTGGTGCCTAGCCTGTGGTTTGGACGGCGGGTGCGCAAACTCTCCCGCGCCAGCCAGGACCGGGTGGCCGACTCCAGCGCCATCGCCGCCGAGGTGCTCAACGCGATTCCCGTGGTGCAAAGTTACACCGCCGAAGGGCGCGAGGCACAGCGCTTTACCACTTCGACCGACAACGCGTTCGATACAGCAGTACGGCGGACCCGCGCCCGCGCGGTATTGGTGGCATTCATCATCATTGCCACCTCGGCAGCCCTGCTGTGGGGCCTGTACCAGGGCACGCAGGCGGTGATGGCCGGGCGCATCACCGCAGGGCACCTGGGACAAACGGTGGTCTACGTCATTATTTTGGCCAGCGCCTTTGCTATTCTGGGCGAGGTGTATGGCGATCTGTTGCGCGCGGCCGGGGCCACCGAACGGCTCATGGAACTGCTGGGCACCCGCTCCCCCATTACTTCACCGTCAAATCCGGCGCTAGCCCCCGTACCTGTTGCGGGAAGCGCTATTAAATTCGAAGCAATTCAATTCAACTACCCCTCGCGGCCGCTGTACCCGGCGTTAACTGACTTCTCGCTGGATATTCAGCCTGGGCAAACGGTGGCCATCGTGGGGCCCAGCGGGGCGGGTAAAAGCACAGTTTTTCAGTTGCTGTTGCGGTTTTACGATCCCCAATTCGGACGCATTGTGCTCGACGGCGTAGGCACCCGAGACATGTCCCTTGGTGAGTTGCGCCACCGCATTGGCATCGTTCCGCAGGACGCCGTGATTTTTTCCAGCAGTGCCCTGGAAAACATTCGCTACGGAAAACCCGAGGCTACGGATAAAGAGGTCATGGTGGCTGCGCAAGCTGCTTTTGCCCATGAATTCATCACCGCCCTGCCCGAAGGCTACAACACCTTTTTGGGGGAGCGCGGTTTACGCCTGTCTGGTGGACAGCGCCAACGCATTGCTATTGCCCGGGCCATGTTGAAGAACCCACCGCTGCTTCTGCTCGATGAAGCCACCAGTGCACTGGACGCCGAAAGCGAGCGCATGGTACAGGCAGCCCTGGAATCGGCCATGCGTGACCGCACCACCTTGGTCATTGCCCACCGGCTGGCCACGGTACAAAAAGCCGATTGCATTGTGGTGCTAGACCATGGCAAGTTGGTGGAGCAAGGTACCCATGCTGAATTGGTGGCGCAAGGAGGCGTCTATGCAGGTCTGGCGGCGCTGCAATTCAATGCTTAGCATTGAAACTTCCACCCCGTGCACGTAAAATTAGGCAGGTTTAACCTTGGGGAGCCTGCCATGGAAGTCTCGACAGTCAATAAGCCAACGGTTCAAGCGGTAGCACAGTCCAAACGTAGTGAACCGGCACAGCACCCGCCAACCCAGGAATCCCGACCCAAGACACCCGAGGTCAGAAAAACAGAGGAAGCCCAAGCCCGCCCGGTGATCAACACCCAGGGGCAGGTCACTGGGCAGCGACTGAACGTCACCGCCTGATCGCCCCGTAACATTCACGAGTTTCTACCATGGTTGCGATTACCGCCACCAACAGCGCAACGCCCTCCCCGCAAGCGGCGCTCGGTAAAGCCCGTGTGGAACAAGCCCGGCGAGAAGCAGACCAAGCCGAAGCCAACGCGCAATCCCTGCGTTCACAGGCAGATGCGGCAGAACTGGAAGCACAAAATAGCCAGGAACATGCACGAGAGGTCGCACTGCGCAATCGCCAGTCAGACCCCACCTATACGCCACAGTTGAATGCCAGCAAGTCAGAGGTGCCCCAAAAAACCCAAGAGTTTTTGGTAAGACTGTACAACGCCTCCGCCCAGAAATTTACCGCCAGCGGGAATCCACTTAAAACCAATCCCAATGCTGCACCGGTCCGCAATACCCAAGGTCAAACCACGGGGCGCATCGTCAATCTCAGCAGCTGAGTGTTCAGCCTCTTCCCACAAACTGCTGAAGAGTGCGTGAGGTTGCCTATAAAGACCTGGTGGGAAACTACTGCAAAGTGCCTTTAAGGGCTTCTGGAACAAGGAATGGCAGCACATCGATACCTTCGTCCACCAGGGACTGGGCTTCTTGGGGCGTGGCCTTGCCTCGAATGCTGCGCTCCTCAATTTCACCGTAATGCATTTTGCGGGCCTCGTCCGCAAACCGACTCCCCACATCGCTCGTATTCGCCAGCAAATGCCGTGCAACAGTTAGCCATGCGGCGGACAATGCATCATCTCCTTTGGGTGCCACGCCCATATCCTGGGTGGGAACCGGACCTGCGCGTTTAGCACCAAGGTTCAGGCGGGGAGCACTGGGTTTTTTTGTGACCGATGCATCACCGCACAGGGGGCATTGCACAAGGGACCGTTCGCACTGACGAAGAAAATCATCTTCCGAAGCGAACCAACCTTCAAAAGCGTGCCCGTGCGCGCATTGCAGGTCGAGCACCTTCATGGCGCGTCTTTCAACACCTGCTCCACGTCTCCGTCAACCTGCCAGTCCAAGATCCAAGCACCTGAAAGCACATTCTGTAGCCACAAGGCACCAGCCAGAGTTTTCGCATCCGTGACCTTGCCCTCCATGCACCACTGAAACAATTCGGCCGGCGTAGCCGTGAATACGTCAAGAAACTCACCGCTGTCCAGATGCCGCTCCCCGGCGTGAAGCTGGCGCGCAAACCAGATATCAATGAATTCAGTGGAGTACGAAATAACTGGGTGCATAACCCCCGCCCGCGCCCACTCCAAAGCGCTATAACCCGTTTCTTCCTTCAGCTCACGCCGCGCGCAGGCATGCACACACTCATTCGGGTCCAGCTTACCCGCGGGAAATTCCAACATCACTTGTCCAACGGGATAACGATACTGGCGCTCTAACACGACACGCAACTGACCATCGCCATCTTCCAACAATGGGATGACCATAACCGCACCGGGGTGCAACAGATACTCCCGTGAAGCATCCGAACCATCAGGTAAGGTAACCGTGTCGCGAAAGGCGTGGAGAAACTGCCCTTTGAGAATTTCCTGGCCGGCCCGTTTTACTTCGATCAGATGGCTGTCATCCATGCCAGTCAGCGCACCATTCAAAACAGCGGCAATACAGAATCAGGTACCCAGCATCTGCAAAACAGACCGAGCACACAGCGCCATCAAACCACTTGGGAATAGGCCCAACCCCAACACCAATGCACCGTTGAGGCACAGGGTGACTCGCACATCCGTAGGTGCTTGTATAGCCACAGAAGTCGTTGGTTCATCGAAATACATAACCTTGACAAGCCGCAGGTAGTAGAACGCCCCAATCAAGGACATCAGAACCGCAAACACCGCCACGCCCAGATGCAACACTTGCCCTGAAGCAATCAACGCCTGCAACACCGACAACTTTGCATAAAACCCGACCATAGGAGGAATGCCAGCCAGAGAAAACATACACGCGGCCATCACGCCGGCATAGAGCGGGCTACGTTGGTTAAGTCCTGCAAAGTCTGCAATGTCTTCGCTCTCAAAGCCTTCGCGCGACAGCAACAGAATGACGCCAAAACTTGCCAAGGTCGTCAACACATAAGTGATGACATAAAACATGGACGAACTGTAGGCGTTGGCAGCCGACAAGACATTTCCATTGACTGCACCGGACATCAATCCGAGAAGTACAAAGCCCATTTGAGAGATCGTTGAAAATGCCAACATCCGCTTGACATTGGTTTGTGCGATGGCCGCCAGGTTGCCAATAAACAGGGAGGCAATGGCCAAAACCATCAACATCTGCTGCCAATCCAACGCCAACGGCAACATGCCTTCTACCAATAAACGCATGACAATGGCAAAGGCCGCCAGCTTGGGTGCCCCACCGATCATCAGAGTGACCACCGTTGGAGCGCCCTGGTAGACATCGGGAATCCACATGTGAAAGGGAACGACGCCGAGTTTGAATGCCAGCCCGGACACAATGAACACCAAACCAAAAACCAAAACCTGGTGCCGAATCTGACCGGTCGATATCGCCTGGAATACCGCATTGACGTCCAGGGAGCCCGTGGCACCATACAGCATCGACATACCGTACAAAAGGAAGCCCGATGCCATGGCACCGAGTACAAAGTACTTCATGGACGCCTCAGTCGCAGTGGCATTGTCGCGGCGTAGCGCAACCAGTGCATAACTCGACAGGGTTAACAATTCCAAGCCCATATAGATCACGAGAAAATTAT
>Ga0209343_10008187_pt1 | contig 12204 bp, 9 predicted proteins | sample RifCSPlowO2_02_FD_184026 | JGI IMG/M metagenome (GOLD analysis project Ga0209343, IMG submission 184026) | Groundwater microbial communities from Rifle, Colorado - Rifle CSP2_plank lowO2_0.2 (SPAdes) (version 2) | ecosystem: Environmental > Aquatic > Deep subsurface > Groundwater | place: Rifle... | reverse complement strand
GCCGACCTCAAATCGGATCTGCTTCAGGAACTGGAGCGCCAGAAACACGTGCTCATGTCCTACCGGAACAATCCGGAAATCGCTGAGGACGTACTCAGCCAGGTGATCGCCGACATGGAGCAGGCGGCACAATCGCTGTTCGCCATGACCGGCAAGATCGGACAGTACCTGCGCGAAAACGAATGGCTGATGTCGATCAAGCAGCGGACCGGCATTCCGGGCGGCGCCTGCGAGTTCGACCTGCCTGCTTACCATTTCTGGCTGCATCGGGACAGCGGCGCCCGCCTGGCCGACCTCATGTCCTGGATCGACCCGCTATATCCGATCCGCGACGGAACTGCGATCGTGCTGCGGCTGCTGCGCGAAGGCGGCAAGCCCACGCGGCTCGTGGCGCACCAGGGGACGTTCTCCCAGATGCTGGGCGGCAAGGTCGCCCAGATGGTGCGTATCCGGCTTGCGCCGGACATGCAGTACGTTCCGGAAATCAGCGCCAATAAGTACGCACTCAACGTCCGCTTCACCGTTTTCGGAATCGAGCCGCGTCCCAGAGTCGCAGAGACCGACGTCGAGTTCGAGCTGACCTTCTGTAATCTCTAGGACCGTCCAGGTCGCTCCCGGCAAGTCCCTTGGAGGCTGTTTCAGAATGGCCGGAACCGCCTCTGCTTCAGGGGAGCATGAGCGGCCAAGGAAGGGCGATCCTTCCTTTCCCGCTCTCGTTCCCTCATTCACGTATCAGACTTTCAGACAGGACGGATGAATGCGTTTGATCGGTTCCAGGGCGGGAGGGGTTGCGGGGCGTGTTGCTCTGGTTACCCTGTTCGCCTTGGTGATTGCCCTGAGCGCCCTCAACAGCGCGCTGCGGACGGACTCGCATCATTGGGGGCTGATGCTCTCAAACGCGGCAGACCTCAGCGAGGGGAGAATTCCTTACAAGGATTTCATCATCCAATATGGCTACTTCACGACCCTGGTTCAATCATTGTGGGGCAGCGTTTTCGGCTTCAGCTTTCTGGCTTTTGGAATCCTCACCGCAATCGTCTATTGCGGCCTTCTATACCAGGTTTCCACGGTCATAAGACATCTGACCGAACCATGGGTAGCCACCTTTTTTCTGGCCGTTGCGTTTGTTTTGCACCCGTTTCCCATTTACCCGTGGGCCGACTATTACGCCGGTTTTTTCCTGAGCGGCGCCATCGTCCTTTTGTTCACCAATCGTGGCGGAACACGGGCACGCCTGATCACGGCGGGGATTTTCCTTGGGCTGGCCGTCTGGAGCAGGTACACATACGCAGTCGCGATCATTCCATTCCTCGTCGCCGTCCTGCTTGCCGGACGATACTCGCTGCGAAGCTGGATGGCCCTATTCCTGTCCTTCATCGCCGCAAACCTGTTGTTCCTGGCCGCATTCAAGTTCGGCTACGGAATTGACCTTCTCGACGCCCTGACGATCTACAGGGGAGTCGCCGACGCGCATGGAACGGATTGGCTGTCGCTGGAGCGCGTCGGGAACCTTCTTGTCCTCACCAGGATCGAGGATGGCTTCCTCGTCTACCTCTGGGTTGCCACCTTCCCCTTGTTTTTCGAGGCCACAAGAAAGAAGCAACTTACCGGACGGGAACTGGGCGCTTACGCAGCCCTTTCAATTCTGGGCCTTGCCAACCTGATTCACGCAATCAGGATATTTGAATATTTCCGGGTCATCAATTCCAGTTTTTCCCTTGCGATCGTGTCGTTTTGGATGATCGGTGCCGCAATTCGCGTTCAGCTGGGTCGGTACAGCTCCGGGACCTCGCGATACGGCGCAATCATCGCCTTCCTGCGCCAAGCACCACTGATTCTTATCATTCCTCTGCTGTTGATCGCGTCGTTCTCAATTCGAATACTGCTGGATTTCCCGTTGAATACATACAATCTGGAGGGGCACGCCCCGGGGATCTGGCGGGATACGCGAGGGTTGACTGAATTGACCCGGGGCAAAGTTGGGCGCGTCAATTTCTCCAGCTCCGGCATGCTGGCTTTCTATCGCGATTTGTCCTCAGAAATATGTGGCAACGGCAGGATATTCAACTACACACCGGACAATATCGTGGGACACATCTGCGATGATCCGAAAAATGTGCATAGGGCATCCGATGACAGAATTTTGAGTTTGCTTGATCCATCGGAATATCAGCGGGTATATCTCCGCGGCGAGTTTTCGGACGACGATGTCGTGGTGACGGTCGGGCGCCCTTTCGAGGGTTTGCTGTGCCTCACCAGAAGGGAATTCGTTGCACCCGATATTGAATACGTCGCCAAGGCCGGGGCCAAGTATCTGATTCGCAAGCAATGCAGAGGCAAGCTGATTCACGCGGAAGGTTGGTCGCCGGCCCGCCGATGGGCGGTTTCCGAGCATGCCAGGATCCATATGATGAATTACGGGAACAGGCCGCTGCGGGCACAATTGGAGCTGACTCTGAGGACTTTCGAGCCCCGCACCCTTGCAATTAGCCTGAATGGCAAGATGCGCCAATCGGCTGAACTGATTCCAGATCATCCGGTTTCAGTGCGCCTTGATGAAATCAGATTGCTTCCCGGAAACAACCTCCTCAGTTTTGACGGCGATGCGCCGGCGAAGGGGTCCCGGGATCAGGGCCCGCTTCACCTGACCTACAATGTTGCAATAGATCTGCTCGACTTATCCGAAGAATAGAGAGCAATGCGGTCGCCGAAAATCGTCAACTGCCCGCGCTGCGGCACGCCCGTGGAATGGACGCCTGAGGCCCTCTTCAGGCCGTTCTGCTCGGAGCGCTGCAAGCTGATCGATTTGGGCGCCTGGGCCACCGAGAGCTACCGCGTGCCCGTTGACCCGCAGGACGAGGACGACGAAGGCACCGATCCGGGGAAGGCTGACGAAAAGCGCTGATCTGAACACCGGTTCTCCTCACACCTCGCGCCATGCGGCGCGCACCATCGCTACACCATGGGCACCGCACGCCCATGCAGCTTCCATGTCGCTGCGATTCACGCCGCCCAATGCAAATACCGGTATCGCCGAACCTTGCGCTGCATCGCGCAATCCGTCCCAGCCGAGCGCGGCCCGATCCGGATGGCTGGGGGTCCTGCGTACCGGTCCCAAGACGGCGAAATCGGCGCCGACGCGCTCGGCGGCGCGCAGCTCGCCTGCCGAATGAGCTGACGCCCCCACGAGCGGCAGGTCCGGCCGTTCAGAAGCCGCGGCAACCTGAAGCGCGCTGAGGTGGACGCCGTCGGCGCCGACCTCGCGGGCGAGCGCCACATCGCGGTTCACCAGTACGCGTGCGCCTGCAGGACGCGCCAGCCGGATGACCTTTGAGGCGAGGCTCGCGAGTTCCGATTTGGAGACTCCGGGCTCGCGCACCTGCACCAGCCTAAGTCCCCCGTCAAGGCGCCTGCGCAGCTTGCCGAGGAACAACTCCACGCCGAGCTCGGCCGCCTGAGAGATCGCGTACTCGCACGGAAGCAGGAGCGCTTGGAGGACCGGGCCGTTTGCTGGCAGCAGCGGCGCGACGCCGACCGATTCCGGCCGTTCCCAGGAAAGTTCGTCATGCTCGGCGGGATGCGGCTCGCCGCGCCACGCAAGCACGCGATAGAAGTGCAGCCGCACGGTGGCGTGCGGATAGGTGAACACGTGGGTAATCCAAGGATGGGCACGCTCGACCTGGACGGCGAGTTCCTCGCGGATTTCCCGCTCGAGCGCATCTTGCGCGGACTCACCGGGCTCGACCTTGCCGCCTGGGAATTCCCAATAACCGGCATAGACCTTGCCCGCCGGACGCCGCGCGAGCAATACACGCCCGTCCATTCGGATCAGAACAGCAACTGCGACCTCGACTGGTGCGGTCATTCGGCTGGAACGCCCGAAGTGCTTATGGCGCTTCTAGCGCTTCTTGCGCACCGGCGCCGCGCCCGCGCGCCGGCCCGCCCAGTCCCGTGCGAACTGCCAGGCCACGCGTCCGGAGCGCGAACCCCGCGAGAGCGACCACTGCAGCGCCGCCCGGTGCGCCTTCTGCAGGTCGCGTTCGGCGGCCCCGAATTCACGCAACCAATGAGAGACGATATCCAGATAGGCGTCCTGATCGAAGGGGTAGAACGACAGCCACAGTCCGAAGCGGTCGGACAGGGAAACCTTCTCCTCGGAAGTCTCGCCGGGATGGATTTCCTCGCCGACGCTCTTGTACTCAAGGTTCTCCTGCATGAACTCGGGCATCAGGTGGCGCCGATTGGACGTCGCATAGACGAGCAGGTTGTCGGATGCGGCCGCGATCGAGCCGTCCAGCACCACTTTGAGCGCCTTGTAGCCGGGCTCGGCCGCCTCGAACGACAGATCGTCGCAGTAGATGACAAAGCGCTCCGGCAGCGGCGAAACGGCGTCAACGATGTCCGCAAGATCGACGAGGTCGTGCTTGTCCACCTCGATCAGCCGCAGTCCCTGCTTCGCGAAACGGTCGAGCACTGCCTTGATGAGCGAGGACTTGCCGGTGCCTCGTGCACCGGTGAGCAGCACGTTGTTGGCGGTGCGCCCTTCGACGAACTGGCGCGTGTTGGCCACGATCATGACCTTCTGCCGGTCGATGCCGTGCAGGTCGGACAGCCGGATATGGTGCGGATGCGCGACCGGCTGGAGGAATCCGCGCCCGCCCGATTTCCTCCAGCGGAACGCGATCCCCGCGCGCCAATCGACGGGCTTGGGCGGAGCAGGCAGCAGCGTCTCCAGCCGCGCCAGCAGCTGTTCGGTTCGGGCGAGGAGTTTCTCCAGATCGGACATCGCGTTCAAGTCCTGTACTCGGCGTTGATCTTTACGTAACCGTAGGAGAGATCGCAGGTCCACACGGTGGTCGAGGCATCGCCGCGACCCAGCTCGATGCGCACCGCGATCTCGGCAGGCTTCATTACGCGCGTCCCGTCCTCCTCCCGATAATCCGCCGCGCGGCCGCCGCGGTCGATGACCTTGACGTCACCGAGGTACAGGTCAATGCGCGAGGTGTCCAGTCCGGCGATCCCGGCATTGCCGATTGCCATGATCAGCCGGCCGAGATTGGGATCGGACGCAAAAAATGCCGTCTTCACCAGAGGCGAATGCGCTACCGACTTTGCCACCCGCACCGCTTCATCCGTGCTTTTCGCGCCGTTGACTCTGATAGTGATAAACTTGGTTGCGCCTTCGCCGTCCCGTGCGATCGACTGCGCAAGGGCAACGGCCACCTGCGTCACGGCCTGCTTGAGCGCCACATAGCCTGAATCCTGCGCCGCGACAATTTCGGACGCAGTTGCGGCGCCGGTGGCGATCAGCACAAACGAATCGTTCGTTGATGTGTCCCCGTCCACCGTCACGCGGTTGAACGATTCATCTGCGACCTCCCTCACCATTCGCCGGAGCAGCGCACCCGAAATACTGGCATCCGTGGCGATGAACGCAAGCATAGTCGCCATGTTCGGCTGCAGCATGCCCACGCCCTTCGCCATCCCTGTTACCGTCACCCGGACGCCACCGAGTTCCAGGCTGCGCGATGCGGCCTTGGACACCGTGTCGGTGGTCATGATCGCCTCGGCCGCCTCGGCCCAGTGCGCAGGCGCCAGGGTCGAGATACATCCGGGCAGCGCCGCTTCGATGCGATCGACCGGCAGATCCTCGAGGATGACGCCGGTGGAAAACGGAAGAACCTCAGCCTTACGGCAACCGAGTGCGCGCGCCACCACATCGCAGGTCTTTCGCGCAGCGAGAAGTCCCGCCTCGCCAGTTCCGCAGTTGGCGTTGCCGGCATTCACCACCAGGGCGCGTATCGTTTCCGAAGCTGCCAGGTGCTGCCGGCATACCTGCACCGGGGCCGCCGCAAAGGCATTCTGAGTGAACACACCCGCGACCCGGGCCCCCGGCCCCAGTCGCATCAGCATCAGGTCAGGAAGCTTCACCTTGCGTATGCCCGCATAGGCGAAACCCAGGTCCACACCGGCCACGGGCAGCAGCGACCTCGGATCAGGCGGTGTGAGATTGACGGCCATGGTGGATCTCGCGCATCAACGCGCAGTAGTCATGATGGCGACGCGGTCAGGTGAGGCGTCCGTGGCAGTGCTTGTATTTCTTCCCTGATCCGCAGGGACACGGGTCGTTTCGGCCGATCTTGCCCATGTGCCGCACAAAGGGCTGTGCCTTGACCTGCGGCGCAGGCGCTGCGTCGTCGGTGCCGGTCGCCGCCGCCTCCTGGTATGAAGAATGCTGGTATTGGACGTTCTCCACCGCCGGGGTCAACTCGCGCTCGACCTGCTCCACCTCTTCCTGGGTGCGAATCTGCACTGTCATAACGTTGCGCGTGACCTCGAGCTTGACGGTCTCCAGCATGCCGCCGAACAATTCGAAAGCCTCCCGCTTGTACTCCTGCTTCGGATTCTTCTGGGCATAACCGCGCAGGTGAATACCCTGGCGCAGGTGATCCAGCGCGGCGAGGTGCTCCCTCCAGTTCGTGTCGAGGGCCGAAAGCAGCACAAAGCGTTCATACTGGTGCAGCGCTTCTGCGGGCGCCGTCTCCATCTTCTTCCCGTAGGCCTCGTTTGCCGCAGCGACGGCTTGCGCCAGCAACGACTTGGCGTCGGCTTCGGGGTCCTGTTCGAGCCATTTCACGAGCGGAACGTCGAGCTGAAGCTCGGCAGCGAGCGCCTTTTCCAGCCCGGCCACATCCCACTGCTCCTCGACGCTTTCCTCCGGAATATGCGCGCGAAACAGGTCGGTGACCACCCCCTCGCGCAGCGCCTGCACGCGTTCGGAGACGTCGCTCGAGTCGAGGATCGCGTTCCTCAGCTCGTAGATGTGCCGGCGCTGGTCGTTGGCGACGTCGTCGTATTCGAGTAGCTGCTTGCGGATGTCGAAGTTGTGGGCTTCCACCTTGCGCTGTGCGCTCTCGATCGAGCGCGTCACCAGCGGGTGCTCGATCGACTCGCCCTCCGGCATTTTCAGCCGCTCCATGATCGCCTTGACCCGATCACCGGCAAAAATCCGAAGCAGCGGGTCTTCGAGGGAGAGATAGAAGCGCGATGAACCCGGATCGCCCTGGCGCCCGGACCGGCCGCGCAGCTGGTTGTCGATGCGGCGCGACTCGTGGCGCTCGGTGCCGATGATATGCAGGCCGCCCGCCCTGACGACCTCGTCGTGGAGCGCCTGCCACCCTTCGCGCATGTCGCGAATGCGGCGCTCCCTTTCGGCGTCCTCAAGATCCGCGGTTGCGCGGATCATGTCGACCTGCTTTTCGACGTTTCCGCCGAGCACGATGTCGGTGCCGCGGCCCGCCATGTTGGTGGCAATGGTGAGCATCTTCGGCCGCCCCGCCTGGGCGACGATCTCCGCCTCGCGCGCGTGCTGTTTGGCGTTCAGCACCTGGTGCGGCAGGCCCTGCTGCTGCAGCATGCCGGAGATCAGCTCCGAATTCTCGATCGAGGTGGTGCCCACCAGCACCGGCTGGCCGCGCTCATAGCAGTCACGGATGTCGTTGATGATCGCTGTGTATTTCTCCGCAACCGTCCTGTAGACCTGATCAAGCCGGTCGGCCCGGATCATCGGCACGTTGGTCGGGATCACCACGGTCTCCAATCCGTAGATCTCCTGGAACTCGTAGGCCTCGGTGTCTGCAGTGCCGGTCATTCCCGCGAGCTTCTTGTACATGCGGAAATAGTTCTGGAATGTAATCGACGCGAGCGTCTGGTTCTCGTTCTGGATCGCGACGTTTTCCTTTGCCTCTATCGCCTGGTGCTGACCATCGGACCAGCGCCGTCCCGCCATGAGTCGGCCGGTGAATTCGTCCACGATCACGACTTCGCCGTCCTGGACCACGTAGTGACGGTCGCGGAAGAACAGGTTGTGCGCCCGCAGTGCCTGGTTCATGTGATGCACGAGGTTGACGTAGGCGGGCTCGTACAGGCTGCGCCCTTCGGGGAGCAATCCGACGCGGGACAGAAGTTCTTCCGCGTGCTCGTGCCCCGCTTCGGACAACAGCACCGAATGCGCCTTTTCGTCGACGAAGAAGTCGCCCGCCTCGCCTTCCTTCTCCTGACGTTTGAGGAGCGGGGCGATCTCGTTGACTCGATGGTAGAGGTCGGTGCGGTCCTCGGCCTGGCCGGAGATGATGAGCGGCGTTCTCGCCTCGTCGATCAGGATCGAGTCGACCTCGTCGACGATGGCATAGTTCAGGGGCCGCTGGAAGCGCTCTGCAGCCTGCATCGCCATGTTGTCACGCAGGTAGTCGAAGCCGAATTCGTTGTTCGTGCCATAAGTGATGTCGGCCGCGTAATTCGACTGCTTCTGGTCATGCGGCATCTGCGACAGGATCACGCCCACTGAAAGGCCGAGAAACCTGTAGACCTTGCCCATCCACTCGGCGTCGCGGTTGGCCAAGTAGTCATTCACCGTGACAATATGGACGCCCCGGCCGGTGAGCGCGTTGAGATAGGCCGGCAGCGTGGCAACCAGCGTCTTGCCCTCGCCGGTCCGCATCTCCCCGATCTTGCCGTGGTGCAGCACCATACCGCCGATCAGCTGCACATCGAAATGGCGCATAGTCAGCACGCGCCTGGCGGCCTCGCGCACGACGGCGAAGGCCTCGGGCAGGAGTTGATCCACGGTCTCGCCCTTCAGCAGCCTGTCCTTGAATTCGACCGTCTTGCCGGCGAGCTGAATATCGCTCAGCGCCGAGATCGCAGGCTCGAACGCGTTGATTTCCTGAATGGTCTTGGAATACTGCTTCAGCAGCCGGTCGTTACGGCTGCCGAAGATCGCTCTGAGGATACGGGGAATCATCGTGAAATGGGTACCTGCGCCTTACCCAAAGGCGCGATTTTAGCATGACGTGACAGCCTTCCCGGGATCAGGACGACCTCCGGGACGAGAACTGCGGGACGCAGGCGAGAACCCGCGGCGTGCTTACCTGACCGACGCCTGCAGGAAGCGCGCCGGGTTCTGTGCCAGGCCTTTGTTGCGCACCTCGAAATGCAGGTGAGGACCGGTCGAGCGGCCGGTCGAGCCGACTTCGGCGATCTTGCGGCCGCGGCGCACGACCTCTCCGACCTTCACGAGCAGCTTGGACGCGTGGGCGTAGCGGGTGACGAAGTTGTTGCCATGGTCGATCTCAATCATCTGGCCGTACTGACTGTGGAATTCGGCGACCACCACCACGCCGCCGGCTGCAGCGAATATGGGTGTCCCCACATCGGCGATGAAATCGATACCCTCGTGCAGTGCATGCTGCCCGGTGATGGGATCAATGCGCCACCCGAAGCTCGATGCGTTCCAACTCGCATCAATCGGCGTGATCGTCGGCATGAGCTTTCTCTTCACTCTGGCATCGAACAGCGTTGATTCCACAATGCCGAGATAGTCGGTGCGGTTCTCCATCTGTTTGGACAAGGCATCCAGCTGCTGGCTGAACTCGTCCAGAGACAGATCGTGAGGCGGGGACAAGGTCGAAACGGCACCCCCTCGGCCCGGGACTTCGCCGAACCGGAACTCCTGCGCCTTGAGGCCCGCAAGTCCGGACAGGCGTTCACCCAAGGCGTCAAGACGCATGAGCTGGGCCTGCATCTGGCCAAGCTTGACGGCCATCGCGTTCAGGTTTTCACGCAGAAAGTCCTCGGCTCTGCGCGCTTGGTCCTGCTGGGCCGAGAGCACCATCGATTCCACCATGGGAAGCCTGAGTTGGGCCGCGTGGCGCACCGAGACATAAAAAAGTACTCCGGCCAGCGCGATGACCATCCCGGCGAGCACCACGGAACCCGCCACCACATGCGCGGTGGTGAGGGTGAGCGAGCGTGCCCTCGTCAGCCGATTCGAAACTAGAATAATATGCACGATTTGCCTTCCCTCCCGCTCGATACCATGATTTCAAAGAACCTGGACGCCTACCTGGTGCAAGCAGACGGCATCAACTCATTGATGCCGCAGGCAAAGCGCCTGCTCGAGCTACGGCACGTCCTACTGGAGGTCCTCCCCAAACCGTTGGCGGATCTAGCCACCGTGGCGAACTACCGACAGGGGAAGATTGTTATATTTGCCGCCAACTCCGCGATCGCCGCCAAGCTGACCCTGCTGGGCCCGACTCTTAAGGACCGCTTCGCCACACGGGGCCTGCAGGTTACCGCATTGGAAATCGAAGTGCAACCTAGTCAAGTCACGGGAAGCATGCCCCCTAAGGCTGCCGTCCTGACAGACAGAGCGCGCGAGGCCCTTGCGGTACTTGCGTCACAACTTACTGAATCAGAATTAAAATCTATAGTTTCAACTATGGCGGGGCACAAGATCGGTACGCCTTGACTAAGCAAACGCTGCCAGGCACTCAAATGCGATCAGGAGGAACAGTGGCAGTGGAGAAAATCAGCGTTCATTTGAGGAGTTACAGCCCAAATCCGAGAAATTTTCTGTTCCCGGTGGCAAGCGGTAATTCCGACCCTGACTGCCATGACGAGCGTCATCCTCGCGAGTCGAAGCTGGAACCCTTGGAGGAGGTGGGAAGGCTCAGGCAGGCTGGGCAAACAACCGTACAAAAGCCGGCGGCGCGTCCTCTTGACGGTCGAAACTCACCAGGTCCCATGCGTCACGTCGGAGCAGCAGTTCGCGCAGCAGCCGATTGTTGAGGGCGTGACCGGACTTGTGGGCGCTGAATGACCCGATGATGGGGCGACCGGCGAGATAAAGGTCGCCGATGGCATCCAGCACCTTGTGCTTGACGAACTCGTCGTTGTAACGAAGACCATCGGCGTTCAGCACCCGGTATTCGTCCATGACGATCGCATTGTCCATGCTGCCACCCAGTGCGAGTCCGTTGGAGCGCAGCGCTTCGACATCCTGCATGAACCCGAAGGTTCGGGCGCGGGCGACCTCCTTCACATAAGAGGTCTCGGCAAAATCCACGGTCGTGGACTGCGCCGACTTTTCCAGCACCGGGTGATCGAAAACGATTGAGAACGACAACCTGAACCCGTTGTAGGGTTCGACCCGGGCCCATTTGTCCCCGTCGGCAACGTCCACCGTACGCCGAATTCGCAGGAAGCGCTTGGCCACCGGCTGTTCCTCGATACCGGCCGACTGTATCAGGAACACGAAGGGCGATGCGCTTCCGTCCATGATCGGCACTTCGGCGCCGGTCAGGTCGATGTATGCGTTGTCGATGCCCAGCCCCGCGAAGGCGGACATGAGATGCTCGACCGTTGCCACCTTGACGCCCTGGTCCTCCAGCGTGCTGCATAGCCGGGCGTCGGTCACCTTAGTGGCGTCGGCGCGAATGTCCACCGGCTGTGGTAGATCGATGCGGCGGAAGACAATACCGGTGTCCGGTTGGGCCGGGCGCAGCGTCATGGCGACCTTCTCGCCGGTATGCAGACCCACCCCGGTTGCACGAATCACCGATTTCAGGGTGCGCTGCCTGAGCATGTGGGCTGTACTCGCATTTCGTTGGACTTGCGCCGTTGGACTTGCGCGCCGTTGGACTTGCGCGCCGTTGGACTGGCGTAGGGGCTGATTTTAGCACACGCGCGGCGCGCCTCATGCCTCCCGCGTGCCTCTGCGGAGGACGGCGGTGAGGAGTGCGCATCGCATCCCGATGAAACGCAACGAAACCCGCGGGCGGCGGAGGCAGGCCGCCCGCGGGGTCTACCGGTCATCCAGGGTCAGGCAGTGCCCGCACGTTCGCATTTCATATCGTGCGCTCCGTCATCGGGCCGGGGTCAGCATTCGCCACAGGCCTAGTCGGCCTGCTTGCGCAGAAACGCGGGGATGTCCAGTCTATCCATTCCGCTGTTCTGCAGCGCCTCGATCGTCGAGGCGCGATTCCTTCTCGACTTGATTACACCGGAAAGGTCGCCTGCATAGGCCGGGTCCACATCCGTGAGTACGGGAATGTTGTCGGTCCCGGTTTTCTGCGCCACCACCTTCAGCGGCTTCGGATTGCGTGTGGCAACCGGCTGGCCGAGGCCCGTCGCCACCACGGTGACGCGCAGTTCGTCGGACATCGCATCGTCATAAACGGCACCCAGGATCACCGTGGCGTCGTCGGCCGCGAAACCCCGAATGGTGTTCATGATCTCGCGCGACTCGCGCATCTTCAGGCTGGCCCGGTTGGCGGTGATGTTGACCAGCACGCCGCGCGCGCCCGAGAGGTTCACGCCCTCGAGCAGCGGACTGGCCACCGCCTGCTCCGCGGCAATGCG
>Ga0209343_10008186_pt1 | contig 12204 bp, 8 predicted proteins | sample RifCSPlowO2_02_FD_184026 | JGI IMG/M metagenome (GOLD analysis project Ga0209343, IMG submission 184026) | Groundwater microbial communities from Rifle, Colorado - Rifle CSP2_plank lowO2_0.2 (SPAdes) (version 2) | ecosystem: Environmental > Aquatic > Deep subsurface > Groundwater | place: Rifle... | reverse complement strand
AAAAAAACTTTCCGACATCAGGTTAAATTATGAAAAGTATTATTCCAGTGGAGAAATGAATTTTGTATTCAGCGAACCGGATAGTATTATTATTAATCTGGAAAAAAAATATTCCATAACAGGAAAGATCGATAAACTTGACGGTTTAACCATCTTAGCTTCAGATTATTGGTTCAATGTCAGAAAATCCAATACTGAACCGCTTTTACGCGTGAATATTGAAGCAGATACTTTGGATAAATTATCAAAAATTAAGCAGGAAATTATCAGTTATATTGTTAGTCAGGGTGGGATATTGAAATAATATGCCAATTGACAAAGTATATCAATCTATTTTGTATCTTCCTGATCAAATCAGGCAGGTGATTCATGATATTGATGCTATAAAATTTCCGGATTCTTATTTAGCGGTTACAAATATCGTAATTTCAGGCATGGGCGGTTCTCTCTACAATTATCATGTCATAAATTCGTTGTTTAAACAACAGCTGGTTGTACCGATATATATGACGAATAATTATGATATACCATTATTCATTACTGAAGATACATTATTTATTGGATCATCTTATTCCGGTAGTACAGAGGAGGTTATCTCAGCAACATCAGCTGCTAGTGCAAAAAAAGCTAAAATAATTACGATATCTTCCGGTGGTGATTTAGCACAGTTAGGGCAGGCAAAAAAAGCATTCGTATACAGATTTTCTACAGAATTTAATCCTTCAGGTCAGCCCAGATTGGGCTTAGGTTATATGATCTTTTCCACCATATCCATACTTATAAAATTATCATTGATCAAGACTGATCTGTCTCAGCTTGAATCGCATCTTACGATGTTGGGCAATCAGAATAAGGATATTGAGTCTGCCGCACAAGATATCGTTGACAAAATTAACGATCAAATGGTGGTACTTATAGCTGCAGATCATTTGAGCGGTAATGTTCATATTTTTAGAAATCAGCTAAATGAAACAGCGAAAACATTCAGTGAATATCATCTCGTACCGGAATTAAATCATCATTTGATTGAAGGCTTGAAATTTCCTCAAAATAAAAAATTGATTTTTTTGATATTCGAATCCGATAAATATCTTGAGAAGAATCAGAAACGAATCACAATCACCAAAAAACTACTTGAGATGCAATCGATTCCTTTTTTGTGTATTAAAGCTCCCTCTGGGGTGGATGAGATGGGACAATTTTTATATCTATTGCAATTAAATTCATTCATATCGTATTATTTAAGCAAGTATTATCAGGTAGACCCGATTGCTATACCTTGGGTAAATTATTTCAAAAAAGAACTACAATCAAGTTAACAAATTGGTTATACTGATTTCTTAGCAGTTTTACATATTAATTATAAATCTACAATGAAATCAAAATACATAAAATGGTTTGAGGAGGTGGGTAAAGCGGATGTAAATATAGTAGGTGGAAAAGGAGCAAATTTAGGAGAGATGCTTCAGGCTAAATTTCCGGTTCCTTATGGATTTATAGTCACTTCGGCTGCTTATTTTTATTTTGTAGAAAGTAATAATCTCCAAAAGAAAATTCACGACACACTTAAAAATCTGGACCATGAAAATGCTGGCGAATTATCTTATGCATCAAAAGTACTTCGATTGGCTTTTAGTCAAGCTGATATCCCAAAAAACCTATTATCTGATATTGCTGATCATTATGAACTTCTGAGAGTCAGACAAGCAGAAATTTATAAGAATTTATCAATGTTGGACCATACGGTAACAGCATTTAAATCACTTGTGAGTTCCCCCTTGGTTGCAGTGAGATCGTCAGCGACAGCCGAGGATTTACCAACAGCATCATTTGCCGGTCAACAGGAATCTTTTTTGAATATTCAGGGAGAAAACCATCTTATTAATAAAATCAGAGAATGTTGGGCCTCACTTTTTACAGAAAGATCAATATATTACCGACATCACCAGAAATTTGATGATTTAAAGGTCGGACTGGCAGCTGTGGTTCAGTTGATGGTACAATCTGAAAAATCCGGCATAGCCTTTAGCATTGATCCGGTAACTAATGATAAATCGGTTATCACTATCGAGGCGATTTTGGGACTTGGAGAATATATTGTCCAAGGTAAGGTCACTCCTGATCATTTTGAGGTCAATAAAAAAAGTTTATCGATAGAACAGATTCAAATCAAGCATCAGGATGTGGCGCTAGTTAAATCCGGTAACCGGAATATTGAAATCAAAGTTCCGAAAAATAAAGGGACTGCAGTCAAACTTTCAGACAAAGAAATTATTCAAATCGCAAAATTAGTTAAAAATATTGAGAAACATTATTTTTTTCCGCAGGATATTGAGTGGGCGATTGAAAATTCACAAGTCTACATAGTCCAATCAAGACCAATCACGACAACAGGCAAACAAGCTTTTAAAGCAGTTGAAGATGCCAATTTAGATAAATATATTCTGATCAAGGCGGATCCTGCCTCACCAGGTTTAGGTTTTGGCAGACCGATAATACTATCATCTCCGGAGGAAAATAATCTGATAAAACAAGGCAATATTCTGGTTGCCAAATATACCAGTCCTGATTATGTTCCGGCCATGAAACGTGCTGCAGCCATAATCACTGAGATGGGTGGACGGACATCACACGCAGCGATCGTATCCCGGGAACTTGGGATTCCCGCTGTGGTTGGTGCAAAAGAAGCGACCAGATTACTTAAAAAAGAAAATGTCGTTACCGTCAATGGCTCATCAGGCGTCGTCTATCGTGGCAATGTCTATAAAACTGCATCTCAATTTATCCAAAAAGACACAAGTCCGGTTACGAACCTAAAAACACTGACCAAAGTTTACGTTAATCTCGCTCAGCCTGAGGCAGCCGAACGGGTAGCCAAAATGAATGTTGATGGAATTGGCCTGCTACGTGCCGAATTTATCATGGCTGATATAGGAATCCATCCTAAATTAATTATCAAACAGCACAAAGAAAAGGAATTTATAGATAAACTCGTAAAAAAGTTATTATTGTTTGTGAAACCATTTGCACCAAGGCCAATTACATACAGAGCGACGGATTTTAGGACAAATGAATATCGTCATCTCAAGGGCGGTGAACTATATGAACCTGAAGAAGAAAACCCAATGATAGGTTTTCGCGGCGCCAGCCGATATATCGCTTGCTCGGATGTCTTTGCCATGGAACTTAAAGCCATAAAAAAAATCAGATCAATGGGGTATAAAAACATCAATCTCATGATCCCTTTTGTACGTACTCCTCAGGAACTCAAGCAAATCCGTGCTATTTTAGCGGATCATGACCTTTTAGATAAACCATCATTTAAATTATGGATCATGGTGGAAGTACCATCTTCAGCCATTAATATAGATGAATTTATTGAGGTTGGTTTGGATGGTGTTTCGATCGGAACCAATGATTTGACGATGTTAATACTTGGCGTAGACCGTGACAACCAGGAAATTGCCCACTTATATGATGAGAGAAATCCGGCGGTGATGTGGGCGCTTAAACGTGTTATCGATGCCTGTCGGAAAGCAAAAATTACGGTGTCCATATGCGGCCAGGGACCTTCTGATCATCCTGACATGGCCGAACAACTCGTCACATGGGGTATAACCAGCGTTTCAGTGACTCCAGATGTCATTTACCGGACTCGCGAGATAGTACACGATATCGAAAAAAGATTATGGCCAAAATTAAAAAAATAAATGCAAACGAAGTCCTGGACAGTCGTGGACTACCAACCATTGAATGTAGTCTTATATTGGATAATAATCTTTCGGTAATTTCACAAGCAAGCTCAGGTGAGTCGCTAGGTAAATATGAAGGGGTAGAACTCAGGGATCAAGACCAAACCCGATATTTCGGATTAGGTGTCGTCAAAGCTGTTTCATATATAAACGATCTAATCGCTCCAAAGTTAATCGGAGTAGATCCAATGCGCCAGGGTGATATTGACCATTGGTTGATCTCAGCTGATGGTACAACAAACCAGGAAAAACTAGGTGTAAATACTATTTCTATAGTTTCTCAAATCGTATTAAAAGCCGGATACTTAGCTTCAGGTTTATCTCTTTTTGCATACATAAATAAACTTTATTGTCAAATGAGTGGTACGACAATGGCTATAGATAAATTACCGGCAATAATTGTGACCTTGATTAATGGAGGTAAACACGGTACAAGAAATTTGGAGTTTCAAGAATTTCAGATTATTCCGGCAACATCGATGTCATTTCGACAGTCACTGCAATTTGCAGTTGAATCCTATCATGCTCTTAAACAAGTTCTGGATTATCGGAATGCCGGTATTGCCGTTTCTGAGGAAGGAGGTTTTGCACCAAGTTTATTAACAAATACTGATGCATTGGAGGTAGTTAAAGAGTCATTGATGCAACGCAAGATTAAGTTAGGGGTTGACGTACATTTAGGTCTTGATTTGGCAGCTTCACAATACTATATCAATAGTCGTTATTCACTTAAAGACAAATCTCAGCCGCTACGAGCTGATGAGTATATAGAATTTATTGCTCAAATTAGTAAAGATTATGATTTGTTGATCTTGGAAGATCCATTGGAACAACAAGACTTTAATGGTTGGACTAACTTAAATGAAAAAGTCGGAAATAACATTTTTCTGGCGGGTGATGATTTCATAGCCGGAAAGATTGATCGTCTTGAGCGGGCTGTAAAAAATAAATGTTGTTCGGCAGTTGTCGTAAAGTTCAATCAATCTGCTACCGTCACACAAATTCTCGAATTTATTCTGACCGCAAAAAAGAATAATTTGAAAACTATCATCTCGCACCGACTCGGTGAAGGATATGACACCATACTTGCTGATTTTGCAGTCGGAGTTCAAGCGGATTTTGTTAAATTTGGTGCTCCGGTTAGAGGTGAACGTGTCGCTAAATACAATCGTTTACTGCAAATAGATACGGAAATTACATAAAATATGAATTCGGTTGTCTTGGTAATATTAGATGGGTTCGGAATTGCACCTGCCGGTCCCGGAAATGCCATTAGTTTGGCTAATGCTGAAACAATTAACAGCCTTCTGCATCTTTATCCCAATACCCGGCTAAGTGCATCGGGAGAAGCAGTTGGATTACCCAAAAATGAAGTTGGAAGTACTGAAGTTGGACATCTTAATATTGGTGCCGGCCGTATCGTCTATCAAAGTTTGCCTCGAATTAATCAAAGTGTCGCTGATGGATCATTCTATAAAAATGAAGCATTTAATGGTGCCATAAGTCATGTCAGTCAAACCGGGGGTAATATACATCTGATCGGTTTAATTGGTTCAGGTACGGTGCATGCCAGTATTGAGCATTTATATGCCCTTCTTTATTTTTTTAAAGAAAAAAAATTTAACCGTGTCAATATAAATGTAATTACCGACGGACGAGATTCTTCTCCCCGTTCGGCAAAAATTTATTTAGAGAATTTGGAATCAAAGATTAAAGAAATGGGGATCGGAAAAATTGTCTCAATAATGGGTAGATATTATGCTATGGATCGTGACCGACGTTGGTCTCGAGTTGAAAAAGCTTATCGTTGTTTGACGGAAGGAGTCGGTAGAAAGGCTGTCTCCTGGCGTGAAGCTATAGATTTATCCTACGCTGAAGAAAAAACGGACGAGTTTATCGAACCGACTAATTTAGTAGACGACTCAGGGTCGTCTTTGGGATTGATAAAGAAAGGTGATGCCGTTATTTTCTTTAATTATCGAATCGATCGTCCCCGTGAACTAACCAAAGCATTTGTACTCCCGTCATTTGAGTCTGATGCTAATCTCGTCAGCTATGATCCTTATGCTACCAAATATGAGGGTACGCATATCATTCAAAAAACAGTCTTCGATCAGCCGTTTACCCGAGGTAAAAAAATAGAAGATTTATATTTTGTTACCATGACAGAATACGAGCGAAATTTACCAACTATCGTAGCTTTTCCACCTCACATTATTCATATGCCGCTAGGTCGGGTATTATCACAACGGCAAATGCCACAACTTAGAATGGCAGAAAGTGAAAAGGAACGATTTGTCACCTTTTACTTTAACGGCTTGAGGGAAACTAATTTTCCTTATGAAGACAGGATCATAATTCCATCACCAAAGGTTGCGACTTATGACCTTATGCCGGAAATGTCCGCTGTAGAATTGACATCTTCATTGATAAAAAAAATCTATGAAGATAAATACCGTTTTATATTGGTTAACTATGCTAATCCGGATATGGTTGCACATACGGGATCATTAACTGCTGCGAAATCTGCTATTAAGACCATTGATAGTCAATTAAAATTGCTCATTGATACGATCTTGAAGACTAATTACACATTATTTATCACTGCTGATCATGGCAATATTGAAGAAATGATTGATGCAAAAACTGGTCAAGCGTCGACCGAGCACAGTGGTAATCCGGTACCATTTTATGTCATTAACAATCGGTTTAAAGGTAACTCCAGCGTATTACAATCAGGGATGCTAGCGGATATCGCTCCGACTATTCTTTCATTCTTACACGTACCGATTCCCTCAGATATGACCGGAAGGAATTTACTGGAAGAAATACACAGTTATTGAGCTCCTATTTTTGAGATCACTTGACCTGCAAAATCAGTTCCTGCGGCCATAGCTGATTTGATATCTTTTGTTTTAAAATAGTTTGCAATAAACCCTCCAAGATAGCCGTCGCCGGCACCGGTTGTGTCAATAATATGTTTAATTGGTGCTTCTTTTTGAAAAAATGTCATTCCCTTATGATATGCATAACTACCTTTATTTCCGTCAGTCACAATAAATGTGTTGTGCCGGGCTTCAAGTAATTCAGCGCCATGATGGAAATTCATTTCTTCGTACTTTTTTTGTAACAAATCGCAAAACTCATGAGTATTAAGTGCAAAAAAATCTGCATAGTCAATTAATTCAAATGTCTCAGAACGCAAGTCGCGGCAATCTGAACTCGCTACCGTCAAAAAAGTAGTTATTTTGTTTTTTTTGGCAATCTTTAAGATTTCAAGCTTTGCTTCTTGTTTTAGATGGGGTAAATTGCCTAAATATAAATATTTAGCTTTATTTACTGCAGCTTCGAATTTCATGCTTATAATATCGTCTAATTTATCACTGACATAATGGATAATACTCCTATCTCCATTTTTGGCGATTAATATGGTTGATATATTAATAAAATCTCTAACATATATAAGTTCTTTTATGGAGATTTGATTCGAAATAATTTTTTGTAAAATAATACCTTTAAACGGATTTTCACCAATAATGCTGACTATACTACTGCTTAAACCAAACTTTGCAGCGGCCACAGCGACATTAGCACCACAGCCACCCAGAGAAAAATAAAAATTATCAGCTCGGTATTTACCGCCGATAGCCAGATTAAATCTTTCCGAAGACTCAGTTAATTTATCTCCTTTATAGAAAAGATCCAATGTTACATCTCCGATTGTTATCAAATCATACATAACTTTACATTAGCAAAATTATTTATCATTCGCAATATACTTGATTACAGTTGAAATCATTGAAACAAACTATTACCATGAATATATGGATATTATCAGGAAAGTTAAAAACACGGCTTCTAGGTCAAACCTTCCGGATTACGATGCTATATTGAGTTCTTTTAACTATGATAAATATACAAAGGAGCTTGTTTGGTTTTCAGACCGACATATTAATGCCGCATACAATGCTATAACCAAGAATGCTATTTCTGAGCGCAAGAATAAAGTAGCTCTATACTTTGTAGATGAAAAAGAAGTTATTACAAAATATACATTTTTAGACCTGGATTTACTGTCAAATCAAGTGGGGAATTTACTAAAATCCTTAGGTTGTAATCGCGGCGATCGGGTATTTATTTTTCTACCACGCATACCGGAACTTTATATATCATTTTTGGGTATCTTAAAGATTGGTGCCATCGCCGGTACTATGTTTTCTGCATTCGGTCCTCAGGCTATATTTGATCGCTTAAGTCAATCAGAAGCTAAATTCTTAATTACTACTTCTGATCTGGCGACGCGGTTGAAATCAATCCGACACAAATTACCAAATTTGAAAAGAATACTTTTGGTTGATAAGGGATTGATGACGGAAGTCAGTAAACAATCTTCAAATCTGAATATTACCGAAACCGATATGACTGATGATGCATTCATGCTTTATACTTCAGGGACTACGGGTAAGCCAAAAGGCATAGTCCACCAACATAAGGCCATACTACATGAATATTTAACAGCTAAATGGGTACTTGATATAAAAGATAGTGACATTTACTGGTGTACGGCAGATCCCGGCTGGGTCACCGGGATTGCATATGAAATCTTGGGTTCATGGGCATGTGGATCTTCAACCGTCGTCTACCCGGGCAGATTCGATGCTGATATTTGGTATAGGATCATAGAAAAACTGAAGGTTACCATCTGGTATACGGCTCCAACAGCCATAAGGATGTTAGCCGCACAGGGTTTATCAAAAGTTAAAAAATATGATTTCAGTTCTCTCCGGTTGTTAGCATCGGTTGGTGAACCACTTAATCCCGAACCTATTCGATGGGGTTTAAAAGCTTTCAAATTACCATTTCATGATAATTATTGGCAAACGGAAACAGGCGGTATCGTCATGGCCAATTATCCGTCTATGGAAATCAGGCCAGGAAGTATGGGTAAGCCCTTTCCCGGTATTAAACCGCACATTGTTTCGGATGATGGTCACCCAATAGCAAATGATAAAATTGGTAATCTGACATTTGAGCCTGGTTGGCCATCGATGATGAAGAAAGTCTGGCGGCGTCCAAAGAAATTTGAATCATATTTCCTATATAGTAAATCTTTGAAAAAGAAACTGTATATTACCGGAGATTTAGCTTACAGAGATAAAGACGGTTATTATTGGTTTGTAGGACGAGCTGATGATGTCATAAAATCTTCAGGCGAACGGATTGGACCATTTGAGGTCGAATCAGCTCTTGTGGCTCACGAAAACGTCATTGAAGCCGGTGTCATTGGTAAACCGGACAAATTAAGAGGCGAAATAATAAAAGCTTTTGTGGTTTTAAAGCCGGGCGTTAATCAATCAGACAAACTCAAAGAAGAATTGTCTCTATTTGTAAAGAAAAATCTAGCCGGTCATGCGTATCCTCGTGAAATTGAATTTGTGGATCATTTGCCAAAGACCCGAAGTGGCAAAATAATGCGTCGCATCCTTAAAGCCAAAGAATTGGGTCTTCCTGTAGGGGATACTTCAACATTAGAAGACTACTAATGCTTAATGTGCATCACGACGGTTATTTCTCCCTTAATGTTTTTATCAGCAAGTTTTCCGGGAGTTCCCCTTATTATCTCTTCAAATTTCTTCGTCATTTCTCGACAAATGGTAATCTCTGCTTGAGGTAAGACTTCATCAATTATTTTTAAGGTTTCCTGTATGCGATGGGGCGATTCATAAAAAATAACAGATAAATTGTTATATTTTGATATACATGCCTTCAATCTTTTAAATGATTGAAGTACATGGGCTTTCTTTTTTGGTAGAAAACCTAAAAAAATGATGTTATTTTGAATAGATCCCGAATAAGCCATTGCCGTTGTGAGTGCGGAAGAACCTGGTATAACCGTGAAATTTACATTATTTGTAATTAAGCGATGGATAAGTAACCCACCTGGATCCGCTATGGTTGGAAGCCCGGACTCAGATACCAAACTTATTATCATATTTGTTTCCAATTGATCAATAACCCATGGTATCTTCTCAAATTCATTTTCCTTATGCAAGTGGACAATTTTTTGCTTTTTTTGAGGGACCATTGAAAAAAGCTTCTGAATTCTTTTGTAGTAGCTGTCAAAAGTCAGCGTATCTTCGGCAAGTATGATATTGGAGGTAACCAGCGTTTTTATTGCTCGAAGTGACGTGTCCTCAATATTACCAATGGCTGTTGCCACAATGTAGAGCATTATTTCTTGAAAACTTTTTTATATTTATGCCAGAGCCAATAAATTCCTAGTATAAAAAATCCACCCACAATTATGTATTCAAATTTTTGGTAATAGGGATGGAGCGAATTCCAGTTTTTTCCCAAAACAAAACCTATATAGGTTAAAAAAATTGACCAGATGAAAGAACCAAGTGTCGTTAGGATGCAAAACCGTTTAAAATTCATATGTGCTGCACCAGCCGGAAGTGAAATATATGTCCGTACAACGGGTAAAACACGGGAAAAAAAGACGATTTTGTCTCCGTGATCTCGAAACCATTTTTCCGATTTCTGCAGTTCATGTTCTGAAATCAATATATATTTTCCGTATTTTCTTATCCATTGATGAGCAAAGGTGTCTTCGCCCCAGTGACCGATAAGATAAATGATGACTGATCCTACAAGATTTGCTATGGTTCCAATTATTACGACCCACCAAAAGTTAAATTTTCCTGTTGACGCCAGATAACCTGAAAAAGGCATGGTCACTTCAGATGGCATGGGAATTAATGCGGATTCAATTGTCATCAAAAAGAAAATCCCAAAATATCCGGTACGCGAAATTAAGTCAATTATCAACGTGGATAGAAATGCAATAATTCCCTCTAGCATTGAAGCATTATATCATATGACATCAGCGCAATTTATTGATAAAATTAATGGTTTACCATCATGTTTACTATCGCATCACCTTATAAACCAACAATAGATCAGAGTAAAGTCATAACCGGCTTGTCCGAGAGCATTTCCAAAGGATCTAAAGATAATTGCCTGCTTGGTGTCACCGGGTCCGGAAAGACTTTTGTCATGGCAAATATCATTAAGCAATTACAACAACCTGCATTAATAATTTCTCATAATAAAACTTTGGCCGGGCAGCTTTACCAGGAAATTAGGGATTATTTTCCGCAATCAGCCGTGTCATATTTTGTCTCTTACTATGATTTTTATCAGCCCGAAGCATATATCCCTTCAACCGACACCTACATCGAAAAGGAAGCGATGATCAATGATTTAATCGATAAAATGCGTCTTAAGGCAACTAGTAATATAATGACAAGAAATGATGTCATTGTCATTGCTTCTGTATCATGCATATACAATATTGGATCTTCTGAAGATTATGCTCAAAATATACTAAAAATTGATTTCAAGACGCCGCTAAATAACAAAACTATTAGTAAAAGGCTCATTGAGCTTCAATATGACCGTAGTGAATTTGATTTTAAGCGAGGAACGTTTCGAATAAGAGGTGAAAGCATCGATATATATCCGGCTTATGAGGATATTTGTATCCATATTGAAATTGATCACACAGTTGTTATAGATGCATATTTATTTATGCCACTTACCGGGCAGCGGGTCTCCAAAATCGATAGAAATGAAGTTTTGATCATATATCCGGCAAAACATTATTTAGCAGATCGTCAAGCTTTTAAAAAAGTTGAACAGCGGATTCGTGACGACTTAAGTATTGAATACCGGGACCTGAAAAACAAGGGAAAATTAATTGAAGCTGAAAGATTATTAAAAAAAGTTAATTATGATCTTGAGATGATATCTGAAGTTGGTTATGTCAATGGAATTGAAAATTACTCCAGATATTTTGATGATCGTATGCCCGGAGAGCCTCCATATACTTTACTTGATTACTTTTGGAATCGATATCATCAAAACTGGATGGTGATTGTTGATGAATCACATATGACAATCCCTCAAATAAGAGGAATGTACAACGGTGATAGATCTAGAAAACAAACATTGATCGACTATGGATTTAGAATGAAGGCCGCTGCCGATAATCGGCCATTTACTTTTGATGAATTTTATACTCGTGTACCGAAAATTCTTTATGTGTCTGCGACTCCGGATCAATGGGAGTTAACCAAAGCAAAACGCAATGTTTATGAACTTCTGACGCGACCTACAGGTATTATCGATCCCGAAATTACAATCCGACCTTCTTCAAATCAGATCAATGACTTGATTTCTGAAATCGAAAGTTCAGTTGCCCAAGGACATAAGGTCCTGGTGACGGCCCTTACCAAACGGATCGCTGAGGATCTGACGAAGTACTTGACCGAAAAGAATTTTAAAACAAAATATTTACACTCAGACATAAAAACTTTGAAACGATCTGAAATCCTTCAAAGCCTGCGCCGGGGTGAATTTGACATATTAGTTGGTATTAATCTATTAC
>Ga0209343_10008178_pt1 | contig 12214 bp, 10 predicted proteins | sample RifCSPlowO2_02_FD_184026 | JGI IMG/M metagenome (GOLD analysis project Ga0209343, IMG submission 184026) | Groundwater microbial communities from Rifle, Colorado - Rifle CSP2_plank lowO2_0.2 (SPAdes) (version 2) | ecosystem: Environmental > Aquatic > Deep subsurface > Groundwater | place... | reverse complement strand
CACAAGCAGATCGCGGACGGGATTCGATTGTTGGGCCGGCGCTCGAGCCTCAGAGTCGCGCAGAACATGGAGACATTGTGGGCGGCTTCGGCGGACAGCCTTCGCGTGGCTTGCCAGCCGAAAGCTCCCATATGCGAGCGAAGGCTGGAGCGGGCTACGGGGATCGAACCCGTCTAACTGGCTTGGGAAGCCAGGACATTACCACTATGCTAAGCCCGCTTCGGAATCTGGTGATTATCAGACTACCAGATTACCAAATTTCATGACGCGCGTATGAGGCCGAGCACCTCGTCGCGTTTCGCCGCCATCAGCTCGGGGCTCCCCGCCTCCAGATTCAGGCGCAGCAACGGCTCGGTGTTCGAGGGCCGCACGTTGAAGTGCCAGTCCGGGTAGTGGACCGACAGGCCGTCGAGGCGGTGCTGGGAGCCGTCGACGTACCGGGTGGCGATCCTCTCGAGCGTGGCGGGCACCGCCGCCATGCCGGGCAGCTTCGTGTTGATCTCGCCCGAGATGAAATAGCGACGGCGGAGCGGCTCGAGCAAGTCGCGCAGGCTCGTTCCCTTCTTCGACATCAGCTCGAGGATGAGCAGCGCCGGGATGAAGCCGTTGTCGGCAAAAAAATTATCGCGGAAATAATAGTGCCCCGTCACTTCGCCGCCGAAGATGGCGTTGGTCTCCCGCATCCGCCGCTTGAAGAAGGCGTGGCCCACGCGGTTCATGAGCGACGTGCCGCGGTAACGCTCGACGACGTCTTTCACGGCATGGCTGGCGCGGAGATCGTAGATGATCGTCGATCCCGGCTGCTTCAGCAGGAAGGCTTCCGCGAGGAGCGCCGTGATGAAGTCGCCGGAGACGAATGCCCCCCCGCCGTCGATGAAAAAACACCGGTCGGCGTCACCGTCCCACGCGATGCCGACGTCGGCGCCCTCCGCCAGCACGCGCGCCTCGATGTGCCGCCGGTTCTCGTCGATCAGGGGATTCGCCTCGTGATTCGGAAACCGCCCGTCGATCTCGAAGCACAGCCGGGTCGTCCTGCACGCCAGACGATCGAACAGCTTCGGGGCGACGAGCCCGGCCATCCCGCTGCCGGCGTCGAGCACGACGTTGAACGGCCTGACCAGGGCAGGGTCGATGAACGACAGCACGTGCGCAAGGTAGGCGTCGAGCGCGTTCCGGTCCATGACCTGCCCGCGGCGCGCCGCCGGAGCGGGCAGCCGGCCGGCGGCAATCATGGCGCGGATGTCCATGAGGCCGTCCTCGCCGCTCAGAGGAAACGCCTCCTGCCGGACCATCTTCATGCCGTTGTACTGCTTCGGGTTGTGCGAGGCCGTGATCTGCGCGCCGCCGTCGTGTTGGTCGCGCGCCACGGCGAAGTAGAGCATGTCGGTCGGAATCATGCCGTAGTCGACGACATCGGCGCCCTGGCCGGTCGCGCCGTCGATGAATGCCTGCGCGAGCGAGGGAGAAGACAGCCGCATGTCGCGGCCGACGGCGATCCGTCCGGCCTGCAGATAGGCGACAAAGGCGGCCCCGATGGCCCGGGCGACGTCCTCGTTGATCTGATCGGGATAGGTGCCGCGGACGTCGTACGCCTTGAAGATATCCGGGTGCAATAAGACAGACATACGTTTCAGGGCTCTCAGCTCTCAGCTCTCAGCTCTCAGCTCTCAGCTCTCAGCTTTCAGCTCTCGGGTCTCGGCCCGGGACTGAGCCCGCCAACTGGAACCTCACAGCTGACAGCCGATAGCTGACAGCTGGAGTGTCACAGACGACTGAAATCCGTGACGACCGATTTGTCGCCGAGGATCGCGCCGTCCTCGATCGTCGCGCTCCGGCCGACGTGACAGTGGCGGCCCAGAATCGCCCGCCGGACGATCGCGTCCTGGCACACGCGGGAATTGGCCCAGATGATCGATCGCTCGACGACGACGTGCTCTTCGATGTGGCATTGTCGGCCGACAACGCTGTACGGGCCGATGCGGGCGCCCGTCTTGATGACCGTGCCGGCGTCGACGAAGCACGGTCCTTCGAGCGTGACCCCGTCCTCAATCCGCGCCTGTGGCGACACCCACGTCTGGCCGGGCGCGTCCAGGAAGGGAGCGGTCCGATACCGGCCGTCCATGATGTCGCGGTGGACCTGGAAGTATTTCTCCGGCGTACCGATGTCGATCCAGTAGCCCCGATTGACGTACGCCACGAAGGTTTCCCGGCGCTCGACCAGCGAGGGAAAAAAGCTCCGTTCGATCGACCACGGGATGTCCTTCGGGATGCGGTCGAATGTCTCGGGCTCCAGGACGTAAATCCCGGCGTTGATCGTGTCGCACGTGATCTCGGCGGGCTCCGGCTTCTCGAGAAAGCGCTGGATGTTGCCCGAGGCGTCGGTTTCGACGAGTCCATACGCCGAAGGGTTCTCGACCGGCGTCAGCACGATCGTCGCTTTCGCTTTCCGTTCCCGGTGCAGGCCGACGACGGCCGCCAGGTCGACCTCGGTGAGGACGTCGCCGTTGAACACGATGACCGACTCGCGCAGCGACTCTCCGGCATACCGGACGGCGCCGGCGGTGCCGAGCGGCGCCGGCTCGACCACGTACCGGATGGCGAGCCCGGCCTCGCTGCCGTCGCCGAAGATCTCCTCAATCCGGCGCGGCTGGTAGTTCAGGCTGAGCACGACCTCGTCAATTTCGGGGATCTGCTTGAGGAGATCGAGCTGATAGTGGAGGAACGGCCGCTCGAAAATCGGGACAATCGGCTTCGGGGTGTGAATGGTCAGGGGGCGGAGCCGCGTGCCTTTTCCCCCTGCCAGGAGGATCGCCTTCATCGGCAACCACCGATGATATCATGTGCGCCATCACGCACATGAACCTTCCGAACTCGCTGACGGTGACGCGAATCTTTCTCGTGCCGCTGCTGGTCGTCGTGCTTCTCACGAAGTTCGAAGGCCGCGTGATCTTCGGCGTGCGGGAGGAGCTGGTCGGTGCCGCAATCTTCGCGCTCGCCTCGCTGACCGACTGGCTGGACGGATATCTCGCGCGCCATCGCAAGCAGATTACGGCCCTCGGACAGGAGCTCGATCCGCTCGCCGACAAGCTGCTGACCTCAGCGGCGTTTCTCGCGCTCGTGCAGATGGGACTGGTGCCCGCGTGGATGGCCGCGATCATCATCGGACGCGAGCTGGCGGTCACCGCGCTCAGAAACCGCGCCTATTCGCGGGGCGTGCCGATGCCGGCGTCTCCGCTCGGCAAGATCAAGATGGTCGCGCAGGTCGTCGCGATCCTCGCGCTGATCCTGGGCGACGTCTACTTGCCGGGGCTCTTCGCCGTGGGACGGGCGGCGTTATGGGTGGTGGTGATCGCGGCGCTGGTCTCAGGGTTCGATTACTTCCGGCGCTTCAACGGATCCTCGGGCGGTCGCTCCGCCGAGGTCGTCATGCGGACCGAACGCAAGGTCGGGTGAGCCTGCCGGGGGCCGCCCTCACGCCGGGGCGCCGACACGCGTTCCAGGAGACCCGCGTCGTCACGGCCGCCGCGGAATGACCAGATCGCCGGTGTAGATGGCGTCGCGGGTACGGGTCAGCCGCACCACGGAGGTCTCCGGATCGGCGAAGACGACCACCGCCTCGCCGACCGCGGCGAGCGGCAGACCGGCGACGCCCACGTTGCGGTAGAGGGCAAACCGCACGCCGGGCGCTGCCCCCCGCGTCCCGCCCACATCGGTCACCATGAAGTCGCCGGTGGCGCCCGCGCTTCGCTCGTTGTCGCCGAACAGGACACGCCCGGGCATGGAGAAATCGGGCTCGCCGCTCGTGTCGGTGCGCTCGGCATCGGGTGGGACGACCGGCGCCACATACGGCTCGAGATAGTCGCCAGCCAGCAGTCCATCGCAGGCGTACTCGACGATCGCGATCGCGGTCGTGTCGTTGACGGCGACGACCCGTACCCACCCGGCGGTGGTCACGGCACGCAGGCCCCTGCCCGCGCTGCGTCCCTGAGCCGGCGGCCGCCGCACGAAGAACTGCTGGGCCAGCTGCACGCCTCGCGCCTGGCCGCCGGCCACGACGACGAGCTCGCCCGTGCCAAACAGCTCGCGCCAGACGGAGTCCTGGGCGCCGACCAGCCGCAGCGCATCGACGGGCACCGGGGTCGCCAGGGCGTGCGCGGCACAGGCCGCGGCTGTCCGAACCGGGGGCGACACGCTCTGGGCGGCCGCGGGAGCGGCCATCGAGAACGTCAGGGTGCATGCGCCGGCGAAGCGGATAAGGTGTCTCATGACGAGGGTCTCCCCTGTGGCTGCAGTTTCAACGCCGCAATGCGCTTGCGCGTCTCCTCGAGATACTCGCTCTTCTCGAATTCTGCGACGAGCCGTTCGAGGTACGGCAGCGCTTCGGCCTGACGCTTCGCTTTGATCAGCGACTCGCTCAGATAGAAGTATACGGCATCGCGCCGTGAAAACCCGGGGTCCTGTTTGAGCAGCGTCGTCAAACGATCGATCGCGCCCGGATACCAGTTGATGCGCAGGTAGTGCCGCCCGACCTCGAATTCCCACGTGCTGAGATTGTCGCGCGCCTCGCGCAGCTTCGTTTTGACTTCCGGCATCAGCGCGCTGTCGGGGTAGCGCTCGATGAAGGTGTCGAATTCCGTGATGGTGTTTCTCGTCTCCGTCTGGTCACGCTGCGGTGCGCGCATCTGCCTGAAATGCGCCATGCCGAGCTTGTACTGCGCGTAGTCGGAGCGCGCATGCGTTGGATAGAAGGAGAGAAACTCCTGAAATTCGTTGATCGCCAGCACGAACGATTCCGCTGAGCCCTCTCCGAGATAGGTGTCGCCGACGGCGAGCTTGGCGTCCGGGCGGAGCGGGCTCTGCGTGTACGCCTCGGTGAGCTGCCTGAAGTATTCGCGGGAGGTAAGCCAGTTCTTCTTGTCGAGCTCTTCGGTTCCACGATCAAAGAGAAACTGATCCGGGCGGAGCGTGCCGGGCGGAACGGCCCCTCGACCGCCCGAGGCGCACGCCGACGCAAGGGTCAGGACCAGCGCCGCGGCGAGCAGGTCGCCGGACCGGCGGAGGAGGCGTGCGAGGTTCACAATATTTCCGTCAGCCACTGGTGCTCGGCCGCAAGGCCTTCCTCGAGTCCGACCGTCGGGGCGAACGCCAGATCCGCTCGCGCCAGCGACGTATCGGCGTAGGTGTGCCGCATGTCGCCCTTCTGGGCGGGATCGGCGTTGAGGATTGGGCGGCGCCCTGACACCCGACCGATCAGCTCGATCACCTGATTCATCGAGACGCGCGATCCGCCTCCAATATTGTACACGCGGCCCGGGACTCCCCGGCTGGCGGCGGCGACGGTCGCGCTCACCGCATCCGTCACGAACGTAAAGTCCCGCGTCTGCTCGCCGTCCCCGTACAGCGTGATTGGCGCGCCCACGATGGCCGCGCGCAGAAACTTATGGAAGCCCATGTCGGGCCGCTGCCTCGGGCCGTACACCGTGAAGTAGCGCAGCGACACGGTCGGGACGCCGTGGTTGACGTAGTAGAGGTAGCAGAGTTGTTCGGCCGCGAGCTTGCTGACGCCGTACGGCGAGACGGGCTGCGGCAACGCATCCTCGCGCATCGGCAGGCCGACCTTGTCGCCGTAGACCGACGAGCTCGACGCGTACACGACGCGCTCCAGCGGCCGGCCGACGCAGGCCTCGAGCAGAACCTGCGTGGCGTTGATGTTGTTGGTCGTGTAGACGGCGAAATCCCGCCCCCAGCTCTTGCGGACGCCGGCCTGGGCGGCCAGGTGAAACACATGGGTGCGATCGGCGAGGAGGCCCGCCAAATCGGCATCCTGCACGGCAGACTCGACGAAGCGAAAGCGCGGCTGACGACGCAGGTGCGCGAGGTTGCGCTCTTTCGTTTCCCGCGGGTAATAGTCCGTGAAGCTGTCGACGGCAACCACGTCGGCGCCGTCCTGCAGAAGCCGCTCGGCCAGCGTGGATCCGATGAACCCGGCGACGCCCGTAATGAGCGCCTTCACGGTTGGATCCCCGGGACGGGGCCCGCGCCGTGCGGGCCCAGAAGCTGGCTGATGCGGTCGGGCAGACGCCTCGGCCGGCCGGTGGCGTCGAGCGAGGCGTGCACGGTATGTCCGTCGGCGAGCACGGTCTCGTCCGAGGGCCGCACGACCTGATAATCAAACCGGACCCGCACGGCCGACAGAAGCGCTCCGGTCGTCCTGACCTCGAGCTCGTCGTCGTACCGCGCCGACTGACGATACTCGCAGTGCGCTTCGACGACCGGCAGCGAGAATCCTTCCTGTTCCATCTCCCGATAGCTCCAGCCGGCGTGCCGCAGCAAATCCGTGCGCGCCACCTCGAACCAGATGAAGTAGTTGGCGTAGTACACGATGCCCATCTGGTCCGTCTCGGCGTACCGCACGCGCAGACGGGACATGGAGCGGGAAGACGTCAACGCGCCGCCGACAAGGCGCCGGCGGCCACGGCCTTGAGGTCTCGCGTGGCGCGTTCGGGATCCGACGCATGGAAGATCGCCGATCCGGCCACAAGAATCCGCGCGCCGGCGGCCACCACGCGAGGCGCGGTGTCGGCATCGATGCCGCCGTCGATCTCGATGGGGGCGCCCGCGTTGCCGGCGCGTTCGAGGACCGCGCGCACCTCCCTCACCTTGGTGTCGCTGCGCGGGATGAAGGTCTGCCCGCCGAAGCCGGGGTTCACCGACATGACGAGCACGAAGTCCACGTCGCCGGCGATCTGTTCAAGAGCGCCGACGGGTGTCGAGGGGTTGAGCACCACGCCTGCCTTCGCGCCCAGGGCCTTGATGGCATGCAGGGTCCGATGCAGATGCGGGAGCACCTCGGCGTGAACGGAGATCATCGCCGCGCCGGCGGCGGCGAACGCCTCGATGTACCGGTCCGGATCGGCGATCATCAGGTGAACGTCGAGCGGCACCCGCGCGATGCGCTTCAGGGCGCGCACGACGGGAACGCCAATCGTGATGTTCGGCACGAAGTGGCCGTCCATCACATCGACATGGATCAGGTCGGCGCCGCCGCGCTCGACGGCGGCAACCGCCTCACCGAGCGCGGCGAAGTCGGCCGACAGGATCGACGGGGCAATTCGCACGGTCACCGGCTCACCTCGACCGAGATCGGCTCCCCCGGCGCGATCTGAAACCCGGCCTGCGGGCTCTGCCGGAGCACCACGCCCGCCGTCACGCCCGGATAGGGCCGCGATCCGACGACGGCCACGCGAAAGCCGAGGCCGCGGAGGATGTCAGCGGCGCGATCACCCTCGACGCCGATCAAATCGGGCATCACGTAACTGGCGCCGCGCTCCGCGCGATTCACCAGCAACGCGACCTGCACCCCTGGCACCTTCGCGGCCGGATCCTGCGAGACGACCGTGTCTGACGGATAGGTTTGCGAGCGAATCTCCGAAACGAGCCCCGGCTCGAGGCCGTCCCGTGCGAGCCGCAGGTGTGCGGCCCGCTCGGTCTCGCCGACCAGAGCGGGGACCGTCGCGGCGTACTGCCCGCCGCTCAGCCAGACCTTGACGCTCCGCTGCCGCCGTGTCGTCGATCCCGGCAACGGCTCCTGGGCGACGACGCGGCCGGCCGCGATCTTCGGGTCGGGCCGCCGGCTGTCGTCGACGCGCACCGTCAGCCCCCAGTCGCCGGCGATGGCCGTTGCGTCGTTGGCGGTGTGATTGATCAGATCCGGCACCTGCACTTCCCGGGCGCGAATGGCCAGGCGCATCGAGGCGGCCGCGAACAGCAGAAACGTCCCGATAAGGGCTCCGCCGAGCACGAAGAGTTTCCCCGCGCTGAACACCCGGGTTCTGAGAGCCATGAAGACGGAATCGTACTACAGTCTTTGGGCTTTCGGCTCCGCGCGTCGGGAGAGGCCCGTCTGGAGCCATCGCGTGAAGCCGGCGACCGAGGTCCCTCCCTGTGATTCGTCACCGAATTTCCCGGCGGGTATCCCGGGGACCCTTACCCCTTGTCGCGGCGTGGCCGGTGCCGGCCGCCTGGTTGGACCCAAAGTGCGTACAGGACCGGTTCGACGGCGACGTGCACAAGGCGGAAAAACAGTCCCGACAAAGGGTTGCCACTAGTAGGCTACCAGGGAGACAACGGAGCACGGCACACGAGTACTTGTTCGTCCACCGTCTCAGGAGGCCTGGCCATGACGTTGAAGTCAACTCGCCGGCGATCCAAGCGGGCGTCCCCGAGCGACCGCCAGAAGCTGCCAGGCGGAGAAACCGAGGGGCGTTATCGCGCACTGGTCGAGAACATGCTTAACGGGCTCGCCTACTGCCAAATGCTCTTCGAGGGTAACCGGCCGCAGGACTTTATCTATCTCGCCGTCAACCCGGCCTTCCAAGCGCTGACGGGACTGGAGAATGTCGTCGGGCGAAGAGCCACCGAGGTCATCCCGGGCATTAGAGACACTGACCCGGAGTTGTTCGAGATCTATGGACGAGTGGCTCGTACCGGACGGCCGGAGAGGTCTGAGTATTGGTTCAGGCCGCTGGACCTGTGGCTCGACATCTCTGTGCACAGTACTCAGGAGGGATACTTTGTTGCCGTATTTGACAACGTCACCCAGCGCAAGCGGGCGGAAGAGGCGCTGCGGAAGAGCGAGGCCCACTACAGGGCGCTCGTCGAGTCCGCTGCCGACGGCATCTTCATCGCGGACGCGCAAGGCCGCTATGTGGATGTTAACCAGCAGGGCTGCCGGCTGCTCGGCTACGCGCGTGAGGAATTGCTGGCGCTGAGCATCCCCGACGTCGTTGCCACCGAGGAGGCGGTCCGCGTGGCGCCGGAGATTCAGGCCTTGAAGGCTGGCGAGGTTTTGCGCAGCGAATGGCAATTCCTCCGCAAGGACGGAACGCTGCTCCTCGGTGAAGTCAGCGGGACGATCCTGCCAGACGGCCAGCTTCTCGGCATCCTGCGCGACATCACCGAGCGCAAGGAGACGGAGGAAAGATTACGGGCCCGAGAAGCGGAGTTTAAGGAAGCGCAGCGGATCGCCGGGATCGGGAGTTGGGAGTGGTCGACTTCCACCGGCGCCGTCGCCTGGTCTGAGGGGCTGAACCGTCTCCTGGCCCGCGATGCCGACTTGCTGCCGCCCACTTTTGAAGAGCTGCCGCGGTTCTATGCGCCGGAAAGCTGGGAGCGGCTGAAGGTCGTTATCGCGCGGGCGGTCGAGCTGGGCGTCCCGTACGATCTCGATCTCGAGATGATCCGCGCGGACGGCACGACTTGCTCGACAACGACGCGCGGCGAGGCGGCACGCGGGCCGGATGGCGCGGTCGAGAAGCTGCGGGGGACTGTCCTCGATATCAGCGACCGCAAGCGGGCCGAGAGCAGACTGCGTCTGCAAAGTGCGGCCCTGGACGCCGCCTCCCATTCGATGGTCCTCACCGACCGCAACGGTACGATTGAGTGGGTCAACCCGGCCTTCACTAGCGCGACCGGCTACACCACCGAAGAAGTCATCGGGCAGAACCCGCGGCTGCTCAAGTCAGGCGTGCATGATCGGACCTTGTACAAAAACCTGTGGGATACGATTCTGGCTGGAGAGAGTTGGCACGGTGAATTGACGAATCGGCGAAAAGACGGCGGTCTGGTCGTCGAGGACGTCACCATCACGCCGGTGAAGAACGCCGGCGGCGAGGTCACGAACTTTATCGCGATCAAGCAGGATCTCACGAAAGCGAAACAGTTGGAGGCCCGGTTCCTTCAGGCCCAGAAGATGGAAAGCGTGGGCCAGCTCGCCGGCGGCATCGCTCACGACTTCAATAACCTGCTCACCGTCATCAACGGAACGGCCGAACTCGTCCTGGCGTCGCTCAAAACCGGCGATCCGCTTTGTACCGATCTCAATGAGATTGCCCGCGCCGGTGCGCGGGCGGCAGGGCTGACGCGGCAATTGCTGGCCTTCAGCCGCAAGCAGATCTTGCAGCCCCGCGTGGTGAACCTCAACACGGTCGTCGTGGATCTGGAGAGCATGCTCCGGCGTTTGATCGGTGAGGACGTCGACCTGGTGGTTGTGCCGACACTTGGCCCTGCCACCGTCAGGGCAGACCCCGGGCAGCTGGAGCAAGTGATCGCCAACCTGGCCGTGAATGCGCGAGACGCCATGCCCAAAGGCGGCAGGCTGACAATCGAGACGCGGGACATGGCGATCGACGGGCAGTACGCCGACCAGCACGGCGTGGCCGTCGAGCCAGGGCCCTACGTGATGCTGTCGGTGAGCGACACCGGCACGGGCATCGACGAGGTCACGCGCGGAAGAATTTTTGAGCCGTTTTTCACCACGAAGGGTCCAGGCAAAGGCACGGGGCTCGGCCTGTCGACCGTGTACGGCATCGTCAAGCAAAGCGGCGGATTCGTCCGGGTGTACAGCGAGGTCGGCCAGGGGACCACCTTCAAGATCTACCTGCCACGGGCTACCGACGAGGCAGAACGTGAGCGTCGCGGTCCAGCCATCGCGCCGGCTCACGGCACGGAGACCATCCTCCTTGTCGAGGATGTGGAAGGCGTTCGCCATCTCGTCAAGCGCATGCTCGAATCGGCCGGCTACACCGTGCTCACCGCCGCCGACGGCAACGAGGCGTTGCTCGTGCTGGAACGTCACGAAGCACCGGTGGCCCTGATCATCACTGATATCGTGATGCCCGGAATGAGCGGGCCGACTTTGGCGAAGGAGTACGAGCGAATTCGCCCGGGGACACGGGTGCTCTATATGTCCGGCTACACCGACGACGTCGTCGTGCGACACGGGGCGTTGCAGGAGGGGATGCACTTCCTCGGCAAGCCGTTCACCGCCGCGGAAGTGATCCGGAAGGTTCGGGAGGTGATCGATTCGCGGGGCTGACACGTCTCAGCAGCCGCAGACCGCCAGCGCGGGCCGTGTGTGAAGCTGGCTCTTTTCGCGTCTGTCATCGCCCGCGACCGATCGAGGCTCGAGCGCGTTCGATGACGGCGCCGAAGAACGCCTCGAGCCCGTGGCGATCGGGAGTGGTGCGCAGGTGACCGCGTTCATCGACGACGGCTTCGGGGAGCAACGGGTGGGCACGCCGCGCATCGAGCGGGGCGAATTCGGAGGAGCCCTGAAGAAAGGCGGCCACGATGTCTTCGTTCTCCTCCGGTTCGCTGGAACACGTGGCGTAGATGAGCCGTCCGCCGGGTCTGACGACCTGCGCTGCGTGACGGAGCATGCGGAGCTCCGCCCCGGCGAGCGGCGCGAGGTGGGCCTCGCCCCGGCGCCACCGGATGTCGGGGTCGCGCCGGAGCGTGCCGAGGCCTGAACAGGGCGCATCGACCAGTACGGTATCGAACTCGGCGCGGAAGGGCAGCGGAGACAGCAGGTCCGCCTGTACGACCCGGACGTTGGCGGCTCCCGTCGCCTTCACCGTTCGACCGAGCAGGTTGATCCGCCCGGCGCGCACATCGCACGCGACGACCCGGCCGCGATCGTCGAGCGTCGCGGCGACGGCCGTCGTCTTGCCGCCGGGCGACGCGCAGGCGTCGAGCACGCGCGGGCCGGGGTGTGCCCCGGCGAGCAGCGCGACGAGCTGCGAGGCCTCGTCCTGGACCACGAACAGGCCCTCGACGCGGCCGGGCCGCCGCAGCGGGTTTCCCGACTCGACGACGAGCGCGTCCGGGGCGAATCGTCCGGGCGCGGCCGTGACGCCGAGCGCCGCCAGGCGCGCCTGCAGATCCGCGGGCGTGACGCGCAGGCGATTGGCTCGCAGGGTCAGCGGAGCGGGCCTGTTGTTGAAGTGCAGCCACGCTTCCGCGGTTTCGAATCCGAGCCGGTCGTACCACCGCTCGACGAGCCAGCGGGGGTGCGAGAGGGTGATGCTGAAATACGCGATCGCCCGCGCGCGATCGCCGGGATCGTCTGGCCGCCGGGGCAGCGGCAGCGACGAGCGGGTGCGCGAAACGCTCCGCAGCACGCCGTTCACGAATCCGGCTGCGCTGCGTTTGCCGGCCCGTCCCGCCAGATTCACCGCGTCGTCAACCACCGCCGACGCGGGCACGCGCGTCAAATGCAGCAGCTGGTGGAGGCTGAGCCGCAGGATTTCAAGGATCTCGGGATCGAGCCGATCGATTGGACGTTTCGAGAAGTGAACGATCAGATGGTCGAGCGCCGCCCGCCAGCGTTGCACGCCGGTGGCGATCTCGGCGGCAAGGGCCCGGTCGCGGTCGT
>Ga0209343_10008176_pt1 | contig 12216 bp, 9 predicted proteins | sample RifCSPlowO2_02_FD_184026 | JGI IMG/M metagenome (GOLD analysis project Ga0209343, IMG submission 184026) | Groundwater microbial communities from Rifle, Colorado - Rifle CSP2_plank lowO2_0.2 (SPAdes) (version 2) | ecosystem: Environmental > Aquatic > Deep subsurface > Groundwater | place: Rifle... | reverse complement strand
GGATGGATAAGGTAAATAAAAATCCTGAATACCCTGTGCATCCCTATAAATTAATATTTTTTTCATTGCATTCTCCATTTCTCTTTCTTTCCCCTTTTCTCCTTAATCTTTTTCTTTTATCTTCTTCAGTAGGGCGATATTCTCTGTATGCCCTGTCATCCTTGCGGTTATACGCCCCTTTATAGGTTTTCCGAGAAGATAGAAATCACCAATTATATCAAGAATTTTATGTCTGACAAATTCATTATCAAATCTTAAAGGTGTATTTATTACCTTCTCATCATCTAATAAAATTACATTGCTCAATTTACCGCCGCTCCCCAATCCCATCTCCTCCAATTTCTCATAATCCTTTATGAATGCAAATGTCCTTGCAGGGGCAATCTCATTTTTAAAGGACTTTTCGCCATCTGCTATAAAAGTATATTCTAATTTACCTATTGGAGGCGGATAATCCATTGAGTAATTGACAGTAAATTTTTCAGAAGGTTCTATGTATATGTATCTCCCGTTTGAAGCCTGTTCCTGACCAGGCTCAGGAATATCTCCAACCATATATTTTTTATCTATTAGCAGTTCCTTTACAATTTCATCCTGTTCTTCTATGCCCCCATCCTCAATTAACTGGCAAAAATTGACAGCGGAGCCATCCATTATTGGCACCTCATCTCCTATTTTTATAAGGAGATTTGAAATGCCGTACATATGAAGAACTGCCAGAATGTGTTCTACAGTCTTTACAGAGGTCATTCCATTCTTTAGTGTAGTGGCATAGCCTGTTGATTGAACATACTCTAAATTGGCAGGGACAGTCTCTCCTGATGATATATCACCAAATATTATTCCACTGTCAGGAGGTAGAGGCGAGAGGATTAAACCTGTTTTCAATCCTGAATGCAATCCCTGCCCGCACAATACTACACTCTGCCTAAGTGTCTTTTGAAGAATTGTCTTTTCATATACATTATCACTCTTTTGCAGGGCATCTTTTTCATTCAGCGGTATATTGAGTTTTTTTAATTTCCCAGTCAAGCTTATCATGTCTGTATTTAGAGATGCTGCAGTTTTTGATATATCCCAGCTATATTTTTCAAGGTGATGAATAATAAATTCCTTCTCCCATGCCTTCTTAGCCTCTTCCATAGAACTATAACTATCAAACCATACCGACCTGCTTCTTGCTGAAATAATAGGGATAGAGGCAGATACATCTTTTATTGTTATATTTTTTCCCTGCACGGTCATTATTATATGCTCAATTACATTTTTTAGTTCTTTTGCATTACCTTGCCAGCTAAAATTTGTCAATATATCCATTGAATCATCGTCAATCTTCTCAATTTTTTTATTATATTCATCGCTAAAATATTTAATAAAGTATCTTATAAACTCCGGTATATCCTCTCTTCTCTCCTTCAGGGCTGGAAGGTTTATTGTTACTTCATTGAGGAGATTTAAAAGTCCCTCTTTAAATTTGCCCTTCCTTACCTCTTCTCTCAGGTCTTGATTCGATGAGGCGATAATCCGGGCATAGAACGGCATAGAACTCTTTTCCCCTTTTCGCTTATATTTTCTATCCCTTATTACCTTAATTAACTTGTTCTGTAGTTTTATACTGAGCCCTTCTATATCGTCAAGGAAGAGGGTCCCATCCTCAGCCTGTTCAAACCTGCCTCTCTTGATAAAAGTTTCCTTTCTATTTCCAACCTTTATCCCAAAGAGAAACTCTTGAGCCTCCTCCTCTTTTAGGGCAGAACAATTCACCTTTATAAATGGCATATCTTTCTTAAGACTTTGAAGGTGTATCAACCGTGCAATAAATTCCTTTCCGGTCCCCCTCTCTCCATTTATGACTATATTTTTACGGCTATTGGACGCTGATTTAACCAGTCGTTTTATTTCTGATATAACTTTACTATTCCCAATAATTTCTTCTACTTCAATCTCTGGTTGTATTTCAGATTTTTTTGCAGGTTTTTTATTTTCAAATGCCGCTTTGACTGTTGAAATCACATTGTCTAATGACAGGGGCTTTTCTATAAAGTCAAATGCCCCCAGTTTTGTCGCCCTTACAGCGGTTTCTATAGTACCGTGTCCTGACATCATGATTACATTTAGGTCTGACCGCAGCATCTTTATCGTTTTAAGAGTCTGGATGCCGTCAATCCCGGGTATCCATATATCAAGGAGGACTAAGTCAGGAGATTTAGATTTAATTATCTTTAATGCCTCTGAGCCATCTCTTGCCTTTGAGACAGAAAAGCCTTCATCTGTTAATATACCTTCCAGGGAGGAAAGTATATTATCCTCATCGTCTACTATTAAAATATTGCCTTTGTCCATAAAAGTGTAAGTGTAAGTGTAAGTGTAAGTGTAAACAGTTTGTCTATCTACACTTTTCACTTTCGCTTACACTTTCTTAAGTCGGAAGTTCAATTATAAATTTTGCACCTTTTGGCTGATTGTCCTCAATTCTTATGATTCCACTATGGTCTACTACAATTCTATTTGCAATGGCAAGCCCCAGCCCTGACCCTTTTTTCTTTGTTGAAAAATACGGCAGAAATAGCTTGTCTTTATTTTTATCGGAAACACCCATGCCATTATCCTTTACTTCTATTCTTACCGTTTTACTATTCGGCATTAGAGATGTATTAATTTCTATTATTCCATTACCGTTCACTGCATCTATGGAATTTTCTATCAGGTTGATAAAAACCCGCTTAAGTTGTTCATTGTCTACATTTATTATATCCATTTTTGAATCATAATTGGTCAGGAATTTTATCCCCTTTCTTGTATCTTTGTAGAGGGCGAGTGTAGCATCTATGATGCGGTGGAGTTTGTATGGTTTTGGATTGGGCTCAGGCATCCGTGCAAACTTGGAAAATTCATCCACCAGTTTTTTAAGACCCTCTACCTCCTGAATAATTACATTTGTGCTCTCATCAAATACCTTTATGAAATCTGGGGACCCCTCCTTAAATTTCTTTTTTAATCTCTGGGTATTTAACTGGATAGGTGTAAGCGGGTTTTTTATTTCATGGGCAATGCCCCTTGCCACTTCCCTCCATGCAGCGGTCTTCTGAGCCTTTATAAGCTCAGTCAGGTCATCAAATACTATTACCATTCCAAGATATTTCCCTTCCGTATCTTTTAAGACAGTTACATTTACAAGGAGGGTAATTAATCTTCCTGATACCATGAGCTGAATCTGTCCGGTTGCGCTTTCCCTCCTTGCCTCGTTCATACCTTTTATCATTGCCCGCACAGGGTCTAAATATGAGGCATCAAACGCCTTCTTATACGACTCTCCTTTAACCTTATTCGCCGTTATACTCAGTATCCTTGATGCAGCCTCATTTATAGTAGAGACCCTCCCGCGGCTATCAACAGAAATTACACCAGTTGCTATATTTTCCAGCACAGTTTCCATATAACCCTTCCTCTGTTCCAGCTCAATATTGGTCTCTTTTAATTCCTCGTTTGCCCTCTCAATTGCAAGTTTTCCTTCTTTTAGGTCAGAGGTCATCTGATTGAATGATTCTACCAACATTCCTATTTCATCATTTGCCTTTGCAGTAATTTTAAAATCTAAATTTCCTTCTGCTACGGATTTGGTTGCCTCTGCCAATTCCTTTATTGGAACTGTTATCCCCTTAGCGAGGTAGAAACCGAACCATATTGCGGAGAATAATATCAAAAGCGTAATAAGAAGAAGGCTTATCTCATAACTAAGCTTTATTGGATACTTGAGAAGCTTTAGCTGTTTGTATTCTTCAAAGGCATTAACAATATTCCCAATCTTGTTAACCATATCTTTTGAAATGAACCACAACACAACTGTTATTCCCGCTATTTCTTGATTGTCGGCTGTTTGTCTTGTAATTTTCATGGGTGATATTCCAACTACAAGGTTTTTTTTGTCTATTAATATTATTTCTGTTATATCTTCTCCGCTCAAAGCCTTTTCAAGCAAGGAATTTAGCTTATCGTTAAGAATCATATCCTTAAGTACAGGTTCTATAGATTCGGCAATAAGATTTAGATTGCTGTCAAATACGAGTATGCCGTCAACCTTGTAAATCACCCTTTTTTTAAGAACGGTATTTTTTAGATACTGCAGATTATCTTTGGTAATCATATTCTTCTCTGAAAAGAGCTCATTCAGCATATTTGCGTAGAGGAGTATATTTTTTCCTGACCCTGAGTAATAGCCCTCTGCCACATCTAAAGAACCTTTCAAAGAATTTTCTATCTGTTGATTGAACCAGTTATTTATACTGTTTGTAAGGAGACCGCTGGCTACCAAAAATAAGAGAAGAGACGGGACGAATGTCAGGACTGCAAATGATAGAACTAATTTTGTCCTGAATCTGGCACCGATAATTTTCCATTTTCTGTCAAGATATAGTTTTACTAAATTTTTGGCTACTATCAGTATCAGCACAGAAAGGAGGATTATGTTTATGTTAACCAGAAGGAGAACTGCGATATTGCTGGCAATAGGGGTTGATACATGGGATTGCTGGATATAGACCTCTACCGCAGTCAGGACAATCAAGAGCAGAAAAAGGCCGAGAATTATCCAGCGGGTTCTTCTCCTTTTTTTTCTGATATATTCGTCAGAAAAACGGTAATCTGGTAAATTTGAGTTATCCTGGGGCAACATTTTCAATCAGCAGTAAATGGGGATGATACTTCCCAATCAGTTGTAACATCCCAGAATGATACAAAGAAGAGGATATAATTAAAGGGGAACCAAAGTTTAATTGTCTTTAAATCTGCCTTTATGTTTATATAATATTTATTGATGGGTGTTATTTGTTTTGACGGGATAATTTTGATTGATTCCAAATTTGCAAGCCACTTTTTCAATTCATCAAAATCCTTTGTAATCTTTTCATTTGTTGATACAACATGGTTTTCCGTGTCCCTATCATTTTGTTTTATCTCTTGCTTTGCCTCATTTAATGAAGAATTGTTCTTTTCGGCAGGAAGCAAAGCTGGCTCTTCTACCTCTTCATTAAATTTATATTCTTTTTTAAATACATCATATTTAACAATCCGTTTAATTGTTTTTGAGTATTCAGTGCTGTCAAACCACCCTGAACGATGACGCAGTAGCTTAATATAATAAGTAAAAGTAGTAGGTGCCCCGCTGTGAATAATCTCCTCAATCCCAGCTGTAAAACCTCCTTTTAACTTTGCAGAGAGAAACAATTCAGTTGATGAATTACTCACTGATATATCAGCTATAAAAGGGCTTGAGGCGTATGAATAGCTGGCATAAAACAAACAATAAAAAAACGATAATAAGCAACAGGCTGTAAAATTCTTCAATATTTTCATAATTAAAAAACATTCTATCATAAATATAGCCGATTTGTAATATTATTAATGCTCCCAAATTCCGCTTTAGCGGAATTTGAAACTTTTCATTAGTTTGAAATAAGCATTTCAAATATAATGGTTAAATTTATTACTTCCATTTTTCCTTATTTTTGATATTATAAAGATATGGGTTTTGCACCAGATGTATCATTTATTATGGCATTTTTGGCAGGGCTTCTGTCATTTGTATCCCCCTGCGTCCTTCCGGTAATTCCATTTTATATTACATTCATCACTGGGCTGACCTATGATGAACTTACATCTACTGATAACAAAAAAGAGATAAGATGGCTTACTGTTAAGAACTCTATTATCTTTATTGCAGGGTTCTCTTTTATATTTATAATGCTCGGAGCCGGTGCCACATCTGTAGGCAAGTTCTTTCTTACAAAACAGGATTTAATAAGAAAGATAGGCGGGGTTATTATAATAATATTAGGGTTATATTTTATGGGTGTCCTTAAACTAAAGTTTCTTATGTCCGAAAGGCGGGTGCAGATTCAGAATAAGCCTGCCGGTTATCTTGGGACATTTTTTGTTGGTGTTGCCTTTGCAGCAGGATGGACGCCATGCATTGGGCCAATACTCGGCTCTATCTTATTGATTGCCAGCACAAAGGAATCCGTGATTACAGGCATAGAACTGCTTGCAGCATATTCTGCAGGATTGGGACTCCCCTTACTTCTTACATCTTTTGCAGTTAATTCCTTTCTTGCTTATTTTAAAAAACTCAACAGATGGATGAACTTTATATCCATAATGAGCGGTATTTTCCTCGTCCTCCTCGGTGTACTCCTTATGACAAACTCCTTAACTATTATTACCTCCCTTTTATCAAAATACAATATAGGCTGGGATATTAAAATAGGACATTAAAGAGTAATGGGACGCAGATTAACGCAGATTGGTAAGATTAGAGAAAAAAGATAAATATCATGTTAATCTGCGAAAATCAGCGTCCACTTTTGAAGGTTTTTTATGATTGATACGCATGCCCATCTTGATATGCCGCAATTTGATGGGGATAGAGAAGATGTCATAAAAAGGGCTGTTGATTCAGGTGTATCCCTGATAATTGATGTAGGCTCTGACCTCTCCGGAAGCAGGACTGCTTTAGAACTTGCCCATAGATATGATTTTATCTATGCCTCTGCTGGCATCCATCCCCATGAGGTAAAGGAGATAACAACCGATACATATAAAGAGATAAGAAAATTAATCACAGACCCGAAGGTAGTTGCTGTAGGTGAGATAGGGCTTGATTATTATAAAGATTACTCTCCAAGGGATATTCAGCAAATGGAGTTTATAAATCAGATAAGACTTGCTAAGGAATTTAAAAAACCTATAATTGTCCACAGCCGTGATGCAAGGGAGGATACACTTAAAATATTAAAAGATGAAAAGGTATCAGAGATTGGCGGCATTATGCACTGTTTCTCAGGAGATGAGGAGATGGCAAGGAGGTGCATGGATATGGGATTTTATATCTCCTTTGCAGGACCCGTTACATATCCTAATGCAGAAAGATTAAGAAGTGTTGTCAAATCAATCCCGACAAATAGATTACTAACAGAAACCGACTGCCCATATCTCGCACCTCAGCAGATGCGGGGAAAGAGGAATGAACCTGCCTATGTAAGATATGTGGCAGAAAAGATTGCAGAAGTAAAGGGATTAAGTCTTGAAGATGTTGAAAGGGTAATCAGACTGAATGTTTATAACCTTTTTGAGATAGGGGATATTGATAAGACAGGCAGGAGGACATACAAGATAAGAAATTCCCTTTATCTGAATATCACCAACCGATGCACAAATGAGTGTTTCTTCTGCACCAGAATTTCAGACCCATGGGTTCATGGGTATAATCTGAGACTTGAAGGTGAGCCGTCAGCAGAGGATATTATTAAGGAGATAGGCGACCCAAATGTATATGACGAGGTTGTATTCTGCGGATACGGAGAGCCTACATTAAGGCTCGATGTAATTAAAGAGGTCTCAAGGAGGGTTAAAGATATGGGAGGGAAGGTAAGACTCGATACCAATGGGCACGGAAATCTTATAAATAAGAGAAATATACTCCCTGAGTTAAAGGGGATTATAGATACTATCTCCATAAGTTTAAATGCGGAGAATAGTGAAAAATATAATAAAATTTGCCACCCTGTGTTTAATGGTTCAACAGGCTCACCATTCACCTATGAGGCAGTTAAGGATTTTATCAGGGAGGCAAAGAAATATATACCTGAGGTGGTAGCCACAATTGTGGATGTCCCTGAAGTGGATGAGGAAAAGTGCAAGGAAATTGCAGAAAAGGAATTAGGGGTTAAGTTTAGGGAGAGGAGATATAATGTTGTAGGGTAATCAACCACCCCTTTCCCCTCCTTTGTAAGGAGGGGATTGAGGGGAGGTAGTCAAATTCTCATCCCCACTTACCTTTGCTTATATGTCCCTGTATTTCAGCCTTTATCATCTGTTTTGTAGTCCATGAGCAGTCTTTCATCCTCTTAAATATATCCATACAGGTCGGGTCTAAGTTGTCTTCTATTCCTTTATCACATACAGCCGCTACCTCATCTAATAGTGTGTAGAGCTTTTGATGAAGGGCATTTGTAAGTCTTGATCTCTCAACAAGCTGTGCCTTGTCATCAGGCAGTTTTTCAAACTTTTCCTTTGGTGCACCGCATTTCGGACATTTATTCGGTGCATCTGCACCGTCAAATATGTAACCACACATTCCACATTTCCATTTACCCATAACAACCTCCCTTTAAATAATAGGACGCAGATTTACAGGATTTATCCTGATTTATGCAGATAAACACATAAAGGGGAAAGGGAGAAGAAGGAGAAAATGGAGAAAAGCACTAAAATTTATTTATTCTCCCCTATTTTTAATTTCCCCCTTTCTCCTTAATTCTTTTATTTTTAAATCATGTAGTTTCTGCGTTTATCAGCGTCCAAATTTTGAGTTAAAATTTCTTAAATCTATCCTTCTTTGCCTTGCATACTGGGCAGGTATCTGGCGCCTCACCTTCTACAGTATAACCGCACACCTCACATATATGAACATTGCCAAGTGTTAAATCCTTGCCGCTGCTTACGGCATCTTTTGCATTTTTATACATCTTCGCATGAACCTTCTCTGTCTCCAGGGCACCATATATGCTCTGTATCGCCCCCTTTTCCCCCTGAAGTTTAGCTACTGCATCATAGGCAGGATACATCTCTTCAACCTCAAAGGTTTCTCCATCTATTGCAGACTGCAGATTTGAAGAGGTATCTCCAAGGACATGCAGTGTCTTAAAATGGTTTGTGGCATGGACCTGCTCTGCAAAGGATATCGCCTTGAATAACCTTGCCACATTCGGCTTCCCCTCTTTCTCTGCCTTGTCAGAAAATATCAGGTACTTCATATGTGCCTGGCTCTCCCCTGCAAATGCTGCCCTTAAATTCTGCTCTGTCATCTTTCTCATAATTTTTATCCCTCCTTTCGGTATTGAATATAAACCTCAAATTTTCTAAATGCAAGTATTTTCAGAATAATAAAACATACCATTTACATAAAGAAGCCCTAAAACAGAGATAGAACGATACATGTGCCAACAGCATTAACCTTTCACTCATTCTCGGCGGGCATCCATGCCCACCTCCGAGGGAAGCATCACGCATCACATCCATGTGATGCTATGTGACGCTTAAATCCGTTCAAGGCTAATGCTGTTGACCTTAGAAACTATTTGTCGAGCTTTCTATATCGGAACTTGGAGAAGGGTTCCTCTTGCTACCATATGAATTTTTATATATACTGTATCGTCTATGGAAATTCCAAGAGGGCTTAGGACTTATATATATGACCAGTCTGCAAGAAAGAGATGGGTGGAGGAGAGGCTATTAAAGGTCTTCTTCCGCTGGGGCTTTCAGGAGATAGTTACACCTGCCTTTGAATACCTTGATACATTTTCTGAAGGTGGAAACGGTGTGTCAACGGACAGGGTGTTTAAATTTACTGAAAGGGGGACAGGAAAACTCCTTGCACTCCGTCCTGATATTACACCTCAGATTGCAAGGACTGCCGCTACCCTCCTTAAGGATTCGCCAAAACCGCTAAGGCTATGCTATTGCGGGAATGTGTTCAGGAGTGCCGACCCGGGTTCAGGCGAAGGGCAGGAATTGTATCAAGGCGGGATTGAACTCATTGGGCTTGATTCTCCGGAGGCAGATGCTGAGACCATTGCCATTGCCGTAGAGTGTATAAAAGAGCTTAGCCTTGACGGCTTCAAGGTTGCTATAGGGCACATGGAATTTTTTAAGGGCGTCCTTTCTGATGCCAAACTGAATGATGGTCTTCAGGAAGAGATAAAACTAAAGATACAGAAGAAGGATGCGTCGGGGTTAGATGATGTATTAAACAGGTGTCCTATCAAAAATGAAAAGAAAGATGGAATAAGGAAAATCTTAAATCTTTTCGGTGGGAAAGAGGTAATTGATAAGGCAAGAGAGATTGCCGACAACCCGGTCTCTTTGAGGGCGATAGATAATCTCAGGAAGGTTTATCAAATGCTGACTGTATATGGTGTTGATGATTCTGTATTGATAGATTTGGGCGAGGTCAGGGGTTTTGGCTATTATACAGGTCTTATATTTGAGGGATTTATTAAGGGGCTTGGCTCGGAAATCTGCGGGGGCGGCAGATATGACAATCTCCTTGAAAGATATGGTGCAAAAATACCAGCCACAGGTTTTGCAGTGGATATAAACAGAGTTATTGACGCACTTGAGAAGACCCCCCCTATGCCCCCCCTTGGAGACCTCCCCTCTCCCCTCCTTCAGAAGGAGGGGAAAAAGGGGAGGTCAAAGGGGGGGATTAAAGGGGGGTCTATGATTGACTATATTGTAATAGACTTTAGAGAAGATAAAAAAATGGCTCAAGAAATTTCGCATAGATTAAGAGAGAGAGGCTATAAGGTCGCAAGGGACATAATAAAGAGAGAACTTTCAGATTCTCTTAAATATGCCGAGAATATGAATATTGAAAATGCGATAATAATGGGGACAGGGGATGTAAAAGAGGGAGAGGCAATTGTTAAAGAGATTTCTACAGGGGAAGAAAAAAAAATAAAGATTGAGGAAATTTTATAATTTTTTGACAGGATGAACAGGATTAATAGTGAGCATGCCGAACTATGAATATTTTTTATCCTTCGACAAGCTCAGGATGCAATCCTGTTTTATCCTGTATATCATGTCTAAAATCAAGTCTTTGTTCTCTAAAAAGTTTTGGGAGATTTTATGCCGGTAAAGGTTATAGTTGGTGCTCAGTGGGGTGATGAGGGAAAAGGAAAGATTGTAGATATCCTGACTAAGGATGCGGATATTGTAGCCCGCTATCAGGGGGGGCATAATGCAGGCCATACAGTGGTTGTAAATGATAAGCAGTTTATTCTCCATCTGATACCTTCAGGGATTCTCCATCCTGCTAAAAAATGCATAATCGGAAATGGTGTAGCAGTAGACCCGTCTGCACTTATAAATGAGATTTCTGAGCTTGAGAAGAATGGCATTAATGTCAATGATAATCTTTTCATAAGCAAGAGGTCGCACCTCATAATGCCATACCATAAGTTTCTGGATATGAGTATGGAAAATGTAAAAGGGGGCAAGAAGATTGGAACTACAGGAAGAGGCATAGGGCCGACCTATACGGATAAGGCAGGGAGGCTTGGCATTTATGTCCTTGACCTGTTTGATAAAAAAATATTCAGGGAAAAATTGGAGCTTAATTTATCCTACAAAAATTTTATTATCCAAAATCTGTTCAATGCAAAGGGATTTAGTGTTGATGATATATTAAATGAATACATGGGTTATGCTGAAAAGATAGAGAGATATGTAGCTGACACAAAACTCATGATAAGGGATGCCATTCAAAAAGGGGAGAGGGTGCTCTGTGAAGGGGCACAGGGGACTATGCTTGATGTTGACCACGGCACATATCCTTATGTTACATCATCAAGCACAACTGCTGGCGGGGCTTGTATAGGGCTCGGTATCCCTCCGCAGAAGATAGACGAGGTGATTGGTGTTGCAAAGGCTTATACAACGAGGGTTGGGGAGGGGCCATTCCCGACTGAACTAAAGGGCAAAGAGGGCGGGCTATTAAGGGAGGAGGGTGGCGAATATGGTGCAACCACCGGCAGGCCCAGGAGATGCGGGTGGTTTGATGCAATTGTTGTCCGATACGCAGGGTGGATAAACGGCATGAAGGCTATGGCAATAACAAAGCTGGATGTGCTGGACAAATTTAAAAAGATATATATATGCACTGAATATAAATACAAAGGAAAAATCTATACTGAGATGCCGGAAGAGGTTGATGTTATTGAAAACTGTGAGTCCGTATATAAAGAGATGGATGGATGGATGAAAAACACTGTCGGCGCCACTGATTTTAAATTACTTCCGGATAATGCAAAAAGGTATATAGATGAAATATCAAAATTAGTCGGGATAGGTATAACTATAATATCTACAGGGAAGAGGAGGGAAGAAACAATAATAAAAAATTAGGCAACATTCTATAATATTTAATAGCAGGGCTGGTTTTTATTTATGATTTCATTTATTTTTATCACAAGTTTGCTCATCTTTATTGTTGCTTATCTTTCTTACGGAAGGTTTCTGTCAAGGAGATATGCAATTGATAGTAATATCCAAACACCATCTCATTCTATGATAGATGGATATGACTATGTTCCTACCCACAAAATGGTTCTTTTTGGACACCATTTTTCTTCTATCGCAGGTGCAGGCCCAATTATA
>Ga0209343_10008175_pt1 | contig 12217 bp, 13 predicted proteins | sample RifCSPlowO2_02_FD_184026 | JGI IMG/M metagenome (GOLD analysis project Ga0209343, IMG submission 184026) | Groundwater microbial communities from Rifle, Colorado - Rifle CSP2_plank lowO2_0.2 (SPAdes) (version 2) | ecosystem: Environmental > Aquatic > Deep subsurface > Groundwater | place... | reverse complement strand
GAATGGAAGTTCACTCGCGCCGACCTGAACGCCCTGATCGCACGGATGCGTTCACGCTACGCCGAAGCTCAGCACCTGAAGCTCGCGGCTTGAAAAATACGTGTGCGAACTTATGAAACGGAGTACTAAGTCAGCTCCCCAGAAAGCCACTTAAAAGCGATCCTGAGAACGGCCCATATACAGGCCCCATCATCAAGAAGGTCAAGTTAGTTGAAACAAGCAAGTCAGGTGCTTACGTGCGAGAAGGCATTGCCGAATTAGGCAAGGTACTTCGCACAAAGGTATTTCGTCATGGCGATGAATTTTTATTTCTCCCTCGCTATGAACTGCCTGACGAAAAGCAATTTGGTTTACCCACAATCCCTTCAGATGCAGTGGATACTGAAATAGAGTTGTATGGCAGCGATGTTGTGAGAATTGAGCATCCCAATTTAATTCACTGCTACAAGACGATTCGCACTTATGAGGACGATGCTACTGGAGAAAAACTGATTGATGTGGTCGCTGCATTTCCTTCTGGCGTATTTTTAGGCTATTGGGCATATTTCGAGCCATCCAACAATCGCCCGGTTGTTCAGTTACATGATAGCGCCCCTTTCTTTTTGCTTGAGGCAAACAAAGTAACAAATCAACAGGAATTCACCTTGATCGCGAAAGAGAAAAAGACAAAAGGAGATACTGAAAACAACAAAACATACGAGTACATTGAAAAATCACCTCCGTTAGAGAGAAAGGCATTCAAGTTCTCGCTAGAGCAAGACATCAAGCGGCAAATCGGTGCTGCCGCGTCATTCGAGAAACTGCATGTCGATGTCCTCGGCAACATCTACCCTGCTCTACCAGAGACAAGCCGTGACCTGGCGTAGCGTCGTCATCTCCCGCCCCGCCAAGCTCAAGCGGGATCATTACTCCCTCGCCATCGAGCAGGAGCAGACTGCCTGCGTGCCGTTCGAGGACATCGCGGTAATCGTGCTCAACCACCGCGAAATCACCCTCACCCATCCGGTGTTATCAGCCTGCGGGGAATACGGCATCAGCCTGTTCGCCACGGGCGACACACATCATCCCAGCGGAGTATTTCTGCCTTTCTTGCCGCACTCGCGCGCCACGCGCTGGCTACGCTTGCAACTGGATTTGCCGCGCCCTGTCGCCAAACAAGCATGGGCATCCATCATCCGCAAGAAGATCGGCAATCAAGCCGCCTGCCTGCGGCTGGTTGGACGCGATGGAACGGATCGGCTGGACTCTTACGCACGGCGTGTGCGCTCCGGCGATGCAGGCAATCTGGAAGGACAAGCCGCCGCTTTCTATTTCGTTCAACTTTTTGGCAAGGGATTTCACCGTGAGCAGGCACGCTTTGCCAATGCCGCGCTGGATTACGGTTATGCGGTTTTGCGCGGAACCATCGCGCGCGGACTGGTGGCGCACGGGCTATTCCCTACACTGGGGCTGTTTCATGCCAGCGAACAAAATGCGTTCAACCTGGCCGATGATGTGATCGAGCCGTTCCGTCCTCTGGTGGATTTATTCGTAACCAAGATGATGCCGCAACCTGACGACGAATTGCACCCGGAGGGCAAGGTTGCTCTGGTCGGTTTGCTCAACACGGATATTGGGATGCCGCGCGGAAAGATGTCGGTGCTTTCCGCCATCGAACACACCATAGAAAGCCTTGCCCGTGTATATGACGGCGGCAGCGATACGCTGCTGGAATTGCCCACACTCATTGGGCTGGAACAGCACCGCTTAGAGTGCTGAACCATGAGCACGGAGACACGACGGTTCATGCGCCTGCTTGTTCTCTTTGATCTACCCGTTGTCACCAAGGCAGAACGCCGCGCCTATACGGTATTCCGCCGTTTTCTCATCAATGACGGCTACGACATGATCCAGTTCTCGGTGTATGGCCGCATCCTGAACGGCAACGACGCGCTGGAAAAACACATGAAGCGGCTGGTGAACAGCCTGCCGCCGGAAGGCTCGGTAAGATGCCTGACCGTGACCGAGAAACAATATGCCAGCATGAAACTGTTGGTTGGCCTGCCGCTTTTTCAGGAAAAAGCACTCAAGGTCAATCAAATGCTGCTGTTCTGAACCGGAATTTCCAAACAGAACGCCCGCCAGATTTAGGTCTGGCGGGCGTTTGCGTGAGAGCTATTGTAGAGCATCCGGGGTGAGAGAGGGAGCTACAACATGCAGGGAATCCGTATCATCGCCGCCAAAATTGTAGAGCATCCGGGGTGAGAGAGGGAGCTACAACATATTCTTCGCACAGGTGGAGTTCGTTGGCATTGTAGAGCATCCGGGGTGAGAGAGGGAGCTACAACTCTGCGGTTCGAACCCAGGCGGCATCGGGCATTGTAGAGCATCCGGGGTGAGAGAGGGAGCTACAACAGTATCTTTCGATTGATGAGCTGGTTCCGTATTGTAGAGCATCCGGGGTGAGAGAGGGAGCTACAACTGAATTGTGGGCGAGTTCAGGCGCATTCGTATTGTAGAGCATCCGGGGTGAGAGAGGGAGCTACAACATTCACCCCGGTGGCATCAGTGAAGAGTTTATTGTAGAGCATCCGGGGTGAGAGAGGGAGCTACAACGCAAGAAGCAGACTATCGGAGCCACAGCATATTGTAGAGCATCCGGGGTGAGAGAGGGAGCTACAACGGTTTGCTTGAAGTCTCGCGGCTTCGATTGATTGTAGAGCATCCGGGGTGAGAGAGGGAGCTACAACTGTAATCAACCAGACAAGCAACCGACCGGGATTGTAGAGCATCCGGGGTGAGAGAGGGAGCTACAACTCCACGTCAGCACGGGCAGGTTTGTCACCTATTGTAGAGCATCCGGGGTGAGAGAGGGAGCTACAACACCTTATCGTAATTCACTGTTCGGATTCTCATTGTAGAGCATCCGGGGTGAGAGAGGGAGCTACAACGCTGGAACAGCCGACCCCGTAAAGGGGTCATCTGTCCAGCGTTCTCGCTTCGCGAGGTTTTGCAGAAAAAGGGCAAGCACGATTTGGCGCTGATTGAAACTGGTGGGCGGTACTGGGTTCGAACCAGTGACCCCTGCCGTGTGAAGGCAGTGCTCTACCGCTGAGCTAACCGCCCCGTTGAGGGCGCGAATTAAATCATAACGCGTCAATCCCAGTCAATTTCTTTGTGCGCGCAATGGGCAAAGCTCGTAAAATGCGCGCCTCGATTGTTCGCCATTCTGTTCTTTCATGACTATACGTACCCGTTTCGCTCCCAGCCCCACCGGCTATCTGCATATCGGCGGCGCACGTACTGCCCTGTTCTCCTGGGCGTACGCGCGCAAGCTGGGCGGCACTTTCATTTTGCGCATCGAAGACACCGATCTGGAACGCTCCACTCAGGAGTCGGTGCAGGCGATCCTGGACGGGATGTCCTGGCTGAACCTAGGTTACGACGAGGGGCCGTTCTACCAGATGCAGCGCATGGATCGCTACCGGGAAGTGATTCGGCAGATGCTCGACGAGGGTACCGCCTACTATTGCTATACCACGCCGGAAGAACTGGAAATCATACGCGAAGGGCAACGCGTGCGCGGCGAAAAGCCCCGCTATGACGGATGTTGGCGGCCCGAGCCGGGCAAGGCGCTGTCCTCCCCGCCAGAGGGCGTCAAGCCGGTGGTGCGCTTCAAGAACCCCCTCCAGGGCGTGGCGGCGTGGGACGACATGGTCAAAGGCCGGATCGTGTTCGAGAACAGCGAATTGGACGACCTGATCATCGCTCGCGCCGACGGTACGCCGACCTACAATTTTTGCGTGGTGGTGGACGATCTGGATATGGGCATCACGCAAGTCATCCGCGGCGATGATCACGTCAACAACACGCCGCGCCAGATCAATATCCTCAAGGCGCTTGGCGCAACCATTCCGCAATATGCGCACGTGCCGATGATTCTGGGCAGCGACGGCGAGCGGCTATCAAAGCGGCATGGCGCGGTAAGCGTGATGCAATATCTGGAAGACGGTTTTCTGCCCGAAGCGCTGATCAATTATCTCGCGCGCCTGGGCTGGTCGCACGGCGACGAGGAAATTTTTTCCATGCAGCAGTTTGTCGAGTGGTTCGACTTGCGCCACATCAGCAAATCGGCGGCGCAGTTCGACCCGGATAAACTGCGCTGGCTGAACCAGCATTACATCAAACTGGCCGACAATGCGCGCCTGGCCGAACTGGTGCGCAAGCATCTGGCACAGCGCGGCGTGCAGGCGGGCAACACGCCATTCCTGGAAGCAGTAATCGCCCTATACAAGGAACGCTCTGCGACGCTGCTCGAACTGGCGGACGAGGCGGAGGTCTTTTATGTCGAAATACATCCGGCGCAGGAATTGCTGGACGCGCATCTCGTGCCGGAGGTGTTGCCCGCGTTGCGCGAACTCGCCGCGCGTTTCGCCGATGTCGCCTGGGAGGCACCCGCGCTGGGTGCGCTGATAAAAGAATTGCTGGCCAAGCACAATCTGAAAATGCCCAGGCTGGCGATGCCGCTGCGCGTGATGCTGGTCGGGCAGACGCACACCCCATCGGTCGATGCCGTGCTGGCGCTATTTCCGCGCGAAACCGTGCTGGTGCGCCTGAAAAAGCACCTGTAAAGCATAAATTTTGCATTGAAACTTTTCCCGCTCTCCGTTACTCTAACGCCTGATATTTTCAACTTGCTCTAACTTTGGGAGGCTACACATGCAATACCAGAATGCTACGCAAATCGGCACACTCGCAACTGAACAGAACAAGGTACTGCGCAACACTTACATGATGCTGGCGCTGACCATGATCCCGACGGTGATCGGCGCATTGCTTGGCATGTCGATGAATTTTTCGTTCATGGCGGCAAGCCCGGTCATGTCCGCGCTGCTGATGTTCGGCGCGATGATCGGCATGATGTTCGCCGTCAGCGCGCTGCGCAACAGCGTCTGGGGCATCGCCGCGCTGCTCGGCTTCACCTTCGTGGCGGGCGTGTTCCTCGGCCCGATCCTGCAAGTGGCGCTGCACCTGAGCAACGGCGCGCAACTGATCGGCATGGCCGCAGGCGGCACCGGCATCATCTTCTTCTCGCTGGCAACCCTCGCCACCGTGACCAAGAAGGACTTCAGCTTCATGGGCAAGTTCCTGTTCATCGGGCTGATCCTGCTGATCGTCGCGTCGCTGGCTAATCTGTTCTTTCAAATACCCGCACTGTCACTTACCATTTCGTCGATTGCGGTGCTGCTGTTCTCGGCTTTCATCCTGTATGACGTAAGCCGGATCGTGAATGGCGGCGAAACCAACTACATAATGGCAACGCTGGGGTTGTTCCTGAGCATCTACAACCTGTTCATCAGCCTGCTGCAACTGCTGATGGCGTTTGCGGGCGAACGCGATTAAGACACTCATCGCTAAATGAAAAGGCGGCCATCCGGCCGCCTTTTTTGTTTGCAGGACGGGCCCAGCCAGACATCAAGGCACCGGCTTGCGTTGCTCCGGTCGCAGGCGCGGCGCTAGCAGTTCATCGGCCGCATCCGCATCCAGCGATTTTCCATTCGTATCTACCATGGACTGTTCGAAATCGGCCCAGCCGCGCACGCCGGTCTTGAGCGAAACCACGTTGGTAAAACCCATCCTTTGCATCATGTCGGCGGCGAGCACCGAACGTTTTCCGGAACGGCAGATCAGCACGATCTCCTGTTCGCGTCCGGCGGCCAACAGCGGCTCGGTCTCGTCGTAATCCCACTCGCAGGATTGCTCCAATATGCCGCGCGGCACGTTGACCGACCCCGGAATATGCAGCAATGCAAACTCTGCCGGTTCGCGCACATCGAGCAGGATCGGCTTGCCGCCCGCCGCGAGCGAGCGGCTCAGGTCCCACGGCATGATTTCCTTCACGCGCGTCAGCGCCTCGGCAACCAGGTCGTCGTAGCGGCTCATGATTTGACGAACACCGCAATGGACTCCACATGCGATGTATGCGGGAACATGTTCATCACTCCCGCCGCTTTCAGCGTGTAGCCGTGAACCTGCACCAGCACCTGCGCATCGCGCGCCAGCGTGGCGGGACTGCATGAAACGTAGACGATGCGCTGCGGCGCGGTTTCCGGGGTAATGGCCTTCACCAGCTCCACCGCGCCGTCGCGCGGCGGGTCGATCAGCCATTTGTCAAACTTCCCGAGTTGTGCAAGGGAAGCCTCATCCATCTCGAACAGATTCATCGCGCGAAATTCGGTATTGTCTGACAGCCCGTTGTGCGCGGCATTCTGCGCGGCGCGCTTCACCAGCGCGACGCTGCCTTCGATGCCCAGCACCCGCGCGCCGCTGCGCGCAATGGGCAGCGTGAAGTTGCCCAGCCCGCAGAAAAAATCGGCAATGCGCTCGCCGGGTTGCGGGGCCAGCAGGCGCATGGCGCGGCTGACCATCAGCCGGTTCATTTCACTGTTCACCTGGGTGAATTCGGCCGGCGCAAACGGCATGGTGATGTCGAATTCCGGCAGGCTGTAACTCAACGGCGGCGCATCCGGCGGGTAAAACGGAACAATCGTTTCCGGCCCTTTGGTTTGCAGCCAGAGCTGTACCTTGTGTTTGTCGGCGAATTCCCTGATCGCTGCCTCGTCCGACGGCGAGAGTGCGGCAAGGATGCGCAGCACCAGTACATCCACGTTATCGCCGCAGGCCACTTCGATCTGCGGCAGAATATCGCGGGTGGTGAAACTCTCGTTCAGCTCTCCCAGCAGCGGGAGCAAGCCGGCAATCTTCGGCGGCAGGATTTCGCAATGCTGCATGTCCGCCACATACTTGCCGTTCTTCTCGCGGAAGCCCACCAGCGTCTTGCCTTTTTTCAGCACATGGCGCACCGACAACCGCGCGCGCTGGCGATAGCCCCATGCCTGCCCGTAGATCGGCGGCAGCATGGTTTCGGCCTTGACCTTGCCGATGCGCTCCAAATTATCTTCCAGCACGCGCTGCTTGACGGCGACCTGCGCACGCGCCTCCAGATGTTGCATGGAACAGCCGCCGCACACGCCAAAATTCGCGCACTTCGGCTGCACGCGCATGAAGCTCTGCTTCAGGATTTGGCCGACTTGCGCCTGTTCATAGCTGGGCTTCTTGCGGTAAGAGGAATAAGTCACGTGCTCACCGGTCAGCGCGCCCTCAATGAAAATCACCTTGCCATCGGCATGGGCGATGCCGCGGCCTTCCTGGTCGAGGGATTCAATAATTACTGAGTTCATGGATTCTGCCGAAAGTTATTCTTGGCCGTCATTCCCGCGAATGCGGGAATCCAGCGAACTAGAAAGAAACGCATTTTAAATTACCCGATTCCCGCATTCGCGGAAATAACGAAGTGTTGTTCATTACTTTGAGTCACTTACAAGTTAAATCATGTCGAAACGTGACAGGAGTTGTGACATTGTAGGTTGGAAAAGCGCAGCGCCCTCCGACACTTCTATGTCGGATAACGCTGCGCTCATCCGACCTACGAAAACTGCCACCTTTTTGGTTCCGGCTCGTCCGGCTTAGGAGATCACCCACTGCGCCAGAAACTCTTTCCAGTGCGCTTCATCGGATTTGGCCAGCACGCTGCGCACCAGCTCGCATTCCCGCTCGTAGCGCGCCTTGGTGAACTGGCCGCGCATCAACTGGAAGCGCGCGAACACCAGATAGGTGTTCACCACGTCGGTCTCGCAATAGTTGCGGATTTCGTTCAAGCGCCCCTCCTGATACGCCCCCCACACCTTGCTGCCGTCCATGCCCAGCTTGCCGGGGAAGCCGATCAGTTTGGCCAGCTCGTCGAGCGGCGCATTGGCGCGCCCGGTGTACATCGCCAGCAGGTCCATCAGGTCGAGATGGCGCGAGTGGTAGCGGCTGATGTAGTTGTTCCACTTGAAGTCCTTGTCGTCCTCGCCCATGTCCCAGTAGCGCGGACACTGCACGCCGTGGATCAGACCGCGATAGTGCAGCACCGGCAGGTCAAAGCCGCCGCCGTTCCACGACACCAGTTGCGGCGTGTATTTCTCGACGCCATCGAAGAAGCGCTTGATGATGCTGGCTTCGTCTTCGTCCGGCTCGCCCAGCGACCATACCTTGAAGTTATCGCCCTCGCGCAGCACGCAGGAGATCGCCGCAACGCGATGCAGATGATGCGGCAGAAAGTCGCTGCCGGTTTTCTGGCGGCGCAACTGGAAAGCCATTTCTGCCACTTCCGCATCGCTGACCTGCGCATCCAGCTCATGCAGCGCGCGCAGCCCGGCGATGTCGGGGATGGTTTCGATGTCGAAAACGAGGGTGGGGTTCATATATTGACCGACATGAGCCGGGAAAACCGGAATTCAATGTAGGTCGGGCTACGCCCGACACGGTGGGCACAGCCCGCCCTACGGTTACTAAGCCGGACGAGCCGGAACCAAACAGGTAGCCCGGATGAAACACAGTGTAATCCGGGGGTGGAGAAGATGCCCCCCGGATTCCGCTCTCGCTACATCCGGGCTACGCGCTAAATGTAGATCGGGCTCTGCCCGACATGGTGGGCAGAGCCCACCCTACGGTTACTTGAAAAACACCTACTTCTGCTTCCAGCCTCCGCCGCTCTGCACCCACCATTTTGGCTGGGCGCGCTGAATCCAGCGTTGCGCGAAAGTGCTGCGGATTTCCGCCTGCCATTCGGGATGACCGTTTGCCTTGGCGATTTCGGCATACAGCGCGGAGCGGTCGCCGTTCTCGGCGGCCACCAGCGCATTCACCGCCTGGCGCTGCGCCAGCGGCACGGCGCCGGCATCGCGCAGTGCGATCATGCCGTCCGCCGTCAGCCCCACCGCGCCACTGTCGTAGTACGGCGCAAGCTGCGCGTGACGCGTCTGCATGCTCTGTTTGATGGCGTTTATGCCCGGCGTGTTGACTTCGAGATCGGCGGCGGCGGAGACGTTCAGCGCGGCAGTCAGCGCAACGATTGCAACAAAGTATTTAATCATGGCGTTCATTTGGCCTCCTTCGCGGCGGGTTTGTCGGTTTGTTGGGTTTGCCACACTTCGTCGATAATCTTGTCCGCCGCCTTCTCGGCTGCTGCGGCGGGAAAGTAGATGTTGATAGTGACACAGGCACTCAGTGCCAGTCCGGCAAATGCGATCCAGATTCTATTCATGATTGCTCCTTTATTTGACTACGGCCTGCATATTGCCCTGCGTCACGCGCTTCAGGCGCGTAATCAGTTCGCCCCACGAAACGCTGCGATTGTAGCCCATCACGGTGATTGCCGGAATACCGCCGCCCTTGACGATGGCGTAAGCCCCGCCCTCGCCGTTGTCCAGGCCGCCCATCGCGCACACGCCGTTGTGCAGCATGCAGCTCCAGCCGATGCGGTCATAGCCGAAATTTTCGAAAAAACGCAGGTAGCTGCGCTGGATCGCCGCCACCGCGCCCGCGCCGCCCAGCGCGGAAATGTTCTGCACCGCCGTTTGACTGATTTTTTTCGGGTAGTTTCCGGCGCTGCTGGACAGGCGCGCATCGAAGCGTGCCGGCTGCCAGTTTTGCAGTTCCAGGTTGTTTACGTCCACGTCGATGCGCCCCTGCATATTGCCGAACGAAAATGTGCGCGTCAGCAGGTCGAGATCGAGGTTGCGCATGTTCAGGTTGCCGGACAGGCGCGGCGCGCGCCCGAACGGATCGGCCAATTTAAGCTGCGTCGCCGCCACCGTGCCGTCGAACACGTCGAACCGCAGCGTGCCGTCCACGCTGATTTCGCCCCCGTCGTAACCGACCCTTGGAATGCTCCCCGCCAGAGTGCCGAGCATCTTCGGCCAGCCTGCAGCCTGGCTGAACTGTTCCATCGAAACCTGGCTGAGCGAGGCGGCGAACTGCCAGCGCCACGCAACACCCTCGCGATACAGCCGGAAATCGCGCAACTCCAGTTCGCCATCCAGAACCGGCAAAACACCCTGCGCCACGCCGAATTCCATGCCGTGCATCCGCACCGCCCATTGTCCGCTGCCCAGCGGAACGCCGAGCAGCGCGCCGCCGGCGAATGCGATATTGGCGGTGCGCGGCGCATCCGCCAGCCAGCCGATATCGCCGTTCACGCCGAGCAGCGCAAAACGCTGCTCGGCGTCGGCGATACCCGCATCGCGCAAAACCAGGCGCAGCGCTTGCGTCGCGCCATTGCGGTATTGCCAGTCCACATCGGCATGGCCGTACAAGTTCGACTCGGCCAGCGCGCCCTTGTCCAGAAAGGGCCTGGCATAGTCGGCAAATAATTTCTCCAGCGCGAGGTTTTCGCCGCGCGCCGTGCATTCCGCCAACGCGCCCCGCTTCATATCCCAGAGCGCCACAAGTTGCACGCGGCCTGCTTCAGGCAGAACGATAGTGGCCTGTTCGATACTCAGCGACGTGTCGTCGAGGCTGCCGGATGCTGCCATTTTGTGGCCGCCGCGCAAGTACAGCGGCTGCCAGAACAACTCGCCGGATTGCCACGCGACATCGCCGCGCCATTTCCACAGGGCGGCCTTGCGCGTGGCCGCAAATTTGATAGTTCCGCGCAGCTTTTCCGCCGCGTGCAAGCCGTCGCCATCGCTGAACCCGACATCGATCATCCGCACATCTGCATCGAGAGCGGTCAATCCGGACGCGCCGCCGCCGATGCGCAGCATGCCGCTCAACTCGCCCCCGCTGGGCAGCGGTATGGGCTCCGGAAGAAATGCTGCAAATTGCTTGGCCGGCGCATCGCGCAAAGCTGCCGAAACCTGCCAGTTGCCCGTATCAAAACCGTAGATAACTTCCAGCGCCACGCCCGTCAGTTGCGCCATGCTCCCCCCGTGGCAGCTCATGCTTGCCGTGGAAAGCGCGAAGCTCGCGCAATGGATATGCACGTTGCGCAGGCTGCGCTGCTGCACATGCAGCTCGGCGATGCGCAAGTCTGCCGAGCCGTTCTCAGGCAGAACCAGCGCGATACCGCGCGCGGAAAAATCCGGCGCGGCAATGTCGGCAACGCTCAGGGAAAGTTGTGCGGTGCCTGCCGCGCATACAGCGAACAACAACGGCAGTCCCATGCACCAGTTACAGCAGGCTCGAAGAAGGTTCCGGCGCATGGAACGCACCCCGGCTAATGGTTCGTGGGAGTTTTATGAAAACGTTGCACGGCGGAAAACAGGATGGCGGTTTCTTGCTGGCTCAGATCAGGAAAGGTTTCGCGCAAGACTTGCCTGGCATACATGGTCAGCGACATGCCGCCCCATCCCTGCTTCGGATCGAAAAATGGCGCAGTTATCCGGCAGGCCTGCTCGAAAATGGGGCGCAGGTTGCCATGAACGCGCCGATCATCGGCATGACCGCTTCCCGTTTCCGGATTTGAATCTTGTTGGCCGGGCAAAGACATGGCAGATACATTGAAACAGGTTGTTGATGAGACGGCAGTGTCATCCAACCGGGCCAGTTCGTCAACACACTTACCCAAATAAAAGTCCCGAGGTCACCCCCGGAATTCTGTTAGGCGAAGTTATTTTCCACGAACTCCCAGTTCACCAGATTGTTGAGAAAGGTCTCGACGAACTTGGGGCGCAGGTTGCGGTAGTCGATGTAGTATGCGTGTTCCCACACGTCCACGCACAGCAGCGCCCTGTCGCCCGTGGTCAGCGGCGTGCCGGCCGGTCCCATGTTGACGATGTCCACGCTGCCATCGGCCTTCTTCACCAACCAGGTCCAGCCGGAGCCGAAATTGCCCACGGCGGAAGTCTGGAAGGCCTTCTTGAACTCGTCGAAACCGCCCCATTTCTTGTCGATCGCACTCGCCAGCGCGCCGCCGGGTGCGCCGCCGCCATCCGGCTTCATGCAATTCCAGAAAAAGCTGTGGTTCCACACCTGCGCGGAGTTGTTGTAGATGCCGCCGGGAGGCGCCTTCCCGATGATGGCTTCCAGACCAAGGTTTTCGTACTCGGTGCCCTTGATCAGGTTGTTGAGGTTGGTGGCATAGGCCTGATGATGCTTGCCGTAGTGGTATTCGAAAGTTTCTTTGGACATGTGCGGTTGCAGCGCGTCCATCGCGTAAGGTAATGTCGGCAGGGTATGTTCCATTTCAGTCTCCTTTAGAAAGTAAACTTCGGGCAGCAATGGACTCTAGTATATAAACCCATTAATTACGAAACATAATGCCGAGCCATTTTTACATCTGCATCCTGCCGCGTGAACGACCACTCGATGCCACGTTGCTCCGTGTTCCGGCGCAACTGCCAGGCATTCACTT
>Ga0209343_10008171_pt1 | contig 12219 bp, 7 predicted proteins | sample RifCSPlowO2_02_FD_184026 | JGI IMG/M metagenome (GOLD analysis project Ga0209343, IMG submission 184026) | Groundwater microbial communities from Rifle, Colorado - Rifle CSP2_plank lowO2_0.2 (SPAdes) (version 2) | ecosystem: Environmental > Aquatic > Deep subsurface > Groundwater | place: Rifle... | reverse complement strand
CCGATCTGCCGAAGGCGAACTACAGCGTGTGGGTGCGCGGCTACGGACTGATCGACTCGCCGAAGGTGCAGTCGGCGCCGGGCAAGCAGCTGAACCTCACTGCGGTGGTGGCGCCGAGTCCTCGCGAGGCGGCACAGCTCTATCCGGCCAGCTACTGGCATGCCTTGGTCCAGGTACCCGCGAAGAGCGAGTTCCCCGGGACGGGGGTCAAGGGCAACGGCATCTCGGAGAACATCAAGAGCCAGGCCGACTGGGTCTCCCGCCTCAAGATCGGCGGCTGCCAGGCGTGCCACCAGCTGGGCAACAAGGCGACGCGTGAGCTCCCGGCGAACCTCGGGACCTTCGCTTCCACGACAGCGGCATGGGAGCACCGCGTGCAGGTCGGGCAGGCTGGCCCGAACATGATGAACCAGATCAACGCCCTGGGACCGCGCTCGCTGAAGATGTGGAGCGAGTGGACGGATCGGATCAAGGCCGGCGAAATACCGCAGGCGCCTCCCAGGCCACAAGGTGTGGAGCGGAATATCGTTCTCACGCAGTGGGACTACGGCGACCCCAAGAAGTACACGCACGACGCCAACGCGACCGACAAGCGGAATCCCTCCGTCAACGCCAACGGGCCGATCTACATCGATCCCGAGGTGAGCACCGACAACCTGTACGTGGTCGATCCTGTGAAGCACGCCGCCTACGCTATTGAAGTGCCCTTCCGCGATGCGGGCGCTCCTCCTCTGGCCATGCAGAAGTTGTTGAAGCCCTCGCCGTACTGGGGCGACGAACCCATCTGGTCGGGTAAGACCACGCCGCACAGCTCGATGATGGATTCGCAAGGTCGCGTATGGAACGCGTCGAGAATTCGCGAGGACGACAACCCCGCCTGGTGCAAGGCCGGGTCGAGCCACCCCTCGGCAAAGGTCTTTCCGATCACGAAGAACGGCCGACAGCTCACGATGTACGATCCGAAAACCAGGCAGTGGGCGATGATCGACACCTGCTTCGGCACCCACCACCTGGAGTTCGATGACAAGGACGTGCTGTGGTTCACGAACCAGGGCGCGAACGGCGATGGGAATGTCATTGGCTGGGTCGATACGAAGATGTATCTGGCGACGAAGGACGAACAGAAGTCGCAGGGCTGGGCTCCGCTCATCCGCGACAGCAACGGCAACGGCAAGCAGGATCCGTGGGTGGAGCCCGGCCAGCCGGCCGATCCCGCCAAGGATCAGCGGATTTCGGCGCCGCTGTACAGCGCGTTTCAAAACCCGGTCGATGGTTCCATCTGGGGGGCGATCACCGCGTTCCCCGGTCAGATCCTGCGGATTGTTCCGGGCGCGAACCCGCCGTCGACGATGCTGACGGAAGTCTACGAGCCGCCCTTCGATCACAAGACGATGACCGGCGAGGGGTTCACCGTGCGCACGCTCGACCTCGATCGCAAGGGCGTCGTCTGGGTCACGCTGACGGGCAGCAGCCACCTCGCCAGCTTCGATCGCACGAAGTGCAAAGCTCCGCTGAACGGGCCCAAAGCAACGGGGCAGCACTGTCCAGAGGGCTGGGCGCTGTATCCGCTGCCGGGCCCGAAGTTCAAGGGCGACGAGGTGTCCGTGAGCACTGAAGCGACCTACATCAACTGGGTCGACCAGTTCGACACGTTCGGCCTGGGCAAGGACACCCCGATCACCGTTGGCAACGGATCCGATTCGCTGCTGGCGCTGGTGAACGGGAAGTTCGTCACCCTGCGGGTGCCCTATCCCCTGGGCTTCTACGCCAAGGGTGTGGACGGCCGGATCGACGATCCCAAGACCGGCTGGAAGGGTAAGGGACTGTGGGCCGGCTCGGGCACGCGCGCGCCGTTCCACCAGGAGGGCGGCGCAGGCACGAAGCCCAAGCTCGTGCAGTTCCAGCTCCGTCCCGATCCGCTCGCGAAGTAACAGCGCACGAGGACGGCAAGAAGGGGAGAAGGGCGCGTCCGCGCCCTTCTCCCCTTTTGCACATGGCATCGCCGGTAACAGACAATTCAAAATTTTCGACGGGATGGGTGAGGATATGAATTCAACGGCGAGACTCCCGGTCGTACTGTGTCTTCTCTTCGCCGTGGCGGCGTTCGCGCCGCGGCCGGCCGCGGCTCAGGGCCAGGCGCCCCAGGCGCCGGCGACCGACACCGTCGCGCCGGATATCCCGGGTGTCGTCAAGGGAGGCACGAAGGTCGAGGTCGTCAAGCAGGGATTCAGGGCCACGGACGGCCCGGTCCCGCTGCCTGACGGCAGTCTCATCTTCTGGAACTTTCCGGACAAGACGATCGTGAAGATCGACAAGGACGGCAACGCGTCCACATTCATGACGCAGGGCATCGGCGTCGGGCGCAACGGTGCGCAGGCGTTGACCGTCGACTCGAAGGGCCGCATCATCACGCTGGACAAAGACAAGACATCGACGAGGATCGCAGTGGTCTATCCCAAAGGCAGCGAGACGGTGATCGCCAGTGCCTGCGAAGGCCAGCCGTTGCCCGAGCCCAACGATCTGATCGCGGACAGGAAGGGCGGGGTGTACTTCAATGCCGACGCCGTCTACTACGTCCGTCCGGACCTCACGTGCGTCAAGGTTCAGGATGAGGCCGACCGTCTGAACGGGATCCAGCTGAGCCCCGACGAGAAGATCCTCTACGTCACCACGCAGGGCAGGCAGCCGCGCGCGGCGCTGACACGAGAGAACATCACGACGGACGGCGGCGAGGACCTCCTGGCGTTCGACATCCAGCCGGACGGGAGCCTCAAGAATCGCCGCATCTTCGCCAAGTACGAGTTCATCCACCAGCGGCCCGAGGCGCTCCCGGATCAGCGATTCGGGGGGGACGGCCTGGCGGTCGACAACCAGGGGCGCGTCTACGCCGCCACCGCGGCGGGCATACAGGTCTTCAGCGCGCAGGGGAAGCACCTGGGCACGATTCCGATCTCGCGGAACCCCCAGAACCTCGCCTTCGCCGGACCGGACAAGAAATTCCTGTACGTGACCGCTCGCGGCGCAATCGTGAAGATCCCGATGCTGACCGAGGGGGTCAGGAGTCGCGCGAAGTAGGCGACACAGGGTCGCAGGCGTTTAACTCAAGGCCATCGCAGGCGGGCCGCGCTGAACGGCTTCTCGTTGCCCGTCTTCTTGCGCAGGCTGCCGTACATCATCTCCTCGACGAACTCGACGCACTTGAACTCGAGGAGCTGAACGTTCGTGTCCTGCCTCCGATAGAGCGGCAACCTGATGTTCCAGGGGCGCGTGAACACTTTCGGATCCTCGATCGTGGCCTGGTAATTGAGGACGTCCGGACCGGCCGGCGTGTATCGCTCCACCACGTGGAGCGCCTCGCTGTGGAAGTTGCCGGCCCGGTCGAACCACGTCTGATCGTTGAAGCTCGTCACGTCGACGACCAGCGTGTCCCCCTCCCAGCGGCCGAGCGATTGACCCATCCAGGTGTCCACCGGGGCGGGGTCCGCCTTGCCGATTCTGATGACCCGGCTGGCGCTGGCGTACTCGTACGCCAGCACGATGTCGCCGGTGGTCTGCAGGATCTGGAACGGAAAGGGCATGTAGGTCGCACGCGGAACCCCGGGGAGGTAACACTTGACCTCCGGGTCCCTCGTCACCCAGTTGTCGAAGTTCTCTTTCTTCCTGGCCGCCGCCCACGGCTGGTAGGGGATCTCGCCTCCCTCGACGACCCCCTGGCCCGCGGGGACGGCGCCGACCGCGCCGAGCTCGAGCACGGGGCCCGATCGGGCCTGATGATCCTGGAGATCCCAGTGAGCCGTCCCGAGCGCCTGCCAGATGCCGTTCAGGTCCGGCTTGCCGTCCGCCGCGCGCGCGATCCCGGCGTCCGAGGCCTGGCCGGCGACCGGGTTTCTCATCATCTGTGAAACGACGACCGCCGCGGCGGCCGACGCGATCGCGATCGCCGCGCCTCTCAGCCAGCTGTGCATGGAACGATCCCCCTTCTTGCCACCTTGGTCAGGTGCTACTGGGTCCTGGTGGCCGGTCGGGCCGTGTCTTTCGCGCGTCCGGCGCTGAGGGTATTGGGCATCGCCTGATTGCCCTCGTGGCACGCGTACTCGAACATCTGGTAGTCCGGCTCCCTGTTCAGGGTCATCGACGCGGTCCAGGGAGTCGTGAAGACCTTGGGGTCCTCGATCGTCACCTGGTAGTCGATCGTGTTCTCGTCGATGCGCGTAAAGCGTTCGATCGCGTGCAGCGCCTCACTTTGCGGGATCGCCCGGACCCGCTGGCTGGCGGCGTTGGTCGCCACGCTGCCCTTGTCGTTGTAATTGGTGACGTCGACGACGAGCGTGTTCCCTTCCCAGTGGCCGCGGGAGTCGCCGTTCCAGAGGCGAAGAGCCGGTCCGACGTGCGGACGCCCGTCGAGGGGAATGATGCGCGCTTCGTGAATCATCTCGTAGAGAATCATCACGTAGCCTGGCGTCTGCAGGATCTGGTATCCGGAGCCGTACCCGGTGGGAAACAGGCCGCCTGGCACGCCACGCGTAATGCACCGCTCCCACGTCGTCTGGTACTCCCACGAGTCGGCGATATGGGCCAGGGCGTAGTTGCGCCGCTCCTCCGCCCAGGGCATGATCGGCACGCGCCCGTTGGGCGGATCGACGACCAGCGACTTCCGCGGCACGAGCTTCCGTCCGGTGACGTCGTTCGGGAAACTGGCCGGGCCCGTGCCCCGGGCGGTGCCGTCAGGATCGCCGGAATACAAGCCCGGCTTGTCGCCGGCGTCGAATATCTCGAACGGCGTCGAATCGTAGTTCGTCCAGATGCCCTGCAGATCCGGCTGGCCGTCGGCGGTCCGCGACGCCGTCCAGGCTGCCGCCGCCGGTTCGGCCGTGCTCGCGCCGGTTGTCATGACCCGGACCGCGACGGCGGCCAGCGCCACCACCGTGACCGTTGCGATGATCGCCAGCGACGTAAGACCTCGATTGCGCATCAGATACCTCGCAGTCTGCTGCTGGACCGTTCGCGGTGCCTATTTCCTGGGCTCTGCGGAATCGCGCCCGTCGGCCGGCGCCCCGGTTCCCGACGATCCGAGGAACAGTTTGGTCCCGTTGGCCAGCGTGACGTCCCGGCCATTGGCCCTGTTCGACCCGTCCTTCGCGCGGAAACCCTCGACGACGATCTCCGTTCCGAGCGGCACGGAATTTCTGTTCCAGCCCCGGCGGAGCAGCGCGTTCGGCGCGCCGCCCTCGACGGCCCAACTGATCACTTTTCCGTCCGGGCCTCTGACTTCCATGTGCAGCCACGCATGGGGATTGATCCATTCCATCTTCGTGACCTTGCCCTTGAGCGTGACGGGCCGCGTGCCGTCGAACTCCGCCGAGAACGCGTGATGCGCCGCGAGCGGCGCTCCGCCGGCCAGCATTGCAGCGGCCGCCCCCGCCATGAACAGAGATGTTCGCATCGACGTTCCTCCCGATCGTTGTTCCACGACGTCTATTTCTCGCCGGTGCCAGGAGCCGGGCCGTCGAACAGCTGTTTGCCATCGGCGAACGTGATGCTTCTGGTGGTGCCGGTCGGCCCCGCGAAGATGCCCTCTTTCGCCGCAAACCCCGTGATCGTGACCTCCGCCCCCACCGGCAGATCGGTCTTCCTCCAGCCTTTTCTGATCAGGCCGGTCGGACCGCCGGTTTCGAACGTCCAGCCCACGACCTTGCCGTCCGGGTGCTTCACGTCGATGTAGATCCAGCAATGGGGGTTTCGCCAGTCGATTTTGGCGATCGTGCCTTTCTGGGTGATCGGCTTATCCAGGTCGAACTCCGCCGCCACCGAGTGGTGCGCCGCGAGCGGCGCCGCGATCAGGAGCATCCCCACAGTTGCGAGCCACGCCGTGAACCTGGACCTCATGTTGAATCCTCCGAGTCACGCAAGATGCGGTGCAACCTGAGTTTAGGCGACGGTCGCGCTGACGTCAAGCGCGTGCCGGGTGAAGAAGCGAGGTCAGAACCTGAGCGTATACTGCATCTTCGACGCCGCCTGCCGGCTGATGGTCGAAAAGCGGTTCACGCTGAGATCGTCCAGCCAGTTCTGCGAGTACACCAGGAAGAGATCATTGCCCGGTTTCAGGATCCAGCGAAACCGGGACTGCCAGCCCAGCACCGAGCTCACCGTGTCGAATTGAACGGTGTTGACGAGCGAGACCCACTGGCTGAACTGCAGCTCGGGAGTGGCCTCGTAGACCTGCGTGCGGAGACGGCCTTCCGGCAGGTCGATCCGGTTCCACTCATGGGACAAGTACAGAATGACACCGGGCCGGACGCGCAGCGCGACATTGGTTGCGATCTGCTGCCGGGTGCCGGAGTAGAAACTGCCCCATTCCACGGTGGGGTTGATGGACACGAGACGCCGGTTGGCCGTTTGCGCCGTGAACCGATACCGGAGGAAGTTGTACTCGCCGCCGACCGGAAGAATCACGCCCCGGCCGAAGTTGAAGGTGCGGTCGAGGCGCTCGTACTCCGGAATCACCAGAAAGTGCACGACATCCTGTGCGTGCAGGTCAACGTTGAGCACCGTAAGGTTCCAGATGCGCGACAAGGGCCGGTTGTCCATGTCGTACTCCAGGGAGACGTCACCGGTAAACCCGAACCGGCGAATGAACTTGTTGTTCGCAGGCCGCGGAGAGAAATTCAGGTAGGGGTTGTACAGCTGGTAAGCATTGCGCCGGGTAAAACCGATCGCCGGATCGAACTGTGCCTGGACGCCGCGGTACAACATGCCGGCGTTCCAGCGGTCGTTGGGGTAGTCCATCCGCAATGAGTATGCCGCGTTCTGTCCAGTCTTCAGCGGGTTGGTCGCCTGCAGGATGTATCCGCCCAGGAACAGCTGCTGCGAGCCTCGAAACTGGCTCGTCGCCAGCAGGAAGTCTACGCCCATCGTCTGGCGCGCGTCGGCGTCCGACGCGTGCGCGTCACGCCGGGTGTACATCGCGCCCACGTACGACTGCTGCAGCAGTCGCCGCTTCACGCGAACGATCGAGAAATCCTCGCCGGCGATGCCATCCTGGTCGCCGGTTCGCACTTGCAGCAGGCCGACATCCTGGCGACCGACCTGCCCGATGAGCTTGACACCGTAATTCACCTTCTGTGGGCTGCCATCGACAAGCCCGATCCGCCGGCTGAAGAACGGGATGAGAGAGGTATCGACCGGCCGCCGGAAGCCGCCGCCACCGCCGGTGCTGAGCGCCGGGACGAGGGCAAATTCGAACAGGTTCTGACCCTCGAGAAAGAACGTACGCTTCTCGGGAAAGAACAGGGGGTACTGCGTGAGGTTCACGAGGCGCTGATCGACTTCCGTCTGCGCGAAATCCGTGTTGAGCGTGAAGTTGGCACGCAGGCCGGGCGTGAAGTTATAGAAGACGTCCAGCCCGGCCTTGCCGTTGTTGACCGGCTCGGGTTTACCGAGCCCGGGCAGCGCTCCGGACGTCGCCACGCCGTAGGGCCGGATGTCGAGGCCGATGCCCTGACTTACGTTGTCGTTCATTCCCAGCACTAACCCAGCGTTCGAGAACCGCTGCAGCCCCTGATTCCTGGCCCATCCGTTCCAGAGGCTCTCCTCGTTCTTCCGGCGTACGGTTCGCTGGAAGTTGATGCCCCAGGCGGTGCCATTTGGGTCGAAATTCAGCGTATTGAACGGAATCTCGATTTCCGACGTCCACCCGATCTCGGTCCGGTGCACGCGCAGAAGCCAAATGCCGTCCCACTCCCGGTTCTGCACGCCCTGGCTGAGCAACGAGTCGGCCATGAGGCCTGACGGATTCGTCTCGAAGAAGTACCCGTTCTGGCCCGTGAGGAACGGATCGATTACCCACATGAAACGATCGTCGGACGGCAGCCCTTCGTCTCGCCGCCTCTGAAAGCGAAGCATACGCGTCGGCTCGCTGTCGAAGCACGTCACGCCCATGTAGAGCGACGTGCCGTCGTACACAATCCGCACTTCGGTCCGCTCGGTCGCCGGAGAGCCATTCAGCGGGTCCAGTTGGATGAAGTCGGTGGCCGGCGTGGCACGCGCCCAGACCGCGTCATCCAGCCGTCCGTCGACAACGATTGACTCCTCGGCGCTCAGGCGCACCGCGGTCATCGTCCGCCGGGCGGGAGCGGCTTCTGGCTGGGGTGTCGCGGACACCGAGCCGGGGGATTCAGCCGACTGGGCTCGAGCGAATCTGGCAGAGGACAAGACCAAGCCGCAGAGAATAATTGCCAAACCGGTTTTCATTATGATGTGCGTTCATTAATCTAACGCAATTCCGTACATCAGCAGCACGTCGTAATTCACCTGTGCCGCAAAAGCGGACTGCGGTACACGCCCTTGACACCTCTCTTCCCCGCAGGGATAATCGGCGCCGAATATGCGAAAAATCGAAGGTTGCATGAGATTGATGGTGATCGTGTCGATCGTTGCGTTGATGGCCCTTTCGGAAAAAGGTGTCTACACGCAGGGCGAGGTCTCATCGGTCAATGACCTGCCCAATCCGTATGAAACGATCAAGGACTGGGGGAAGATGCCCGGAGGACGGATATTTGGAAACACGTCGGGGGTCGACATCGATCCCGACGGGAAGAGCGTCTGGGCGGTTGACAGGTGCGGTGCAGATTCCTGTGCCGGATCGAACGTGACGGTCGTGCTCAAGTTCGATGCGTCCGGCAAGCTCGTGAAGGGCTTTGGCGCAGCGATGTTGGTCTATCCGCACGGGATCCACGTGGATCGAGAAGGCAACGTTTGGGTGACCGACGGACGCGCCGCAACGCCCGAGGAGCTGAAGAAATTCCCTGGAGAAAAAGGAAAGGGCCACACCGTCATCAAGTTCAGTCCGGACGGCAAGGTGTTGATGACGCTCGGGAAACCAGGCATGGCCGGTAACCCGCCCGACTTCTTCAACGAGCCGGCCGCCGTCATCAGCGCCCCCAACGGCGATATCTTCGTCGCGGACGGCCATAGCGGCGGCGAGAACACCACTCCGTCCAACAAGGTTGCGCGGATCGTGAAGTTCGATCGAAACGGCAAGTTCATCAAGAGCTGGGGGAAGTTCGGCTCAGGGCCTGGCGAGCTCAAGGGGCCGCACGCCCTCGCGTTCGATTCCCGCGGCCGCCTGTTCGTTGCGGACCGCGCGAACTTCCGCGTCCAGATCTTTGATCAGGAGGGCGAGTACCTCGCAGAGTGGAAACAATTCAGCCGCGCGAGCGGGTTGTACATCAGGAACGACATGGTTTATACGAGCGACTCGGGGTCGGACTCGCTCGTCAACCCTGGCTGGAAGAAGGGTATCCGGATCGGCAGCGCCAGAGACGGCAAGGTCATGTTTTTCATTCCGCCACACGCGAACAACATACGCGAAGGGGGAACGGCAGCGGGAGGTGTTGCAGTCGATGCCGCAGGCAACGTGTTTGGGGCCGAAACCCCTTCCGGAGGCTTGACGAAGTATGTCAAGCGGTTGGCGTCGGAACACCGGTGGTCTCCAGAGAATTGGTTCGCCTCTCCGGTCAGGTGACGCGCTACTTGATCCAAAATAATGGGTTTAGAAATCCGGCAGATTGGATAATCCAAGCTGTCTCGATGTCGAGAGTGGCCGTATTGGCCAGAATTTGACGACTTTCGGCAAGACTTCGTCGAGCATCGTTCTTGCTGCCAGTAATATTCCACGACATTTGAAAACAGTCGGTCCAGATTCTCCATTTCGGGTATCTGCGATATTCAACGCACAGAGCACGGTAGGAGCGGGCAAGGGAATCGCCCCGGCAGATCCTTGCCCGTAGCACGACCATGGGGCGGAGGGAGACAGCGATGCACAGCAGCACGTCAGGCAGTCGATGTGGGCTCGTTGTAATAATCGTCGGTCTGGTCTTATTTCCCTTTGTAGGCTCGGCGGCGGCTCAGGGCACGGCCAGCATCATCGGTCAGGTGACCGACCAGAGCGGGGCCGTGCTGCCCGGCGTGACGGTGACGGCCACCAGTCCAGCCTTACAGGTACCGCAAGTCGTGGAGGTCACGAACGAGCAGGGCGAGTATCGTCTGGCGCCCTTACCGATCGGGGTCTATCAGGTCACCTACGATCTGGCGGGCTTTCGGCCGGCCCAGCGCCAGGAGGTCCGACTGACTGTCGGCTTCATCGCGCGCATCGATGTGCAGCTGGGGCTGGCCACGGTGGCCGAGACCGTCACCGTGTCCGGCGCGGCGCCGGTCGTGGATGTCACCTCGACGACGAACCAGACGCTGCTGACGCGCGAGCAGCTCGAGCTGACGCCCACGTCCCGCAATTCGCTGATGTCGATCCTGGCCCTGGCGCCCGGCGTGCGCACGCGGATCGACGTCGGAGGCGACCAGATGCTGGAGGACCCCGACGCGCGCGTGTTCGGGCAGGCCGGCGAGATGTGGACCACGCTCGAGGGGATTCAAATTCAGAGCTCGGATACCGAAAGCGGCTCGGGCGTCTTCTTCGACTACCAAACCGTTGAAGAGACGCGCATCGAGGTCATGGGTGCCACGGCAGCAGCCCCCTCGCGCGGCATTCAGAGCCACACCATCGTGAAGTCGGGCGGCAACGACTTCCACGGCGGCGGGTTCTGGAGCCAGACGGGCCCGAAGCTGCAGGGCGCGAACCTCGATACGAGGCTGCGGGAGCTGGGTGTCGAGACCGGCAACGCCCTCGTGAAGCGATACGACATCGGGGCCGATCTGGGGGGCCGCCTCATCCGGAACAAGCTGTGGTTCTACGGGGCCGCGCGCAGGCGCTTGAACGAATCGGAGGCGGTGAACGCCTTCAAGCCGGATGGCTCGCTCGCCCACGACACGGTCAGTTTTACGTTTTACACCGGCAAGGTCTCGCTGCAGGCGAACCCCTCGAACCGGTTCATCGGGTTCTACACCCAATCCCACAAGCCGGAAGAAGGCGAATCGGGGGACGAGGTGGCGTATGAATCGCGGAAGCAACAAGACCTCTACCAGCTCTACGGGAAGGGGGAGTGGCAAGGCGTGCGCGGCAACTCGCTCATCGCCAATCTCCAGTTGGGTGTCATCCGCCGTGCCCGGAATGTCCACCCCGACACCACCAATGTCCGACGCTTCGATGTCGAGCGCGAGTTCTTGTCGGGCGCGAATTGGGATGCCGGGGATGGTGGCAACAGTACCCGGTATCACACCATGGGCTCGGTGACCTTGTACAAACCGGATACGTTTTACGGGAACCATGAGTTCAAGGCGGGCTTCGACCATTACAGACACTTCCAGCGCACGGACTGGGATGCCTTAGAACCGGTCAACTACATGCTGTTCACCAACGATGGGGCACCGTTCCAGTTTGGGGCGATTAACCACCCGGTCCGGTCGAGGCTGACCCCGTCCTATCTGGGTATCTACGGGACGGACAGCTGGACCATCGCGCGACGGCTGACGCTGAATCTGGGGCTGCGGTACGCTCGCGACGCCATCTCGATTCCCGAACAGTGCCTCCAAGGCGTGGCCGCGCCCTCGAACATCGCCTTCCCCGACCAGTGCTTCGGCGAGGTCGACGTCCCGGTCTGGAACAGCGTGGCGCCGCGCCTGCATTTCGCGTACGACCTGCTGGGCGATGGCAAGACCGTGCTCAAGGGCGGCTGGGGCCGCTTCGACTATATCCGCACGGTGCGCCCTGACTTCGAGCGGCTGAATGCGAATACCGACGCCGTGGCCATCTATAACTGGCGCGACCTGAACAGCAATAACGATTACGATGCGGGTGAGGTCGACCTCGATCCGAACGGGCCCGATTTCGTCGAAACCCTCGGCAACGAGCTGGATGAGCCGGCCCCGAGGGCGGTACCGAACAAGAACGAGAAGCAACCCAAGTCCGATGAGTTCTCACTCTCGCTCGAGCGGGAGGTGATCTCGAATTTTGCCGTCCGGGTCGTCGGGATCCACTCGCGGTATCGCAACATCCGTCGGGAGCAGAACAACCTGCGCCCCTTCGCGGCCTATAACATTCCGGTCACGAATACGGACCCGGGTCCCGATGGCGAGGTGGGGACCGGGGACGATGGGGGCGTGCTCACGTATTTTGAGTATTCGCCGGACTTGAGCGCCGCCCAGTTCGAAGAGCTCATGCTGGTGAACGACCCGAAGGCCCGTCAGCGCTTCACGAGCGTTGAGCTGTCCGCCACCAAACGACTCGCGAACCGGTGGCAGTTCGCGGCCTCCTACGCGCGCACGAAG
>Ga0209343_10008169_pt1 | contig 12223 bp, 7 predicted proteins | sample RifCSPlowO2_02_FD_184026 | JGI IMG/M metagenome (GOLD analysis project Ga0209343, IMG submission 184026) | Groundwater microbial communities from Rifle, Colorado - Rifle CSP2_plank lowO2_0.2 (SPAdes) (version 2) | ecosystem: Environmental > Aquatic > Deep subsurface > Groundwater | place: Rifle... | reverse complement strand
CCCTTGTTCCTGGTCTCTTGATCCCTGCTCCTGAAGATATCGAGCCGCCAGAATCGTTTAAGCCAGAGATTGCGCGCGATTCAACCATATTTGATGGCAAATGGTTTTTGGTTTTTGCTACGCAAGATAAAGCTTCGGGGGTTGATCATTATGAGATTTTAGAGACAAGGAGCGGGATAGTAGGAACATGGATCAAGAGACAAGGAACATGGATGAAGGCGGAAAGTCCGTATGTTTTGCAGGATCAGAATTTGCGGAGCTGGATTTATGTTAAGGCCTTGGATAAGACGGGCAATGAGAGAATTGCGGTTGTTAAGCCGAGGTATCCGCTCAAATGGTATGAGAGATGGGAGATTTGGATTATAATTGTATTAGGGCTTGTCATTGCTTACGCAGTATATAAAGCAACAAGGAGCAAGAGACAAGGAGCAAGGAAATAACAACAAGAGACGAGAGACAAGGAACAAGAGACATGGAACAAGAAAATAAAGTTGCATATCGTAAATTGATTGCTTGGCAGAAAGCTGATGAATTAGCTTTTCAAATTTATCGTGCAACCAAAAATTTTCCAAGCGAGGAGAAATTCGGTTTAATTTCACAAATGCGACGGGCTGCTGTTTCAGTAGCAGCCAATATAGCTGAAGGTTATACCAGGAATTCAAAAAAAGATAAAGTCCATTTTTATAATATTGCTTTAGGATCATTAACCGAGGTTGAATATTATCTTGATTTCTCTCTTCGTCTTGTCTATACATCCAATGAACAGCATCAGTTGTTAGTGAAATTGAGAGAGGAGGTTGGACGTTTATTAAATGGACTTGCGAGGGGTACAAAGAGTAAGTGGCAAGGAACAAGAGACAAGGAGCAAGTGACAAGGATCAAGGAACAGGGAATAAGGATGGTTTTGTTATTTTTCCTTGTCTCTTGTTCCATGTTCCTTGTCTCTGCGTCTGCGGCAGAAGCCGCGACGCTGTATTTTTCTCCTTCTTCCGGGTCGCACGCGGTTGGCACCACTCTTTCGGTGAGCGTGTATGTTTCAAGCGCCGACCAGGCGATGAATGCCGCTTCCGGCATCATCACTTTTCCCCAAGACAAATTAGAGGTTACTTCACTTTCAAAAACCGGCTCCATTTTCAGCTTATGGGTGCAGGAGCCGTCATTTTCCAACAGCGCCGGCACGGTCAATTTTGAAGGCATCGCGCTTAATCCGGGGTTTAAGGGAACCAGCGGAAAATTTATTACTGCGAATTTTAAAGTTAAAGCGGCGGGAACCGCAATTCTTAACTTTTCTTCCGGTTCCGCGCTTGCCAATGACGGCCAAGGCACAAATATTCTTATTGATTTAGGAAACGCGCAATTCAGTTTGGGAGGAGCTGTAGAGACAGGGGCGCCGGAATCAGTAACGCCGGTGGAATTGACTGGCGTGCCGCAGGCACCCAAAATTTCATCCCCAACTCACCCTGATTCGAATAAATGGTATGCCGAGAGCAGCGCCAAGTTTAATTGGAATGTAGCGAAAGATATAACGGCCGTTCGCTTGCTTATAGGAAAAATTCCCCAAGCCATACCCGCGATAACTTATACCTCGCCGATTGACTCCAAAGAGATTACTGATTTGGCTGATGGTATTTGGTACTTTAGCGTGCGCTTAAAAAATAGCGCCGGCTGGGGCGGCGTTTCTCATTTCCGCCTTCAGATTGACACCAAACCTCCAGAGCCATTCACGATAAAATTCGTTGATGGCAACGAAACTGAAAATCCAAGACCCACTGCGCTGTTTGACACCACTGATTCTCTTTCAGGCATTGATTATTACAAAATTAAAATCGGCGAAGGAGATTTTTTCTCTATTGCGCCGGAAGTTGTAAAAAGCAATCCTTATACCCTTCATTCCCAAGCTCCGGGGAAGCGCAACATTTTAGTCCAGGCCTTTGATAGAGCGGGGAATTACGCGGTGGCGACCGAAGAGTTTGTCATAAAACCGTTAAAAGAACCGGTATTTACCGAATATCCGAAAGAGTTGGAAAGCGGCAGTGTCCTAACAGCTAAAGGCGAAAGCCAATATCCAAACTCTCAAATAATTGTTTGGCTGCAAAGAGAAAATGACGAATCCAAGGCCTCTTCGGTGCGAAGCGGCCAGGACGGGAAATTCACTTTTGTTTCCAGCGAGAGATTGCGCGATGGCATATATATGCTTTGGGCGGAAGCGGTTGACGAGCGAGGCGCAAAAAGCGGGCCATCCGAAAAATTGACCATCGCGGTGAAACGCCCCGCTTTTCTGCAAGTAGGGACATGGGCGGTGAGTGTGCTGGCGGTGGCAGTGCCGCTTGTCGCGCTCATTATTTTGCTTTTATTCGTTGTGTGGTACGGCTGGCATAAATTTTCTATATTCAGAAAAAAGTTGAAAAAAGAAGTCCGCGAAGCGGAATTGGCCCTGCACAAAGCATTCGATATGCTCAAAGAGGATATTCGCGAGCAAGTTAAAATGCTTGAGAAAACCCAGAATAAGCGCGAACTTACGGCAGAGGAAGAAAAAATCATAACACAGCTCAAAAAGGATTTGGATGATGCGGAGAAATATGTTAGAAAGGAAATTGAGGATATTGAGGGGGTAGTAAAATAATAAACCGGGCGAGGTTTTATCGTGTTTGGCTTTCCTGAATTGCTAAGCTAAACGCGTTATGTCACGCCTCAAAATAAATGTCGATCTTCTATGTCATATTGGGCGTTCTGGCCCTGATCATTATAGCGGTTATAGGCATATATAATTCGCTTGTTTCGCGCCGTAATCGGATTGATGAGGCCTGGTCCGATATAGAGGTGCAGATGAAGCGAAGATACGATTTAATTCCGAATGTGGTGGAAACTGTCAAAGGATATGCGGCGCATGAGAAGGGGGTTTTAGAGAATGTAACCAAAGCGCGGACTATGGCTATGGGAGCCAAAACCGCGGATGAGCATGTTAAAGCCGAGAATATGCTTTCATCCACCTTAAAAACCCTTTTTGCGGTTTCGGAAAATTATCCGGATTTGAAAGCCAATGCCAATTTTTTGGATTTGCAGCGCGAACTGGCTGACACGGAAAATAAAATTCAGGCCGCGCGCCGTTTCTATAACAGTACGGTTATGGACTATAATACGATGATTCAGTCCTTTCCCTCTAATTTTCTGGCTGGCGCTTTTGGATTCACAGCGCGCGAATTTTTTGATCTGGAGGAAGAAGCGGCCAAACAGCCGGTGAGGGTGCAGTTTTAGTTATAAAAAATATACCTTGAGCGAAGAATATGCCTTTCGAGGGCCTTGCGAGGCGGAGCGGGCATGGTGCAACATAAGTGAGCGAGCGACGCCGAGCACGGAGGTGAGAACGCCTCGCCGGGGCGTTCGATAGCCGTCCCGAAAAAGGTATATTCTGAAGCGATGAATCTCTATACTCATAAATCCGCCAATATCCGTAAAACCTGGCTTTTAATGACCGTGTTTTTCGGCGTGGTAATGGGAGTGGGCTGGGTTTTTTCACAGATATACGGCAACCCAGGAATTTTATACATCGCGGTGTTTTTTAGCGTTTTGATGAATGTGGCAAGTTATTGGTTTTCGGATAAAATAGTTTTGGCTCTGCATCGCGCCAAGCCCGTGGACATGGCGGCGCAGCCGGAACTTTACCGCGTCTTGGAAAATTTGACCATTGCCTCCGGACTTCCCATGCCCAAATTCTATTTAATTTCCGATTCGGCTCCCAATGCTTTTGCCACCGGCAGAAATCCACAGCATGCGGTGATTGCAGTAACTAGCGGCCTTTTGGAGCGGCTGGATCGCTCGGAGCTTGAAGGGGTTTTGGCGCATGAACTCTCGCATATCGGAAACCGTGACATGCTGGTTTCTACGGTGGCCGTAGTACTCGTTGGTTTTGTTTCCATATTGTCGGATATGTTCATGCGCTCCATGTGGTATGGCGGCCTAGGCGGCAGTCGTGAGCGGAAGGGAGGGGGACATGCGGTAATTTTGGTTATCGGGATAACTCTTTCCATTTTGGCGCCTTTGTTAGCATCTTTGATACACCTCGCAATTTCGCGCAAACGTGAATTTTTGGCAGATGCCTCCGGCGCTTTACTTACGCGCTATCCCGACGGACTTGCTTCGGCCTTGAAAAAAATAGCGTCCTATTCCCATCCGATCCGTACTGCGACTAATGCCACGGCCCATTTATTTTTTGAAAATCCTTTTGGCGCGGATAGCCGCCGTGAGCAAAAAACACCCTTGATTGTTAAATTATTTTCCACTCATCCACCCATAGAGGAAAGGATTCGGGCTTTGCAGTCGCTTGACGTGAAGTAATCCGGTTTAAAAAATAATCGCATACGCCGCGATTATTTAATAAAAGGGTTTAAAAATTTCTTGCAGAAAAATCACTCTGTGGATAACCCACATTTTCATTCATGAAAATTATTTGTAAAATTAAAGTGTCGGTAGAATTTTTTGGGGAACTGCCGCCTTGAATACATCATTTTTAGTCAATGTTTAAATTTTGCCCGCGAGGCAATTTTTTGTCCCTGCGGGCTATCATTTTCTTAGGAATTTGTCTAAATTTTCAATCTGCCGCTAGGCTCGACATAAAATTTAGAAACAAAAACCTTTAATAGGTATCCAAATTATTCTTGCGCCTAGGCGCATACATTAGAAAAACCCTGAAAGCGAGCACTGTCTGCCTAAATTTTCCATTAACGTAGATTCGGTATAATTTCCTGTGAGCGAGTACCGCGTATTTTTTAACGATGGGAGGTCCGATTTGCTTGGTGTCCCGCGGAATCGCGGGACAAATCGGACCGACCCTGCAGGCCATCGCAGGAATGGCCGAAGCCCGTTAAAAAATACGGGGTACGAAGCGATTGGTTTTGTCCGAATCGGAGTTCTGGAAAATTTATGGCTGTAGTGCGAGCGAATTATGGCGATATTAAAAATCAAAAAAAGGAACGGAGATATAGTGGATTTCAAACCCGTAAAGATAGCTGCGGCCATGGGAAAAGCCTTTAGGGATGTGCGAGGCGGGATTCCGGAGGAAAAATTGCAGGAAATGACGGATAAAATCGTAGAGGAGCTGGAAGGAATGTTCATGGAAAAGACGCCCTCGGTGGAGGAGGTGCAAGACGTGGTGGAGCGCCGGATCATGACCGAGGGTTTTTATGATGTTGCCAAGCATTATATATTGTATCGCTATGATCATGCCATCCTTCGTGAGGAGAAAAAGAAGGACACACTTGAAAAAATTGAAAAAAATGATCTTTTCGTGGTAAAGCGTTCGGGCAAGCGCGAGCGATTTTCTCTGTTTAAGCTGAAAAAGACCCTGTCTTACGCAGTTGAGGGTTATGAGGATGAAGTGGACAGCGATGTGATCGCCACCCAGTGCCAGCTTGAGCTATATGACGGAATTAAAACCCGCGATATCATGCGATCTTTGGTTATGACCGCGCGTTCCTTGATTGAATTGGATCCGGCTTATTCCCATGTTGCGGCTCGACTCTTGCGCTTCATGCTCTATAAAGATGTTATCGGACCGGAAGTGATTAATTTTCATAATCTCTCCCAAGGATATCGCGAGGCATTTAAGCGGAATTTGCGTTTCGGGGTTGAGATAGGACGGCTTGATCCGAGATTACTTGAATTTGATTTGGATGAGTTGGCAAATTCTTTGGTTATTGAAAGAGACGAGCTATTTAAGTATTTGGGCGCGCAGACCTTGTATGACCGGTATTTATTGCAAAATCCCGATACGCGGGAAGTGCTTGAGACCCCGCAGGCATTTTGGATGCGCGTAGCCATGGGACTTTCAATTTTGGAAAAGGATATTAATGGTCGCGCTAAGGAATTTTATGGCGTGCTTTCAACGCTTCGATTCGTTTCTTCCACCCCGACTCTTTTTCATGCCGGAACCCTGCGTCCGCAATTATCTTCATGTTTTTTGAATATCGTGGAGGATTCGCTGGATCATATTTTTAAATGTATTTCGGATAATGCCCAGCTTGCCAAGTGGTCCGCTGGCATTGGCACGGATTGGACTAATCTGCGCGGCACCGGCGCGCTTATTCGCGGCACCGGAGTAGAATCGCAGGGCGTTATCCCATTTTTGAAGATTGCCAATGACGCGACGCACGCGATCAATCGCAGCGGCCGGAGGCGCGGTGCGGCCTGCGCTTATTTAGAAACATGGCACGCCGACATTGAAGATTTTCTTGAGCTTCGTAAAAATACCGGGGATGAGAGGCGGCGCACGCCGGATATGGATACGGCTAATTGGATTCCGGATTTGTTTATGAAGCGTGTGCGGGAAGACGGAGAGTGGATGCTTTTTTCATCGGAGGAAACTCCGGACCTGCATCATATCTATGGAAAAACATTCGAGGAACGATATATTTATTATGAGTCGCTGGCCCGCGAAGGAAAATTGAAACTTACCAAAACCAGGCGTGCTCGGGATTTATGGAAAAAAATGCTGGCCATGCTTTTTGAAACCGGGCATCCCTGGATTACATTTAAAGATCCGTCCAATATCCGTTCGCCGCAGGATCATGCCGGAGTAATCCATAGTTCAAACCTCTGCACGGAAATTACTTTGAATACCTCACCCGAGGAAACCGCAGTTTGCAATTTAGGATCAGTGAATCTCTCGCGCCACATTAAAGAGGTCGCCTTGGATGAGGCACTAATGCAAAGCACTATCCAGACTGCCATGCGGATGCTGGACAACGTGATTGATATTAATTTTTATCCGACGATTGAGGGCAAAGTTTCAAACAACCGCCATCGGCCGGTTGGGGTCGGAGTCATGGGATTGCAAGACGCTCTTTTCATGCTGAATATTCCATTTGATTCGGAGGAGGCGGTACGATTTTCGGATGAGAGTATGGAGCTTGTTTCTTTTCATGCAATTGCTACTTCAGCCCGCTTGGCCGGGGAGCGGGGCGCCTATGCGAGTTACAAGGATTCTAAATGGGATCGGGGAATTTTGCCGCAGGATACATTGGATCTTTTGGCGAGTGAGCGAGGCATTCCGATAGATGTGCCAAGACCGGGCCGCCTTAATTGGGATGAAGTACGGGAGCTTATTCGTAAAAATGGCATGCGTAATTCAAACTGCATTGCTATTGCGCCAACTGCCACGATTTCCAATATTTCCGGATGTTTCCCTTCAATTGAGCCGATTTATAAAAATATATACGTCAAATCCAATGTTTCCGGCGACTTCATAGTGGTAAATCCGTATTTGATAGAGGACTTAAAAAAAATAAATCTCTGGGATTACGAAATGCTGGCTAAAATTAAATTCTATGACGGAAGTATTAAAGAAATTCCGCAGATTCCGGAACGCATTCGGGTAAAATATAAAGAAGTGTTTGATATTGACCCGAAATGGATAATTAAAGCCGCGGCGTATCGCGGACGATGGATCGACCAATCCCAGTCATTGAATATCTTTTTTATTGGAACCTCGGGAAAGCAATTAAGCGAGATTTATATGTACGCCTGGGAAATGGGACTTAAAACAACTTACTATTTGCGCACTTTGGCGGCATCCCAGGTTGAAAAATCAACCGTGGATACGGTAAAATTCGGTTCCACCCATGTACGGAAGCATGAAGAGAAAAAAATTCCGGCGGAATTGCCGAGTAACATTATCGCTCCTTTCCATGAGCCGGTGGCTGTTGTGGCTTCATTGCCGATTATTCAACCGCCCATGGCATCCGCAGGTGTATTGGCTGGGGCAAACGGAGCCGTAAATCTTTGCCGGATAGATGATCCGAATTGTGAGAGTTGCCAATAAAAGGCCTTGTCTAAATTTCTACGAGTGATAATGGTTAGATTTGCGCCAAAAGCGCATACACTAAGAAAACCCTTAAAGCGAGCACTGTCTGCCTAAATTTTCTATTAACGGAGATTCGGTATAATTTCCTGTGAGCGAGTACCGCGTATTTTTTAACGATGGGAGGTCCGATTTGCTTGGTGTCCCGCGGAATCGCGGGACAAATCGGACCGACCCTGCAGGCCATCGCAGGAATGGCCGAAGCCCGTTAAAAAATACGGGGTACGAAGCGATTGGTTTTGTCCGAATCGGAGTTCTGGAAAATTTAGGGCTGTAGTGCGAGCGAATTATGCCTATAACTAAAACCAATCAAAAAGTGGATGTAAATCTGCGCCGCATAATAAATGGGGCGGATGCGGATGTGATCCAGTTATACCCTATAAAACATAAATTTGCCTGGGACGCATATTTGGCCGGAAACGCGAATCACTGGCTGCCGACCGAGATGAGCATGCAAAAAGACGTGGAACAGTGGAAGTCCAAAACCGTTCTATCGGAAGATGAGCGTTTGGCGCTTAAAGTGGTCTTAGGGTTTTTTACTACGGGCGACTCCATAGCCGCCAATAATATTATTTTGGCAATTTATCGCCATATCACATCCCCGGAGTGCCGGATGTATCTTTTACGTCAGGGGTTTGAAGAAGCAATCCATACCCATTCATATCAATATATCGTTGAATCATTGGGACTGGATGAAGGAGAAATCTTTAACATGTACCGCGAGGTTGATGCAATTTATGACAAAGATGTTTTTATAGTTGGATTTAACGAAGGTATTTTCAATCCGCAGTTTGAAACCGGCACATTTGAGACAGACCAGAAATTTTTAGAAAATTTGATCGTTTCCTACTTGATTATGGAGGGCATATTTTTCTACAGTTCTTTCGCCGTGATGTTCGGGTTTCAGCGGCAAAACAAAATGGCAGGATCCGCCGAGCAAATTCAGTATATTATGCGGGATGAATCCCAGCATTTGAATTTCGGTATAGAGATGATAAACGCCATAAAGCAAGAACAGCCCGAGTTATGGACTCCAGAATTTCAGCGGCATACGGTTGAACTCATTAAAAAGGGTGTAGTGCTTGAATATACGTTTGCGCAAGAAGTTTTTCCGCGCGGGATTTTCGGCATGAATGCCGACGGCTTTCGCAAATACATTGAGCATATTGCGGATCGGCGCCTGGCGCGTATAGGGCTTCTCCAACAATACGGCAGTCCGAATCCCTTCCCGTGGATGTCAGAGGCCATTGACCTTTCTAAAGAAAAGAATTTTTTTGAGACGCGGGTAACGGAGTATCAGACCGGAGGGGCTCTGAATTTTGATTTTTAGCCGTTAGTCCTTCGCGTTTTGTTTTTGCAGCAAGGCTTCGACCACAGATTATTTTGTCCAAAATTAAGTGATTAAAGCAAAAGTTTTCTTAAGGTAGCGCCAATGACGCCTTTTTATTGATATTGCAATTCAAGCATAATTATTATATACATGGTATAGTTTTAATCCTTACCGGAGAGTACTTTGAAAAAACAACGCGTTGTGGTATTGGGCGCTGGAATGGTGGGCAAGGCCATTGCGCTTGATCTTAGCAAAGAATATTTGGTGACTGCGGTGGACATAAACGAAACCCGGCTTGAACCCCTTGCCCAAAATGGTGTGTCAACTGTGCGCGCGGATATATCAAATATTGAAACACTGCGCCAAGTTATAAAGAGTGCCGATATTGTGGTTTCGGCCGTGTTAAGCCGAATGGGGTTTACCACGCTTAAGAATATTATTGAGGCCGGCAAAAATGTTGTAGATATAACTTTTTCCGCCGAAGATCCATTGACATTAGATGAGCTTGCCCAAAAACATTATGTTGTCGCCATAGTTGATTGTGGTGTGTGTCCGGGCATGACCAATATTATTCTCGGATATTACGATAGGCATATGCAGATTACACGCTTTGAGGCCTTGGTAGGCGGGTTGCCGGTTGTTCGTAAATGGCCCTGGGAATACAAGGCGCCATTTTCGCCAGCCGACATTATTGAGGAATACACCCGCCCCGCGCGTTTTGTGGAAAATGGTCAAGTGGTTACGGTCCCGGCGCTTTCAGGCAGACGGCTCGTATACTTTGATACTATTGGAGAGCTGGAGGCATTTGATACTGATGGCCTGCGCACGCTTCTTCGTACTATGTGTCACATTCCTAATATGCGGGAACAGACCCTTCGCTACCCCGGTCATGCTGGTTTATTTCAAGCATTGCAGGCAAGCGGCTTCTTATCCTCCGCGCCTATAGAGTTTGAGGGGAAAACCATTCGTCCTCTTGATTTCAGTACCAAAGTTTTTATGAACGAATGGCGGCTCGGAGAACAGGAAGAGGAATTAACCATTGTCCGCCTGGTTATTGAAGGTACGGCTAACGGCATTGCTCAAAAAACTACCTGCAATCTTTATGACCGTTATGATGCTCCGACCCAAATCACTTCTATGGCTCGCACCACCGGATATACCGCGACCGGCGCAGTGCGCCTCATTCTTGACGGTAAATTTAAGTGCCGAGGCATAAATCCGCCCGAGTATATCGGACGTTCCGTAGAAAATTTTACTTTCATGCTAGATCATCTGAAGCAACGCGGCGTATGTTATGAATTCCGCAAAGAAAATCTTAGCTAGTGGAAAACCTGTGAATGAATTATTAGATCAACGGCTTACCTAAGCCGTTTTTATTTTTAGTAAAGTGTGTTGACACTATTGCCTAATGTATCAAAGTGGGATAATATATAAGTGAAGTGGGGAAAAGTGGATAAGAGTGTGGATAAGTTAGCATTTTTGGGGATAACTTAATTCGCCTATACATATTTTCAGCAAGGCTTCGGCTGCTCCAGCGGCAGCCTGCAGGGTCGGCGAAGTATTCACACTTCGTGCGAAACCAAGCTACTTCGCCTCCCATTGCTTCAAATACGCATAAGCGAATTAAGTGAAAGTATTGACTAACTTATTGAGTGGGAGAGAAGTAAAAATATTCGTAAATTCGTAATTATCCCCAAGCGAGCATTGACTGTCGTAAATAATTTAAAGAGCGCAGCTCTACAATAAGAAAGGATTGTAAGCGAGTATACAGGCGGTTTAAGCAATATAATTTTGAAACAAAAACCCCCAAGTGAGTGACTGCGGTTTCATATATTGTAATTTCAGACAATGGGAGGACGCGAAAGCTCGGTTTTTGCGAAGCCGCGTTAGACGCGGCAAAGCGAAATTTCGCGTCCGACCCTTAGCGAGTCCCGCGCTGGACGGGACGAGGCGTGTCTGAAATTACAATATACGAAATCCGCATAAGCGAGGATCAGTGTTTCAAAATCATGTTGTCGAACCGCTATAACGAGTCAAAATGCTCATTGGTGAATATCTTCATAATATTGACGCAAAGAAACGCCTAGCGGTGCCGGCTAAATTGCGCAAGGAAATAGGAGAGAAAGCGATTTTAACGCGGGGTTTGAATAACTGTCTGGTGCTTTATCCCGCTACGCAGTGGGCAAAAGTCAGCGAGAGACTTGAACAACTCTCAACCGGACAAGCGGATGCGCGAAGTTTCCTGCGTCTGCAATTTTCCGGGGCCGTAGAAGTTGAGCTTGACCAGCTAGGACGGATACTTGTTCCGGATTATTTGAAAGAATATGCCGGGCTTGCGCAGAAAGTAACCATAGTGGGAGTGCAAAATCGGCTTGAGATTTGGGATACCGAACGCTGGGAAAATTATAAAAAAGAAGTTGAGAAGAAGGCGGATATGATAGCGGAGAAATTGGGCGAATTGGGACTGTATTAACTTTACGAATTACGAATTACGAATTAGTACGAATATACTAATTCGTACATTCGCAAAAATTCGTATTTCGTAAAGATATGCATAAGCCGGTTTTACTGAACGAGGTTTTAAAAATATTTAATCCTCAACCTGGTGAAATTTACATTGATGCCACCATAAACGGTGGGGGACATGCAAGGGCGATTGCCGAGAGGATGGGAGAAAAAGGATTGGTGTTTGGGATTGATTGGGACTGCGAACTTATAAAGGAATTAGGAATAAGGAATAAAGAATTAGGAATTACTAACATAAAACTTGAGTGCGGAAATTATGCAGATCTTAGAGATATTATACGAAAACATAATTTGGATGCGCCTGGTGGAATCCTTTTTGATCTTGGTTTTAGTTCGCATCAGCTTGAAGAATCTGGCCGGGGGTTTTCGTTCCTGAAATTTGAGCCCCTGGACATGAGGTATGATGCAAAATCAAATGAGCTTACTGCGGAAAAAATCGTTAATACCTGGGACGGCGCGGCAATTGAGGATATCCTTCGCCGCTACGGAGAAGAACGCTTTGCCAATCGAAT
>Ga0209343_10008167_pt1 | contig 12223 bp, 12 predicted proteins | sample RifCSPlowO2_02_FD_184026 | JGI IMG/M metagenome (GOLD analysis project Ga0209343, IMG submission 184026) | Groundwater microbial communities from Rifle, Colorado - Rifle CSP2_plank lowO2_0.2 (SPAdes) (version 2) | ecosystem: Environmental > Aquatic > Deep subsurface > Groundwater | place... | reverse complement strand
ACAAACCTTTACAGTTTTATCAGGATCAGGAGGGGGTGGAGGAAGTAGCGGAGGATCAGGAGGGGGTGGAGGAGCAGGTGGAGCAGATGCACCTGAAACAACGGAAACTAAGACAGTTGAATATGCATCAATAGCAGCAGACACACTGAAAAAAATAGAAAACTTCCCTAGCGGATCTGGATTAAGGTCGATTACCTTTAAGCTTAACTCTGCTGTAACTGGTGCCAAAGTTGAAGTTATTACATACGCAACTAAACCAACAACTGTAACATCTTCACCATCTGATAAAGTAGCAAGATACATTGATATAAAAACAACAAATATACCTGATAATCTAATTAAAGAAGCAACAATAACCTTCTCTGTAGCCAAAGATTGGATGACTAAAAACAGTTTAGATGCTAATGAAATTGCATTATACAGATACAATGCAGGAAAATGGGATAAGATTACAGCATCAAAATCACCTGTTGGTGGTGCAAATACACAATCATTTATTGCCAAAGTACCTGGATTTTCAGTCTTTGCAATAGGTTCAACAACTGCACCTACACCACAACCAGAACCAGAAGAGACAGGTGAAGACGGAACAACAGGAGGGCCTGGAGAAGAAACTGGTGAAGAAGGTACAAAGCCAAAATCCAATGCCGGATTAGTAATACTATGGATAGTAATTATAGCCGCAGTAGTTGGAGGAATTTGGTATTACTTAACAAAGGTTAAGAAGCCTTCAAAAAAATAAATTTTTTCTTTTTAATATCTTTATTTTTTTAATAATTATTATAAATTTTATTATTTATTCAGTTTTATGTATAGAGGAATAAAAAATATCACAAAATATTTGATAAAATACTCATATCTCTATAACATACCAATCATTCTAATTTTAGGGTTTCTGAAAATTATTAAAAAAGATTCAATTTTATTGTCTAATAAGAAATTAATAAAAATTAAATTTAGAGACTTACCTTTTTACCATAGGTTAAATTGGAATGACATATCGGTAATATGTGAGGTTCTCATAGAAGGCCAGTATTTGAAAATAGCTGCTTTTAGACCAGGGAAAGATGATATAATCCTAGATATTGGCTGCCACATAGGAACTTTTTCAAAGCAATGTGTTCTTGAAGGAGCAAAAGTGATTTCTATAGAGCCTATAAAAGAAACATATGAAATTGCACAGAAAAATTTACCTTCTTCCAAGGTGTTGAATATTGCGGCAGGGGATGAAGATTCAATAAAAGAAATCCATGTTTACAAATGGTTAACAGGCAATTTAATCAACTATTATTATAAAGATTTTGAAAAACGTAAGGTTCAGATGATGAAAATAGACACAATAATCCAAGAGAATAACTTAAAAAAAGTAGATCTCATAAAAATTGATGTGGATGGCTTTGAACCAAATATTCTAATGGGTGCAAAAAATACCCTATCAAAATTTAAGCCGAAACTAATTATAGAGTATAATAGTTATAATCTAGAAGCGATTAAATTAATCTTAAAGGAATTTAAATATGAAAATATTATAGAAAAAGACAGGGTCCTCTTCTGTCAAAGTGATTCTTAATAAGTAGAGCTAAAACCGAACATGATTAGTCTAATATAATCCTTAACTATTAATTTTATAAATTAGCGCCACAAAACTGGTCCTATATTTTTATCTTAACCACAAGAGCCCTATGGTCAGAAAGGTTATCTGTAAGACATTCAAAAGATCTAAACTTAAATTTTTTAGGAATCAGAACGTAATCAAGCGTTTCATTTTTGGTAGGATAAGAGATATACTTCTTGAATTTTAAAGAGCTATAAAACTCATTTTCAGTTAATTCATGTAACACATATGAGTCTATAATATTAAAATCCCCAATGATTATTGGTTTTATTCCTCTCTTCTTTACATCTTTCAATGTTTCAAGTAAATGCAATAAGCTAAAGTAGTTGCTGTTTGAGAAATGAACGACTATTAAATCTATGATTTTTTCTGCTTTAATTTTAGCATACAAATTTCCACAAGTATATCTATCTTGTTTATGTTTTTGTAACTTCTTCCTTTCGACTTTTAATATTGGAAATTTAGATAAAACTGCTGTTCCATCGATACAATAATTTTTGTACTTTTCAGGTCTTTCTTTTTGTTTGTCAGTAACTGGATAAAAAGCATAGTAAGGATAATTTAACTCTCTATTAAGTTGCTTTGCTTGATTATCTCCCTTCTTATTAAACTGAATATCATCTCTTACTTCTTGAAGCGTTATTACATCGGGGTTTTGTTTTTTGATAATCTCTAAAATTTTTAGTTCTCTTTCTTTCCAATTAGTGTAATTCCATAAATTAAGATTAAAGATTTTTATCATAAAAACTATAATTATCCTAAGTTAATAAAATATCTTTTTGACTTTTTCATTAATTTCTCACTATCTGCAAGTATTACGACCACTGAAAAAAATTATGCCCTAGAAACTGGGCTTAAATTTATAAGATCGGAGACAAACTATCCCATATCTTAATTGATAAAATTATATACTAGAAAATTTGATAAAATGTATGAAAAAAGAGATTTATCCCTTTAATAAGCAGATGTTCATCAAATTAAAGAAATTTGCCAAGATTATAATATTAAAATGTAGAGAAGAAAAAATTAATCCGATAATCTATGGGAGTTTTATGCTATTTTATTATACTCAAAATGAAAAATTAAAAGTAAATGATCTAGATTTCTATGTAAGGGAGAAAGATTTTACTAATCTTACCAATATCCTTGAAAAAAGCCAGATTAGATTCAAATACAGTCCAGAATTGCATACACTTCAAGTCTTTAAAGGAAATTTAAAATTAGAATTTGATTCTATTGATTTTTGGTATAAAGGTAGAAAAGAACTAATCAACATTCATGTTGATGGAATTATAGTTAAAGCTCTGAATTTAAAGTCTCTGAAAAGTATTTATAAAAGAGCTTATGAAAGAAGTAAAGATAATTCAAAAGGTAACCGTATAAAATATGAATTACTAGCTCGTTTAAGGTAGAGGATAAGATATCAGACATCTTTATAATTTCCTCTTCGGGATCATTTGATTTGAACATTCATATCTTAAATGTATATTTTGACTCAATCAAATGTAGAATATGATTGGGATGTGGTTGGAATTAGCAGCTAAATTACAATCTAGTGTTTTATTATTATTGGAGCCTATTTTACAGCAAAGATTTTTTCGTTCATTAATAATTTCGCATCCCTACTATAGCTTATTATTCCGTTTGTCATACATATAAATTAAAAATTTGTTCAGAGTAGAATTTGCCACCTTACTAACATATACATCTCTACATTCGAAATCTTTTATAGAATGAACTTTTCCTTCAAGATTAACTAAACACTCAATATCTTGATCCGAAGTATAACCTCTGGCACTATCAAACCAGCCAAACTTTCCTACGTTCCATTTATGGTTTTTTAGTTTACCTCTTAATACTTTATACCTCACACAATCTATACTTACTTCTGAATTATATGGGACCCATACCACTCTCTTAGTTTGAGGATTCCCAAATACTACAACCCTATCCACATCCCCCGCTCCATTTGCATACATAGGGATATCCACAACATGCAATACTTGTCCTTTTACTGTATCTTCAAAACAATCCATTTTTTCATATTGTCTAGCCATATAAAATTCCTCGTATCTGATTCAAAAACTGGTGAAAATATAAAAAGATTTCTAAGTATTTACTGTTGTAAATCTAAATATATGCGCCGGGACTGGGATTTGAACCCAGAAATCCGTAAGGAAACAGGTTAACTTTTATATATTCAAGACCTGCGCGGTACCAAGTTGCGCCATCCCGGCATGATTGAAATTGTGTTAAATATCTTTTTTAAATCTTTGTATATCTTTATTATCATCCCAGAACCAATCTCTTTTTAGAACTAAATGCCTACATTTAATACTTGTATCAGCATAGATTTTAAATCCATGTTGTCTTGCATCGAAACAAAAGTGAAGATCATCAAAACTAGGGTAATTACTATCAAATCTAAATTTAATCTTTGACAAAACTGCCTTACTAATTAATACGCATCCAAGACCACAATATTTTATTTCAAGGAAATTGTTACCCATCACTCTATTTATATCAATATCAGACATAGAATATTCATTTATTAAATTCCCCGACCAAATTAAAGGTAACACATTTACAGTCTTATCTTTAACACTTTTAATTCTGGAAAAATATATACCACTAACTATATCTTTATTATGTGAAATTAACTTTTCAATTATTTCCCTTGGAGGTATTACATCTTGTTCTAAGCTCAAGAAATAATCATAATTTTCATTAATGACCATTTCTCTCAATATATTTCTAGATTTTACAATTCTCTCTCTTGCACTTTCACAATATAATGTCTTAATTACATCCACACCCAGATTTTTTAGAAAATAGCAATAATCATCATTTTTAGAATTATCAATAAGCACAATTCTTTTATTAGCATAATTAATTGCTTGAACTGAATTTATATACTCTTCAACGCAATATTTATGTGTGTCTGCTGTAGGGCATCCAATCAGGACCTTCATATCTTAAAATACACCAAGTATGTCTAAAATTAATCTATCTGAAACCCTTATTAAATCTTTGTTGGATTTTGCTTCTAAGATAATACAACCATTATCAGAGTATATTCTATTATTTTCTCCAATTTTAAGGAGAATAACACCTTGATGGTCTCGAACATCATTACATGTTATTATTGGCAGATCATCCGCACCACTAGTTTTATTTATTGTATATGCCATTTTAATTGGGATTTTATAGACACCAAAACTGTAATCTCCAATAACCTTCATAATTTCAAGGGAAGCAACAATAGAATCTCTATTAGTCACATCTATTAAAATAGGATCCTGAGTTATATAAATAATTTCCCTTAAAGAATCTTCATCCCCTGTTTTTAATAAAAGTAGATTATCAACTTCTTTCTCAACAATAATATCAGACATTTCTTTAGGACCATACCTTAAAGGAATTACCTTTTGGTGTTCCTTTCCATCTTCCTCAAAAGTATACACATTCAATATATGTTGCTTAAGTCCGTTATTTTCTACCACCTCAAAGGCAAAGTTGCCAGTAGCTCCTTCAAATTCATAACTATTCCCATATAATTTTGACAATCTGTATAATCGCAGGGCTCCAAATACTACCAAAAATACAACCGCAGAAAATATTAAATATTTAACCCATCTTGATTTTTTCTTTGTTTCTTCTGTCATCTTAAGTAACCCCACTAATAGAATATATAAATCGATCAGTGCTTTTACTTAACCCATTTATATCAGCACCTTCTAGGACAATACAATTATTATCTTTATAAATTCTGTCACTTTTATACTTCTTTAAATATAAAACATTTTGGAAATTCTTGCAGTCAACTAAAGGTATATCAGGACAATTTTGCTCTAAAATACAAGCTAGATTTGTTGAATACCCTAATATTTTAAGATTATTGTCAATTTTAGCAAGTAAGAAATCCATTTCTTGACTCTTCTCTTCAGGATCAAATGCTATGTAAACCCGCTGATTAATTGAAAGTTTATCTGCTTTATTATACTCAATATATATCACATCCCCAGGAATATAGTCAAAATACATATCCCTATCATTTATTTTAGTTGTATACCCTGAATTTAGAATATTAAATTTATAACCATTATATTCTGCATCGAATTTATCAGCTTGCTCAACATCACCAAGAGTTACAAAACCTATAACACTACTTACCATTAAAAAAATTAAAATTACGACAAAATATACACTTTTCTTACTTTTTTTATCTTTATTACGTGCATCTCTGAATTTCATGCTAAATGAAGATTACCAAGAGTTTAAAAATTTTATGAAGAAAAAGTAATAAAAAAAGAAAAGGGGTTTAGGCTACATCAATAGATGATAAGTCCATTGTGGTTCCTTTTACAGTAACCATAGTCTTTCCTTTAAATGCGTCCTTTACTTTGGTGTCATCATAGTTCTTTAGGACTACACCTGCTCTCTTTGTGTCATCAGCTTCCCAACCAGCAACTACCAAAGCAACATTGTTTCCATTATCCATCAATTCAATTATTGCCTCATTAGCTGTAAATCCAGAAGCACTTCCACATGCTGGATATGTAACTTCTTTCAATCTGGCTACATGACTGTTAACACAAGGTCCTCCACCAAGGATTGCATTGAATGTGGTTAAATCAGTTACCTCATCTGCTGTTTGGATTTGAGGTGCTTTATCAGTTACAACACTATCTCCGCCATCTGTGCTTACTGTCTTACCACCGGTAGATACTACTATATTAGCCTTGTAATCTGCAATATCTGCTGGAATCCAGAATTCTAAACTATCTGAACTCCTCGATGCATCAGGATCAACAATTTTTATACCCGATGGTGTTCTTGTGTCTTCACTAAAAGCGCTAATATCATTTGTTCCATAGAACAAGTATGTATCTTCAGTACCTTCAACAGTTCCAAGGAAATCAAGTGAGCTTGCATCTGATGTTTTTGGTCTAAACCATACAGACATTACAAAATCACTAGATCCATGTGCAGCACTTTCATTAAGCATAAACATTAGTTGTCCACAACCACCGCCAGCTACTCCGCCACAGTTTGATGCATTCTCCATGGAATCGGTCCAGTTTGCTGTTATAGGTATTAACGAGTCCTTATAATCAAGGAAAAATACTCTATCAGTAACATTACCTCTTCCAGAATGTCCACCTGGTGCTCCACTTAAGTTCAAGAACCAAATTGCATCGCTGCCATCTTGTTCTTCTCTGAAAAATGCCAATGTGCTATTCTGAGTCAGTCCAGCTGTATAACCATCAGATCCATTAAATACAGCTAAAAGTATTGTGTCTGTATCAAGGTTTCTATCTCCAGAGCCAATACCAGAAAAGTCTCCAGTTTGGAATCCAGAATCTGCATCTCCACCAGCTGAGAGTTCCATAACTCTTTTTGTTATAGACCCAGTATTAGAGTCTGCTGCTGATTGATTAAAGTACAAAGTTTCAGAGATTCCAGTTTCAATAGTATATTTTTGGAAATCATCCAAGGCCATACTATCAAATGTTATACAAGCATAGTCTCTTGGAAGGCATAAGCTTTCACCCTCATATAATGGGTGTTCATATGCTGGATTATCTCCCTCTTCTGGGCTATCCAATGCTAGGTCAAATTTAACTCCTATTACTGGAGTACCACCATCCAAGTTAACTAATTGCCATACCCATACCGGGTTATCTTCATCTTCCCCAATGTACTCTTCACCATCTTTAAAAGTCTCTCTTGCTTCAATACCTATGAATAAGGTAGCAGCATCGTAATCAATACCATCATCATCACTTACATCTTCTGCTCTGATTTCAAGTCCATTTATTATTTGTTCATCATCTTCTTTGATGATTTCACTTACACCATCAACATCTACTCTTACTTTATTTGAACTTGTAGCAGAAACTAAAGTAATAGTTTTACCTTCAACTTGAACACTTTCTCCTGCCTTTAGGTCAAATCTCTCTCCACTATTAACTACTAATGTAGTATTAGTAGCATTTTGAATTTCCAACTCTTGACCTAAAAAGTTAATTGTAATTGGATCAGTGCTTTTTGCACTTGAGAGCTTATTTCCTGCAGCAAGGGTAGTATCAAAAGTATACCTATAACATACGCTCTGCTTCAACAAAGTTATAAAAACTCTGTCTTGCCAATCTTCATCTCTGTCATAGCTTAATCCTGTTTGCACTATAGGAGATTCAATTCCTGAATTTCCAGTTAAAGTTGTAGCTCCAGAACATCCATTACCAAATCTAATCTCATCTCTTACAGCATAATCATCAGAGACATCATCAATATCAATCCTAACTGTTGTATCTTGGAATCCATCAACATCATCATCATCTACAGATGTTCCAAATCCATCAGAAGAATCGTTTAAAGCTTTACCTACTTGTAAATCTTCTGTTTTTGAAGCTCCACCATAGGATGTGGTTCCACCTGAACCAGGTTTACTAACAGAAGTAGCTTGCTCTAATCCACTTAAAACATCTAATAAGGCTGTATTATCATCAGGAGCAGATGCCTCTCCTACAATAGCAGCTACATTACTGAATTTTTTAGCCTTAATAAATGGCATTGGATAATCACCTAATGTAGTATCTAAGGCAACAGCACTCATCAAAGTAGCACCTACCATCCCTAATCCCGCGCCAATAGCTGCAACTTTCTGTACAGTCCTCTTGGCCCTAATAGCAAAAGTTTCTTGCATTTTAAAATGCACCTCCATAAGATTTTTGTTTCATAATTAGCTTTCTCTTTTTATCTCAAATTGAGTTAGTAACACAACTTTGAAATTGTTTATAAACATTTATCTACTGGAGAATATAAGATACACTCAATTCCTTAAAATTTTGCTTTTCCGAGCCAATTCTAGGCAAAATAGTAAAAAATCTGAAAATTTATATTTTACCACCGTAACTAAATAAAAGTAATTATTTTATAGAGCATATTTTGACTTGAATTTGTGCTTCGCCATCATTATTCCTTATAAAATTAATTGAAGAACTGACACCATTACAATCATTATTAACACTTAAACAAAGATCATCATTATCTTTTGCCTCGAAATAAATAATTTCTTCGCTACTACTATCCATTATTTTTTTAATTTCTTCGATACTGAGTCTACATGCATCTCTTCCACAAAAATCATTATTATTACAGCAAGCTATAATTGCATCACCTATATTTTGATTACACATAGTAACCATCTTTATTGCATTAACTAAATTATTAGCTTGAACACTTTTAACACTTGAATCTTTATCGCCATTCCCAGTTATATAAAATTTCAGAAATATTAGTGCTAGAATAACTAGTATTATAACAACTATAACCAACCCTACAATTTCTGTTTGACCTTTTTTCAATGATACCATTCGATTATAAGCTTGGCAACCTTATAGCTATCATCCTTTGGACTATAAATTGATAAAGGACTAGCGATCACTTCCTTACTTTTATACTTTACAGGAATTTTTTCATAAATTATGAAGTCCTGAGCATTACCAGGATATACCTCCTTGATGATAACTCTCTTGTATCCAAATATATCAAAATAGGCCGTGCTAACTTTTTTAAATCCAGAAATTTTTCCCAGATCAATACACTCAACCTCTGCCAACATAGAACTACATCTTAATTCATACATAGAAGGGATATAACTAATAAGTTGCCGAGATTTAAACTCTTCATAATCTAAATTGTCAGATCTAATCCCCTCAAGAGTAAATTTATAAAAAAATAAAAAACCAAATACAAATATTACAACAAAGAAAAAAATAACTAAAATGGTTTCATAAATTTGAATCTCGCCTCGACGCATTAGAATACCACCCGACAATCATTACCAAATAATACTTCATTTTTTTGAACCAGGTCTTCCTTAATAATATTTATTTGGTTATTATTAATTTTATTAGTCATAAAATTATCATAACTTCTTAACAAAGCAGAAATGCTGTTATAATTACATCTATAATTACTACAACAGTCCCTTAGATATAAGGATTTCTCAAAATAAATCCTAGCGACCAAAGAGGACTTCTCATAGATTTTTTCTATTGAGCAAGTAAAAGACTCTTCATCAGAAAAAATTTTACCTAATATTAAATCTTTACTTAAGAATGCATAATCGTCAGAGTCAATATAAACTATATCAATATCGCTTTCTAAAAAGTTCAGATTATAAGAGTTAGAGAAAGCCACTACTTTAGTTTTCTTATAGCCACTTTTATCCAAATTACTGAGGGCTCCAATATCAATTACTTCAATATTATTAAATATACTAGGAATATAACTTTTAAATTCCCGCGCATATATATCATCTACAAGATAAATTTTACTATTAACCTCGCTTATAAATATCAACTTATCAATAGCAAAGGGTAATTCAAATTTTTTAGCCCACACAATTAAATTATCTCCATTTAGATTTTTTGGTGCAAATACAATATTCTCTGGCCAACGATGTTTATAATTCTTATTAACTATAAAATCATCGCAACCAAACTCTAAATTTGTTATTTCGCTAAGTTGCACTATTTTAAATTGTTCATTTACCTTAAGTCCATTTATAGCATTATCAATATATCGAGCAATATCAGCATCCAGCTTTGCACTTTGTAAATCATTATATTTAACAGCAAAACCAATTAAGAAAATTAAAATCAGACTTCCTGCTGCAATGACAAATATCCAGTGAACCTGCATTTGAGCTCTGTTCATTCTTTTCTTACTCGTACAACCTGACCTTCATTCTCCAAAATTAAATTAATCTTTCCATCAGATAAATCTTCACAAAGTGGATTTTCACTTGACACAATATTAATTAAGAAATGTTTGGTCTTATCAAGTTCCTTACCTTGTTTTGGGATAAGAAATAAATTAAACCCTTCATTATTTTCCACAGAATTTTTTACAATAAATATGGTTAATTCATCACCGAATTTATCGTATTCAATATTTTCTTCTGGATTAACAAAACATATTTTATTTATTTCATTGCTCACAACAGTATTTTCAAAGTAACAGGTACTACCTTTATCCAAATTATAACATGATTTAATTCTATTTTCTATTGATTTTATCAATATATTGGTTTCTACTTGTGTTTCTAATTTTAAAAGATCAACAACAATTTTTGAACCAAAGATAATAATTACTGCAGCAACAAATATTACAAAAATGTAGATAAATGGCTGACTAAGCGCCTCTCCTTTTTTTTTCATGAAATTAAAATTAAATCCACTGTAAATAAATTTTTCTATAGGGTTATTATGGAAATACGCTGAAAGTTGCGTTATTTATCCAAGAATCCATACACATAATATAGTAGACTTCACCTTCTTTTAGCTGTGAACAATGAGCTTCCTGCGAGTTGACCATTTGATTTCCAATTTCCCAGCCGTCTGGGAATATATCATCAAAACTATATCTGCATTCTGCAGATTCATCAACCTTAATACATAATTTTCTATCATCTTTGAAAATAGAAGTTACAAAAGGTACTTTATTATCATAGGCTACTTCAAAATTTCTAATAGCTGTTGCTTCATTTTTAGCATAATCATTACATTTAACCTTTAAAACATGTTGACCAGCACTTAGATCTTCTGTATGTTCCTTCAAATGATCAAAGCTTGCTGTTCCAAAAGTAAATTCCTTGTCATCTATAGTATAATTACAGAAAGCCACAGTTCCGCTAGTGGCGTTTATAAAAGGTGTTCTATCCCAAACTTTTTCATTTTCTATTGGTTGATTTATAGCCAATTTAAAGGTTGGAATAACAAAAATACTTGTATTATATGGCTCTATCATTAAATTACCCAAAGTATCCTTACATTTTATAATAATAGGATAAACAGTTATATTATTTTCATAACCATCAACACTAATATTTTGCCCGTCAACTAAATTATAACTTGTAGAAAACTCCCTACAATCAGACACTGTCGTATCCACACATACACTTTTATCAGCAGCTCTATCTAGATTAACTTCCATGTCATCATAATTTACTTTATCTCTTGAAAACTTACATGATGCAACGTCATTTTCATCATATACTAACAAACTAATTTTAATACTCTTGATCCTTTCTGGTAAATATACATTTCTTGGATCTAAACTTTGAATAACTGGGGCACTTGTATCTGGTCTTTTATCAAACTTAATTTTTAGGAAATTACTATCATCTGCTTTATCAATTTTATTACCATTTACATCCATGCACTTAAAGTAATAGGTAACACTACCAATTTTTTCATTTTCAGTCATGTTTATCTCAGTAACATGAGTAGTTGGATAAGCCATATCTCCAAATCCTGATGATTCATCATACAATTTCCCAATCTCATTGGAATATCTGCAATCAGCTCTTTCATTTGTGTCGATAGAAACCCTCACAGTATGAACATTCCAAGAGAGTAATTGAGCAATATCCAATGATTTAGAAGTGGCACTAAACTCATTTATTTGATTCCCAATATTATCAAATAATTTTACATTTACTTTTGTAATTGTTGGAACGCTGGAGTCGCTTTGTTCTCTTGATATACATAATCCATCCTTTGTTCCAGTTATATTATACGGTATGTATAAACAATG
>Ga0209343_10008165_pt1 | contig 12224 bp, 6 predicted proteins | sample RifCSPlowO2_02_FD_184026 | JGI IMG/M metagenome (GOLD analysis project Ga0209343, IMG submission 184026) | Groundwater microbial communities from Rifle, Colorado - Rifle CSP2_plank lowO2_0.2 (SPAdes) (version 2) | ecosystem: Environmental > Aquatic > Deep subsurface > Groundwater | place: Rifle... | reverse complement strand
ACCATGGATAAACACATGGTTCGCACCATTCAGAACGGCAAGTCGGCCTCGTTCCCAGTGATGGGCCGTACCGCTGCTGCATACCTGAAGCCCGGTGAAAGCCTGGATGACAAGCGCGGCGAGATCAAGCATTCCGAGAAGGTAATCACCATCGACGGCTTGCTGACCTCTGACGTGCTGATCTTCGACATTGAAGACGCAATGAACCACTACGATGTCCGCTCGGAATACTCCGCGCAGCTCGGTGAGGCCCTGGCCATTGCCGCTGACGGTGCTGTCCTGGCTGAGATGGCTTTGCTGTGCAACCTGCCAGCAGCCAACGACGAGAACATCACTGGCCTGGGCAAGGCTACCGTCCTGCAGATCGGCGATAAGGCTGCTCTGAATGCGGACGCTGAGGCCATGGGTAAGGCGATCCTGAAGGGTCTGACCACTGCTCGTGCCCGTCTGACCACTAACTTCGTTCCGTCCTCGGACCGTAAGTTCTACACCACCCCGGACAACTACTCGGCGATCCTCGCTGCCCTGATGCCGAACTCGGCTAACTACTCGGCACTGATCGACCCAGAAACCGGCAGCATCCGCAACGTGATGGGCTTCGAGGTAATCGAGGTTCCCCACCTGACCGCTGGTGGCGCTGGCGATACCCGTCCTGATGTCGCAGGCGGCTTGACCGGTCAGAAGCATGCCTTCCCGGCCACTGCCACCACTGATGCCAAGGTCGCCCTGGACTCCATCGTGGGTCTGTTCAACCACCGTTCCTGTGTCGGTACTGTGAAGCTGAAGGATATGGCCCTGGAGCGCGCGCGCCGCGCTGAATACCAGGCTGACCAGATCATCGGCAAGTACGCGATGGGTCATGGTGGCCTCCGTCCTGAAGCAGCCGGTGCGCTGGTCTTCAACGTAGCCTAATCGCTACACCTCCCGAACCCCTTTGAGTCCGCAATGGCTCTTAGGGGTTTTTTTTATCCAAACAAACACACAAGGAGGTGCTTATGGCTCGCAGCTATGAGGCGAACCTTGAGACTTCGGACGAGCTGGCAGCAGTGAATGACATGCTGTCGGCCATCGGGGAAAGCCCGGTGAACACCCTTGAGGGCGATGCTAACGCTGACGTGGCGAACTGCCGCCGAATCCTCAACGGGGTGAACATCGAGGTTCAATCCAAGGGGTGGACCTTCAACATCGAAGAGGACGCCACCCTTACCCCTGATGTGTTCTCGAAGCTCATCAACTGGCTCCCAGACTTTCTATCAGTGAAGGCCACGAGTGGAGCCACCGTGTACACGAACCGTGGCGGCTATGTGTATGACCGCACAGCAAAGACCGATGAGTTCACCGGGCCGCTGACCGTAAGCCTCATCCGACTGCGCGGCTTTGAGGAGATGCCTGTTCAATTCAGGACCTACATCGTCGCCAAGGCAGCACGTCGATTCAACATCCGGTTCTTCGGTGCCGCTGAGATCGAAGCGTCCCTCCAGCTGGAGGAACAAGACGCTTGGCAGGCAGTGCAGGAGTTCGAGCTGGACTACGGGAACTTCAACATGCTGGACGGTGACGCCTTCGTCGCTGGCCGCCTGACGCGATAGGAGGTCTTATGGGTCTCGTGTCGCAGTCAGTGAAGAACCTCAAGGGCGGCATCAGTCAGCAGCCCGACATCCTCCGGTTCTCCAATCAGGGGAAGGTTCAAATCAACGGGTGGTCCTCAGAGTCCGAAGGGCTCCAGAAGCGCCCACCAACAACCTTCGTCAAGCTCCTCCGGGCGGATACCCAGTGGCCCGGCAAGCCGGCAATACACCTGATCAACAGGGACCGCGTGGAGCAATACTTCGTGGTCTTCACTGGAACCGGTGTGGAAGTGGTTGACCTCCTGGGGAACTCCTATGAGGTCCGTGGTTACAACGGGTATGCCAACTGTGCCAAGCCTCGGGAAGACCTTCGGATGGTCACTGTGGCGGACTACACGTTCATCGTGAACCGGAACAAGAAGATCACGATGACGAACGACGTAACTCACGTGGGCTACCCCGCGCTGAATTCTCGGGCTGTGGTTAACGTAAGGGGCGGGCAATATGGCCGAACCCTGTCGGTGATCGTGAACGATGTCCAAGTGGCCGCCTTGACGATGCCATCCGGCGCAACTGCATCAGATGTCACCCAGACGGATGCCCAGTGGATCGCCGTTCAGTTAGCTTCCCAGATTAATGCGACCTCTAAGTGGGCTGCTGAGGCTGGGCAGGGTTGGGTGGTACTCAGTGCAAAGACCGCCGAGATGATTACCTCAGTGAAGACGGCGGATGGCTACGCCAACCAGTTGCTCAGTGCTTTTGTGAGCAACGTCCAGACTTTCTCTAAGCTCCCCCTTCAGTGCAAGGATGGTTACCTCGTGGAGATCACGGGCGAGTCGTCTAAGTCAGGCGATAACTACTGGGTTCGCTATGACGCCAAAGGTGCTGTCTGGCGTGAGACTGTCAAGCCGGGGATCATCACTGGGTTTGATCCAGCAACCATGCCGCATGCCTTGATCCGAGCAGCGGACGGTCAGTTCGACTTCAGGCCGCTAACGTGGGGCATCCGAAGTGCCGGGGACGACAACACCAACCCCATGCCGAGCTTCGTGGATTACACGATCAATGACGTGTTCTTCTTCAGGAACCGACTCGGGTTCCTCTCTGGGGAGAACGTGGTGATGAGTCGAACATCCAAATACTTCGACTTCTTTCCGGCATCCGTGGCCGAGCTGAGTGATGACGATCCAATTGACGTGGCCATCAGCCACAACCGTGTATCCGTCCTGAAGTATGCGGTCCCGTTCTCCGAACAGTTGCTCCTGTGGAGTGATCAGGCTCAGTTCGTGTTGACCAGTGCGGGCGTTATGTCCACGAAGAACATCCAACTGGACCTGACAACGGAGTTCGACGTGAGTGACTTCGCGCGCCCCTTCGGGATTGGGCGTGGGGTCTACTTCGTGAGTCCTCGGGCCTCCTACAGCTCCGTTAAGCGGTACTACGCCGTTCAGGATGTAAGCGACGTTAAGTCGGCTGAGGATGTGTCCGCGCATGTGCCCAACTATGTGCCCAACACTGTGTTCGCGCTGCATGGCTCAGGCACTGAGAACTTCCTGACGGTGCTGTCGGATAACGACAAGAGCTGCGTGTTTATCTACAAGTTCCTCTACCTCGATGAGAACGTAGTACAGCAGTCTTGGAGCCATTGGGAGATGGGTGAGGGCGTGGAGGTCCTATCGGCCTGCTGCATTGGGTCGTTCATGTGGCTGATCCTGCGCCGTCCTGGGGGCATCACCCTGGAGCGTGTGGAGTTCACGAAGGACACCGTGGACTACAGCCATGAGCCCTGGCGTTCCTATATGGATATGAAGGTGCAGGTTAAGCCCACGAGCTTCGACGACAACGAGTACCTGACCAAGATCAACCTCGTGGACCTCTACGGGTTCATCCCCAACGAGGGCGACTTCTGGACTCTCTCCGAGGACGGTGTGTTCAGGCTCCACAAGATGCCATCGGGCGGCTGGGTTACTGACCCGGTGCTTCGCCTGGACGGTGACGTGACCTCGAAGTTCTACACCATTGGGCGCTACTACGAGTTCGCCTATGGGTTCTCCCGGTTCCTCATCAAGCAGACCGCAGACGATGGTTCAAGCAGTACCGAGGACATCGGACGGCTTCAGCTTCGACGGGCCTGGGTGAACTACGAGGACTCAGGAGCCTTTGAGGTCGTTGTGGATAACGGGTCTACCCAGTACGCCTACCAGATGGCGGGTGGTCGGATTGGTTCCTCGGTGATGCTGGGCTACCCCAACGCAGGCACAGGTCAGTTCAAGTTCCCGGTAACAGGGGACGCCAGACGCCAGGATGTCTACCTGTTCTCCGGGGCACCAGTCCCAGTGAACATCATCGGGTGCGGCTGGGAGGGTAACTACCTGCGGCGATCCTCAGGCGTGTAACACAGGGAGGCCCTTCGGGGCCTTCTTTCATTTAAACAAGGAGGTTATTTGAATATCTACAAAGCGAATTACCTGCACCTCTTCATGGCTGGCCTTCATCTGGCCCAAAGCGACCGTGAGGAGATGGATCGGCTGGAAGCTGGCCGGGACCCGATCAATGTCCTGACGGCCTCTTCGGATGACCCCACCGCGATGCACATCACTGACCCTTCAGGGAAGGTTATGGCCGTGGGCGGGCACTCAAAGGGCCTCATCTGGTTCGTCCACACAACCCACGCAGAAGCCCTCAGTTTCAAGAGGAAGCGCCAGATGCTGCGTCTCCTGACTGACCACCTGATCCGCATTAAGCGGGAGGCTCTGACGCTCAGGCCCCAGGACGCATTCCACTTCACCAACATCGTATCCGTGGAGAACACGGCCCACATCAAGCTCCTGAAGTACCTGGGCGCTGTGTGGAGCCCGGAGCCTTTCCACCACAACGGGCACGAGTTCAAGCAGTTCTATTTTTAGGAGGTCACCATGTGTGAACCCGTATCCATCGCTATGGCCGTAGTGGCTGTGGCGGGTGCTGCCATGGGTGCCAGTGAGAAGGCTAAGGCAGAAGGCCAAGCGGAGGACTCAAAGCGTAAGTCGCAGATCGAGATGATCAAGCAGATGAACATGACCAACGCTGACCTCACCCTTCAGACAAAGGACAAGGCCGAGCAGGCCAACCAGCAGATGACCGAGATCAACCTCAAGTCCTTACGGAACCGAGGCATGGTCGCGGCGGCAATCGGCGAGTCCAATCTTTCAGGTAACTCCATGGACCGCATCAAGCGGGTAACTGACGCTGAATCATCCCGCGAAAAGATGTCCGTACTGGATAACTACCAGCGGGACTACCAGTCCATCTTCGCCAACCAAGTGGGCACCGTCGAGAACACCAAGTCTCAGATGAAGTCCATGGCCCCAATCTTCCGCACCTCCAAACTCGCTAACGCCCTGGACGTTGTGTCTGCGGGCACAGGCGCTTACGTGAGTTCTGGTGGCAAGTTCGGCAAGACCACGCCGGCACCTAAAGGAGGCTAACTATGCGTAACACCATCGCCCAAGCAGTGGAAGGCCAGGAGCGTAGCGGGGTTGAAAGGCTCCGTGAAACAGGCCGGCTCGGCTACCAAGCGGCTACCTTCAAGGCCCCGGTAGGGAGTAATGGGATAGCTGACTCCCTGCGTAACTTTGGGGAAAACGCTGTGAACCTCTATGGCACCTATAAGGATGTCCAGAAGTCTCAGGCTGACGAACGCTCCAACGAGATCATCCGCAAGCTCACCCCTGAGCAGCGCCGGCAGGCTGTAGCTAACGGCTCCCTTCTATATCAGGACGACCCGGATGCGATGGAGGCCCTGCGCTTCAAGTCGGGCCGCAATGCTGCCTTCGAGGTGGAAACCGAGATAAAGCAGAAGATCGCTCAGGGTTCCTTCAAGACCCAGAAGGAGCTGATGGAATACCGAAACACCCGAATGGAGGACAAGGCGAAAGCCTATGCGGAATCCGTAGGGATCGACTCGGCAGATCAGCACTACCAGCGCGGCTTCAATGCGGACATCGTTCAGCGGGAAGCGGCCATCTATGACGATCACGCCAGGAAGCTCAGTGAGCAGACCCAGGCGATTGCTCAGATGGAAACCGTGTCGGACCTGGGGTCGATGTTCTCCGATGAGGGCTTCCTCCGTTCTGATACAGCCGCAGGGGACTTTGCCAACTACTTTTCGGCAAGCCTCGCTAAGGGCTCCATTCCGACCGAGGGGATGGCCGTAAGTGTTCTTCAGGAATCCCTGGCGCAGAACGCCTCGCAACCTGGGGCGGATGTCTTCTTCAAGAACATCGGAGATCAAGAGGTCACCCTCTACGGCAAGCAGATGAAAATCCGCGACATCGTAGGGCCTGAGGTCCTTGAGAACTATCAGGTCAAGTCCGGTGAGGCCGCCTTCAAGCGCAACCGGGAGCTAACCCAGCAGTTCACCTTCGGGCTTCAGGATGCCCTGGCACAGACGGACCCCCACGCAGGGCTGGCCAAGCTCTCGCAGATTCAGGGAGCCGTCTACAAGATTCAGGACACCAACGTGGTCACCTCGCAGACCGAAGCCCTGAACTCAGCCCGTGGCCGTCTATTGGCGCAGATCGGGGCTGACTCTCAGAAGCGCACTGAGGCCATGGACAAGCAGATCAAGTCTGACAATAAGGCTCTTCTGTTCGAGACCAAGTACGCCCAGCGCATTGCCGGGGACAACGTGTCCACCGACTGGCGCACCTATGAGACCACCCCGGACACCGGGGACTTCAAGGATGAGGACGCTGCCAACTTCGCTATCAAGAAGATGGACGAGCTGGACCGCATGACGCTAACCCCCGAGGAGCGCGACAAGCAGAAGCTGAACTACCTCCGGGCTGACTTCGCTGATGGTCCGTTCCGTAAGCACTTCCAGACCCTGACGACTGATGCTGTAGGTCAGTTCAACGGGCTGGTAGCTGCTGAGTCTGCTGAGGTCACTGAGGAAACCACGGGCCGCATCCGTGAGTTCCAGCGCATCTACCAGTCAGACCCAGCGACCATCGCCGCGCTTTACCCGGAGCAGGCCGCAATGGCTGAACGCTTGGCTCTTATGGAGCGCCACGGGATTGGCATGGAAACCATCATTGACGCTGACCGGCGCAAGAAGGGTATCCCTCGGGAGGAGCAGATCATTCAGGAACGGAAGTGGGGAGAAATCCTTACCTCCACCAGTAGCGACGCTGCCTTCATTCCATCGAACCTACGGAACGCTGCCAGGACTCTTTATGACTCCGAGCTGTACCGCACAGGCGATGAGTCTGGTGCCCTGGAGTCTGTCAAGCAGTGGCTCGATAAGACCACCGTGGGGTTCAGTGCCCAGAACGACAAGCGGGTGGGGCGGGTTCAGAAGCGAACCCTGATGGTTGATCCACAGGACGCCACGAGCTGGCGGCAGGGCCAGGACATCATCAGTGAGGTGGTCCGCGAGACCACCAAACAGCGCCCTTGGTTGAGCGAAGGGGACATCACCATCACCGAGACTCCGAACGGCATTCTGCTGAACGACTCGATGTCGTCCCTCCAGCTTCCACCGATCACTAACAGCTACCTGCGTCAGCACCACCAGTTCAAGCAGTCCCAACTGCGGGCTGAGGCTGAGGCTGCCAAGCGTAAAGCAGGCGAAGAGAAGATCGGCACCTACAAGGCCGAACAGGAACGCCGCAAACAATCACCTTTCGGTGGTCTCGATCCGTCCACTGGAACCCTTGAGGGGGCTGCGGGCTTTCGGGACCGCTAACCCATAAGGAGTACCAGATGAAAGACAATGGATATGCCAAGGTGAAAGCCGAAGGGGGTCCTTATGACTCCCTGATCCAGAGCGCAGCGGCAAACCACGGGGTCTCCTACGACCTCCTGCACAAGCAGCTCTTCAAGGAATCCTCGTTCAACCCAAACGCCAAGAGCCCTACGGGGCCTCGTGGTATCGGGCAGTTCACTAAGGCCACCGGGCTTGCCTACGGGCTGGAACGGGATGAGGACTTCTACAACCCAGAGAAGTCCATCGACGCAGCCGCTCGGCACATGCGTGACAACATCAAGATCGCTGGTGGTGACGAACTCAAAGCCCTCCTTCTGTACAACCAGGGTGGGGGCCGTGTTGGCCGTAAGCAGCTCGAAGCGTATGACCGTGGGGATTTTTCCGGGGTATCCGAGGAGGGCCTGGGCTACATGCAGGCTCTCATGGATGTCACCAACACCGGCAAGAAGGCTGAGCTGGATTCCTTCGTAAAGCCAAGCGGCGGGTTTGAGGCTCCCGCTGGTATTGAAGCAACACCTAAGGCTGTCCCAGGGAATGTACCGGACACCTTCGCCTCCTTCGACTTGGCCGGGCAGAACGTAGCACCTAAGGCAACACCGTTTGCCCAAGAGCTTTACGAAACCACCGGGAAGACCAGCGATGAAGACCAAGGGTTCTTCGAGGGGGCTGGTAACAACGCCTCCGTGGAACTCAAGACCTCAGTGCTCGGCATGATGATTCGTGCAGTGAACGAGGCCCCGCCTGAAGCTGACTTTATGCAGACCTACACGGTGGTTCAGGACCTGTTCAACGATCCGTTCGACCTGGGCCGCCTGAGCGACTGGCAGGATGAGGACTACGACAAGCTGCGTTCCTCGGGCCTGGACCCTCAGTATTACGATGTGGTCCTCCGGGGATATCGCCGTAACTTCGACCAGAACCTGGCTCTCGCTATGGAGAACCAGAAGATGGCCGAAAGTACCCAGGGTGATCGAATGGGGGCAGCCCTCGTGGGTGGCCTCGGTGCTGCCATGGGTGATCCCTATTCCCTCGTGAATCCCGCCAAGGGTGCAGCGGGGAACCTTGGGGCTCGCCTGTTGGGCGGTGCGGTTGCCGGTGGTGCCATCGGTGGTCTCTCTGAACAAAGCGCTGCCAAGGTGTCTGGCCGTGAGGAACACCTGGGGATGGCTATCGCTGGTGGCGCTGCCTTCGGCGGTACACTCAATGGGCTCCTCGGGGCTCGGCCTAATAGCCGCGCATCGTGGGAACTGCCTGATGAGCCTAATGGCCTTGAGGGTGACCTACTGGGTCCTGAGGTTCCTCCGATGAATCCCAATGGGATCGACAATGGCCAGCTTCGGCTTGAGTCCAGCCCAATCGAGGGTGGGCTTGGGACCTTGCAGTTGCCGAACCCTGACGCCCCACTACGTGGCACCATTGGACGCCTTGAGGGTCGCGAGAAGGCCCGCCTGGACGGTCTGGATGAAGACCCCACAGCAATGCCTTTCCGTGAAGGTGAGGAGGTCAAGCAGGGACCAGCGGGCGACTACATAGATGTGCCGTTCGATGACGAGGCTGCACGGACCATGGACGGTTCGATCCACAGTGGCGGCTCCCCGATAAACCCGAAGACCGTGGAGACCTTCGCTGAGCTTAATGCGGAGAACCCTCGGGCCGCCTGGGGTGTGACCATGGGTGACATCACCGAGATCGGTGTGCGCCTGGGCCGCTCCAAGTTTGAGGAAACACGGGCATTGGCTCGGGACCTCTTCAGGTCATCCACTGGTTATCAGGATGGCTCCAACGGGAAGTTCGGAGCGACTGCCTCGGACATCTCGGAGCGACTGCGTAGCCAGGACAACGTGGTCCACAACAAGCTGGCCGAGAGCTTCGATGAGGCCCTGAAGGACCCCTTCTGGCGTGGTCAGCGGATGTCCAAGGGTGCTAAGCACGAGCAAATCAGTCGGCGCGTAGTGGAAGCCCTGGAGTCCCAGCAGCCAGCCAAACTGTCACCGCCAGAGATGAAGCTACTGGAGGAGCTGCGCGCCCACATGAACCAAAAGTGGGACTACATCAGCAACCCGGCGCAGTTCGGAGACCTCCGGGCGAAGGCCCTGCTGGAGGACACTCGGCACTTTTCAACGTACTTCCCTCAGCGCTACAGCTCAGCGGCGAAGGCTCAGGCAATCCAGCGGTTCGGTGGTGAGGAAGGCTTACAGCAGGCTATCGCTCACTCGTGGATGGCTTCCTATATGTCCCGCCCCCATGTTCGCCAACGGGTGGACAAGATGATTCAGGAAGGTTTCGACAAGGCCAACAAGGGGAACCCAAAGGCCAAGCCGATGACCCCTGAGCAGCTTCAGGTAGCCGTTGAGAAGTACGCCAACGACAAGGCGTATGGCATCAGCAACTCCGACCGCTTCACGGCTAACTCGCTTGTAGAGGAGCACCTGAAGGACGGCGCTGGCCTGGAGAACAACGACTACCTCGAAGCGCGGAACCTGTTCGACTCCGATATGCAGGTCCAAGCGCCTGACGGTGGGATGTTCTCTGTGAACGACCTGAGGGACTTCAACCTCCTCCGGGTGGTCCCGCAGTACGACCGCAGGGTGAACGGTGACATCGCCATTATGGGAGGCACCGGGAAGTCCACGCAGGAGCTGAAGAACCTCGTCAACGGGATGCGCCAAAAGGCAGGCCCAGGTAAGGACACACTGGAGACTGACGCTCTACTCGATGCGATCAAGATGTTCACCGGGCGTGCTCGGAGAGACCCAGATGGTGTCTGGGCGACCTTCGCTCGGTCCTTGAACGATGTCGGCTTTATGACGAAGAACGCCTATATGGGCGCTCAGAACATCACTGAGGCCGCTTCGTTGATCGTTAAGGGCCATCAGCGGATGCTCCTGAAGGGCGTCCCATTGCTCAAGCAGTGGACAACGGCTAAGGCCAAGCTGGCACCCGAGGACATCAAGCAGATGCACGGCTTGCTGTTCGGAAAGGAACTGGACGATCTCATTCGGCCAGAGCGCCAGGACATCGTGGATAACCTTCGCCAGAACAGCAGCGAGATAGGCGCTCAGGTCGCAGGGAGCGTTAAGTACGCCACGCAGGAACTCTCAGCGCGCTCACCGTTCACTTGGTTGCTCAGGGAGTCCGGTAACTACCTCATGGATGCCGGCCGCCAGGGTGCCCTCGTGGACCTTATCGACCACACCCTGAATGGCAAGGTGACTGACCTGTTCAGCCCTGAGCGTCTGCGCTCTGCCTCGGTTTCCCCTGAGCAATTCAAGGGGATTCAGGACCTCATCAAGGCCCACTTCAAGCAGGACCGAAAGTCCGGCAAGTGGCGCATTCAGAACCCCGAAGGGCTGGCCTCGGATGTCCGCTCTATGGACCTCTACCGGCTCGGGGATCGTGTCTCTGATGAATCCATGCTGCGTCCCCACAAGATGTCCTTTGCTCCCTCCAAGCAGTATGGGGCGGGCTGGGCGATGGCCCTTCAGTTCAAGATGTTTGTCCTGAGGAGTCTCAATGGCCGCATGGCTCGTGGATGGATGGAGGCAACCCGCAATGGGCAAGTCCTCGATCAGACCATGCAAGTGCTTGTCTCGGTGGGTTTGGCCACAGCGTTCTATGCCGCAAGTGCCCACACGAAAGCCCTGGGACTGCCTGAACGAGCCCGTGAGAAGTATCTGGAGAAGGCCCTGAGCCCAAGCATGATGGCCTATGCGGCGATCTCAAGGAGTTCCCATGTGGGTGCTCCGCTGGGCGCTTTCGGTTTCCTCAGTGCCCCCTTCGGCTTGGATCAGGCGGCCATGGTGCGGACCTCAGTGCTTCCTCGACAAGAATCAGGGCCAGCCGAGAAGGCCGTGAAGTACAGCCCACTCCAATCGGATGTGGTCGGTGACTTTGTAGGCCGGGTCGGTGAGCAGGTCCCCGGTGCCGGTGTCGCGGCAAACCTTGCGGTCGGCATTGGGTACAACGGGATGAACCTCATCTCCGACAAGCGCGGAGTGGATGCCCAGGCCCATCGCACGGGTCTCTGGAATGCTCTCAAGCAGTTCGTACCTAACGACCCTTTGAGTCAAAGCCTGATGCAACGTCTGGCTGAGGACCAGGGCGTGGACCGGACACGGTAAAACCCCTCACTTTAAGGGACCTTCGGGTCCTTTCTTTTTGTCTACTGATAGGAGTCCCTATGGCCATTACGACCATTTACACCTATCCGCTCAACGGGACCCAGCGGGATTTCACGATCCCCTTTGAGTACCTTGCCCGTCGCTTCGTTGTTCTTACCCTCATCGGTACAGATCGCCGCGAATTGACGCTGACAGCCGACTTCCGGTTCCTCACTAAGACCCTCGTTCAGACGAACGTGGCCTGGGGACCAGCGGACGGCTATGAGCGGATCGAGATTCGACGCAACACCAGCGCAACAGATCGACTTGTTGATTTCGCTGATGGCTCCATCCTCCGGGCTGCTGAGCTGAACACCTCCCAGGTCCAAACCCTGCACGTTGCCGAAGAGGCGCGCAACATGGTGGCCGATACGATCTCTGAGAACTCCGATGGTGATCTCGATGCCCGTGGCCGGCGCTTGGTAAACCTCGCGGATGCTATGGAGCCTGACCATGCAGTGACTCTGCGCCAGGAGCAAGCGTGGGCCGAAAGCACCCTAAGCAACCGAAATGCTACTGCAGCCGCAAAAGATCGCTCCGTAATCGCGCAGACAATCACTGAGACTAAGGCCGGTGAGGCTATGGTTTCAGCTGCTTCAGCTAACAGCTCGAAGGTCGCGGCTCAACTCTCAGAGACCAACAGCAAGACTTCAGAACTGGCTGCAAAAACCTCAGAGACCAACAGCAAGACTTCAGAACTGGCTGCAAAAACCTCAGAGACCAACAGCAAGACTTCAGAACTGGCTG
>Ga0209343_10008164_pt1 | contig 12225 bp, 9 predicted proteins | sample RifCSPlowO2_02_FD_184026 | JGI IMG/M metagenome (GOLD analysis project Ga0209343, IMG submission 184026) | Groundwater microbial communities from Rifle, Colorado - Rifle CSP2_plank lowO2_0.2 (SPAdes) (version 2) | ecosystem: Environmental > Aquatic > Deep subsurface > Groundwater | place: Rifle... | reverse complement strand
AGCAAGCACCCGCGCGGCGATGACCAGGGCAAGCGGGGTGGCGCCCAGCAACATCTGCTCCAGCGTGCCGTCGGTGTGGTCGGCGGCAAACATGCGCCCCAGGCCGAGCATCGATGCCAGCAGCGCCGACACCCAGATCACCCCGGGCGCGATGGTGCGCAGCAGCTCCGCTTCGGGGCCTACGCCCAACGGGAACAGGCTGGCGACAATGACGAAGAATAGCAGCACGGTGAGCACATCGGAGCGCCGCCGCAGCGCCAGCAGCAGGTCGCGCCTCAGGATGGCCAGCAGCGCCCGGGCCACGCTAGCGGCCCCCCCGGTCCAGATCGATGGACCACGATCGGGCAGCGGCGATGCCCGCGTCCTGATGGGTGGTGTAGATGACGGCCCCGCCTCGGGCGACTTGCCGCTCGATCGCCTCGCGCACATAGCTGACCGCGGCCGTGTCGAGCGCGGTGAAGGGCTCGTCCAGTATCCACAGGGGCAGCTGTTCGCTCAGCGCAAGGCGCGTCAATGCCACGCGGCGGCGCTGGCCCTGCGACAGCACGCGGGCGGGAAGGCGCTCGCAGCCTGCCAGCCCGAGCTGTCGCAGTGCCGTCCCGGCCTGCTCGTGGCCCGCCTCCAGGCCCGCCAGCGCGCAGGCGGTCATCACGTTTTCGAGCGCGGTCAGGTCATCCTTTACCGCGTTGGCGTGACCGATATAGAGCAGCTCGCGCCAATATTCCTCGCGCAGCCGCTGGATAGTGCTCCCTTTCCAGCGCACTTCGCCCTCGGTGGGCGAGAGCAGCCCGCAAAGCATGCGCAGCAGGCTCGTCTTGCCCTGGCCGTTGGCGCCCGCGACCCGCAGCAGATCGCCCGCCTGCACGGTAAAAGCCAAGCCGGTAAAGAGCGTACGCTCGCCCCGGATACACTGAAGATCGACAGCCGCGAGCATGTTCAGTCCGCCCCGGAATCCGATTGAGCGAGCGGCGCCGCGGGGGAGGGCGTGCGCGGGAAGATGTCGCGATAGGCGGCATAGAAGCTGCCGAACAGGGTTGGGAGCAGCACCAGGGTGGCTCCGAGCTTCATGCCTCGCACGGTATTCAAGCTGCCGCCTGCGGCGGCAGCGGCCAGCGCGATCAGTATGGTGAGGGTGAATCCGATCGCGCCCAGCGCCGCGCCGTAGACCAGAAAGGCCCGCCAGTTGCGCCAGCAGCCGAAAAAGCTGAAGAACAGGGATTTGGCGGCCCCCATGTCATCCCATGCAGCGAGGACAGGGGCGAACCAGAAAGCGGTGAGCACGGGGGTCGCTGCGAGCGCCGCGACCAGAAGCGCGTTCAGCAGCCGCCCGTTCTCCAGCGCCTCCTTGGGGGGCTGCTTCCCGAGCAGCATCCAGTCGAACAGCGCCCCGCCGTCCACCAGCGCGGACACGGCGAGCACCGCCACGATGCACAGGAGATACAGTGCGCCCAGTATCAGCAGCGTGTCCGGCCGGCGCTGAAACCCGGCAAACAGCAGCGCGGGCCGCGGCGGCTTGCCCTCGCGCACGGTCTCACACATGGCCATGAAGCTCACCGAAAAAGCGGGCAAGGATACGGCAACGACCAGCGGCCCGATGTAGCGCACCTGCTCCACCAGCGCGACCAGCAGCCAGTAAGTGAATACCGACATCGTCCACATGCCGGGGCTCGCGCGGAACAGCTGCCAGCCGGCCACCAGCCAGCCCCATCCATGGTTTGAGGGAACGACACGCATAGATATCTAATGGGCGATGGTGGGCGAGGAGCGCGTGCTCATACCAACCCGATCGAGCCCTGCCGTCGGCTTTGCAGAATGCGGCGAAAATGCTCCGGATCGTGCGCGTGGGTGAGCTCGCCCGGTCGCGGCAGGTAAAAGTCATACAGCCGGGACAGCCAGAATCGGAGCGCTGCAGCGCGCAGCATCATCGGCCAGGCGACATGCTCTTCCCGGGTGAAGCTGCGCACGCCCGCGTAGGCGCCGAGCAGCGCAGTGGCGCGGTCGGCGTCGAGCTCGCCGTCCGGCCGCACGCACCAGTCGTTGAGCGCCACCGCCACATCGAACAGCCAGCAATCGACGCCGGCAAAATAGAAGTCGATGACCCCGCCCAGCCGGGGTCCGGCAGGCGAGGCGGCCTCGCCCTCCCATAGCGCGTTGTCGCGGAACAGGTCCGCGTGGATCGGCCCGCGGGGCAGTGCCTGCCGGGCCTGCTCGCCTTGACAGGCGAGCTCCGATTCGAGCAGCGCGCGGCGGGCCGGATTGAGAAACGGCATGACTTTGGGCGCCGTCTCGCGCCACCAGGATGGTCCACGCGGGTTTTCCAGATGCCCTGAATAGCTGCGCCCCGCGAGGTGCATCTCGGCCAATACGCGGCCGATGAGCGCGCAATGCCGCACCGACGGCGCGAGCACCGGCGCCCCGGGCAGGCAGCTCACCAGCGTCGCCGGCTTGCCATTCAGGCGCGAAAGCAACGCATCGGCGCGGTTCGCGACGGGCGCGGGGCAGGGAACGCCGTGCCGCGCCAGGTGCGCCATCAGGTGAAGATAGAAGGGCAACTCCTTTTCGGTGAGTTTCTCGAACAGCGTGAGCACGTAGCGCCCGTGCGTCGTGGTCACAAAGTAATTGGTGTTCTCGATGCCTGCTGCAATGCCTTTCAGCTCCACCAGCGAGCCGACGGCGTAGTCCTCGAGCCACGCTGAGAGCTCGTGCGCGGAAACTTTAGTGAAAACGGACATGGGGAGGGCAGCGGATGCAAAGCGCCCCGGCTCTGGCTCTCTCCCCGAGAGAGAGACAATGCCCGCAGCTGCCCATCGTGGCTAAAAGCTGTGGATCAGCCAGAGGGGAACGCGGAAATTGCGGTCCAGGCCTCCCGCGGGATCCGCGTTCGTCGGGTCGTCCTGCAGGTAATACACGGCGCCGTTCGGCGTGGTGACCCGCACCACGCGCCGGCCGTTGATGAGGAACTCCTCCACCTGTTCGTTCTGTCCCGGCGTGATGCGCACGGGCGGCTCGCCCGGGGCTTCCACCGCAACCCCTGGCGGTGGAGGGGGCGGTTCTGGCAAAGGCTCGAGCTTCGGCGGTTGTTGAGCCCAGGCCGGTACGCACACCGAGAGCAGGAGGATCGGGACGAGACGGCGCATGGGGGTTCTCGAAGAGTTGCCGCGATTTTACCAGAAGGCACCCCCGGTCTTGCGTCAAAGCTTGAGGAAGGACTGGCGCTCCGAAGGCGAAGGCGCGAAGCTGCGGTGCTGGTAGTGCCTGAAGATCACCTCGACCACTTCCTCGGCGTGGTTCACCACGTGCATGAGCTCGGTGTCCTCTTCGGCGATCATCGCTTCGCCGACCAGCTTGTCGCGGAACCAGTCGAGCATGCCGCGCCAGAACGGCTCGCACACCAGGATCACCGGGAAGCGCATGCTCTTGCCCGTCTGGATGAGAACGAGCGCCTCGGTGAGCTCGTCCAGCGTTCCAAAGCCTCCCGGCATCACGACGTAAGCGCACGAGAAGCGCACGAACGTCGCCTTGCGCGCGAAAAAATGGCGGAACGCGAGGCTCACGTCCTGGTAGGTGTTGCCGAACTGCTCGCGCGGCAGCTCGATGTTGAGCCCCACCGCGGGCGAGCGGCCGGCGTGCGCGCCCCTGTTCACCGCTTCCATCAGTCCCGGCCCGCCGCCTGACAGCACGGCGAAACCGGCATCCGAAAGCAGCCGCGCTATTTTTTCCGACAGCGCGTAATAGGGGTGGTCTTCGGGAACGCGCGCGCTGCCGAAAATCGAGACTGCCGGCCGGATGTTGGCCAGGCGCTCAGTCGCATCGACGAATTCTGACATAATGCCCAGCAGGTGCCAGGCTTCGCGCGCCACCATTTCGTGCGGCGATTCGCCGCGTTCAAAGTTTTGCTCTATGTGTCTGGGAATCTTGTCGGTCATGAAGGGATACCCTTGAGCGGTTTGCTCGTGCTCGTCGACGGCTCGTCCTACCTGTATCGCGCGTTCCACGCGCTGCCGGATCTGCGCAACCCCGCGGGTGAGCCCACCGGGGCGATCTACGGAGTGTTGAACATGCTACGACGGCTGCTCCTGGACTACAAGGCGGAGCCGGGCGACGCCCGGTACGTGGCTTGCGTGTTCGACGCCAAGGGCAAGACGTTCCGCGACGAGCAGTACCCGCAGTACAAGGCCAACCGCGCCGCCATGCCGGACGATCTCACGCGCCAGGTGGAGCCGCTCTACGCCTGCATCCGGGCGCTCGGCTGGCCGTTGATCTGCGAAGAAGGCGTCGAAGCCGACGATGTGATCGGGACGCTCGTCCACCAGGCGCAAAGGCGCGGCCTGCGCTGCATCGTTTCGACCGGCGACAAGGATCTGGCGCAGCTCGTCACCGACCGGGTCGTGCTGGTCAATACCATGTCCAGCGAAACGCTGGACCGTGAAGGGGTGCTCAAGAAATTCGGCGTGCCGCCCGAGCTGATCACCGACTATCTCGCGCTCGTGGGCGACGCGATCGACAACATTCCGGGGGTGGACAAGGTGGGCCCCAAGACCGCCTGCAAGCTGATCACGCAGTACGGCTCGCTGGAAGGCGTGATCGCCAATGCGCACGAGGTGAGCGGCGCCGTGGGCGAGAACCTCAGGAAGGCCCTCGACGGGTTGCCCCGGAACAAGCAGTTGCTCACCGTGAAGTGCGATGTGCCGCTGAAAGAGACGCTGGCCGATCTCGTGATGCGTCCGCGCGACGCGGGCAAGCTCGTGGAGCTTTTCTCACGCTTCGGTTTCAAGAACTGGTTGCGCGAAGTGACGGGCGAGCAGACGCAGCGGCCGGCTGCCGCCGATGCGCCGCCGCCGGCCGTTCGCGCGGCCGCCCGGCCCGCCGCGCCGCGCCGCTACGACATGGTCACGGACGAAGCATCGCTCTTGGATTGGCTGATGGCGCTGCAGGCGGCGCCGCTCGCCAGCTTCGACACCGAGACCAACAGCCTGGATCCGATGGAGGCGCGACTGGTGGGGCTGTCTTTCGCCATCGAGCCGGGGTCGGCGGCCTATGTGCCCTTGGGTCACAACTATGCCGGCGCCCCTTCGCAGCTGCCGGTGGAGCACGTGCTCGAGATCCTGAAACCGTGGATCGAGGACCCGGAGCGCAGGAAGATCGCACAGAACGCCAAGTTCGACCAGCATGTCATCGACAATCACGGCGTGCGCCTGGCCGGCATCGCGCACGACACGCTGCTCGAGTCCTATGTGCTGGAAAGCCACGGCCGGCACGACATGTACAGCCTCGCCGAACGGTATCTCGGCACGAAGACCCTCAGCTACGACGACGTGACCGGCAAGGGGGCGCAACGCATCGGCTTCGAGCAGGTCGAAGTCGCGCGCGCCGCGCAGTACGCCGCCGAAGATGCGGACATCACCCTGCAACTCCACCAGGCGATGTACCCGCGCCTGGCCGCCGATGCGAAACTCGCGTTCGTATACGGTTCCATCGAAATGCCGGTGTCCGAGGTGTTGTTCCGCATGGAACGCACGGGCATCCTGATCGACGCGAGGAAGCTCGAGGCGCAGAGCCGGGAGCTGGGCCAAAAGATGTTCGAGCTCGAAGCACGCGCGCACCGCGAGGCCGGCCAGCCTTTCAACCTCAACTCGCCGCGGCAGCTGTGCGAAATCCTGTTCGAGCGGCTGCAGCTTCCGGTGCTCAAGAAAACGGCCACCGGCGCCGCGTCCACCGACGAAGAGGTGCTGGAAAAGCTGGCGCTCGACTATCCGCTGCCCAAGACCCTCCTGGAGTACCGCGGGCTCGCAAAACTGAAGTCCACCTATACCGACAAGCTGCCCAGGATGGTGAATGCGCGCACCGGCCGCGTCCACACCTGCTACGGCCAGACCACGGCCGTGACGGGCCGGCTCGCTTCGACTGAGCCGAACCTGCAGAACATCCCGGTGCGCACCGCCGAAGGCCGGCGCATCCGTGAAGCGTTCGTCGCGCCGGCCGGTTCCGTGATCGTGTCGGCAGATTATTCGCAGGTGGAGCTGCGCATCATGGCGCACCTGTCCGGCGACGAAAGCCTCATCGGGGCGTTCGAGCAGCGCGAAGACGTCCACCGCGCCACCGCGGCCGAAGTGTTCAATCGCAGCCTGCATGAAGTGACTGCCGAGGAGCGGCGCTATGCAAAAGCGATCAATTTCGGATTGATGTACGGCATGTCGGCGTTCGGCCTGGCCCAGCAGCTCGGCATCGAACGCGCCACTGCCCAGGCCTATATCGCGAGCTACTTTGCGCGCTATCCGGGCGTCGCGCGGTTCATGGAGACGATACGCGCGCGCGCCAGGGAACAGGGCTACGTGGAAACGGTATTCGGGCGCCGGCTTTTTCTTGCCGAGATCGCGAGCTCCAATCCGGCACGCCGCGCGGGCGCAGAACGCGCGGCAATCAACGCGCCCATGCAGGGCACGGCCGCCGACCTGATCAAGCTGGCGATGGTGGCGGTGGACGAGTCACTGCTTCGCTATAGCATGTCGTCCCGCCTTGTTTTACAAGTGCACGACGAGCTGGTGCTCGAAGTCCCGGAGGCGGAGCTCGGCGCCGTCAAGGAGATGGTGCCGCGCCTCATGACCGGGGTGGCGAGCCTCAGGGTCCCGCTGGTGGTCGATCTCGGGTTCGGTCCCAACTGGGACAGGGCACACTAAAAGCCGCTTACGGCCAGTACCTTAGTGCGCGGATCCGCGCCGCCCTCGCGCTGCCACGAAGAAAAAACCGTCCGCGCGGGATCGATCTATCGAACGCCTGCGAAATCATCGACACTCCGTCGCGCCCGGTAGAAGAGCGAGCAGAAGCACGATAGACCTTCATTTTTTCGTTGCCTATACTCGGCGCGTGTTCGTGTTGATACCGCCTGGGAGGCCGGAATGCAGCCGCGCCTGCCGCGGGCAACGGCAATGGGCGCGCACCTGGTACAGTTCTACGAACAAGACAGCTTTCTCGTAGATGAAGTCACGCGCTTCATCGGCGAAGGTCTGAAGGCCGGCGAGGCCGGCATTGTCATCGCAACGCCTGCGCACAGGCAGGCCCTGGAGAATGCGCTGTGCGCAGGCCGGGTGGGACGGCGCCCGGCGAAGCCCGCGGCCCGCTCCAAGGCCCCGAAGCAAGAGGGCGACGGTCTCTACTTCGCGCTCGACGCCGAAGAGGCGCTGTCGCGCATCCTGGTGAACGGCTGGCCCGATGAACGGCGCTTCCGGGAGTTCATCGGCGGAGCGATCGCCAAGGGGGCGCTGGCAGGCAACGGACGCGTGCGGGCCTTCGGCGAAATGGTCGCGCTGCTCTGGCAGGCAGGAAAGCGCGACGCGGCCATTCGCATGGAAGACCTGTGGAACCAGCTGGCGAAGCGGCACCGGTTTTCGCTCTTTTGCGCCTACCCGATGAGTGCATTCGCCAACGCGGAGGACGGCAAACGGCTGCTCGCCGTATGCAACGCCCATACGCACGTGCACCCCGCGGAAAGCTTCTCGAGGCCCACCAGCACCGAGGCGCTGAACCGCATGATCGTTCAGCTGCAGCACCAGGCCGCTGCCCTGCACGGCGAAGTGGCCCGGCGCGCAGAGCTGGAAAAATCGCTCAGGCGTCGTGAGACCGAGCTGTGCGATTTTCTGGAGAGCGCCGCCGAAGCCGACCGCGCCGCAACTCTGATGAAGCGCATCGTGGACGACCTGCTGGACGTTTTGCGCATGACGAGCGGAAGAATGGAGCTGAAGCGCGAAACGCTTCTGCTCGGAAACGTCGTCGAGCGTGCCATCGAGCTGGCGCGCCCGCTGATCGACGAAAAGGGACATCAGTTCACCGTCGACGTGCCGCCAGAAGGGATCTGGCTCCACGGCGATGTGCTGAGACTCGCACAGGTGCTCGCCAATCTGCTCAACAACGCCGCCAAATCCACCGAGCGCGGCGGGCGCATCGTGCTGACGGCCCTCAGGGAAGGCCCGCAAGAGGCGTGACCCGCCGGCCGCCGTCACAGCATCGTGGCCTTCCGCTCGGACCTGCGCACCAATTCCTCCCACAGCCCGGAGATGTTCTTTTTCAGCAGCACAGCCGTTTCCGGCTCCATCACATACCACATGCCGCGTCGCACTTCATCCTGCAGCTCGCCGGCGCGCCAGATGACCGAACCGAACAGGAAGCGGGCATGATCCGATTCGCCCTCGATGATTTTGTCGACCGTATCGCCCGCGATCGCCACGTACAGATCCGGCGCGAGCTGCACCGAGCCCTGGCCGGGGCTGCCCTCGCGCTGCACCATGGCAAAGATCATGTTGACATCCACCGGTCCGCCCAGATACAGCGGCCCGTGGACTCGCTTGGACGGCTCGTGATCGGGGAACGCCTCGCCCAGCGTGACGCGCGTGGGCTTGTTTACGATGAAGCCGACGTGCACGCCGCCGGCAATGGGCTTCGCTATGAGAATGGAGTTGCCGTACAGGGGATGCTGCAGTTGCGGCTTGGCGACCAGCATGACAGCTTCCGAGTCGCCGACCTCCCTTTCGGCACCGACGGCTGATCCCGCCCAGGACAGAACCAGGGACAATGCCGCGGCGAGCGCGAGACGCGCAAAACGGTAGGACATGGCACCTCCTCATCGGTAAAAGTATTGACCCCCCGCTACGCTGCGGGCTGAAAGCGCATCTGTGCCTTCGGCTTGCAACGATCATGCCATGCAGCTCTGAAGCCACGGCTCTTCGCTCCCTGCGAGGCCGTGTGTCGCTATGAAGCAACGGTAGGTCAGCAAGATGGCCGATTGGCTCGTACCAGGCTAGTCCATACGGACCCGTCACCGTGAATCGACCATTTTCGATGCGGCGTTTGTAGAATTTGCTGCACCGAATGGGGGACGCTGGAGCACGCTCCACACCCTAATGGTGCACAGCGATCGATGAAGTTAGTGTCGCTATATGACAACACTGTTAAGCAGCGGGAAAATCGCGCGGCTCGTGAAGCCGGCTTAATCTCCATGTAATGTGCTTTTCTTTTCGCTCCGCAAGTCACTTTCCAGAACTTCGGTGTACTTCAGGTTCACCCGACGAAATACTCAACGAGCCCGCGAAGGCGAACCGATCAAAGCGCGAGAGTATTGGGCGCGAACAGCTCGTCCAGCGTCATCAGGCGCGGGATATAGCCTTGCTCATGCGCGTAGCGCAGGAACGTTTCCATGATGTTGCGGTTGGCCGGATTCAGTCCGTGCGTCCACGAACGCTCGCCGTAAGCGGCGCGCTGCTCCTCGAGGAAGAACACCGAGTCGGTGAAGCCCAGGTGCTTGGGATCCTTGGCGTAGAAATCGTCGCACACGCGCTGCGCTTCCATGAAAGCCTTGACCAGCGACGGCGCAAGCCAGGGCTCGCGGTCGTAAAGCGACTGTTTCATGACGACCGTGTGCGTGATCGGCACGATCCCGGTGCGCCGGTGCAATTGGCGCGTTTCGGCACGGGCATCCCGAAACAGCCGGCGCAGCCTCGGGTCCCCGTTCACGAACGCCTGGGGCAGCATAGGGACAAAGATCGCGTCCACTTCGCCGCGCAGCAGCAGCTCCTCGGGTCGGGCGCCCGTTTCCACCGTCACCTCGATCCCGGGAGGAACGACATAGCCCGCTCCTTCTTTTTCGGCCGTCACCCATGACACCTGCTCGGGCGAAAGACCGTAGTGCTCCTTCAGCAGCCCGCGCAACCACAGGTTCACCGTATACCGGTAACCGGGCGCGCCGATCCGTTTTCCCGCCAGGTCCCCGGGGTGCTCGTAGGGCGCATCGGAGCGACACAGGACATACGCGAACACGGGCATGCGCAGCGGGAACACCGGGAGCGCGATCACCGGCTCGCCGCGGCAGCGCGCGGCGACGTACCAGGAAAGCGAAAACTCCGCCACGTCGTATATTTCGTAGACAGGACGCTCGCAGAAGTCGCCGATCCACCGCGCGGTGGCGTTAAGCGCGATGCCTTGCGGCTTCACCCGCCCGTCGAGCAGCGGCCGCGTGCGATCGTAATCGGCAACGGCGAAATCAAGCGGAAAAAGCTCTTTCGAAGCGGACGCTTCGCCTTCTGCCACGGCCTGTTGGTTTGCCGGCGCGTTCATTGCATTCTCCTGAAAACCGGGGACGTACCACGGTTTCCAGGAAACCGTGGTACGTCCTCCTTTTTTCTCCGTCCCCTTTTTTTCTCCGTCCTAAGCTGCCTTGCTCGGCCGTCCCGCTGCCTGAATCGCCTGCCATAACCGCGACGGGCTTGCCGGCATGTCGAAGTGCTTTACGCCGACCGACCGCAGCGCATCGAGCACCGCGCTCATGCAGGCGGCCATGCCGCCCGTGGTGCCGACCTCCCCGGCGCCTTTCGCGCCCAGCAGGTTATTGGGGCTGGGCACCGAATGATCAAGCACACGAAAGCTTCGCACCAGGTCCGCACGCGGCATGGGGTAATCCATGAACGAGCCGGACAGCATCTGCCCCGACTCCTCATCATAAAGGCAGCTCTCGCCGAACACCTGCCCCGCCGCCTGCACCACGCCACCGTGGATCTGCGCCTCCGCGAGGACGTGATTGATGACCCGTCCTACGTCGTCCACGGCAGTGTACGCGATGATATCCGCAGTGCCGGTGGCCGGGTCTATTTCCACCTCGCATACGTGCGCGCCGCTCGGGAACGCGCGCTGCACCGGGTTTTCAGCCATCGTATCGAGGGGATGCGAACCGAACGCCGCGCCGCCTGCCTTGTAGCGCGCAATGAGCTGGGTGAGGGCGATGCCGCGGTCGGTTCCCTGCACCACATAGTGGCCCTCTAGAAAGCCGATGTCCTGCTTCGGTGCCTCGAGCGCGTCCGAAGCCAGGTCGAGGCCCTTGCGGATCACCTCGTTCGCCGCCGCTCGAAACGCGCTGCCTTGAGCCAAGGCGGTGCGCGAACCGATGGATGCGCCGCCGATCAGCGCCGGCCCGTCGGGATCGCCGGCGTGCAGCACGACGCGTGACGGATCGATACCGAGCCACTCGCCGATCAACTGCGGGAACACCGTTTCATGGCCCTGGCCGCTCGCTCCTGCGGCCATGAAAAGCTGCACTTCGCCGCTTTCGCAGAACCGTACGGCCACCTGGTCCTTCGGCGTGCCGCCCCCGCCGGAAGGTTCGATGAACAGCGCACAACCGATGCCGCGCAATCGGCCGCGCCGAGCTGCTTCAGCGCGCCGCTCGAGCGCCTCTTTCCAGCCCGACTCCCTCGCCACCGTATCTAACATGCCGGCGAAGTCGGCGCTGTCGAATACCGTGCCGGTCGGTGTGGTGTAGGGAAACGCTTCGCGCGGGATGACATTGCGCCGCCGGAGCTCCAGCCGGTCGACCCCGAGCGTCACGGCGGCCTCGTCGATCATTCGTTCGATCACGTAGGCCGCTTCCGGGCGGCCGGCGCCGCGATAAGCCTCCGTCGGCGCGGCGTTGGTCATCACCTGGCGATGATGTCCGTAGAAGGCCTCCACCCGATAAGGCCCGGCGCCCATGGACTTGCCGTTCATGCTGTTGGTGAGCGCCCCGGCTTGGGTGAGGTAGGCGCCCGAATCGGCCAGCCAGGTGGTGCGGATCGCCAGGAACCGGCCATCGCGCTCGAGCGCGAGCTCTCCGGTGAGGCGGATGCCGCGCCCGTGCCCGTCGTTCAGGAAGTCCTCGCCGCGCGTCGATACCCACTTCACCGGCCGCCCGGCGAGCCTTGCCGCATGCAGCAGTATGGCGAACTCGTAGTACGGTGCGGTGCGGGCGCCGAAAGCCCCGCCCACGTCGGTGAAGTCGACTCGCAGCGCGGCCGATTCCACGCCCAGCATTTGCGCGAGCGTGTCGCGCATGGCGAACGCGCCCTGGTGCGGGCAGCGGATCTGGTAGCGAGACGCTCGTGCGTCCCATGAAGCGAGCACTGCGCGCGGTTCCATGGGCGTCGGGGCGACCCGCGGGCTTTCCATGGTGACGCGCACGATGTGCTGCGCGCGCGCAAAGACGGTTGCGGTCTTTTTTTCGTCGCCGTAATCGAACTCGAAGCAGACGTTGCCCGGAATATTCCCGTGCAGCACCGCTGCGCCCGGCGCGGTTGCCCGGTCGACTCCGATCACCGCAGGCAGCTCCTCGTAATCCACTTCGACCCGCTCGGTGGCGGCGAGCGCCGCGGCGGCCGACTCGGCGAGCACCAGCGCCACCGGCTCGCCCACGAAGCGCACCCGATCGCG
>Ga0209343_10008162_pt1 | contig 12229 bp, 9 predicted proteins | sample RifCSPlowO2_02_FD_184026 | JGI IMG/M metagenome (GOLD analysis project Ga0209343, IMG submission 184026) | Groundwater microbial communities from Rifle, Colorado - Rifle CSP2_plank lowO2_0.2 (SPAdes) (version 2) | ecosystem: Environmental > Aquatic > Deep subsurface > Groundwater | place: Rifle... | reverse complement strand
TGGAAATTTAATTTTCCAGGCGAGTCTTTTTCGTGAGGATGGAGTTTTCAACGAGGAGAATTTAAAAACGTATGCGGAGGCGATTACGGAAACGTCCAAGGTAGAGAGTATTTTGAAATCAAGCGTGGACAGCATGAAAGTGATGCTTGGAGTGCTTTTCCCGCCCACGGATGCCGACTATAACTTGAGCGGCGAATCGTACTCGCTTTCGCTCGACGGCACCTATGCTCTTCCCAGCCATGGAACACTCTCCATGGAGGTTTATATCAGCGAACCGGAAGGAGCCATAGGTACCCTTTTGGACTCCGCGGGAACGAGTACGGCGGAAGCGGGAGATTTATATTTGTACACCAATGAAGACGGGCAACTTTTTGCGGGAATTTATGCGCCCGCTTTTGATGCGAATTGTGATCAGCAGTCCGGATGGTATCGAATTGAAAGCGGCAAAACGTTGGTTCCTTACGAGTGGAATAGTGTGGCGCTCCATTTTGGAGTGGGGGGCTTTGCCGTGGATTTGAACGGAACGGAAGTTGGAAGTTGCAGCGTTTCTCAGGCCCGCTCCGCGCGCCCTCTTTACCTCGGTGACTTCCCCGACGACTCGCTTTTTGAGAGTATGCTCGGTTATGTGAATAATTTTGCAGCCGAGTTCAGCCTCACGGACACAGGACGCGTATGGGACACCGTACTCACCGAGCAGTTGTTTCTCGACCTCCCAAACACCGATCCCGATCTTCGCATTTTTGAGTATTTGAAAGAAAAAAATATTTTTATGGGAAGCGACGGTATGCTCTACCCCGACGTCACTTTGAATCGCGCCGAGATGGTGAAGACGCTTTTGAAGACTTACAAAAAGACCTTGTTTATCGGTTTGCCAATTCCTTTTTGGGATGTTCCTTCGGATGCCTGGTACCTTAAATATTTAAGCACCGGTTATGAAATCGGCATGTTGGAGGGTCATGAGGACGGCAGTTTTCTTCCCGGACACGGAATCAATAGGGCGGAATTTTTTACCATGCTTCGCCGTTTGGATGGCGGACGTTATAATTATGAGGACGAATTTTTGGACGTTGATGCGGACGATTGGTTCGCGGATGCGGCGGCCTGGGCCTCGGCGAAAGGCTTGGTGACGAATTTGTTTTTTTATCCCGAAGACGTGTTGACTCGTCGTGAGGCCGCTCAATTTTTATACGATTTACTCCAGTGAGAATGCCTGAAATCACAATCTTGCAGCGCTGGATCACTCGATTTCTCGAGCACCTTGAAATCGGGAAAAATAAATCCAAAAAAACGATAGAAAACTATCATCATTATTTGCAGCGATTTGCCGGCTACTACGAAAAGGGCGACCCTTCGAGGCTTACTTTGGACGACGTCCACGGCTACCAAATGTTTTTGAATCGATTCGCGGATGCACGCGGGCGTGGACTCGGGGTGAAGACTCAAAATTATCATCTCATCGCGCTCAGGGCGTTTTTGAAATATTTGGTGCGGCAAGATATTGAGACTTTGGCACCGGAAAAAATCGATCTTAAAAAAATACCGGAACGCATTGTGGATTTTTTGACGCGCGAGGAAGTGGAGCGTTTGTTCGAAGTGATCGATTTTGGGAAGCGCGGAGGCGCTCGAGATAGGGCGATGTTGGAAACTTTGTACTCCACGGGGCTTCGTGTTTCGGAGCTCGTCGGTCTCAATCGTTCTCAAGTGGATTTGGAGCGTCGGGAGTTCACCGTTCGCGGAAAGGGGCGGAAGCCGCGGATTGTGTTTCTATCGGAGCGCTGTGTTCATTGGCTCCGTGTTTACTTGGCGGATCGGGCCGACAATTGGGAACCGCTGTTTATCAGTTTTGGGCGGAATCGGGAAGATGCGGAGCTTGGGCTCGGGGAGCGGCGGCGGCTCACGGCCTATTCGGTGGAGGAAATGGTGCGGCGCGCGGGGCGTTTGGCGGGCATTGGGAAACGGGTGACTCCGCATGTGCTGCGGCACTCGTTTGCAACGGAGCTGTTGCACAACGGCGCGGACATTCGATCGGTTCAAGAAATGCTCGGGCACGCGTCCATTACGACCACGCAAATTTACACGCACTCCACCAACGAGCGCTTGCGGGAGGTGCATGAGAAGTTTCATAAATAAGTGGTGGTGAGGGCGGGCGGTGAGGCGGGCGGAGGTGACTCCACCATAGGCTTTTTTCTTGTCCATTCAATTGGTGAGGTTGTGCTCACTTTTTGTGCTATACTGAGGCTCCTTTAACCTTATTATTATGGAAAGTCTGGAAACGTTTAACAATGTTGCGGCTGCGCCGTTTTTTAATGCTCAGCTTCGCCGAGTGTTAGCAAACCCTTTGGGTTCGCTTTCGGACAAGGATTTGTATGCACGATGCCAAGAATATGGCGTGAACGCGCGGATTTGGAAGCGGCGTTTTGCAGGGTTGTTGCCGGAGGTTTCGCGGAGGGAGTTGCATCGGCGGAGAGGCCATGGTTCAATTTATGAATTTGCGTTCAAGTTGGCCGGCATGAGCAGTGCCAGTGTGGACAAAGTGTTGCATTTGGCCGAAAAATTGGCGGACAAGCCTTTGCTTATGGAACAGCTTTTGAGTGGATCGCAAGGGTGGTCGAAGATTGAGACTGTTGCTCATATTGCTACACCTCAAACTGATAAGGACTGGGCCGGAAAAGTTAAAGATCTTTCAAAGGCTGCACTTGAAGCTTATGTCCAAGTTAAAAGACGTGAGATGACAAAAAATGGAGAGGTTGTAGAATTCACCCCCGGGGGTGAATTGAGCAATAATTTTCGAACTCAGCAATGGGGTACCTTCTCCTTCCCCGCCTCCCCCGAAATTGAAAAACAACTTAGGTTAATTAAATATGAGTTGGAGAAAGAGAAGGGTGTCACACTTACATTCAACGAAGTGATGCAAGTGCTTTTGGCCGGCGGGGCTCCGCAAGAAGCTCAAGTGGTGATTCAAGTATGTCCGGAATGTGCGGCGAGGAAAGCGGCCGACGTGGAAAGTCGGGCGATACCCGTGGAAGTGCGCCGTATTTTGCAGGCCATTTATAAGGGATACTGTGGTTTCCCCGCTTGTGATCGTCCCGGGACATCCTTGCATCACACAAAACGGTACTCACTCGAAAAGGGTCATGATGCGAAAAGTATTGTGCCGCTCTGCAAAATCCATGAACGTTTGGTGCACAGCGGTTTGGTGGAAAATGAAGAAGATCCTCCTGAAAAATGGCGGGTTTTGGATGACGCGGATAAAAATCACCCCAAGTTCGCCATCGATCGGCTCGTGCGTGATTTCCGTAAAGAGCCTATAATCCGGCTATGATATACACCAGTCAACAACTTGCCGAGAATGAAGCGAAAGTGCTGGAACCCTATGCCGTGCTGAGCATGCGAAGCAGAGGAAGGAAATATAATGAACCGATGGATCCGCAACGCTTGCCTTTTCAAAAAGATCGCGATCGCATCATTCATTGCAAGGCTTTTCGACGATTGAAAGAAAAAACGCAGGTCTTTGTGCCGCACTATGGGGACCACTATCGCAACCGCCTTTCGCACAGTTTGGAGGTTTCGCAGGTCTCGAGAGACTTGGCGCGCACTTTGGGCCTCAATGAAGATCTCGCTGAGGCCATTGCGCTGGCGCACGACCTGGGACACACGCCGTTCGGGCACGCCGGAGAGTTCGCGCTCGATGAATGTTTAAAGCCCTACGGACTCGGCTTTGAACACAACGAACAGAGTCGACACATTGTGGAAGATCTGGAAGAAGTGTATCCGGGATTTCCCGGACTCAACCTAAGCCTGGAAGTGATCGAGGGGCTCATGAAGCATCAAACGTCATGGGATAACCCCAAGGGAGTGGAAGCGGTGAGGCCGTCGCTGGAGGCGCAAGTGGTGAACTTGGGCGATGAAATTGCGTACCAAAACCACGACGTGGATGACGGGCTGCGCAGCGGGATTTTCACTGAGAATGATTTGAGTTCTTTGGTACTTTGGCACTTTGCGAAAGAGGCTTGTGAATCGGCTGACGGGCAAATTGCCGATGAAAAAATTCGTATTTCGCGCATGGTCAGCAAAATGATCAGTTTGATGATTTGGGATATTGCCGAAGAAACAAGCCGACGATTGGAAGAGAACGGGATTAAACGCTTGGAAGATGTGTATGGTTGCCCCGAGCAGCTCGTGGGATTCTCTCGTGAGATGAAGGAAGCGAATCTTGAATTGAAGGAGTTTTTAACCACGCGGCTGTACTTTCATCCTCAAGTGGTGTCTCACTCCGAACACGGACAAGAGATCATCCGAAAATTGTTTGCAAAAAAAATCGCGGAGGGAATGAAGCCGGCGGAGCTTAGGGATTACCTGGCGGGGATGACGGACCGTTTTGCGGAGAGCCAACTCCGGGAATCTTAGGAATTTTTGGACCGGTTTGCGGTACAGGCAGTGGCTGAACCGCTTGAGGCGACGGCGTAGCTTGTTTTTCTTTGAGCATCTCGATAAGAACTTTCTGCTTCACTAGGTTGCGGAGGCTGGGATCTTCCTCCTTTTGCCCTTCCGACTGGAAAATGGCCGTGAAAGATTTTTCGAGGCCGGCGAGTTTTTCGCTATCCATGGCTTTGGCTTGGAAAAGCTGAACGACTTTGTTGTCCGGGTCGCGGAGGAGGAGGCGCTGGCAGATGTCGATGACATCTTTGTGGCGGCCTTCACGCGTCCACATGCCGAGCAGTTCCAAAACGGTGTCCACATCTTTTTTAGCCATGGTGGCCTGTTGACCGGTGGCGGAAAAAGCGATGGCACCTGCCTTGTGGGCAAGCAAGTAAAGAAGAAAGAGAAAGCCGACAATTACAATTCCAACGCCGGGGAAAAACTGTTCGTACTCCATGGAAATATTGAAGCCGGCATGAACGAGAATGGCTGCAATGATGCCCTTCACCATGGTGAGTTCGGCAAAAGCGTGCGCTTCGTCGGTGCCCAGAATTTTAGAGAAAATATAAACTCCTTTGGAGCCTTGCCCTTCGAAAAGACGCGTTTCCATAATGGGATGAGAGAATTTTGCCACTCCGTAGAAGTAGCCGAATACTCCCGAAGCCACCATGTGCATACAAACGGTAAAAAGCGATCGGAAAATGAGCTGCGGCAGAAGATCGGCAAGACCTCCACTTGCCCAAGCATTCCAAAAATAAAATATATTTTCCGAAAAGGCGAAGCCGAGACCGGCTAAAATGGAAACCTTTACGGCATCGTTGATGGTTTGAATGCCGCTTCTGGTTTTTCCAAGTATACGCACCACTCCGCTTTTCACAATTTCCTCCAAAATAACGGCGAGTACGAGGGCGGCCAAACCGGCGAGAGCGGAAGCCACAATGTTTTCGGAGATCGCACGATTGAGATCGAGAACGGGAAATTTCACCCAAAGATAATCGTAGAGCAAAATGAGCGGAAGCACCGTGAGGGTGCCCAGAAAAAATGCCGAGAGTAAAAGCCAGCGCGAGGTTTTACGTCCGCGGAAAAGGACAATGGACCAAATAATGGCCGGCAGTCCGGCCAAAAGGACCATAACGCCCAGGCGAATCCAGTCGTCTTGTGTAAACGCTTCGAACATGGCTAAACTCTATGTATGATTTGCCCCAAATGCAAATATAAAAGCACTTCCGTGGTGGATTCCCGTGAGGCCAATGAAGGCCGATCGATTCGGCGCCGTCGGGAATGCGAGGACTGCAAGCATCGCTTCACCACTTTTGAAAAAGTGGAAACGGCGAATTTTTTGGTGGTGAAAAAAGACAGTTCGCGCGAGAGTTACGATCGCAGCAAAGTGGAACGCGGCATTTGGAAAGCTTGCGAAAAACGGCCCGTCACGCAAGAACAAATTTCTGAAATGCTCGACCATCTGGAAGAAGTATGGAGCGCCGGCGGCAAGGAAGTTCCCGGTGAAATTATCGGGCGCGATGTGATGCACGCGCTGAAAGTCATCGATGAAGTTTCCTACATTCGCTTCGCTTCCGTGTACCGACAGTTTAAGGACGTGGAGGAGTTTAAGGCCGAGCTCAATAGGTTGCTTGGTCGTTGAGTTTTTTTACGGTTTTTTTAATGGCAAGAATTGCAATCGATTCCTCAACACTTAAGAGAGCTGCCAGTTCAATTGGTTTTAAGTAGTTTTGGAATTGAAAACTCACCGTGATCGTTCCATTCCGCGTGTAAGTTTTCAGGTTGGGCAATGCGTCTTTGTTCATCGCCAGCCTTTTTATGAAACTTTTCGGTTTACATGTTAAAGGGCGAACGGGTTGCATAACCGTCACTTTTCCCGGACGAAAGCCCATAATCATGTACGCTATCAGGGCTTCCCGTTCCGTTAAACCGAGTTTTCGGTAGTTTTTCACAAGAGCATTGCCGTCCCCTTCGATTGACCAACCCCATTGTGGTGCTCTTGGAACTGTTTCTTCTGTTTCTTCCGATAACTCTTGCTCCGTTGTATGAACGTGGGTACGGATTTTTCTCAGGGCTTTTGCTTCAATCTGACGAATGCGTTCGCGAGTGAGGTTAAAATTTCCTGCAATTGCTTCCAAGGTTTCTTCCGAGGGACGGCCAATTCCAAAACGCCGTTCCATAACCTCTCTTTCACGTGGGTCCAGAATAAACAGCAAATTTTGAGCTTGTTTTCTGTCTGCACCAGCAAGTGTTTCGGCCTCCGGGTTTGGCGAGCTTTGGTTCTCAAGGACACGCATTTTTGTGTCACCATCCTCTACTTCTTCTCTTGGGGCATCCAAAGACATAGGTTCTTTCGCAATCTTTAACAGATCTTCCAACTTAGTCGCATCCATTCCAAGACCAAGTGCGATTTCCTCGATGGTGGGCTCACAAAAAAATTCGGCGGAATATTCTCCAACGAATGTCTTTACATGATTCAAAATGTCAATTTGATAAATTGGTAACCGAATGGTTCTGACGGTGGACTCAATGCCACGAACGATGCTTTGCCGAATCCACCACGATGCATACGTTGAGAATTTAAAACCGCGCGTATAGTCGAATTTTTCTACCGCTATCATCAGGCCGATGTTGCCATCTTGAATGAGATCTAACAAAGGCAGCCCACGGTAAACATATTTTTTGGCGATGCTAACAGCCAAGCGAAGGTTTGCAAGAAGTAATTGTTGCTTCGCCAGTTCCGCGTCCGGTCCGTCGTCTTGGATGCGTCGCCCCAATTCGATTTCATCTTCGCGTTCAATACGCGGTTGTTTTCCCATGTTTCTCAAATACCTTTGCACGTGATCTCTCGATGAAGGCGCATCACTCCGGACGATGGTGTCCGATGTTTGCGGTTGGCGCGGCCGACCGTTCATTTGTAAAGCCTCCCTTAGACGTGTTTGAAGAGTGTCCACCACACTGGTCAGAACCAGCTCCGAGAACTCCATTGCAAGAGGTGCTAAAACTTTTGGGACTTTTTTTATATCGACTCGTTTCACTTCCGTTCCAATTTGTTCTTTGAGCAGCGTTCGTATTCTTCCTCCCAACAGAGCTCTCCAAGCCTGCGCTTCTCCGTTTATGGGTGCCGGAATGGTGACGTCGGCTAAAAAGTCTCCAAAAAGGAGCCTGTCAACGGGAACGGTGTCCATCCTTTTTAAAAGTGCCATTTTATTGTATAGTATTCTCTTTTAGACTATTTTCCACCTTTAAGCAAGATTCGATGGACGGCGCGGAGGTTTTCTGCTATAATTTTAAGATTGATTTGGATTAAAAAATAAAAATGCCAAAACTGAAACGGCCTATTACCACTATGTTCTTTGCCACACTGATCTTCCTGCTTACGGTGGTGAGTACTTTTGTTAATAATGAACATGTCCAAGTGTCCATTTTCAACAAGACACTCACACCGCACAGCGGTGTTCGGATTGAACCTGCAACGCGCATTGATCCGGAGGCCTATGATTCGGTGGATTTGGCGTCCGATAAGAATGTGTTTATGGGGAAATACGGCGAGTGGTCTTACTGTGAGTATGACGCGCCCGAGAGTCCCACGTACAGCGTGGAGCTTCAAGGAGTGGAAGTGCAAGAAGACATTCAACCCGGTGATGTATTCCTCGTGGACATTACTTTTAAAAATACAGGAAACGCCCGCTTGTTCTCCGCCGACAGCGGCTGCTACGACGTGCCGGTTTTGAATCTCGGAACGCAAAAATCACAGGACCGATTGAGCGTGCTCGGCAGTCCGGAAAACAGAATTTCCGGATGGAAAAGTTCCACGCGCGTTAAAATGAGCGATGATTATATTGACCCTGAAGGAACCTTCCATTTTCAGTTCCAAAGTTTAGCTCCGGAAGGGGATAACATTTACCGTGAGTATTTCCAGCCGGTTGTGGAAAACATGGCTTGGATTGGAGAATCGTTTGCATTTGATGTGCCGATTGGTACGCCGACCGAAGATATGTTGAGTGATATTTCTTTTGTGGAAGAAGTTTCCATAGCCGCCTCCGAGTTGACCGGTTTGGAACGCAATTTGGAAATCGTTTTGGCGAGTCAAATGGGGTATGCCCGTTTCGGAGAAATCACCGTGTGGAGTTTGCAAATTTCAAGCGGACTCCCAAGCCTGCCCACGCCCAAAGGAAACTATACAGTGCTGAGCAAACAAGAACTTCGCATCGGGCAAAAATGGCCACATTACTACATGCCTTACTTCCAACTCTTTACGTGGCGGGGCCATGGTCTGCACGCACTTCCCTACTTGATGAATGATGGAGGAGTATTTTGGAAAGAGGCTCTTTCCGACATCGGAAAACCGGTGAGTCACGGTTGTGTGAGACAGCTGCCGGAGGATGCGATTACACTGTACAATTTCACTTCCGTGGGCACACCCATTTGGATCCACTAAAGCTTCTTGAGCCGCAGTTTTAGGATCGTATTTCGCCACATTTTGGCGATGGTGAATTGCCAACCGAAAAGTACAATGCTCTGACCTTCGCGCGGGAGGTAGCCGAGTTCGTCAATGATGAGAAAGCTGACCGTTTTGTAATCGGGATGGCGGAATTTGGCGTTCATGATTTTGGCGAGTTCGTCGAGTTCCACACGTCCGGAAAGTTCGTATTCGGTATTGGAGATTTTTTTCACATGCTCTTCTTCCAAATCTTGCTCGTCTTCAATGTCGCCCACGAGTTCTTCAAGCAAATCTTCCATGGTCACCAGGCCGGAGGTTCCGCCATGTTCATCGAGGACGATAGCCATGTGCATGCGCTTTTTTTTGAAAAGGTGAAAAAGTTCGCGGACCGGCATGGAGGCGGGGATTTTCAAAGGCGTGAGAAGGTTGATTTGGCGAAGGGCAATTTCTTCGGGCTGCTTTTGTAAGCTCGACTTTGTCGAGTGATGAAATTGTTTCAGCAATTCTTTGAGTGAAAGGATCCCCACAATGTGATCGATGTTTTCACGGTAGACCGGAATGCGCGTGTGCGTGTGATGCACCACAAACTCGGCGGCATCATCCAGTTTGAATGTTTCGGGAAGCGCGTCGATGTGGATGCGGGGAGTCATAATGCCTTCCACGGGAATGTCGTTGAATTCGAGAGCGTTTTCAATGAGCGCGAGCTCTTGCTCATCGATGGAACCTTCTTCCGCCCCGATGGAAGCCATGGCGATGAGCTCTTCATCGGTGACTTGAATGTTGTGTTTGACTCCGAAGATTTTTAAGACGGTGCTGACAACGAGGTCGAGTGCCCAAATGACGGGGGTGGTGAGCATTCCGATGTAGTAGAGCGGGCCCGCCACGAGTTGACTGATTCTTTTGGGGTATGTGGTGGCGAGGGATTTGGGTAAAATTTCTCCGAAAATGAGAATGAGAAACGTCAGTACTCCGGTGGCGATTCCCACTCCGGCCGAACCGAATTTCTCCGTCATGTACACGGTGGTGAGCGCGGAAGCCGCGATATTCACAAAGTTGTTCCACACCAAAATAAGAATGAGCGTTTTGTGATGTTGTTGTTTGAGTCGCGCCAAATACTGCGCACCGGGTTTATTGGTCTCCACGAGTGTTCTTACTTGCGCGGGCGTCAGCGAAATGAGAGCTGTTTCGCTAGCCGACGAAAGCGCGGAAAGCACTAGGAGGAAAATGACGAGGACAAGGTCCGGGTCCAAATTCTATGATTAATAAACTGAGGGTAGCCTAACATAATAAGTAGAATCTTTCAATCACCTTCGCGAAGCTGAGTGGAGTGAGCTTTGCTTTTTTTTTAGGCTCAGCTACGCTGAGTGCATGAAGATCTTCTCCCAAGAACTTAAAGCGGTGTTCACCACGGCTACGGTGTCAGCTTTTCCCGAACTGATTCATTCGGAAGTGCTGAATATGGTGGTGGTGGAGAATCCCAAAAATTTGGAACATGGTGATTACGCCTGCGCCGTTGCGCTCAAGCTTAGTAAAAAACTCGGAGTAAGTACGGTGAGTATCGCAAAAAAAATAATAGAGGCTTTCCCCAAAGATTATCGCATCGCTTCGCTGGAGTTTGCGGAGCCTGGCTACATCAATTTGCGTTTGAGTGAGGAGTTTTTGGTGGAGGCGTTGAAGCAGCTTGAAACGGGCTTTTCGGTGGAAATGGGACATCACTATGAACGGCCGGTGATTGTGGAGTTTTCCAGCACGAACGCCGCCAAGCACATGGGCGTTCATCATGTTTTGTCCACCATCATCGGGGACGTGCTTTCCAATTTGTTCGGTTTTTTCGGAAACGAAGTGATTAGAATCAACCATTTGGGTGATTGGGGAATGAATTTTGCGAAATTGATTTATGCGATTGAAAATTGGGGTGATCAAAAAGAAATTCATCGTCATTCTAATGATGAGTTCACTCGGCTTTATGTGAAGTTTCATGAGGAAGAGGAAAAAAATCCGGAGCTTACGGAGGCAGCGAAAAATATTTTTAAAACTCTCGAAAATGGAGATAAAGATCGATTAGACCTTTGGAAGTGGATTGTCCAAGAAAGTTTGGCGGATTTAAAGAAAATCTTCGTGCGGCTCGGCGTGGAGTTCGATCACATTACGGGCGAGAGTTTTTATTTGAAAATGGCCGAAGATGTTTTGGAAGAAGGAATAAAAAAGGGATTGTTCACGGAGGGTGAAGGCGGCGCTTTGATTTTTGATTTGGGCGGCGAGAAAACGCCGGCGCTTATTCAAAAAGGCGATGGAACGACTTTGTATTTAACGCGTGATGTGGCCACGGTGAAGTATCGCGTGGAGACGTGGCATCCGGCGGCAATTTTGTACGTGGTGGACATCGCGCAGTCGCTGCATTTCAAACAGGATTTTGCGATTTCGCGGGCGCTGGGCTATGCGGAGGGAACGGAGCTTGAGCACATTGTTTTCGGGCGCATGAACTTTGCGGATGGTGCAATGAGTACGCGAAAAGGAAATGTGATTCGGCTCGATGTTTTGCTCGATGAAGCGGTGAAACGGGCGGCACTGCTTTCGGCGGAACGCGGGACGGAATTGCCGCGTGAAGAGTACAGTGCCTTGGCGGAAATTGTGGGCGTGGCGAGCGTGAAGTACGCGGTGCTTTCGCAAGATCGACAAAAGGATATTGTTTTTGATTGGAATAAAATCATTACTTTGGAAGGGAACTCGGCGCCGTATTTGCTGTATTCTTATGCGCGCTGCCACAGCATTGTGGAAAAAGTCGGAGACCTTGCGCTGAGCGGACTGCCGGAGCTCACCAAGGACTCCGAGCGAGCGCTTGTTTGCCAGCTTCTTAAATTTCCGGATGCTCTCGACCGTGCGCTGCAAGAACGCAAACCTCACGTGGTGTGCACGGCTCTTTACGAACTTTGCCAAGAGTTCAATCGTTTTTACGGCACCACTTCGGTGGTCGGCGCCGAAACGGACTTGCAAAAAAGAAGCCGCCTCGGATTGGTGTATGCGTTTATGTTCGCCTTACAATCCGGGCTCCGCATTCTCGGAATCCCCGTGCTTAAACGAATGTGAGAAGTGCGCGATGTCTTTTTGCAGCTCGGCTTTCACGCCGCTCCAAACGGCGGACACCACGTGGGATTCATCAATAGCCGCCGCGCGCAACTTTTCCAAGGCTTCATCGGTTTTTAATTTGGCGAAACGGAAACTCACTTGAACGTTTTCCCACTGGCCTTGCAATTCCGGGTGCTTTTTAACGATTTCTTCCATTGAAGCGTTCATGCGAGTCACCATTTTGTCCGGGGACCAGTTCTTTTCGGTAAGCACTTCCTGAAGATCTTTCAAAAGGCCGAT
>Ga0209343_10008154_pt1 | contig 12241 bp, 9 predicted proteins | sample RifCSPlowO2_02_FD_184026 | JGI IMG/M metagenome (GOLD analysis project Ga0209343, IMG submission 184026) | Groundwater microbial communities from Rifle, Colorado - Rifle CSP2_plank lowO2_0.2 (SPAdes) (version 2) | ecosystem: Environmental > Aquatic > Deep subsurface > Groundwater | place: Rifle... | reverse complement strand
GGATCGCCTGCGTGTATCGAGGGTATTCGCGTAGGAACCCGTCGGCGACGGCTTGCAGGGGGCTGCATAGGAAATGCAGCGAGGCCGAATGTAACACCGGCCTTGGCGATACGTCCAGCCCTTAAGATGAAAGTCGCGCAGCGACGCCTTCCGATGAGGGCGGCGGACAGAAAAAATGGCCGGGAGCCATTTTTAACGTCGCGTAGCGACGGCCCGAAGGGTGGCCGCCAGGATGGCAGACCATAAAAAATCGTCTGGAACAATTTTTAACGTCGCGCAGCGACGGCCCGAAGGGTGGCCGCCATGGATGGCAGGCCATATAAAAGCCCCGCGATTTGCGGGGCTTTGCAAGCAACTTAGATATTGCTGTCGAGGAAGGCTGCCAGCTGCGACTTGGACAGGGCGCCGACCTTGGTGGCTTCGACGTTGCCGTTCTTGAACAGCATCAGGGTCGGGATGCCACGCACGCCGTACTTCGGCGGGGTGTCCTGGTTTTCGTCGATGTTCAGCTTGCAGACTTTCAGTTTGCCTTGGTAGGTCTGGGCGATCTCATCCAGCACCGGTGCGATCATCTTGCACGGGCCGCACCACTCAGCCCAGTAGTCGACCAGTACCGGACCTTCGGCCTGGATCACCTCCTGATCGAAGCTGGCGTCGCTGACATTGGTGATGAGTTCGCTCATGGAAAGTCTCCGTGTTCGGAAGCAAAAGATGGTCGACATCATAGCCCGGCTTTCCCCCCACAGGAAGGCGGAGGCCATTGAGCTTCTCTATGGCCCGGCGCTGCCGGCCTAATCGGGCGCGGCGAATATCGCTCAATTGGCACGCCATAGGTCGGCCCGTCAGCAGGCCGCCAGCCCTTGCGCGGCGGCGGTTGGCGAGCATGGGCGAGCCCGGCCAGGCCCCTGCGACATCGGTATGCGTTGGCGAGGCCTGTCTATCGTGGCACGATGGCCCGGTTCCGTAGCGAGTCGTCTCCGTCATGCCGCACACCCCTGCAGAGTCTTTCCCTTTGATTGCAGCCATCGATCTGGGCTCCAACAGCTTCCATATGGTGCTGGCCAAGGCCGACCATGGCGAGATCCGCATCCTCGAGCGCCTCGGCGACAAGGTGCAGTTGGCCGCCGGCATCGATGAACAGCGCCTGCTCAGCGAAGAGGCCATGCTGCGCGGGCTCGACTGCCTGCGCCGTTTCGCCCAGCTGACCGCCAGCCTGCCGGATGGCGCGGTGCGCATAGTCGGCACCAATGCCCTGCGTGAAGCGCGCAATCGCACCGACTTTATCCACCGCGCCGAGGCCATACTCGGCCACCCGGTGGAGGTGATTTCCGGCCGCGAAGAGGCGCGCCTGATCTACCTCGGCGTATCCCACAGCATCGCCGACACCCCGGGCAAGCGCCTGGTGGCCGATATCGGCGGCGGCAGCACCGAGTTCGTGATCGGCCAACGCTTCGAGCCCCTGTTGCGCGAGAGCCTGCAGATGGGCTGCGTGAGCTTTACCCAGCGTTTCTTCAAGGACGGCAAGATCACCCCGGCGCGCTACGCCCAGGCCTATACGGCCGCGCGCCTGGAGCTGATGACCATAGAGCACGCCCTGCGCCGCCTGGGTTGGGAAGATGCGGTCGGCGCCTCCGGCACCATCAAGGCCATAGGCCTGGCCATTCAGGCCGCCGGCCTGGGCAACGGCAAGGTCAATCCACAGGGTCTGGCCTGGCTGAAACGCAAGCTGTTCAAGATAGGCGAGGCGGAAAAGCTCGACCTCGAGGGCATCAAGGCCGATCGCCGCAGCATCTTCCCGGCCGGCCTGGCCATACTCGAAGCCATCTTCGACGCCTGCGACATTCAGCGCATGAGCCATTCCGAGGGCGCGCTGCGTGAGGGCGTGCTGTATGACCTGCTCGGCCGCCACCAGCATGAAGACGTACGCGAACGCACCCTCGGCTCGCTGCTGGAGCGTTATCACGTCGATCTGGAACAGGCCGCGCGGGTCGAAAGCAAGGCGCTGTCGGCCCTGGAGAAAGTCGCCGAGGATTGGCAACTGCAGGATGAATGGCACCGCGAACTGCTCGGCTGGGCGGCCAAGGTGCATGAGGTGGGCCTGGATATCGCCCACTACCAGTACCACAAGCACGGCGCCTACCTGATCGAACACTCGGACCTATCCGGCTTCTCGCGTCAGGACCAGCAGATGCTGGCCCTGCTGGTGCGCGGCCACCGGCGCAATATTCCCAAGGACAAGTTCGCCGAGTTCGGCGCAGAGGGGATCAAGCTGGTCCGCCTGTGCGTGCTGCTGCGCTTCGCCATCCTGTTCCACCATATCCGCGGCAGCCAGGAAATGCCCAACGTGCAGCTCAAGGTCGCCGGGCAGAGCCTGGAAATCCACTTCCCCGAGGGTTGGCTGCAAGCCAATCCGCTGACCCAGGCGGATTTCACCCAGGAAGCGGAATGGCTCAAGCGCGTCGGTATCGAGCTCAGCGTGCGCTGACGCTCCCTCTCCCGCCCTCCGGGCACCCTCCTCCCATAAAATGGGAGAGGGTCATCAGATGGCTGCAAGCAGCCTTTTATCGCACGCTGATCAGAGGCGCGGTCAGCTTCTCCAACAAACCCGCCTGGGCGCTGCGCGGGTTCTGATTGCCGGTTGGGCTGCTACGCAGGTAGCGGCCGTCCGGCTGCAACACCCAGCTCTGGGTGTTGTCGGTCAGGTAGGCTTCCAGCTCCTTCTTCACCCGCAGAATCAGCTTCTTGCCCTCCACCGGGAAGCAGGTCTCGACCCGTTTGTCGAGGTTGCGCTCCATCCAGTCGGCGCTGGACAGGTAGATCTTCTCCTCGCCGCCATTGAGGAAGTAGAACACCCGGGTGTGCTCGAGGAAGCGGCCGATGATCGAGCGCACCTGGATATTGTGCGAGACGCCGACAATGCCCGGACGCAGGCAGCACATGCCGCGCACCACCAGGTCGATCTTCACCCCGGTCTGGCTGGCCTTGTACAGCGCGCGGATGATCTTCGGATCGGTCAAGGAGTTGAACTTGGCGATGATATGCGCCGGCTTGCCCTCGGCGGCCAGGGTGGTTTCCTTGGTGATCAGGTCGAGCAGGGCCTTCTTCAGGGTGAAGGGCGCATGCAAGAGCTTCTTCATGCGCAGGGTCTTGCCCATGCCGATCAACTGGCTGAACAGCTTGGACACGTCCTCGCACAGCGCCGCGTCGGCGGTGAGCAGGCTGTAGTCGGTGTACAGCCTGGCGTTGCCGGCGTGGTAGTTGCCGGTGCCGAGGTGGGCGTAGCGCACTATATCGCCGCTCTCGCGGCGCAGGATCAGCATCATCTTGGCGTGGGTCTTGAAGCCCACCACGCCATAGATCACCACCGCGCCGGCCGCTTGCAGGCGGCTGGCCAGCTGCAGGTTGGACTCCTCGTCGAAACGCGCGCGCAGCTCGATCACCGCGGTGACTTCCTTGCCGTTGCGCGCCGCGTCCACCAGGGCGTCGACTATCTCCGAGTTGGCGCCGCTGCGATACAGGGTCTGCTTGATCGCCAGCACATGGGGGTCTTTCGCCGCCTGACGCAGCAGGTCGACCACCGGGGTGAAGGACTCGAAGGGGTGCAACAGCAGCACGTCCTGCTTGCTGATCACGCCGAACAGGTTGTCGCTGTTCTGCAGCAGCTTGGGGATCACCGGGGTGAAGGGCTGGTATTGCAGTTCCGGGTGACTGTCCAGGCCGGTGATGCTGAACAGGCGGGTCAGGTTGACCGGGCCGTTGACCCGGTACAGCTCGCTCTCGCTCAGGCTGAACTGCTTGAGCAGATAATCCAGCAGCGGCCGCGGGCAGGTGTCCACCACCTCCAGACGCACCGCATCGCCGTAACGCCGCGACAGCAGCTCGCCGCGCAGGGCGCGGGCCAGGTCTTCGACGTCCTCGGTGTCCACCGACAGGTCGGCGTTACGGGTCAGGCGGAACTGGTAGCAACCCTTGACCTTCATGCCCTGGAACAGGTCATCGGCGTGGGCATGGATCATCGAGGAGAGGAACACATAGTTGTCCCCCGCTCCGCCCACCTCTTCCGGCACCCGAATGATGCGCGGCAGCAGGCGCGGCGCCGGGATGATCGCCAGGCCCGAGTCACGACCGAAGGCGTCGATGCCTTCCAGCTCGACGATAAAGTTCAGGCTCTTGTTCACCAGCAGCGGAAAGGGGTGGGTCGGGTCGAGGCCGATGGGGGTGATGATCGGCGCGATCTCGTCGCGGAAATAGCGGCGCACCCAGGCCTTCAGCTTGGTGGTCCAGAAGCGCCGGCGGATGAAATTGACATTGTGCTTGGCCAACGCAGGAAACAGGTTGTCGTTGAGAATGGCGTACTGCCGATCGACCTGCTCATGCACCAGCTCGGCGATCCGCGCCAGCGCCTGGTGCGGCTGCAGGCCATCGGCGCCGGCCTGCTCGCGGGCGAAGTTGATCTGCTTCTTCAGGCCGGCCACACGAATCTCGAAGAACTCGTCGAGGTTACTGGAGAAGATCAACAGGAACTTCAGTCGTTCCAGCAGCGGGTAGGACTCGTCCAGCGCCTGCTCCAGCACGCGGATATTGAATTTCAGCTGCGACAGCTCGCGGTGGATATACAGGCTGCTGTCATCCAGATTGGGGATCACCAGCGGCGGCACCACCGGCGCCGGCGCTTCCAGCGGCGCAGCTTGCTCCGCCACATCCAGCGCCTCCTCGAGCAGCGGCTGGGCGTCCTGCACTTCGCTATTACTGAGTCCTTCGGTGTTCATCACATATGTCCTGGGGGCTTGCTTACCCCTGCTGTAACAGTTCTGCCGCACGTACGGCGAAATAAGTCAGGATGCCATCGGCACCCGCGCGTTTAAAGGCGGTCAGGGATTCGAGTATCACCGCCTCGCCCAACCAGCCGTTCTGGATAGCCGCCATATGCATGGCATACTCGCCGCTGACCTGGTAGACAAAGGTCGGCACGCGAAATTCCGCCTTGACCCGGCAGAGGATGTCCAGATAGGGCATGCCCGGCTTGACCATCACCATGTCCGCACCCTCGGCCAAGTCCGCCGCCACTTCGTGCAGGGCTTCCTCGCCATTGGCCGGGTCCATCTGGTAGCTGGCCTTGTTGGCCTTGCCCAGGTTGGCGGCCGAACCCACCGCATCGCGGAACGGGCCGTAGTAGGCGCTGGCGTACTTGGCCGAGTAGGCCATGATGCGCACGTTGTTATGGTCGGCCAGCTCCAGGGCTTCGCGAATGGCCTGCACGCGACCGTCCATCATGTCCGAGGGCGCGACCACCTGGGCACCGGCGGCGGCATGGGACAGCGCCTGTTTGACCAGGGCATCAACCGTGATGTCGTTCTGCACATAGCCGGACTCATCCAGAATGCCGTCCTGGCCATGGGTGGTGAAGGGGTCCAGGGCCACATCGCTGATCACCCCCAGCTCCGGGAACTTGGCGCGCAGGGCGCGAATCGCACGCTGGGCGATGCCGTCGGGATTCCAGGCTTCTTCGCCGAGCAGGGATTTCTTCTCCAACGGCGTCACCGGAAACAGCGCCAGCGCCGGAATACCCAGGGCCACCCACTTTTCCGCCTCCTGCAGCAGCAGGTCGATGGACAGGCGCTCGACGCCGGGCATGGAGGCAATCGCTTCGCGGCGGTTTTCGCCATCCAGCACGAACACCGGCAGGATCAGGTCATCGACGCTCAAGCGGTGCTCACGCACCAGACGCCGGGAGAACTCATCACGGCGGTTGCGGCGCAGGCGGGTGGCGGGGAACAGGCGGTTGGCGGGGGTAAAGCTCACGACAGACTCCATAGCCCGCAAGCACGGGCGAGTGTGACAGTTATAAGCAGTCATTATGACCAAAGTATGACGGCGCACGACAGCGCTGCGACTGCTTGCCGCAAGCAGATTTACAGGCCGTGGGAAAACGTAGGCGAGGCAGCCGAGACAAGGCAAAAACAGGTGAGGAAGCGGAGTTTACGAGCTGTAAATGAGCATTCCGAGCCTGTTTTTAACGCCGTATCGGCAACGCAGGTAGTTTTCAACGGCCTGTTAAGGATAGCGGGCGGGAAACCGCGGGGATACGCCTGGAGCCGAACGGCTTAAGGCGGATAGAGCATGCTGGATCGGGCCGCGCCCGCTCCAGCGGATCGACGTCAGGCCGCCACGGCGCTCTGCGCGCGTGGCGCCCAGCACAGCGCGACCAGGCTGAGCAGGCTGTAAGCCAGCAGCACGGCCCAGAGCAGCGGCTGCGCCGGCAGCAGGCCGAGGTGCAGCGCCAGCCAGGCCGCCGGCAGATTGAGCAGCAGACGCAGCATTTCCAGGCGCTTGGCCAGCGGACGGTTTTCCAGCCAGGCGCCTATCACATAGAGGCCGAAGGCCATCCAGGTCAGGCCAAGCAGCAGCGCCGGCAAACCGAGGGTCTCGCCCAGCGCCAGCAGGCCAGTACCGATCACTGCATAGAGACTGAACTGCGCGAGCGCATAGAGCTTCTGCGCCCGGCTTAGCGGCACCTCGAATTTACCGAACTGGCCGTGGTCCACCTTGCCCTGCGGGTATTGCGCCGCCACATCGGCCGGGCGCCAGCCGGTGCGCATAAACCAGATACGCAGCTTGTCCCACCAGGACTCGGCGCGCACGGCGTCGTGCCACAGCGCCGCATAGAACTGCAGGTTGGCCCACAGCGGATTCCAGCTGGCCAGCGGCGTGGTCACGCCGAAGATCGCCGGCTGTTCGTCCAGCTCTTCCTGGAAGCTGCCGAACAGCCGATCCCAGACGATAAACACGCCGCCGTAATTGCGATCCATATAGAACGGGTTCTGCGCATGGTGCACCCGATGGTTGGACGGCGTGATAAACCCCCATTCGAACCAACCCAGTTTGGGGATATGCCGGGTATGCACCCAGAACTGATAGAGCAGATTGAGCGCCGCCACGCTGAGAAACACCAGCGGCGGCACCCCGACCAGGGCCATCGGCAGGTAGAACAGCCAACCGAGGAGAAAGCCGCTGCTGCTCTGGCGCAGCGCGGTGGACAGGTTGTACTCCTCGCTCTGATGATGCACCGAGTGCGCCGCCCACAGCAGGTTGCGCTCATGGCCCAGGCGATGGTTCCAGTAGTAGCAGAAGTCATACAAGACAAAGGCCAAGCCCCAGACCCACAGGCTCTCGGCGGACAGCTCGAACAGCGCCAGCTGCTGCCAGGCCAGGGTATAGCTGAACAGGCCAACCGCCTTGGTCAGCAAACCACTGGTGGTCGACAGCACCCCGGCGCTCAGGCTGTTGAGCGCATCGGCCAGGCGGTAATTGCTGACGCCACGCCAGCGGTCCAGCAGCAGTTCCAGTACGATCAGCAGCAAGAAAAAGGGCACCGCGTAGAGGATGTAATTCATAGTGTCGCCCTGTCGTTGTGCGGCTAGGATTGCTAAAGGAATCCTAGCCCGGCCATCCGCCATCCTCGCGGCGCCGCATGCCAACCTGGGCGGCATATGGCGACAGCCAATAGGCCACAATGCAAAGAGACAGGGCTTAGCCATCAGGAGAAGTGGATGAACAAGAAAGTCGCGGTGATTCTTTCCGGTTGTGGCGTCTACGACGGCGCGGAGATCCATGAAAGCGTGCTCACCCTGCTGCGCCTGGACCAGCGCGGTGCCCAGGTGCAGTGCTTCGCCCCCAACGTGCCGCAATTGCATGTGGTCGACCATTACAGCGGCGACGAGATGGCCGACTCGCGCAATGTGCTGGTCGAGTCCGCGCGCATCGCCCGCGGCCAGATCAAGGACGTCAAGGAACTGCATGTCGGCGACTTCGACGCGCTGATCCTGCCCGGCGGCTTCGGCGTGGCGAAGAACCTCTCCGACTTCGCCATCAGCGGCGCCCAGTGCACCGTGCAACCCGACGTGCTGAGCGCCGCCCAGGCCTTCGTCAAGGCCGGCAAGCCGCTCGGCCTGATCTGCATAGCCCCGGCGCTGGCGGCGAAGATCTTCGGCAGCGGGGTGATCTGCACCATAGGCAACGACCACGAAACCGCCGCCGCCCTGGTGCAGATGGGGGCCATGCACCACGAGTGCGAAGTCCGCGAAATAGTCGAAGACTCGGCGCACAAGCTGGTGACCACCCCGGCCTATATGCTCGCCCAGTCGATCGGCGAGGCCGCCGCCGGGATCAACAAGCTGGTGGATAGGGTGCTCGAACTCAGCCATCCGACCTGAGACCCAGGCCTGATCGGGTCCTGATCAAGTCCTGATCAAGTCCTGATTAGGACCTGCTTAGGACAATCATGCCAATGCGCGCGGCACACCGGCCGCGCCTCTGGTCAGGCCAGCCGCAGTGCGGCAGTTTGAACCCCTATCCGCACAGGCCCAGCCCCTATGACCACTCAGCCCTTCGAACTCAACGCCGAACTGCAACAGGCGGTCAGCCTGTTTTTCCAACGCATCCCGTTCAACCAGATGCTCGGCATCGAGCTGGACGAACTCAGCACGCAGCGGGTGACCATGCACCTGCCGATGAAGCCCGAGCTGATCGGCAACTTCGTCCAGGGCATCCTGCATGGCGGGGTGATTTCCTCGCTGCTGGATGTGGCCGGTGGCGCCATGGCGCTGATCGGCGCCTTCGACAAGCACCAGCACCTGGCCAGCGCCGAACGCATGGCGCGGCTGTCCAAGCTCGGCACCATCGACCTGCGCGTCGACTACCTGCGCCCCGGCCGTGGCCAGCGCTTTACCGCCAGCGCGGTGCTGCTGCGTTCGGGCAACAAGGTGGCTGTGGTGCGCAGCGAATTGCACAGCGATGACGGCACCCTGGTGGCCGTGGGCACCGGCACCTATCTCTGCGGGTAATCCCGTCACCCATCCTACCGCTTGCTCAAACGGGTCAGGATACGGTCCAGGGCATTGGCGAAGGCCTGCTTGTCGCGCTCGGCATAAGGGCCCTGACCGCCGCCGATCTGCCCCTGTTCGCGCAACTCGGTGAACAGGTTACGCACCGCCAGCTTGTCGCCCATATTGCGTTCATCGAACTCGCGGCCCCGCGGGTCCAGGGCGGCGACGCCCTTCTTCACCAGGCGGTCGGCCAGCGGCACATCGCTGCAGATCACCAGCTCGCCGGGTAGCGCGTGCTCGACCAGATAATCGTCGGCCGCATCCGGGCCGCTGGGCACCACAATCAGCCGCACGCAGGCATAGGCCGGTCTAACCTGTGCCTGACCGGCCACCAGCAGCACCTCGAAACTGCGCTTCAGGGCAAACTTGACCACCAAGTCCTTGGCCGCCTTGGGGCAGGCGTCGGCATCTATCCATACGCGCATCTAGAGATTGTCCTGGTTAACCCGGCGCGCGTGCGCCAGCGCCACGATCAAGCCGCCCGCCTAACCGTAGCCAACAAGGCGGCGGCACCGACAAACAGCACGCCGAAACTGCGATTCATGATGCGCTGCTGACGCGGCGAGCTCAGGGCGCGCAGCACCCGCGCGGCCAGGCCGGTGTAGCCGGCCATGACGATCAGGTCGACGCAGATCATGGTCACGCCCATCAGCAGGTACTGCGCCAGCAACGGCGCCTGCGGATTGAGAAACTGCGGCAGCACCGCGAGCATAAAGACTATGGCCTTGGGGTTGCTGAAGTTCACCAGAAAGCCGCGCAACACCAGGGTCAGCGGTCGGCCGATGGGGCGCTCGGCTTGCGCCGTCATAGCGCTGGGCAAGGCCTGCCACTGGCGATAGCCGAGGTAGACCAGATAGATCACGCCGAACCACTTGATCAGGCTGAAGGCCAGCTCAGAGGCCGTCAGAATAGCCCCGACCCCGGCGGCGACGATGGCGATCTGCAGGGCCAAGCCCAGCTGCAGGCCCAGGGCATTCCAGTAACCGCGCCAGAAGCCGTATTGCAGCCCGGCGGACATCGAGGCGATGGCCCCGGCCCCAGGCGACAGGCTGATCACCCAACAGGCGACAAAGAACGCGAGCCAGGTTTCGAGTGCCATGGCGGATACCTCCAGCGGAGTAATAAGAACCTGCTCAAAGTCTGCTGCGCGTCGGCCCTGCTGCGTTAAAAACAGGCTCAGAATGCTCATTTACAACTCGTAAACTCCGCTTCCTCGGCGTTTTGACCAGCCGAAGGCTGTTACTAACGTAGCGCCTTGCATGGCTCTAGCTCGCGAGACATTGAACAGCTTCTAGGGCTGCATAAAGCAAAAGGGGCAGGCCGATTAGCCTACCCCTTGTTGCCCGACTCGCCCAGCCCGCTCAAGCAGCTCGGCGCGCCCTCAGCTGGCGGCTTCCAGTTCGGCCTGCAGGGCCTCGAGGGTTTCCAGGGCCTGCAACCAGCGCTCTTCCAGATCGGCTTCGCGGCTTTTCAGCTTGGCCTGCTCGGCCAGGGCATCGCGCAATTCATCCTTGCGCGCGGCTTCGTACAACCCAGTGTCGCCCAGTCGGGTTTCCACCGCGGCGAGTTTTTCATGCAGCTGGCCCAGTTCCTTTTCCAGCTTGTCGGACTCACGTTTGCGCGGCGCCAGTTGCTGGCGCAACGCGGCGGCGGCCTGACGCTGGGCGCGTTTGTCGGTCTTGTCCGGATTGCTCTCGGCGCTACTCGGCGGCGCCTGACGCACCCGGTAATCCACCAGCCAGCGCGCATAGTCTTCCAGGTCGCCGTCGAACGGCTGCACCCGGCCATCGGCGACCAGGAGGAATTCGTCGGTGGTGCTTTTCAGCAGATGGCGATCGTGGGACACCACCACCACGGCGCCGCTGAATTCCTGCAGGGCCATGGTCAGGGCCAGGCGCATTTCCAGGTCGAGGTGGTTGGTCGGTTCGTCCAGCAGCAACAGGTTGGGCTTGCCCCAGGCGATCAGGGCCAGGGCCAGGCGCGCCTTCTCGCCGCCGGAGAAGTTCGCTACCTGCTCGTCGCAGCGCGGGCCACGGAAATCGAAGCCGCCGAGAAAGTCGCGCAGGGTCTGCTCGCGCTCGGTGGGCGCCAGGCGCTGGAAGTGCAGCAGCGGGCTGGCCTTGTCGTCCAGGGCATCGAGCTGATGCTGGGCGAAGTAGCCGACCACCAGGTTCTCGCCGCGCTGCAGACGACCGCCGATGGGCTGCAACTCGCCGGCGAGGTTCTTGATCAGGGTCGACTTGCCCGCGCCGTTCGGCCCGAGCAGGCCCAGGCGCGCGCCGGGGGTCAGCTGCAGTTTGACCTGTTCCAGCACCACCTTGTCGCCATAGCCGAGGCGGCCTTCGCTGAGGTCCAGCAGCGGGCTGGAAATCTTATCGGCCTCGCGGAAGCTGAAATCGAAGGGCGAATCGACATGGGCAGCGGACAGCTCCTCCATGCGCTCCAGCGCCTTGATCCGGCTCTGCGCCTGGCGCGCCTTGGTCGCCTGGGCCTTGAAGCGGGCGATGTACTTTTCCATATGCGCGCGCTGCGCCTGCTGCTTCTCGAACGCCTGCTGCTGCTGGGCCAGGCGCTCGGCGCGGGTGCGCTCGAAGGCCGAATAACCGCCGCGGTACAGGGTCAGCTTGCGCTGCTCGACGTGGGCGACGTGATCGACCACCGCATCGAGGAAGTCGCGGTCGTGGGAAATCAGCAACAGGGTGCCGGGATAGCTCTGCAGCCAGCCCTCCAGCCAGAGGATCGCATCCAGGTCCAGGTGGTTGGTCGGCTCGTCGAGCAGCAGCAGATCGGACGGGCACATCAGCGCCTGGGCCAGGTTCAGGCGCATGCGCCAGCCACCGGAGAAGTCGCCGACCCGGCGGTCCATCTGCGCACTGTCGAAGCCCAGGCCGGCGAGCAGCTTGCGCGCGCGGGCGTCGGCCGAGTAGCCGTCGAGGTTGTCCAACTCGGTATGCAAGCGGGCGATGGCCGCGCCGTCATGCGCGGCCTCGGCCAGCACCAGCTCGGCTTGCACCTTGCGCAGCTGCAGGTCGCCGTCGAGCACATAGTCCACCGCCTGGCGTTCGACCGCGTCGATCTCCTGGCGCATATGGGCGATGCGCCAGTCGGCGGGAATCAGGCAGTCGCCTGCGTCCGCGCTGAGCTCGCCGCGCAGCAGGGCGAACAGGCTGGATTTGCCGGCGCCGTTGGCACCGATCAGGCCGGCTTTATGGCCGGGATGCAGGCACATCTCGGCGTCTTCTAGCAGACGCTGAGGGCCACGCTGTAAAGTCAGGTTCTGGAGTCGGATCATAATGGCGGCGGAGTCTACCAGAGTCCCCTGCCGCGTACCCGGAAAGCACCATGCCCACTGACCT
>Ga0209343_10008153_pt1 | contig 12242 bp, 10 predicted proteins | sample RifCSPlowO2_02_FD_184026 | JGI IMG/M metagenome (GOLD analysis project Ga0209343, IMG submission 184026) | Groundwater microbial communities from Rifle, Colorado - Rifle CSP2_plank lowO2_0.2 (SPAdes) (version 2) | ecosystem: Environmental > Aquatic > Deep subsurface > Groundwater | place... | reverse complement strand
ATTTTGGCGATCAGGTCGTGCTGTACAGCACGGGCGATCTCCGGGACGTGTACTTCTATCGCGAGCAGCTGACCGGGCACATCGAGCGCGAGTACCATCCAGGAACTTAGAAGTTAGAAGTTAGAACGAAAGAACGGAGGAAACGCACGCAGCGCCGGGCGTCGAGCCGGGCGCGGCCATCGTAAGGAAGCCGTCGCGGCAGGCCCTGCCCGGCGGCTTTCGTATTTGTGCGCCGATTGTTCTGAAGGAGACCGCCATGAGCCAGGACGCGCCGCAGAATCCAATCGCCAGAAAGCAGGTGCTCTGCACGATGCCCGGCACCGATGCGGTGATCGTGCGGCGGGACGAAACCTATCGGATGACCGACACCGGCGCGCTTACGATGGATCTGTACTACCCGCCTGATTCCAGAAACGGGCCGCTCCTGCCAGCCGTTGTGTTCGTCCTGGGATTCTCGGACGTTGGAGCGAAGAAGATCCTCGGCTGCTCGGCCAAGGAGATGGGATCCTACGTGTCGTGGGCGCGCCTCGCCGCGGCTTCGGGCCTGGTGGCGATCACCTACACGAATCGAGAACCAGAGGCGGACCTTCACGCGGTGTTGGATCACGTCCGGTCCAATGCGGCGTCACTCGGCATCGATGCGAATCGGATTGGTGTGTGGGCCTGTTCCGGCCACGTACCGATGGCGCTCTCGCTGCTGATGCAGAAGGACGGGCTGCGCCCGACGTGCGCGGTTCTCTGCTACGGCTACATGCTGGACCTCGACGGATTGACCGGCGTCGCCGAAGCCGCCGCGGCGTGGCGCTTCGTCAACGCGTCGGCCGGGAAGTCGGTCGACGACCTCCGGCGCGACGTCCCGCTCTTCGTCGCGAGAGCCGGCCGGGATCAGTTCGCTGGCCTGAACGAGGGGGTCGATCGGTTTCTGGCCAACGCTGTCGCCCGCAATCTGCCCGTGACGTTCGTCAATCACCCGGAGGGCCCACACGCCTTCGACCTCGATCACGACAGCGAGACCACTCGGGAGATAATCAGGGGCATCCTGGCGTTCATGAGGTGCCGCCTCGGGGCGGCTCCTGTCGAAGGCGGTCGCTAGGAGTCTAAGCAGCAGAATGTAGCGCGGGTCTTCAGACCCGCCTGGAGTCCGTTAGTCGATAGTCGTTAGTCGAAACCGACATCATGATGCAGACCATCAACTTCACCCGCGGTGTGCCCGCCAACGAGTCATTTCCAATCGACGACCTCGCCGAGGCCGCCGGCACGATTCTCAAATCCAAAGGACCCGCGGTGCTCCAGTACGGCCCGGCGCTCGGCTTTCTGCCGCTGCGCGAGTGGCTCGCCGGCTGGCAGGGCGTTGGCGTTGATCGCGTGCTCATCGGCAACGGATCGCTTCAGCTGATCGAGTTTCTTTGCCTCCAGATGCTGAAGCCCGGCGACGTGGTCTTTACAGAGGCGCCGACCTACGACCGGACGATCGGGCTCCTGCGGCGGCATCAGGCCACGGTGGTCGGCATTCCGATCGACGCCGACGGTCCGAACATCGAAGCGCTCGAGCGCGCGCTGGCGGCTCGCGTCCCGAAGTTCTTTTACGTGATCCCCGACTTCCAGAATCCGTCGGGCTCCACGTGCTCTCTTGCCAAACGCCGCCGCCTCGTCGAGCTTGCGGCGCGGCACGAGTTCCTGCTCGTCGAGGACGCGCCCTACCGCCTGCTTCGCTATCGCGGGAAGGAAGAGCCCACGCTTCTCGAGCTCGCGCCCGAGCGGACGCTCCATATGAGCTCGTTCACCAAGCTCATCGCGCCGGGCGTGCGCACCGGATTCATGATCGGCCAGCCGGCGCTCATCGCCCAGCTCGCGAAAGTGGCGGAAGACACCTACATTTCGCCGGGCTACGTCGCGCAGGGCATTACGTACGAATGGTGCCGCCGCGGACTCCTGCCGCCCCAGATCGAGCGGCTGAAGGCGCTCTACGCTCCGCGCCTCGACGCGTGTCTCGCCGCGCTCGAGCGACACATGCCGAACGTACAGGCGACACGTCCGGACGGCGGCTTCTTCATCTCGATCACGCTGCCGGAGGGCACGACCACAACGGCCGTTCGTGCGAAGGCCGCCACGCAGGGCCTGAACCTCACCGAGGGCCTGGCCTTCTTTCCGGAAGGCGGCGGCGAGCGTTTTCTTCGCCTGCCGTTCTGTGCGCTCTCGCCGTCGGAGATAGACGAGGGGATTCGGCGTCTCGCCGACAGCGTGCGGTAACGAGGGCGGGAAGGGCTCTTCGACTCGCTCCGCTCGCTCAGGGCAAGACAGGCGGGGCGGGATCCGGATTTGAGGATTTGAGGATTTGAGGACTTGAGGACTTGAGGATTTGAGGACTTGAGGACTTGAGGACTTGAGGATTTGGCGATCGCCGGGACCGAAGAGGGCCCGGCCTCGTCACCCGTATCGGTTCGCTGTTACGATGAGGACTTTCATGAGGTGCATCACACCGGTCGTGCCGTCCGCGTTCATCCTCGCCCTGCTCCTCGCGACCGCCGGCTGCCAGACGGCGCCCGCGCGCAATATGACGTACCCGGAGACGAAGAAGGGCGACCTCGTCGAAGACTACTTCGGCACGAAGGTCGCCGACCCGTACCGTTGGATGGAGGACCTCGATTCGAAAGAGGTCGCCGACTGGGTCGCCGTGCAGAACACGGTGAGCTTCGACTACCTGGCCAAGCTCCCAACGCGCGACGCCTTCACCAAGCGGATCACCGAGCTCTGGAACTATCCGCGTGTCGGGTTGCCGGAGCGCGAAGGCGGCCGCTATTTCTATCAGAAGAACACCGGCCTGGAGCGCCAGTCGCCGCTGTTTGTCCGCGCCAGCCTCACGTCCGCGCCCGCGCTCGTGCTCGATCCCAATCTCATCTCGCCCGACGGGACGGTGTCGCTCGCGCAGTGGACGGCGTCGCCGGACGGCAAACTCCTGGCGTACGGCCTGTCTGAAGGTGGCGCCGACTGGGAAACGCTCCACGTCCGCGAGGTCGACTCCACGAAAGACCTGACGGACGAGGTGAAGTGGATGCGCTTTTCGAATATCTCGTGGACGAAGGATTCGAAAGGCTTCTTCTATTCGCGCTACCCCGAACCGCCGAAAGGCAAGGTGCTCGAGGCCGCACTGTCGGGCCAGACGCTCTACTACCACCGCGTCGGCACGCCGCAGAGCGACGATCGCCTGATTTACGAGCGTAAGGATCTGCCCACGTGGTTTGTCTCCGGTTTGACAACCGAGGACGGCCGCTACTTGCTCGTCTCCCTGTCGAAAGGTTCGGACAACAACAACCGTCTGTACTACGCGGATCTCGGCGATCCGACGCGCCCCGCCATCGGCGCGGCGGTCAAGCCACTCGTGGAAGACGACGACGCCGAGTTCAGTGCCTTCGGCAGCTCGGGCCCCGTGCTGTACCTGCGGACGGACAAGGGCGCGCCGAATCGCAAAGTGATGACGCTCGACATTCGCCATCCGGAGCCCGCTGCCTGGAAGACCGTTGTGCCAGAGGCGAAGGAAGCGATCGAAAGCGTCACCCTGATCGGCGGCCGGATCGTCGCGCAGTATCTGGCGGACGTCCAGAGCCGGCTGTCGCTCTTTGGCCTCGACGGCGTGCCGCAGGGCGATATCTCGCTACCCGGCGCCGGGACCGTCGCCGCCTTCGGCGGCCGCGAGGATGCGCCAGAGGTGATGTTCTCGTTCAGCTCGCCGCTGTTTCCCACGACGGTGTTCTCGTACGACCCGGCGGCGAAGACGTCCACGCCGTTCGAGGCGCCCACGCCGCCCATCGACGTCAGCCAGTTCGAAACCACACAGCTCTTCGCCGTATCGAAAGACGGCACGCGCGTCCCGTTCTTCCTGACCTCGCGCAAAGGCCTCGCGCTCGACGGCAGCCATCCGACGATGATGTACGGCTACGGCGGCTTTTCGATCAGCACGCTGCCGACCTACCGGGCGGACCTGCCGGCGTGGCTCGAGAAGGGCGGCATCTGGGTCACCGCCAACATGCGCGGCGGCGCGGAGTACGGCGAGGCGTGGCACAAGGCCGGTCATCTGGAAAAAAAGCAGAACGTGTTCGACGACTTCATTGCCGTGGCCGAACATTTGGTGAAGGAGAAGTACACCTCGCCCGCCAAGCTCGGCATGATGGGGGGGTCGAACGGCGGCCTGCTGGTCGGCGCGGTCGAAGAGCAGCGGCCGGATCTGTTCGCGGTGGCGCTGCCGGCGGTCGGCGTGATGGACATGCTGCGCTACGACAAGTTCACGGGCGGGCGGGCGTGGGCCACCGAGTACGGCTCCTCGTCGGACGCCGCGCAGTTCGCGTTTCTGATCAAGTACTCGCCGCTCCAGAACGTGAAGCCGGGCGCGTGTTATCCGGCGACGCTCGTCACGACGGCCGATCACGACGACCGGGTGGTGCCGAGCCACTCGTTCAAGTTTGCGGCGGCGATGCAGGCGGCGCAGGGATGCGCCAAGCCCGTCCTCATTCGCGTGGAAACCGGCGGTTCGCACGGCTATCGGCCCACGGACAAGCAGATTGCGGAGCGCGCGGACCAGTGGGCGTTCGCCGCGGCGCACATGGGACTCGGGACTCGGGACTAGGGACTCGGGACTCGGGACTCGGGACTCGAGAGGAGACGTTATGTCGTTGGCGACCAGGCTCACGGAGATTTCCACGACGTTCACCGGGCAGCTCCTGCAGCCCCTCGACGCCGGGTACGAGGACGCCCGCCGGGTGCACAACGGGCTAATCGACAAGCGCCCGGCACTCGTGGCTCGCTGCCTCGGCGCGGCCGACGTGGTCGATGCCGTGAATCTCGCCAGGGACGAGAACCTGGACATCGCCGTCCGCGGCGGCGGTCACAACGTGGCGGGCCGCGCGACGATCGACGAAGGGGTGATGATCGATCTGTCGCCGATGAAAGGCATTCACGTCGACCCCCTCGCTCGAACGGTTCGTGCGCAGGGCGGTGTGCTGTGGAAGGAGCTCAACCGGGAAACGCAGCTTCACGGCCTGGCCACGACGGGAGGCGTTGTGGCGACGACCGGCATCGCGGGCCTCACGCTCGGCGGCGGTCTCGGGTGGCTGATGAGCCGGCACGGGCTTGCCCTCGACAACCTGCGATCGGCGGATCTCGTGTCGGCCGATGGCCGCACGATCCGGGCCAGCGCGACGGAGCATCCGGATGTCTTCTGGGCCATTCGCGGCGGCGGCGGCAACTTCGGCGTCGCGACGTCGCTCGAGTACACCCTGCACCCGATCGGCCCCATCATCACGGGGGGACTGGTTGCGCACCCACTGCAGAAGGGCGTCGAGGTGCTGAAGTTCTTCCGCGATCAGTGCGCGTCGCTGCCCGACGACATGGCGCTCTTCGCCGGCATGCTGACGGCGCCCGACGGCTCGGGCGCGAAACTGATCGGGATGCTCGCCGGGCATTTCGGCTCGCTCGCCGCCGGAGAGGCGGCCGTCACACCGATCAAAGCGTTTGGACCGCCCGTGATGGACGCGCTCGGCCCGATTCCGTACAGCACGCTCAACAGCCTGCTGGACGCGTCGTTCCCGAAAGGCGCGCTCAACTACTGGAAGGCTCATTTCCTCTCGAACTTGAGCGACGACGCCATTGGCGTGCTCGTCGAGCGGTTTGCTCTATGTCCGTCGCCGATGAGCCAGATCGTGATCGAGCACTTCCACGGCGCGTCAACGCGGGTGGGGATCGCCGACACGGCGTGCACGCTCAGAACGCCTGGCTTCAACGTCGTGCTCATCTCGCAGTGGAGCGATCCGCACGACACCGACGCCTGCATCACTTGGTGCAAGGAGACGTATGCCGCGATGAAGCCGTTCCTCGGCACCACGCGCTACGTGAACTATCTCGATCGGGACGAGCCCGACGACATTGCGGCGACCGTGTACGGCCCCAACTACGCGCGGCTGCGGGAGATCAAGACGAAGTACGACCCGACGAACGTGTTTCGCGCCAACGTGAACATCCGGCCACGCTGACGCGCGGGCCTGCACTTCCTGCCAAGACCCCTCTTGCCACGAAAACACGAAGACGCGTAAAAGACCAACCAGGGGTCCTTCGGTTCAGCGCGAAGAGACCATGGGTCTTCTTCGTGCCTTCGAGCCTTCGTGGCCGATCGTTTGCGTCACGATCGGTTCTCTGCGCCACCAAGAGCCAGTGTGGTTGCGGCTCTGCCGCGCTGTGAGCTCGGCGGTCCCTGCGGTGTCCGTCAGCTGACTAGCGGCCGGATTTGTCGTTGATGCTCTTGGCTTCCTGGAAGCCGTCGATGGCCAGGAACGTGTTGTTGAGGAACACGGCGCCGAACATGACGGCCCACAGCGTCTGGTTCAGCGTCTGAAGGCTCATCTCCACATAGGTCAGCAGGAGCGCGCCCACGGTCAGGGCGGCGCCGAGCGGGACCCGGCGGCCGTTGTAGAACGTGCCCGCACCCATGAAAATGAAGTTCAGAAGCGCTGCCAGCCATGGAATCTTCATCGAGGCCTCCTTGAATTTGCGCCTACACTATACGACACCAGGCAGGAAAGAAGGGCAAAGGGCAAAGGGCGGAGGGGCAAAGGGCAAAGGGCAGAGGGCAGAGGGCAGAGGTGAACGAATGAAAACTCTTGCTGTCATTGCGATGCTTGCCATATCGAGCTCGGCGGCCGCCGAGACCATCCAGGGGCGATGGAAGCTCGTCGCGGCGGAAGACATGCGCCCCGACGGGACGGTGGGCCGCCTGCCGTGGGGCGCGCACCCGGCCGGATCGATCGTGGTCCAGGACGGCGCCTGCTATCTGCAGATCATGTCGACCGACGTGGCGGCGTTTCCGGCAGGTGCGCAAACGACCGTCGAACAGATGAAGGCGGCGCTGTTCAGCACCTACATTTCGTACACGGGACCCTGCACCGTCGACGAGGCGGCGGGAAGAGTCACGCTCAAAGTCGAGGCCGCGTGGCGTCCCGATTACGTCGGCACCGAACAGGTGCGCTACTTCCGCTTCGAAGGCGGCAAGATGTTTTTCGGCCCGGGGCCGAGTGCGAACCGCGGCAGGGGCGAAAGCTTGCAGCGCCGGCTCACGCTGGTTCGCGAACAATAGCGTCCCGGCGGCGGCGCGGTCAACGATTTTCTCTGGGGCACGAAGCGACGGCAGGGCGCCGTCGAGACGATGGCGAAGCAGGCGGCGCGGACGGTGGGCAGCCAGCTCGGGCGTCAGATGCTGAGGGGCGTGCTGGGCGGCATACTGCGCGGGCGGAGATAGGTACCTTGCGGCTGTGATGCGCTACGTTCCGTACGAAGAGCTCCAAGCCGAGCCCAGCATCATCGTGGACGGCGCGGCCGCTTCGGGCACACTGCTCACGCTGTCGCACTGGCCGAAGAGCGGCACGCCGGAAGCGCTTGGGGCCGACACCTCGGCGGCCATCGTCTTCAACTACCTCGATGCGCCGGCGTTCCACGTGGATGCCGACGCCGTGTCGAACAATCATTTCGACGAGGACGGCCTGGTCGGCATCTTCTCGATGGTCGACGCGGAGACCGCGCTGGCCAACCGGCGCCGCCTCATCGACGTCGCGACGGCGGGCGACTTCGGTGTGTACGCGACTCGCGAGGCAGCCCGCATGGCATTCACGCTCGCGGCGCATGCCGACGAGGAAACGTCGCCGCTCGAGAAGGGAACGTTCGCGCTTCCGTACGGAGCGCAGGCGGCCGTCCTCTACCGCAGTCTGCTCAACGTGCTGCCGCGCGTCTTGGCGAACGTGGACGACTACCGTCGTTTCTGGGAAGCGGAAGACGCCCGGCTGACGGCCACGGAGCGCCTGATCGACACACGCGTCATCACCATCGAGGAGCGGGCTGGCCTGGATCTGGCGATCGTCCGGATTCCCACGCGCGAGGACATGGCGCACCCCTATGCGCTGCATACTCGGACACCGTGCAGCCGGCTGCTCGTCGTCCACGGCCGGCGCGTCGAGGTGCGGTACCGGTACGAAGGCTGGGTGCAGTTCCGGTCGAGACCTGTCGCGCCGCGGGTGGATCTCTGCCCGCTCGCGCAGGAGCTCAACACCGAGGAGCGCACGACGGGCCGCTGGGTCTTCGACGGCGTCGACGCGATCACGCCCAGCCTGCACTTCGATGGTGTCGACGCGACCTCGCTTTCGGCGGATGCGATCGCATCACGCGTGGAGCATCACTTACGCACTGGGCCGCCGGCGTGGAACCCTTATCTGGAAGTTAGAAGTCAGAAGTCAGAACTCAGAAGTGAGAAGTAGACCACCCGCGCTCTTTATTCATGGGACGTTCAGCCGCGCCAGCCACCTTCATCCGCTGATGGAGCGATTCACGGCTGCCGGATATGCGTGCGTCGCCGAGTCGCTGCCCGGCCACGAGCCGTCGGATCCGGCGGCGCTCGCATCGCTGGAGCTCAAACACTACCTGGCGGCGCTCGAGCGCGTCAGGGCCGCGATGCCGGCGCCGCCGGTGATTGTCGGCCACAGCATGGGCGGGCTGCTCGGGCAGCAGCTCGCGACATCCGGACCGTGTGCGGCGCTCGTGTGTCTGGCGACGGCTCCCTCCGGGCCGGTCGTCCCGCAGCTCCGGTCGCTCGTCGACATCTTCCCGCTGCTGCCGCCGTTTCTACTGGGCGCACCGTTCCGGCCGACGTTATCGGCGTTCAGCCGCATGGGCGCGCAGGATGTGCCGGCGTGCGAGCAACGCGAGATCTTCGACACGGTTGGCTATGAATCGGTGCGCGCGTATCGAGCGATGGTGTTCGGCACGTCCGCGGTGGCGGTCGGGCCGGTGCGGTGCCCGATGCTGTGCATCACCGCGGGCGACGATCGGATGATCGCGCGCCGGATCTCGAACCGGACCGTGGCGCGCCACGGCGCCGATCACGTCGTGCTCGAGGGCCGTGGCCATTGGCTGGTCGCTCGGTACGGTGTGGAGCGGGTGGCGGGTGCGGCGTTAGACTGGCTGGGTCGGGTGCTGCCGCGACGATGACCGCAGAGCTCGCAGAGATCGCAACCCCTGTTGGTCTTCTTCGTGTTTTCGTGTCTTCGTGGCAAGACTGTTAAGTAGCAATGCGAGAGAAATGTTGCGGCCCTTGTGGGGCTGAGACTCCCGGAGGTTCGAGATGATTGGGCGTCGTGAGTTCATGCTCTTGCCGGCCGCCGCGGCGGCAGGTCAGGCGTCCGCGCACGCCCGGGAGCAGACGCCAGTCCCGAGCGCCATCGCGAGCCTGACGTCGATGCGCGATCAGGCGCGGCCGATTACCGCCAGCGAGCGGCGTGCGCGGCTGGAGAAGGCCCGCCGCCTGATGGCCGAGCAGAAGCTCGACGCGATCATGCTCGGCGGCGGGACATCGCTTGTGTACTTCACGAGCATTCGATGGGGCGTCTCCGAGCGGCTCTTTGCGATGGTCGTGCCCGTCACAGGCGAGCCGTTCTACGTGTGTCCGGCATTCGAGGAAGATCGCGCCCGGGAGCAGATCGCGCGCGGGCCGCTCGCCTCGTCGGCGGACGTTCGCACGTGGGAGGAGCACGAGAGCCCGTACCGGCGCGTGGCCGACGGGCTTCGCGATCGCGGCATCGCGAGCGGACGCGTCGGCATCGAAGAGACGGTTCGCTTCGTGTTCAGCAATGGCCTGGCCGCCGCCGCCCCGGCGCTGACCCTGGCGAGCGCCACGCCGGTGTCGGCCGGATGCCGCGGCGTGAAGGACGCGCACGAGCTCGATCTGATGCGCCTGGCGTCGAAGGTCACGCTGCTGGCGTACGACGCCGCGTACAAGTCGCTCCGCGAAGGCATGACGCAGAACGATTTCGGCGAGCTCGTCTCAGCCGCCCACGCGCGCCTGGGATTCGACGGCGGGGCGAGCGTCCAGGTGGGCGAGTATTCCGCGCTGCCGCACGGATCGATTACCCCGCAGACGATCCGCGAGGGGACGATTCTCCTCATCGACGGGGGTTGCAGCGTCGAAGGCTACCAGTCGGATCTGAGCCGCACGTTCGTGCTCGGCACGGCGGCCGACACGATGAAGCGGGTCTTCGAGATCGAACGGCGGGCGCAGGACGCCGCGCTGGCCGCCGCGCGCCCGGGCGTCGAGTGCCAGGCTGTCGACGCGGCCGCCCGCAAGGTCATCGTCGACGCCGGCTTCGGCCCCGACTACAAGTACTTCACGCACCGGGTCGGCCACGGACTTGGCATGGACGGCCACGAGTGGCCATATCTGGTGCGTGGCAATACACTGAAGCTGCAGCCGGGCATGACATTCAGCGACGAGCCGGGCATCTATATTCGCGGCGAGTTCGGCGTCCGCGTTGAGGACGACATGGTGATCACCGAGAACGGGGCGGAGCTCTTCACGCCGCAGAGCTCGTCGCTCGAGCAGCCGTTTTAGGATCGCCTGACGCGTAGGGCGGGTCTTGCGTTGTCGACCCGCCTGGCGAAGCCGGGTCCGAAGAACAGGACCCGGCCTACGTGGGCTCGGGAGGCCGTATGCGCAAACTGATTCTCGCCGTTACCATTGCCGCCCTGGCGGTCGTCGCCTTTCCCAGCGCGAGCTCACAGCCGGTTCGCGCGCGAAAGGCGATGGTGATTTCGGCCAACGCCATGGCCTCCCAGATCGGCGGCGAAGTGCTCAGCGAAGGGGGCAGCGCGGTCGACGCAGCGGTCGCCACCGCGTTTGCACTGGCCGTCGTGCACCCGACCGCCGGCAACATCGGCGGGGGCGGCTTCATGGTCGTCCGCACCGGGTCTGGCGCGGCAGCCGCGTACGACTTCCGCGAAACCGCGCCCGCGGCGTCCTCGCCGACCATGTTCCTCAATGCCGGGAAGTACGACGCGGACCTGCACCACAACAGCTACATCTCGGTCGGCGTGCCTGGCACCGTCGCTGGCCTGCACCTGGCGTGGACCGAGCACGGCACGCTGCCGTGGAAGCGCCTGGTCGATCCCGCGGTGAAGCTCGCGCGAGACGGCTTCCCGATCTCGGTGGCGCTCGCGCGCTCGCTTGCCGGCACGCTTCGGCAGTTCAAGCGCTCACCCGCCGCGCTCGCTCAGTTCTCGAAGAAGGGGGAGCCGTACGAGGCGGGCGAGATCCTGCGGCTTCCCGATCTCGCGCGCACGCTGCAGCGCATCGCCGACCGGGGCGCCGCCGGCTTTTACCAGGGCGAGACGGCCGATCTCATCGCCGCCGACATGAAGGCGCATGGCGGCCTGATGACGCTGAACGATCTCAAGAACTATCAGGCCAAGAAGCGCCAGCCCGTCCGCGGCACCTATCGGGGCTACGGGATTCTGTCGATGCCGCCGCCGAGCTCGGGCGGCACGGCGCTCGTCGAGATGCTGAACGTGCTCGAAGGGTACGATTTGAAGGCGAACGGCTTCGGATCGGCCGACACCATTCATCTCGTCGCCGAGAGCATGCGTCGCGCCTACGCGGATCGCGCCGAGAACTTGGGCGACGCCGACTTCAATCCGTCGCTGCCGATCGATCGGCTCACGTCGAAGGACTACGCGGCCACGCTGCGCAAGACGATCGGCCGCGCCCGAGCGTCGAAGTCGTCGCCGACCAGTTTCACCTGGCCGACGGAGAGCAACGAGACCACGCATCTGTCGATCGTCGACGATCAGCAGAACGCCGTGTCGATGACCTACACGCTCGAGGCCGGCTACGGCTCGAAGATCGTCGTCGCCGGCGGAGGATTCCTGCTGAACAACGAAATGGGCGACTTCAACGCCGGCCCGGGTCTGACGACGGCGGAGGGGCTGATTGGGACGCCGCCGAACATGGCCGCGCCCGGCAAGCGCATGCTGTCGAGCATGACGCCGGCCATTCTCACGAAGGACGGCAAGCTCGCCATGGTGACGGGCTCGCCCGGCGGCCGGACGATCATCAACACCGTACTCCTCACCATCCTGAACGTCGTCGATTTCGAGATGAACGCGCAGGAGGCCGTGGATGCCGGGCGCTTCCATCACCAGTGGCTGCCGGACCGGATCACGTACGAGAAGTTCGCGTTCTCGCCCGATACCCTTAACATCCTGAAGGCGCGGGGACACGACGTGCGCGAGACCGATAGTCAAGGCGTGGCTGCGGTCATCGTCGTCGATCCTGCAGGCGGTGTGCTCGAGGGCGGCCTCGATCGCCGGCAGGCGGACGGCGGGGCGGCGGTCAGATAGGGCCAAGGGCCAAGGGCAGAGGGCCAAGGGCGGGGGCAGAG
>Ga0209343_10008152_pt1 | contig 12242 bp, 11 predicted proteins | sample RifCSPlowO2_02_FD_184026 | JGI IMG/M metagenome (GOLD analysis project Ga0209343, IMG submission 184026) | Groundwater microbial communities from Rifle, Colorado - Rifle CSP2_plank lowO2_0.2 (SPAdes) (version 2) | ecosystem: Environmental > Aquatic > Deep subsurface > Groundwater | place... | reverse complement strand
CCCTTAGCACCCGAACAGTTCAGTGATTTTGCAATGGATATGGCAGTAAGCCGCTTACCCACCCCCTCAGGCCCCACAAACAGGAAAGAGTGGGCAACCCTGTTGTTTGAGATGGCGCTGCTTAAGATACCTATTTCCCTGTCATGGCCTAAAATATCCTTGAACGGCATAGTTATAAATACAATTACGAATTAAAAATTATGAATTAAAAAAATCCCTAATTCGCAGTTCGTAATTTGTCTTTCTAATTCATAATTCCTAATTCATAATTTTTTCAATTATATCACATATCTCCTTGTGAATAACAGGAATACCCCTGCCTCCGTCTATAACCTTAATCCTGGTTGATGCCTCTTTAGCCAGCCTCAGGTAACCATCGCGCACCTTTTTGTGAAAATCAATATTCTCCCTTTCAAAGCGGTCCTCCTTTTTCCCCTCTGCAATATTATTTATCCTTGTCATTGCACGCTTTAAACCAACCTCCGGAGGGCAGTCCATGACAAATGTAATATCAGGCGCTATACCTTCTGTCACCCACTTATTAATATCAGCAATTGCCTGCAGGCTTAAACCCCTGGCATAGCCCTGATAAACCACGGTAGAATCTGCAAACCTGTCGCACAAGACAATCTTATTCTCTCCAAGCGCAGGTTTTATCACCTCGCAGACCAGCTGCGCCCTGCACACTGCATAGAGAAAAAGCTCTGACCATGGTGTAATAGCCAGCCCTTCTGTATCTATGTTAAGCAGTATTCCCCTTATCTTTTCACCCAGCTCTGTTCCTCCGGGTTCTCTGACGGCAACAACCTGACAACCCTTCCATTCCAGATGCTCCCTCAGCATTTCAAGCTGCGTTGTCTTTCCACAGCCTTCCACACCTTCAAAGCTTATAAAAAGGCCCAAGGCACCCCCCTTTCAGTTATAATCAGTGGTAATAAGTCAAACAATCAGGTTTGCCTCTCTCAATACATCCATCGCTGACACAAGGTGTCTTGACAATTCCAGCTCTTCTGCAGTCATGCCAAGGGCAAGGCCGACCAGCTGGGAGAGATGGAAGACCGGCATATTTATCTTTTGATTGTTCTTCTTCTCAGCCATACCCTGATAATTGTCAAGGTTTATATGGCAAAAAGGGCACGGGGTTACCATGCAGGCCCCGCCCTGCATCTTTGCATCAAGCAGTCTTTTCCCTGTCATCTCAACGGCCACATCTTCTCTCACAAGGTCCACCTGGAAACCGCAGCATTTAGTCTTACCGCCGTACTCTACTGGTTCTGCGCCGAGCGATGCGATTACAGCCTCCAGCGACCATGGCCTCTCCGGGTCTTCAAAACCCAGTGCATCAGATGGCCGCAGGGAATGACAGCCGTAAAACGGGGCTGCATAAAGATTTTTCAAGGGCGTCTTTACCTTTTTTTTTAAATTCTCCAGGCCATAATCTTCAACCAAAACCCATAGGAGCTGTTTTATCTTAACAGTGCCGTTATATCTTATTCCTGCGGCCGCCAGTATCTCATTGGTTTTTTTAAAAAGTTCAGGATTGTTCCTGAGGTCTCTGTTGGCTGTAGACATTACCATAAGGCATGTGGAGCATATGGTCATAATATCCATACCCATATTCTCTGCCTGGGCAAATATCCTCGCATTCAGCGCAATATAAAGGCCATAATCATAGTCTGTCAAAAGGCCTGCACCGCAGCAGTTTGCCTTAGGCATATCATGCAGCTCAATCCCGAGAATCTCTGCAATCTTCCGCGTAGTTGAATTTGCCTCTTTTGTTATCGCCTGTGACGCACAGCCGGGATAATATGCGTATTTTAGAGTTTTGGACATAATAAATTAAATGAATTCAGAAGCCAGAATACAGGGGGCAGAATAAAGACCGCTATCCTGTATCTTCTGACTTTTGCCTTCTGACTCCTGACTTCTTTTTCTCTGCCTCCTCATATATCTTCTTTACCTCATCCATGCCTTCTATGGCAGGAAATATCAGGGGAAAGGGCATCTTCCCGTGCATTTCCAGCTTAATGCCGAACGGTATCATACCAAGAGACCTTAAGAACCCGAGGGTTTTAAATGTCATGGCTGCCTCATCCAGTCTCCCTGTCCTCTTTACAGAATCCACCATGGACTCCACATGTTTTGCCCCATGGTTATCCAGAATATCCTCCTTCATTGCATTTGCCCTCAACCGCTCTATTGCCTGAAGCGGGGCAACATCCTTTGGGCAATACTGAGTGCAATGAACGCATCTCACGCAATCCCATATACCGTGTTCCTTACTCAGAAGCTCCAGCCTCTTTTTCTTACCCACTTCCCTGACGTCGCCGGTAAACCTCCATGCCTTTGCCAATGCAGCCGGACCGATGAAATCCCTGTCTGCTTCAAGCGCATTGCACACCGCATTGCAGCACCCGCATAATATACATTTGCCGGAATTATTTATTCTGAGAATATCCTTCTTGCTGAAAGCTGATGGCTGTCCGCTGATAGCTGCTTCACGATTCAGCCACGGCTCTATCTTATTTATCTTGTCCCAGAAGGGGTTAAAATCCACAATAAGGTCTTTTATTACCCTGTGGTTGGAAAGAGGCTCTACCACAATCGCATTGGTTTTTTTATACTCGGGAACAATCTGAGTTTTGCAGGCCAGCTTGGGAAAACCGTTTATATTTACAGCACATGACCCGCAGATTGCACTCCTGCATGACATTCTGAATGCAAGCGTTCCATCATGCTCATCCTTTATAACATGGAGCGCATCGAGCACAGTCATCCCTTCCCTTGCCTCTAAATCATAGGCCTGGAGAAAGGGCATGCAAATACCCTTGCCCATCGGGTCGCAGCGGGATATTTTTACCTTTATTTTCATTCTTTCACCGTCCGTTTTTATGTAAACCCCGAACCACGGCTTTACAGCCGTGGCTTTGTGGCATTACCCTTCGGGACATTTCTGCCATTCATCCACGGGTTTATACCCATGGCTTTCTGTGGTTCGGGGTAAACCCACACACCAAAGATTTTGGTGCAGGGATTTACTTACGGAAGGAAAACACCGGCTTGAAAGCTGAAGTAATTTCAGTTTATCAGGCTAAGGTTACCCTTTTGAAGAACCTTACAAAATAGTCTATCCCTGACAGGAGGGTCATGATAAGGGCCAGCCACAGAAAAACCATGCCTACTGTTTGGAAATCTATATCCCAGAACTCATAATGCATTATCAGCCCCGCAACAGAGGCTATTTGCAAAACAGTCTTATACTTTCCGAGGGCGCTCGCTGCAATTACAACACCCTCAATTGAAGCCATCGCCCTGAGCCCTGTAACTGCCATTTCCCTCCCTATTATGAGGGCTACCATCCATGCCGGAGCCCTGCCCAATGCTACAAGCATAACAAGAGAGGTAACTATCAGCAGTTTGTCTGCCAAGGGGTCCAAAAATTTCCCAAAGGTGGTTATTACACCCATCCTCCTTGCAAGATAGCCATCCAGCCAATCAGTCAGCGCTGCGATGGCAAATATAATAGCTGCAATCAAACCGGTCTTTCTATCCGGCGACAGGAGCAGAAGTATAAGAACAGGGGCTGTAAATATTCTAAGGATGGAAATTGCGTTAGGGAGATTCCATACCCCATATCTCTGAATATTGCTGAAATCATCGCTCTTTAACAAAGTCACTACCCGTTTCCTTTAGCCTCTTTGTAATCCTTCAAATATTTTAATACCTTCTTAACATATTCCCGGGTTTCTTTAAAAGGCGGGATGCTATTGTACCTGAGCACAACATTTTCACCGGCATTGTATGCCGCAACCACCAATTTCAGGTCAGACTTGAATATATCCATGAGACGTTTAAGATATTTTACTCCGCCGTCAATATTACTTCTCGGATCATACACATCGTTTACCCCCATATCGTCAGCAGTCTCAGGCATAAGCTGCATCAGGCCCTTGGCGCCGTCTATTGACACAGCAGCCGGGTTAAAGTCTGATTCTGCCTTTATGATGGCCTTTACCAGCAGGGGGTCCACGCCGTGCTTCACACATGCGTCATTTATGAGTTTATCGTAATTGCCGGAAAGAAGTCTCCTGGAGTCAAAATGAACCTCGCGCATCTTGAAACGGTATTGCGGCGAGGTAGGAACATTTGAGAAATGTGTAACTCCCTTTTCATCTGTATATGAATAAATATCAGCAACTGCCGGAGTTGGGTAACCGGCCTCTGCGAGGAATACTGCGATAAAAATCCCGCACAGCACTGCTATCTTTGGAAACCGCACAGCACCCTCCCTTTTTCATCAGGCAACGGGTATTTTTTTACAATAAGATGCCCTGCTAAATTTTAAAAACTAAATTTTAAAAACTTGACTTTATCCCAACAGTAGTTTAATATTACCAAACACTAAATCTATTGCGGGGTGGAGCAGTCCGGTAGCTCGTCGGGCTCATAACCCGAAGGTCGCAGGTTCAAATCCTGTCCCCGCTACCAGTAAAACCAAAGGATTACGGCATAAGCTGTAATCCTTTTTTTATTATGCTCCCATATACAAATTTGCCTTAAATACCAGCAACCGCCTAAATTATACCCCTCACCACTGCTATATTCAACAATTTTTTTGACAAAGCGCCTAAAATGTTTTAGATGTAATTGAAAGGGTTTCTCTGCATACAGAAATACAGCCACTTGCGCATTCACGTTTTTCTAACTGCTAAAGAAAATGAGAAACAGGAAAGGGCATAATAATCATGAATTAAGCCGCATAAGGGTTACAGTCAACGGCGTTGTGCATGGCGTTGGTTTCCGCCCATTTGTATATAGATGCGCAAAGGAAAAGGGGCTCGCTGGTTTTGTATATAACACACCCAACGGGATAATCATAGAAGCCCAGGGAAGAAGAGGCAATCTTAAAAGCCTTGTAGATTCAATAGTCGCAGACCATCCACCCCTGGCAAGCATAACAGATATCAAGGTGAGCGAGATACCCATTGCCGGCGATACTGATTTCATCATCAGGGAAAGCGCTCAGTCATTACACAAAGAGCCTGTTGTTTCCCCGGACTTCTCGCTATGTGGTGAATGCCTTAAAGAACTCTTTGACCCCTCTAACAGGCGTTATAGATATCCGTTTATAAACTGCACAAACTGCGGCCCGAGGTTTACAATAATAAAGGGATTGCCTTATGACCGTCCCCTCACATCAATGGCCTCATTCAAGATGTGTCCGGAATGCCTTGCAGAATATAGCAACCCATTGGACCGCCGCTTCCATGCAGAACCCAATGCATGCCATGTGTGCGGCCCGACCATAGCATGGGTTAAACCGGACGGCATTGTGACTGCTGAAGGAAATGATGCCTTGAGGGCATGTGAAGAGATGATAATGAACGGCCATGTAGCAGCTGTCAAAGGTGTAGGCGGCTTCCATCTCATGGCAGATGCATTTCAGGATGATGCTGTCAGGCTTATAAGGGAGAGAAAGGAGAGATGGGAAAAGCCATTTGCCGTAATCTTCCCGCCCGGCAATGACGATATCCTTTCATATGTAAAGGCTGAAGCCTTTCTGGATACAGAGGAAGAAAAGGCGATATTGAGCAATCAAAGACCCATAGTAATTTTAAAGAAAAGAGAAGACTCAAGGCTTTCAAGGTTTATCTCGCCAGGACTTGACACAGTGGGGGCCTTCCTGCCATATTCTCCCCTGCATTACCTGCTGTTAAATGATTTAAAGAGACCTCTTGTTGCAACAAGCGCAAACTTCAGCGACAGCCCCATCATAAAAGACAATAAGGAGGCATTGACCAAACTTAGCAGAACAGTGGACGGTTTTCTCATGCATAACAGAGACATAGTAAGGAGATGCGACGACTCTGTTGTGAGCACATGCAACAGTAAGGTAATATTCATCAGACGTTCAAGGGGCTATACGCCGCATGTATTTAAACTTCCATGCAGGCTGAATGAGCCTACCCTGTCAGTAGGCGGAAACCAGAAAGTTACTATAGCAGTCGGCTGGGAAGATAAGGCAGTGCTCAGCCAGCATCTTGGAGATTTAACCACAGAAGAAGGCATCCGTGCCTTTGAAGAGGCAATTCAGGATTTGACAGACTTTTATAATGTAAAACCATTGAGGATTGCATCTGATATGCACCCGGACTACCTATCTACTAAATGGGCGCTTTCGCAAACCAGCGCTAAACATATCCAGGTTCAGCACCACCATGCACATACAGCATCGTGTATGCTGGATAATGGGCTTACAGATAAGGTGTTAGGCATATCATGGGATGGAACAGGCTACGGCCCTGACAGCGCAATATGGGGCGGTGAATTTCTTATTGCGGATTATAGGGGTTTTGAGAGGATCTGCACATTCAGGAAATTCAGGCTCCTGGGCGGAGAACAGGCAGTAAGGGAACCGGGAAGGGCGCTTCTTTCCATATTCTATGAAATGTGCGGGGAAGATGTCTTAAAGATATATCCCTTCTTAAACGATATATTTACAGAGGCAGAACTATCAGCATTTCTTAATATGCTGAGAAACGGTTTTAATTCGCCGTACAGTTCATCTGCCGGCAGGGTTTTTGACGCCGCAGCCTCCCTTCTTGGAATATGCCACAAGGCTACTTATGAAGGCCAGGGCGCAATGCTGTTGGAAAATTATGCATCTAAAGAAGATAATGGCGCCGGATATCCAATTGAAGTGCTGCGGGAAACCGGGCTGGATAAAGGCCTTCTTGTTTTTGACTGGGCCCCTGTGTTTAAGGCCATGCACTCTGATATTTTAAGCGGCTCAGATAAGAAAATTGTTGCCAGAAACTTTCATGAAACCCTTTCGCAGCTTATCCTGCGTATAGCAAGGATAGCTAAAAAGGAAAGGGGCTTAAATACCGTGTGTTTATCAGGCGGTGTTTTTCAGAATAAGATTTTAGCGGAAAGGGCAGTCTTTTACCTGAATAGCGACGGCTTTAATGTTTACACCCACAATGCCCTGCCGCCAAATGATGGCGGATTAAGCCTCGGCCAGTTAATTGTAGGAGGTACTGCAATATAAACCCTGAATAACAGGCTTATTCCTAATGAACCTCCTCACAGCAATCTCCGTAAAAATCAATATCTATTTTTGGGAATCTGCAGGGTATTACAATCGCCCAATCCCTTGTGTTAAAATTATGTTGCTTTTCGGCAGGTTTATAAATAGAATTAATATCAAATATACCCCTTGGTTTACCCCGCACCAAAATCTTTGATGTGGGGTAAAGGCACCTATTCCATTATATTAACCAATTCCTCCCAGTGCTTTTGCGCGTGTCATTCTGTGTGGGGTGGTAAAATTACAAAAAAGGAGAATGGCCATGAAAGAAAAAAGGAGACTCAAGAGAAGGTATATTATAGCTGAGGCAAAGATTAAGTCAGCAAGGGGCACTTCATGGAACGATGCAATGGTTGTAAATATAAACAGAGAGGGGCTGGCGCTTTATTCTAAAAAACCGGTAAAATCCGGAGAAAAGGTACTTATAAAGATTACCTTCCTTGAAAGGAAGAAATTATATGCTGTGGAAGAGCTATCAGGCACAATCAGATGGGCTCAGCCCATTGGAAAGAATTATGCAGCAGGTATTAAGTTTGATTACAAGGTGAATAAAAAGGATTTACCGATCCTCAAGAGATGCCTTGAATATGTAATGAAAAGCAACAAATAAGGGTTATCAATTTCCCAGTTTAATAAGTTCCCATATACCCCTCCTTATCATCATTACGGCAATGGCAGCAAGGAATATGCTCATTATCTTTGAAACCCCCTTTGCGCCATTCACGCCAAGTATTTTAATTATGGTATCTGACCTGATAAATGCAATCCATACTATAAAAAGGTTAATGAGTATTGAAGAAAGCGTTGGCAGATAACCGTATGTATCCACCATGATAATAATGGTTGTCAATACGCCTGGCCCGACAATCAACGGCATCCCCAGGGGTACTACGCCGATGGATGTGCCCTGGAATCTCCTGGTCTTTTCAGGGAAGAGGATGTCATTGATTGCCAGAACGAGGAGGACTATGCCTCCGGCAATCTTAAAATCTGATACTGTTATACCCAGAACCCCGAAGATAAATTTCCCGATGGCAAGGAAGCATATACTAACAATAAAGGCGGTAATTACCGACTGCCTGAGTATAACCCTCTTTTCGTTGGCCTGCATCTCCTCTGTCATTGATAAAAATATGGGAAGAACAGCTATGGCATCTATAGCCACGAATATGGGGATAAGCGCCAGGAAATAATTTGTGAGTTCAAAGTTCATTAAAAAAGTCCTCGCATCTTCGGCCTCAAACCTCAATCCTCAAACTGAATCCCTGCAACCTGTTTCTATTGCTGCTGCCTTCTCAGTCCCTCTGTTTGGGTCGTTTTCAGGTCTGCTCTTCCACCTCTGGTGGACCCAGAACCACTGCTCAGGATATTTCCTCACAAAATCCTCTATGACTTTTGTGAATCTGGCTGTGTTCACAACCTGGTCTTTCAGCCTGTCTCCTGTGTTGCTGACCTCAACCTCGGCGCCAATTATAACCCTGTGCCTGTTCCCTTCCCTCACTATAAAGGTAGGCACAACCGGAGCCCCGCTTGCCATGGCCATAAGGGCAGTCCCCTTATTTGTGCATGCAAGCCTGTTAAAAAAGTAAACGAATACCCCCTCGCTCCACGAAACATTCTGGTCCAGTAAAATCCCCACGATACCACCTTCAAAAAGTATTTTAAGGAGTTCCCTCATGGAGCGCCCCTTAGAGATTATCCTGTTGCCTGCCTTTGTCCTCACCCATCTCACAAATTCATCTATAGCCGGGCTGTCCAGGTCCCTTACAACTATGTCCACCGGATATCCATTCAAGGCATAAAAGATGGCCATAAGCTCCCAGTTCCCCAAATGACCTGTGAGAAATATAATCCCCTTTCCTCTGTCACGCATCCTCCTGAAATTCTCAAGCCCTTCGCATTCTACATACCCCTTTAGAACTTCCTCTTTAAGCCATGGCAGCCTGCAAAATTCCATGAGGTCCATTCCAAGGTTTTCAAATACTGTCCTTGCTATGACATTTAACTCATCGTCTGTTTTTTCTCCTTCAAAAGAGGTCTTGAGATTATTTAACACAATCCCCCTGTGCCTCGCATCAAGATAAAAACCAATCCTCCCCAGAACCCTGCCTAACCACAGGCTGAAGTTAAGAGGTATATGTCCAACAATCCAGCATAAAATCTTTAACAGATTCACTGTAAACACTGTCAGTTTAATCCTAAAACCCTTTCAAATGCCTCTGTATCCTTAAGTTCCACATCTATCGCAAGGGCATAAACAGGCAAGCCTTTTATTGAGCAGCCCTTTAATTTTACCCAGTCCTTTTCTGTAACTACTACCATATCAGCGTCCTCTGTTTCAGCAATAATATCATTCAGGTCATCTGCGGTGTAGGAATGATGGTCGGGATATATAATCTCTTTTATTACATATGCCCCAAGGCCTTCAATGGTATCTCTAAAAGATTTCGGGTCTGCTATACCGGAAACTGCAGCCACTTTTTTCCCCCTTAGAATATCCACATTCAGCCTGCTGTTGTCAGCAAGACTTATGACAGCCTTTGGTTTGTATTTTAAAAAAAATAATGGTTTATTTTGTTCTTTTAAATTCATAATTCTTAATTCGTAATCTCTAATTCCCAATTCACTCCCTTTAATCATAAAAACAGAGGCCCTCTTCAAGCTTTTCAGCGGCTCCCTTAGGATGCCCATTGGAAAAAGATAACCGCTGCCAAATCCTCTTTTACCATCTATAAGCACAATGTCCAGGTCTCTTACAAGTCCTATATGCTGGAAACCGTCATCAAGGATAATAACATCCGGCCTGAACTTCTCAATGGCATACATGCCTGTCCTGTGCCTGTCTCTGCCGACTATTACAGGGATGTTTTTTAATCTCGCAGCCATCAGATATGGCTCGTCCCCGGCATCTTCAGGACCTAACAGTATTTTTTCTCCATCAGAAACAACGCCAATATCTTTTATCCTCCCCTTATATCCCCTGCTGAGTATTGCCACTTTTTTGTCTCTATCCCTCAGCCGTTCCGCAAGATGTATAGTCATTGGCGTCTTGCCGGTTCCGCCCACTGTTATATTGCCGACGGAAATGACTTTGCAATTGAGTCTTCTTATTTTAAATGCTCCGATTCTATAGAAAAATAATCTGAGCCTTACACCAATACCATATAGAATAGAAAAAATATATAAAAACGGAAGTAAAAAATACAATCCCCCCCTTCCCCCTTCTATCCATTGGCTATAAATACTGCTTATCTGTTCAGAAATTTTCAAAGAATCCGTCCTGATGACTATTCCACACGGCAGTTTCAGCAGCCCTTTAGTTTCTCTGCAATTATATTAAATTGTTCAGGTGAAAGATACCAGCAAAGCACACCCTGACGGGTTGACAGCCTCTCTGCATCTATCCTCAATACAGCGCCGGTCCTGAAATCCATATTAATATTGCAGCTTCCGCATAATAACAACAATGCGATATTCTGCAAAGACGGCAGATGGCCTGCTGCTAATATCCTCTCCCTGCCTTTAAACCCTTTCAAAAAATCAATAAAATCTTCCGGCGGGGAATTGGGGTTGAGTGTATCAGTGACCTCAATTTCATTCAAAGGATACGATAAAGTGCGCGCTGCAATCTCTGCTGTCTCCCTTGCCCTTTCCTTGGGGCTGGATATTATAAGGTCAAATGATGCACCCATAACTTTTAAAGCAGCAGCGCTCCTCTCTATCTGTGCCCTCCCTTCAGGACTCAAGCGCCTCTGCGGGTCCTGCATCTCGCTCAATGCCTCTCCATGCCGCATGATATAAATCTGCATATTCATCTCCTATCCCACTGTCGCCAGTTCCAGTCTCCCCTTCCATCTTGCCTTTACTATCTCCTTCAATGCGCTATGCTCCTCTCTTTCAAGGGCCGGGTCATTTCTTATCAGACTAAATGCCTCATCCCTTGCCTTCTTTAGCATTGCAGCATCAGTCATTATATCGGCTATCCTGAAATCAGGCAGGCCCGACTGCCTCGTGCCAAGGAAATCTCCGGGCCCGCGAATCTTTAAATCCTCCTCAGCTATCCTGAAGCCGTCGTTTGTCTCTTCCATTACCTTAAGCCTCTTGTATGTATCAATTGAGCCGATATTTGCGGCAAGGAGTATACAGTGCGAATCATGCTCTCCCCTTCCCACGCGGCCCCTCAATTGATGAAGCTGGGAAAGGCCGAACCTCTCTGCATGCTCCACTACCATGCAGGTAGCATTTGACACATCTATACCTACCTCTATAACAGTGGTTGATACAAGTATATCCGTCTCCCTGCCCTTAAAGGCCTTCATAACAGCCTCTTTTTCATCTGCCTTCATCCTTCCGTGCAGCAGACCGGTTTTATATTCAGGAAAGACATCCTTCTTCAGATGCTCTGCCATTCTTGTGGCATCCTTCAAATCAAGCTCCTCTGATTCCTCTATCAGAGGATAGACAACATAGGCCTGCCTCCCTTTTTCAAGTTCCGTTCTGATGGTCTTATAAACCTGCCCTCTCTCCCTTTCCCTGAAGACCTTTGTTTTAATCGGCCTCCTTCCGGGCGGGAGTTCGTCTATTATGGATATATCCAAGTCTCCGAATACAGTCATGGATAGCGTCCTTGGTATGGGCGTGGCTGTCATAACCAATACATCAGGGTTCAGGGTCAAGTAGCCAGGGTCAAGTCCACTTTTTTCTTGCCCCCTGCCCCTTGTCCCTTGCCCCTTTTTTTTCAGCATTGCCCTCTGTATAACGCCAAACCTGTGCTGCTCGTCTATGATTACAAGCCCCAGTTTCGAAAATTCCACATCCTCCTGTATAAGGGCATGTGTGCCAATGGCAAGGCTTATATCATTGCTTTTAATGCCGGCCAGCGCTGTATTCCTTTCAGTTTTTGCAAGGCTGCTGGTCAGGAGGACAGTCTTTATACCAAGTTTCTCCGCATATTTGTGGATATTGAGATAGTGCTGCTCAGCAAGTATTTCTGTGGGCGCCATTATGGCAGCCTGACAACCGTTTTCAATGGCAATCAGGCTTGAAATAAACGCTACAACTGTCTTGCCTGAGCCTACATCACCCTGGAGCAGACGGTTCATAGGATGGGGTTCTGACATATCTCCTTTTATTTCGGAAATAACCCTCTCCT
>Ga0209343_10008150_pt1 | contig 12243 bp, 9 predicted proteins | sample RifCSPlowO2_02_FD_184026 | JGI IMG/M metagenome (GOLD analysis project Ga0209343, IMG submission 184026) | Groundwater microbial communities from Rifle, Colorado - Rifle CSP2_plank lowO2_0.2 (SPAdes) (version 2) | ecosystem: Environmental > Aquatic > Deep subsurface > Groundwater | place: Rifle... | reverse complement strand
CACCCCGGCTCGGTCGCTTGCGGGGACCCCTACGCCCCGCGCCGCTCCCTCGCAGGCGCGCCGTGCGCGCCTAGCCGCGCGGCGGAAAGCGGAAAGTAGTATCGTTAGGCCGAATCGAGCGTGCCGGCTACGTGGAGGTGCTCAATGAAAGCGTTGAAGCGGGTCGTTGCCTGTCTGGCCGTCGGTCTGTTGGTCGGGAGTGCGCTGGCCGCCCAGGGCACCGCGGAGGTCTTTCAGGGTGAATCCGTCGAGCAGTTCCTCGTGAAGGCACGGATGACCGCCCTCAGAGGCACCCCACAAGGCGTCACGGCTCCACGACGAGCGACACTTGAATTGGACGGGGTAACGCACTTCGCCTTGTTCAAGACGATCGACGAGGCCAAAACCGGCTACACGCAGCTGGACCGGGGCGGCGAAATCAACTTCCAGGACAGCTGGCGCACCGAAATCCCGGCTTACGAGGTGGACAAGATCATTGGTCTCGGGATGGTGCCTGCAACGATAGAGCGGAACTTGAGCGGCCAGCAAGGATCGCTCCAGTTCTGGGTCGAGTCGATCATGGCCGAGGCTGAGCGGATCAAGAAGAAGATCAGCGCTCCGGACTCGGAAACCTGGAATCGGTCGATGTTCAAGGTGCGCTTGTTCGACAACCTGATCTACAACACCGATCGCCACCTCAACAACATCCTGATCACGAAGGATTTCGAAATCCGCCTGATCGACCACTCGCGATCGTTTCGTCCGTTCGACACGCTCAGAGCGCCCAAAGATTTGACCCGGTTTTCGAAGTCGCTGCTCGATGGCCTCCAGAAGCTGGAGGAAAAGGATCTGACCGCGCGCGTCGGCAAGCACCTGACGAGCTTCCAGATTCGAGGCCTGCTCAAGCGGCGGGACGCGATTCTCGCCCTGGCCAAGACGATGGTCCAGCAGAAGGGCGAGGCCGCTGTGCTGTATCCATGAAGAAAAGTGAGAAGTTGGAAGTGAGAACTTAGAAGTAGTGCGAGGCAGGCCTCTGAATTCTTAATTCTCAATTCTTAATTCTTAATTTCTCCAAGCGCCTCGCGCTTGTCCTCATAGATCGCCGTGAACTGCCCGTCCCGAATCTCGAGGGCCGCCGCCCGGCCGGCTGGATAGAACGTGCCGCCGAGCATGCCGGTGTCGAGCTGGATCACGCGGCCGCCGAAGCGGGTCGCCGGCCGGCCGGCCGCCGCGACGGTGTGGCCGGTGACGATTGCGCGGGCGCCAAGCGCCAGAAGAATCGCGTCGACCTGCGACGCGAACTCGGACTCGTTCTCCAGCGCGAGACCGCGATACCACAACGGGCCGTCTTCGCTCGTGGCCAAAAGCGTGCTCGCCTGCTGCGCGTCGAGCAGCGCCGGCATGGCGCCGACCTCCGACCGTACGGTCGCGTTGACCTTCGCACACCCCAGCGCGGCAACGGACGGGCTGATGCCGCCGTGCAGAAAGACGATGCCGTTGATTGTGACCATCGTATCTCGCTCGCGAAGCCAGCGGCCGTACTCGCCTTTTGGTCCGAACGCGATCTGCATCTCGATCCACCCAAACGGCGTGCGGTCCAGAAACGTGGTCCGAAAGGCACGCTCGTCGAACTTCTGTTTGGCGCCCTCTGCGCGAGCGGCCGCTTCGGTCTTGACGGCGAGATAGTAGCGCTCGCGCAGATCCTCGGATTCGATCGAACGGAATGCCCCGTATTCTCCGGCGCTGACGTACCTCAGGTCTCCCAGCATGCGCATGACTTCGTGATTGCCGAGCAGGGCGTGCACACGTCCCCCGGCCCTCGAGGCCTCGCTCTCGAGCCGCCGCAGCAAATCGAGCGCCCGGCGCGAGTCGGGCCCACGGTCAAGGATGTCGCCCGTCTGCACGAAGACTGCGCGCCCACCGGACCAGCGCTGACGGGTGTCGATCAGCCCCGCCGCCCGTAGAATGGCGACGAAGCGACCGTAGGCGCCGTGGACATCGGCCACGGCGACGACGCGCTCGGACGTTTGGATGTCGCACGAATCGCCGGCTCGGTCCTGGGCGACGCCGGCCGCCTCGCGACAGAGGAGGAGTGCGGCCGCAATGGCGATCGAGATCAGCCATGTGCGGACTATCGCGGGAGGGCGCATGCTCCCATCCTAACAGCCCGAGGTGAAAGTGTGGCTGCATTCGACGGGCGATGCATCGCCTCCACCCCACCGCGCACAGTCCGCGCGGCGGGGGCCCCGGCCCGCCGGCTGCGTTGCTCCTCGCTCACATACTCCCGGTATTCTCGGTCGTCGCGCCTTCCACCCCACCGCGCACAGTCCGCGCGGCGGGGACCCCGGCTTGCCGGCGGGGCGCCTCGCCGTCTCGGTGCAACGCCAGAGTTTCACCACAGGCTGTTATCGTGTGCCGCCGCCCGGTCGCGTATACTTCACAAATCAGCGTTCAGCTCCTAGCGGTCAGCTCTCGGCTTTCGATCGTTCAGCCCTCGGCCGACGAGTTGACAGTTGGCAGCTGACTGGTGCCGAACTGTCGACTGTGAACTGTTGACTGTTAACTTCCTGACCGAGAGCTGCGAGCTGATAGCTGATAGCAAGGAGATCTTTCCATGCGCTCGAAGCTGACTCTCGTGGCCTTGCTGGCGTGCCTGCTGTCGTCGGGGCTCGCATTCATCTCGGCGCAGGTCGCCACGGAGAAGAGCCCGAAGATCTGGGTCGGCCGGTACGAGGAGCTCGAGGCCTTCATCAAGACCGCGCCGATTGTTCGGGCGGAAGACATCCCGATAGGCGTGACCAGGCCGAGGCATGGCTTCTTCGCGCCGGGCGGCCTGGTCGGGGGCGTGGCCATCAAGGCACTGAGGCCCAGTCGCGACACGGGCTACTTCGAAAGCTATCAATCGGAAATTGCCGCGTACGAGGTCGACAAGCTGCTCCAGCTGGACATGGTGCCCCCGACCGTCGAGCGCACATTTGAGGGGAAAACCGTGTCGGCGCAGTTGTGGGTCGACGGCGTCGTCCAGAGGAACTCACTGAAGGGCCAGGAGCCGCCGAACCCACTCGACTGGAACCGCCAGACCCGCCGGTGGATCGTGTTCCACAACCTGGTGGCCAACGTCGATCCCAACCAGGGTAATCTGTTGGTGCTGCGCGAGCCGAACTGGCAGCTCGTCCTGGTCGATCATTCCCGCGCCTTCACGAACACGACAAAGATGGTCTTCGAGATGACGGGCACCGACCGGCCATTTTTCGAGCGGGTGAAAGCGCTCGACAAGGCCACGCTCGATGCCAAGATCGGGAAGCTGGTGCTCGATGGGTCGCGGTCGATCCTGAGACGCCGCGACCTGATCGTCGCTCAACTGGAGAAGCTCGCCAAGGAGAAGGGCGAAGCGGCCGTGTTCACCCCGTAATACCCCTACCGTTTCGACGCCAGGTCGAGCCAGAAGGCCACCTGCGACAGGTCGACGTTGCCGCCGCTCAGAATGACGCCCACGCGAAGGCCCTTGACGTCCAATCCGCCCTCGAGCAGCGCCGCCGCCCCGAGCGCGCCGGTCGGCTCGACGAGGAGCTTCATTCGCTCCCAGAGGTAGAACATCGTGCGCAGGAGCTGCCGGTCGTCGACGGTCGTCATCTCGGAGACGTTCGCCAGCACGAGCGGAAACGTGAGCGTTCCGAGCGAAGGCGTCATGGCGCCATCGGCGACCGTCCGCGGGTGCGCGACTCGCTGAAGCGTCTTCGTCCGGAACGACCGCGTCGCATCGTCTCCCGCGGCCGGCTCGACGCCAATCACGCGGCACGACGGCGCCAGCGCGCGGGCCGCGAGCGCCGATCCCGACAGCAGACCGCCGCCGCCGCACGGCGCGAGCAGGACGTCGAGCGGGCCGGCCTCTTCGAAGAGCTCGCGGGCCGCCGTCCCTTGTCCCGCGATGATGTCCGGGTGATCGAATGGCGGGATCAGCGCGAGGCCGCGTTCCTCCGCAAGGCGCCGGCCGATGACCTCGCGGTCCTCGCGTTCACGATCGTAGGCGACGACCTCGCCACCGTAGCCGATGGTGGCGGCGCGCTTCACCGCCGGGGCGTCGGACGGCATGACGATGACGCGCGGGATGTCGAGCAACTGGCCGGCGAGGGCCACGGCCTGCGCGTGGTTGCCCGAGGAGTAGGCGACGACGCCGCGGCGGCGCTGGTCAGGGGACAGACGCGACAGCGCGTTGTAGGCGCCCCGGAACTTGAACGCGCCCGCGCGCTGCAGGTGCTCGCACTTGAAGAACACCTCGGCGCGTGTGCGCGCGTTGACGGTGCGCGAGACGGCGACGGGCGTGCGATGCGCGACGCCGGCGATCTGGCGCGCGGCGCTGACGATGTCGGCGTACGTGGGGAGGGAGGACGGCAGGGAAGACACGGTCTACTCCGCTTGATCTTCCGGCCTTGCGCCGGACCGGCGCCGTAGCTGCTCGAGATTGATAGCGATCGATTCCCTCGAGCGGAGCAGGTCGGCCAGAAGTTCCTCGCTCGGCCGCGTCGTCCGGCGCGTCGTGCGCCGATCTTCGAGAAACGGCCACAAGCGCTCGCGGATGTCCGATGGCAGCGCACCTTCGAGATACTCGAGCGCGGTTCCCCGCAGCCCTTGATCGCTCGTGTGCAAGCCCCGGAACGCGATGTGGAGCGGCTCGGTCGGAAGCACGAGCGCGAGCAGTGTGAACACGTGCGCGAGGCTCTGGCTCGCTCGCGCCCTCACCAGCTCGTCCAGAAACGATCGCGTGTCGCCTTCGTCAGCGGCATCGAGCAGTTTTCGGCTGGTCCAGACGTCGCTGTTTACGGCCACTTCCTTGCGGACCATGGCGAAGACGCGCTCCTGGTCGATTCGAACACTGGGGCTCTTTTCCGCGATGGCCAGGAGCGATCGCCCACACTGGAACCGGACTTCGAAGCGCAGGTCCTCGAGGCCGAGCAGGAGACCGTCGGCGGCCCGCTGCGAGACGCACACCGAGAACACCCGGGCGAGCCGGCGCCGGACGGCAAATTCTTGATTCGGGTCGAGCAGCGCGTCGGTCAGTTCGCCGACACGCTCCTCTGCCACGGTGCGCAGCGCGTGCACGGCCTCGAAGGCCACCGGATCCCACGCCAGCAGAGGAACGACGTGGGGCACGAGCGAGGCCGACAGGCCGTTCTCGCCCCGGAGCACGGCGAGAATGCGTTCGGAATCCCTGGATCTGAGCGCCCCGATGGCCGGGATCTCGGGATACGCCGCCTCGGTCCTCGCGGTGGACGTCGCATGCGCGATCGCGTCCGCGCTGCCGCCGCCCGGCCGCGCGCTGGGTTGCGAGAATCGCAGCGTTCGGAGCATGGCGGTCCGAGTGGTGAGATCTTCGACCTCCGACAAGTCGAGCTCCACGGCGCGATTGAGCAGGCTCCTCTCGAGCGACTGGAGATAGCCGCGCCTCAGACGGCTCGCCACCCACAGCCCGACGGCCGAGCATGCCATCGCGATTCCCAGCAGCACGCGCGTCTGGCGGGGCTGCGGCAGCCACAGCAGCGACTGGATGAGGCCGGCGCCGACGATGTCGCCGGTTCGATCGAAGCCCACGTCGATCACCGATTTCACCGCGCGTTTGTCCCGTGGCCCCACAGGTGTGAAGAAGAGCTCGTACCCGGCGCGGTACAGAGAGCCGCGCACGACGGTTTCGCTGCCGCGTGTCGCCACCAGACTCGTGAAGCCGGGCAGGAGCAGCGAGGCGGCGCTGCCGGCCAGCAGCGTGATCGACGGTGCGCCCGCGGCGGCGGCCAATCCAAGCTTCTCGAGCGCGATGCGGCTGCCCCATGTCTGGACGACGAAGGTCACGAGGCTCGTCGAGGCGTAGTACAGGGCAAAGAAGCTTCCGAGGCTCGCTCCTGGTCCCAGCACCGCTTTCACTTGTGTCTTGAACACCTGGTCCAGGAAGATAGCGGCCATCGTGCCAACCAGGACGAGCGCGGCCAGATTGCGCAAGTAGGGCGTCTCGGCGAGGATGCGCCACCCCGAGGTGGCGGGTGCCGGGGCGGCCTTCAGGGTCCGGGCCGGCTGGCCTGAGGCCCGGCGCCATTCGTCGGGCGCGCGCGCGAGTCGGCGAATCTGCCAGGCGCACGCGAGATTCAGCGCGGCGACGAGCGGCAGCATCGCGCCGACATCTCCGAGGGTCGCCACGCGGGCGGCCAGCAACCCGGCGATCAGTCCCCCGAGCGTGCCGGCCGCTGCAATCTGGCCGAAGCGCTTCTTGGCTGTGTGGGGATCGAAACGCTCGCTGGCAATGAGCCAGAAGCCCGATCCGAGCAGCGGACCGAAGCCTGAAATCTGTAAGTACAAGATCCGCGCCGCCAGCCCCGGTGCGGTCGATGTCAGCCCCCATTCGACCAGGAGCAGGATCGCGCTCGCGGCAAACGCCACCGGCACGTACGTCCCTGGCGACACGCGAACGAGCCTGCGCGAGCTGGCCACGACCAGAGCGATCGACATCATCGAGGTCGCGATGACCATCGACGGAAGCGACGAGGTGTCGAAGTTGGCGAGAAACAGCGCATCGCGAGCGGCCTTGCCCGCGACGTACTGAGCGCCGACAACGGCGGCGCCGACCATCGCGGTGACGACCAAGGGACCCGGGTGCCATCGAGACGTGGCCATCTGGCGCTCGTGTAGCGAAGATTCGCGCTCGAGCCCAGAGCCCGTGACGCGGCGGTTTGAGGCGAAGCTTCGCTACAAAGTCCTCAATCCTATCACCCGATGCCTTGCGCTTCTGCGCGGCGATTCTTCGCATGTTCATTCAGAGCCGATGCGCTTGACGCCGCGCCCGCCTGGCATGACGATTGGGCGTCGGCGATCTCGAGCCGGCGCGTCGAGAGAGGGGTGCTCGATGGGATGGAAACGGCTGGCCGCGTGCAGTTGCGTGCTCCATCTGACGGTGGCGTCCGCGTTCGGCGCCGAGCTGCAGCCGCGGACGGTGGCCGCATTCGACCGGTACGTGCGCGTGACCGAGGCTCAGGCGGACGGTTCGGGTCCGTTCCTCAGGGTCGACGGGCTGCCCGCCGCCGAGCGCGGCGCGCGGCTGGACGAGCTCCACGCCGGGCAGCTGGTCATCGAACGGCTGGTGACGCGAGAGGCTGGACAACCGATTGACGTGCCGAGCGGCCTCATTCACCACTGGCTCGGCGCCGTGTTCGTGCCCGGCGCGACCGTGGATCAGGCCCTCGATCTGCTGCAGGACTACGATCGTCACGCCGACATTTTTCGTCCGGCCGTAGCGCGATCGAAGCTTGTCTCGCGCGACGGCGACGTGTTTCGCGTCGACCTGCGGTTCTACATGAAGAAGGTGATCGCGGTGGTCGTGAACACCGACAACGAGGCGCGCTTTACGCGTCTCGCTCCCGATCGCGCGCAAAGCCGCATCTACAGTCTGCGCGTGGCGGAAGTGGAAGATCCCGGGACGCCGCGGGAAAAGGAGAAGCCGGTCGGCAACGACGGCGGGTTCCTCTGGAGGCTGTACACGTACTGGCGTTTTCTCGAGCGCGACGGTGGGACCTACGTGCAGTGCGAGGCCATCTCGCTCACCCGCGGCATCCCGATCGGCTTCGGCTGGCTCATCGGTCCCTTCGTCAACAGCATTCCGCGCGAGTCGCTGACGTTTACTCTGGAGACGACGCGCGAGACGTTGGCGCGCGGCCTGGCGTCGCGCTGAGTGCGGCTCGCGCCGTGGCAGGCTCGATGACCAGGGAGGCGACGAGCGTGGCGGTCGACACCGCCATGAGCAGCATGGCGATCTCGGGGTGCTCGGAACTGATCCCCAGCGCGGCGATGACCTGCGACGCGGCAAACCCGGTGTCGGACGCGCGTGTCCATAGCCGCGTCCGCGTCTGCTGCGCCTCGAAATCGCCGGGAAAATAGCGCGACGTGAACCACAAGTGGAGCCGGACGCTCGTGGCCGCGGCCGCCGACGCGAGCACCGCGAAGAGAAACAGCATGCCCCAGGGCGCCGGCAGCCACGCGCGCACGCGCCACGCGGGATAGAGCATCAGCACATAGACGATCGAGACCACCAGCTGATGCGCCTGCCACCACCACAGGGCGCTTGGACGAACGTCGCGTGGGGCCGCGCCAGATATGCGCGCCGATTCGGTTCCTCGGCGGGCGCCGGCCATCTCGGCGTCGAGGTGCTCGAGGTCGGCCACGACATCCTGGGTGGATCGATACCGCTCGAGTGGATCCTTGCGGAGGCAGGTCGCCACAATCCGGTCGAGCTCGGGTGGGCTGGCGGGGCAGACGGCCGACAGCGGCGCCAGCTCCGTTTCAACGATTCGCGCAATCGTCGTCGTCACCGTCTTGTCCGCGAACGGATTCACGCCGGACGCGAGCTCGTAGAGCAGCAGACCGAGCGCGAAGATATCCGTTCTGAAATCCACGGCCTGTCCGAGTGCCTGCTCCGGGGCCAGGTAGGCCGGCGTGCCGAGGATCACGCCCGTCTGGGTGAGCCTCGCGTGGGAAGGGCCCTCCATGCGCGCCAGTCCGAAATCGAGGACCTTCACGACGCCGCTTGGGGTCTTGACGATGTTTTCGGGTTTGATGTCGCGGTGAACGATGCCCTGCGTGTGGGCCGCGGAGAGGGCTCTGGCCAGCTGGACGCCGATCTGGACGACCTCGTGGATGGGCAGCGGCCCCGACTCGACCAGGGTGCGAAGCGGTTCACCCGGCACGTATTCGCACGCGAGGTACAGCTCGTCGCCGATTTCTTCGAGGGCGTAGACCGTGGCGATGCCCGGGTGTGAGAGGACGGCGGCGGCGCGGGCTTCCAACCGCAGGCGGTCGCGGCTGGCGAGCTCGCGGCCGAGTCCGGGCGTGAGCGCTTTCAGGGCGACGCAGCGTGCCAGCCGGGTATCGTCGGCGAGGTACACGACGCCCATGCCGCCGCGGCCGAGCTCGCGCCGGAGGATGTAGGGGCCGATCGTCCGTCCCTCGACCGAATCGAGCCCCTGGCGGCTGTCGCGGACCGGATTGGGCGGTTGATCCTGAGCGGTTTCGGCGGTGAATTCGCCGGAATGCCGGTCGAGGAGGGCGAGTACGCGCGCGCGGAGCGAGGGGTTGCCGGCGCACACCTGGTCGAGGTATTCGAGGCGTTCCTCCGGATCGCGCTGGAGCGCGCCGGCATAGACCTGGCGAATGAGTTTGGAGCCTTCAGGAGCGGCCATGGTCCAGGTGATTATGCTAACATTAGGGTTCCTCGAGTGACGCGGGGTGGAGCAGTCCGGTAGCTCGTTGGGCTCATAACCCAAAGGTCGCGGGTTCAAATCCCGCCCCCGCAACCATCACAACTTGCAGCGAGAGGTCGCCCGTTTCTGGCGACCTCTTCGCATTTGTGGCGGCACACAGCATCGCCGCCAGATTCCCTTTCAGCTCGATCCGCAGTCTTGGCTCGCCAAAGCGCGAGTCCTCGCCAGCGCGCGAAGGCGGCTCGCCCTGGTCCGGCGTCAGGACGATGGCGTCGATGAGGCCACGCAGCGTCTCAGAGGCTTCCGTGCGGGTTTCTGGATGTTCCGGGGCCTGAGCCAGTGATGTGACTTTTTGGCGGTACAGCCCGGCCATTCCAGGGTGCAGGAGCGGCGGCGGTTCGTCCGCCGCTGCGAGTTTGGCTTTCAGCTCCTCGCGCCTGGCTGCGTTTCGGTTCAACTCGTCCCTGACTTCACTGGCCGGGACGCCCTCCATGATGGACTCGACGAGCTTCTTGCGCCTGACCTCGATGCGTTCGATCTCGTTCTCGGCCGCGGACAGCCCTGCACGGTGCTCCATCCGAAGACGGTTCATCTCGCGGGTAAACTCGTCGCAGAACTCCTCGAAGAGGTCCTGGCGCATAGCTTGTCCTGAAGCGCTGTCAACACGCGCGCTTCCACTTCGTCCCGGCGGATGGTCAAGTGGTTGTCGCACCGGCCCTGATCGCGAGCGCCGAAGCACCCAAGGCGGTTCTTCGACGACATGATGAATCCGGCGCCGCAGACGCCGCACTTCGTCAGACCCGAGAACAGGTACTGTGGGCGCTTCGCGGCACCGATGGCGCCCGCGGTCTTCATCGTGTGCCGCGTCTGTTTCTGACGCGACTTCGCGGCGGTCCAGAGGTCGTCAGGCACGATCCGCAGCTCCGGGACTTCCCGAGACATCCATTCGGTTGTCGGGTTGAGTCGCGACACTCGCTTTCCGGTGTCAGGATTCTTCACGTAGCGAAGGCGATTCCAGACCAGGCGACCGACGTAGAGCTCGTTGTTGAGGATGCCGGTTCCACGCTTGGCGTTGCCGTAGATCGTGCTCGGACTCCACGGACCACCGAACGGACCTGGCACACGCTCGCGATTCAGGTTCTTCGCGATTTGCTTTGGCGACACGCCTACCACGAACTCGCGGAACATGCGTTCGACGATAGCGGCCTCGGCCGATTCGATTTCCCGTTCGCCTGTTGTGACCGTTCCACCGTTGAGAGCCTTGACGACGCGATAGCCGTAGCAGAGACCGCCTGCCGACTTTCCGTCCTCGATTCGGCCACGCAGTCCTCGGTGGGTCTTCTCGGCCAGATCCTTGAGGAATAGGGCGTTCATCGTGCCCTTGAAGCCGATGTGCAAGTGCGTGATGTCGCCTTCGGCGAGAGTGACGATGTTGACGCCGGCAAAGGTGAGCCGCTTGAAGAGACCGGCCGTGTCTTCCTGGTCGCGGCTGAAGCGGTCCAGCGACTCGGCGAGAACCACATCGAATCGACGGTTCAGCGCATCGCGCATCAGCGCCTGAAAGCCTGCGCGCAGCAGCGTCGCACCGGACACCGCGTGGTCCGTGTACTCCTCGCAGATCGTCCAACCCTGTCGTTCGGCGTAGGCGCGGCACACACGGAGTTGATCGGCGATGGACGCGTCCCGTTGGTTGTCCGAGGAGTAGCGTGCGTAGATGGCGACTTTCACGTCCGACACCTCATTGAATTGTTCGCGAGCTCTGCTTCAATTCCAGTTCGAAGCACTCGCGCGCGGCCTGGCGCGCCAGGGCACGAACGAACGCGCGAAGCGACGCGTCTGCGCTGTTGCCACTGCGCCCGTTGTCCTTCGCCCGAGCGCGAGCCCAATGCCGCCGGCCGCGTCTCGTTCGTGGTCGTCTTCTTTCGGCCATGATACGCCTGCCCATTCCGAGCGTCGATGCCGCTGTTGTTCACGGTGAATGGGCGCGCTGAGCGCATCTCCCGACGCATCGACTTCTGACAGGCGTACCGCCGTGGCAGCGTGATGATTGGACGTCTGGTGCACGATCGGATCTGCGCCAGGCCTGGGACCGAAGCGCAGTCCGATTTGGTTATCGGTGTCGCGGACGTGACCTCGCGCGAACAGACAACCAGGAAATGGCTTGAGAAGTGGGAACGAACCGTGGCCTGAGACCGCCGATTCAAGCGTGCTCCAGATCGGGCGATGTGGAGGGGGCTGCGAACTGCAGCCGGCGAAGATGATCAGACAGTAGCGCCGCCGCCGACTGTCGTCAAGCACTTCCGTGTATGGCCGTCGATAGTTGCCCGAGAACGGGTCGCGGCTCGCGGGGTCAAGGCCGTCAGCCGCGCGCAGCGCGGGCGGAGCGAAACCGAGGAAGCGCGGAGCGCCTTGAGCGCGCGAGTTGCGAGCCGCACAATCGCCGCGCGACGGCCGGTGTTCACGACGCGGATCCGCGCGCCTTCGATATCGCCCGGACGCACGCGTCCGACGACGACCCGCTCCGGCTGAGGCAGAGACACTGTGGCGTGAGCGACCACCTCCGTGGCCGCGGCCTTGGCAGACCGAGTGGCCATTTCGCGTGGTCGCTCACGCCACGGTACTGCGATTGACCGCCTCGCCAACAGCGTCGCCCTTGTCGGGCGGCACAAAGCGCCGCCCGATGCGCGTGTCCAGCAACCCACAGCGCTGATTGAAGTTGGCGCGGAGCAGCGCGTGGCGACCCGCACTGTCATCGACCGCGAGTCGTGTAGGGGCCAAGTGGACGAGAAGGGGGAACACCTCGCGCGTGGTCCTGTTCCCCCACCGTGTTCCCCCTCCTGTTCCCCTCGGACATGAACTGCTGAGAGGGGAACATCTTCGGCATGCTCATCCAACTGCGAATCGAACTCGCGATCCCAGTGCCGATCGGCCCAGCGTTCCGAGCGGCGATTCAGCGCGCGCGGCGAACGACATGATCGCCGCGATCTCGGCGCCGTCAACGGCGCTGACAAGCGGGGCGTGAGCAACC
>Ga0209343_10008149_pt1 | contig 12244 bp, 9 predicted proteins | sample RifCSPlowO2_02_FD_184026 | JGI IMG/M metagenome (GOLD analysis project Ga0209343, IMG submission 184026) | Groundwater microbial communities from Rifle, Colorado - Rifle CSP2_plank lowO2_0.2 (SPAdes) (version 2) | ecosystem: Environmental > Aquatic > Deep subsurface > Groundwater | place: Rifle... | reverse complement strand
AGGCGGCAGCATCGGCACGGACGCAGTTGCCAAATCCCTACCGGACGGCCACATGCTCGCGCTCGTTCCGGCGGCACCGATCGTGATCAACCAGTGGTTGTTCGCGAAGCTGCCCTACGATCCTCAGAAGGATCTCGCGCCGGTCTCGCTGCTGGCCTCCGCGTCTCTGATCCTGTACATCTCGCCGCAACTCCCGGTGAAGAACCTGGCCGAGTTGATCAAGTACGCCAGGGAGAACCCGGGGAAGCTCAATTTCACCTCCGCCGGCACCGCTTCAATGCCGCACCTGGTGGGTGAAATGCTCAAACGGCAGGCGAGAATCGATATCGTCCACGTGCCCTACCAGGGCGCGCCGCAGGCAGGCGCGGCGGTGATGAGCGGCGAGGGAGCGATCACGTTCAATTTCGCGGTTTCGCTCGCACAGGTAAAGGCGGGCAGGCTGCGGGCTATCGCCATCGCCGCCAGGAGCAGGTCTGCCGGCGCCCCTGATCTGCCGACCTTTGCCGAAGCAGGGCTGCCGGATTTCGTGGCTGAGGGTTGGTATGGGCTGCTGGCTGCGGCGGCGACTCCGCGCGATCTGGTCGGCAAGATCCAGGCCGACTCCGCCAGGGTTCTGCTCGCTCCCGATGCAAAGGCAAAACTTGCGGGCGTCGGGTTCGAAGTCGTGGCGAGTACCCCGGACGCTTTCGCCGAGCTGATCGCCGCCGAGTCGGCGCGCTGGGGAAGCGTCATCAAGGCGGCGGGAATTCGCGTCGAATGAGCCGAAGCGTGGCTGGGCGAGCTGTGCCGCATCGCCCGAGCGCCTGCTCGTCAAAGGGTATGCCGGGACATTAGCGGGGGAAGCCAATCAATTACATGCTGCGCAACGACATCAAGATCCGCTCAAGCGACGGGAGTGAGTTCGATTGCTATTTGGCGATTCCCGAGGCCGCAGGAAAGGTTCCGGCCATTGTGCTTGCCTCCGCCGTACATGGCGTCGACCAGGACATTCGCGCGATCGCCGACGAGTTTGCCTCGCACGGTTACATCGCGGCGGCGCCCGATTTATTCTGGCGCTCGATCCCGGGTCCACTATCGTTCCATGACGATCGTACGAAGCAGCGCTCGCAGCCGCGCCTCGATAAGATAAAGGCAGGCGAAGCCGACATGGCGGATACCCTTGCCGAGTTGCGCAAGCAACCGCAATTCAACGGACGCGCCGCGGCGATGGGCTTCTGCTACGGCGGCCCCTATGCGATCCTCGGGCCGAAGCGCCTCGGCTACGACGCCGGTATCTCCTGTCATGGTACGCAGATGCTGGACTTCCTCGGGGAGCTCGAAGGCGTTACCCAGCCCGTCTGCATCATGTGGGGCGACCAGGACCAGGTGGCGCCTCCCGCAGTGCAGGATGCCTATCGCGGCGTGCCGTCGCGCATGAAGAACGTACAAGTGCACATCTTCCCGGGCGTGCTCCATGGTTACATGATGCGAGCGAACGTGAAGGCGTACCATCGGGAGACACGCGAGTTCTCCATGGCACGCGCGCTGGCGATCCTCAACGGCCTTCGCGGCTAGGCGATGTCGCAAGGAAAGTTCTTACCGGCCGTTACTTTTGCTTTTCGCCGCAACCGCTGCAAGTCGATGCGCTGATCGCGGTGCGCGCGCCGGTTTCGGGAAGTGAGCTTCGCCGTCGATCATTCGGGGACGATGTGGCTGATCGGCTCCTCGCAGGGACCTCAGGAACCCGCCGAATTCGCCGGAACTGCGATGCATCGGCTGACCGGGAACTCCAGGGCCACCTCGTCTCCCGGAGCGAATTTCGTCTGCGGATCGGCCGTGACCTGAACTACCGTATCCGCAGCGGCGACTTGCAGCGTTACCGTCTGACCCAGGAAGGTTCGGCTCTGAACCCGGCCGCTCAGGACGTTGCCGGATGGCGAAACCGCGGGCTGCGTCCCGATGCGGATCGCCTCGGGTCGGATCGCAACCGCGAGGTCAGCGTGCCCGCGCACACCCCGGCCGGGCCGGCAGTGCAGGATCGTGCCGTCGGCCAAGCACACGCTGACCACGTCCGGCTGGCCGCCATCGCTGACCAGGCGACCATGAAAGACGTTGGCGGCGCCTACGAAGGCGGCCACGAATTCGCTGTTCGGCTCGTGATAGATCTCGTCCGGGCTGCCGATCTGAATGATACGCCCGCGATCCAGCACGGCGATCGAGTCCGACAGCGCAAGCGCTTCGGCCTGGTCATGCGTGACGTAGATGGCGGTGACGCCGAGAGTGCGTTGCAGGCGCTTCAGTTCGACCCGCATCTCTTCGCGCAGCTTCGCGTCGAGATTGCTGAGCGGCTCGTCCAGCAGCAGCAACTTGGGCTCGTGGATCAGCGCGCGCGCAAGCGCGAGTCTCTGCTGCTGCCCGCCGCTCAACTGCGTCGCCGAGCGGCTGTCGAATCCGCTCAGATCGACCATTTCCAGCGCGCGGCGCGCACGCGCCTTGATCTCGGTGCCGACGTAGCGCCGCGCGCGGCTGATGCGAAGGGGAAACGAGACATTGTCGAAAACCGACATGTGCGGCCAGATGGCATAGGACTGGAAGACCATGCCGATATTGCGCCGGTGCACGGGCACCATCACGCCGGCCGCGGAATCGAAAACGATTTCTCCCGCGATCGATATCCTGCCTGAATCTGGGTGCTCCAGGCCGGCGATACATCGCAACGTCGTGGTCTTGCCGCAGCCCGAAGGCCCGAGCAGCGTGAAAAATGCCCCTTGGGGCACCGTGAAGCTGATCTCTGCTACGCCGCCGGCGATGCCATCGCGCAGGGGCGCGTAGAGCTTTGCCAGCTCGCTCACTGAAAGCATCGGTGCAACCGGACCGTTCATCACGATCCCGATTTGCCGCCGGGGCGCAGTACGACGAGTGCATCCAGAGCCATGCCGCCGCGGCCTTCGGCCATCACCGCGAACGGATTCACATCGATGCTTTCGACAGTATCTCCGAGTTCTTCGGCGAGCCGCGCAAGCGCAACCAGGGCCGCGACGACGGCAGCGCGATCGCGCCGCGGCGCGCCTCGATATCCCTCCAGGATTCGCCCAACCCGCGTACGCTCGATCATGGCCTCGGCTTGCGCGGCTGACAGCGGAACGGGGCCGAAGGCGAGGTCGCGATAAAGCTCGAGCAGCGTCCCGCCGCCGCCGAACATGAGCACCGGACCGACTTCCGGGTCCCTTTGCACCCCGAGCAGAACCTCGATCGCGTTCGAAACCTGGCGCGCCACCAGTGCCCGTTCCAGGCGCGCGCCGGGCACGCGTTTGGGCAGCGACTCGGCCAGGCGCGCAAAAGCCTCGCGCGCAGCCGCGCCGTCCTGCAAGTCGAGCACCACGCCGCCGACGTCCGACTTGTGCAGGATCTCGTGCGACACGAGCTTGAGCACCACGGGGCAGCCGATGCGCTCGGCGGCTGCCTGCGCCTCTTCAGCGGAGTGAACCACCGATTCCTCGGGCGTCGGGATCCCGAAGAGTCGCAGCAGCGCCTTGGCGTCGGCTTCGTCGAGAACGGCGAGCCCGCCCGCGCGCGAGGCGCGCGCTCGCGCCGTGAGTGCGGCGACCTTGCCCCGTAATTCGGTGTGCGGGGCGCGCGGCCGTATTCTCGCCGTGCGCAAGCTCGCCCCGTAGCGTCCGAGCGCTGCGACGGCGCGCAGCGCCTTGCTTGGCTCCTGGAGGAAAGGCAGCTGCGGCAATTCACGACGGAAGCTGCGGCTGGTGTCGGTCAGCATGTAGGACAGCATGGAGACCACGGCCATGGGTTTGTACGCGCCTTCGGCCGCGAGCCGGTTCACTTCCCGCAGGTTTTCCACCTTGCGGTTGGTTCCTTCCACGCGCGGCAACTCCTCCTGCAAGAGCAGCACGTCGACGCCGGGGTCGGACTGCATCGCTTCGATGCAGCGGAAATAGGCCTCGCGACTGGAAAGCGCGGTGAATCCCGCATCGAGCGGGTTGCCGATCGAGGTCCCGACGCCGAGAATTTCCCGCAATCGGGCGAGCGTCGGTTCGGCAAGCTCCGGGAATGTGACATGATTGCGCGCGGCCGCCTCGGCGAGCAGCGCCTTGAGTCCGCCCGAAAAGGCGATCGCGCCGATGCGCGGACCGGCGGGCACCCCGGCGTGGGCCACAAACTCGATCGCCTCGATCATGTCGTCGAGCGTATCCATCCTGACCACGCCAGCGGCGCCGGCCACGGCATCAAAGCACTCGAGCGAACCGGCCAGAGCGCCGGTATGGGCGAGCGCCGCGGCGCGGCCCGCCTCGGAGACGCCGATCTTGAGCGCGACCACCGGCTTGCCGGCCTCGCGCGCCGCGGTGCATGCGTCGAGAAAGTCCTCGGGGTCCCGGATGGCTTCGATGAAACAGGCGATCACCCGCGTGTCGGCGTCGCCGGCGAAGAACCGGATGTAATCAGCCGCGGCGAGCCCGATCTCGTTGCCGCTGGTGACCGCGTATCCGGCGGCGACCCCGCGGCTCGCGAGCGTTCTGTGCAATGCCATGACGATGCCGCCGCTTTGGCCGAACAAAGCCACCGGGCCGCGCTCCAGCACCGCGATGCGATCGTCGGGGATGGTCAGCATCCGGTGCGCGGCCGACAGGTTGCCCAAGCAGTTCGGTCCCGAGACAGCCAGGCCGGTGCGCCGTATGGCCTCCTCCAGCCGGGATCCAAGCGAGCGGCTCGCCGCACCGCCGCCTTCGCCAAATCCGCTCGTGAAGACGGTGGCGCTTCGCGCCCCGGCGTCGCCTGCGGCGAGCACCGCCTCCACCGCGGCTGCGCCCGGGACCAGCACGACGACGTGGTCGGGCGGCTCCGGCAGCGCCCCAAGCGCGGGATAACAGCGCTCGCCGCTCCAGAGGGTCGAGTAGCGCGGATTGACGGGATAAATCGCGCCCCCGTATTTCATGCGCCTGAGCGACGCCCACACCCCGCGCGACCAGCTTCCCTCTCGATCGCTCGCGCCGACAATCGCGATATTGCGCGGAAACAACAGCGCGCCGACCCCGTCGGTTCGCCGGTCCGGTCGGTCCGGCCGCTCCGGTCGATTCACGGCTTGTCCTTCGGCATCGCTTCCTTGCCGGGCCGGTAGGTCCCTTGCATGAACTTTCCTATCCCTTTTTCCATCCAGCCGCCCTTCTGCTCGCCGGTGAGTTGCTCAATGCGAGCCTTCAGCCAGTACCAGGACTCCTCGTGGCTCATCCTGCGGATGTCGACCGCCTTGAAGGCGTCCTTGGTTGCCTTGAGCGCATGCGCGTCTTTCGCTTTGAGCGTGCGCGCGATCTCGAGCACCGTGGCTTCCAGCCGGGCTCGCGGCACGGACATCGTGGTGAACCCGATCTCCGCGGACTTCCTGCCGTCGAACTGCGCGCCGGTCAGGGCATAGTAAATGGCCTGCCGCGGCAGCATCAGGTCGGCGACCACCTTGGTGACGATGCCGCCGGGAAGATTGCCGAAGTTGATCTCGGACAGGCCGAAAATCGCCTCGTCGGCGGCGATCGCGATATCGGCGGCGCCAACCACGCTAAACGCCCCGCCGAAGCACCAGCCGTTGACCATGGCGATGGTCGGACGCGGGAAATAGTAAAGCTTCTGATGGCGCCAGGCGTGCGAGATGCGCCGGATCTCGTGCTCCTCGCGGCGCTTGTCCCTGAGCTCGTAGAAATACTCCTTCAGGTCCTGCCCCGCGTTGAATGCATCGCCGTTGCCGGTGATGATCAGAACCTGCGTTTCGTCGTCGACCTCGAGATCGCTCAGCACTTCGTACATCTCGCGGTGCATGGTCGGGTTCATGGCGTTCTTTTTCTCCGGGCGATTGAAGCGCACGGTGGTGATACCGTCGTTCTTGTCGACGACAATCGTCTTGTATGCCTTGGACATTCAAATCTCCTTCAGTTCAAGTGTGCATTGCAGCGCTAATTTCCGTAAACTGACACGCCTGCGCGCTCGGCGATCAGGTAGGAACCGGCGGCGATCACCGTCATGACGACCGTCCACATCAGGCCGAACGCGGCGAGCTCGGTGGCCTGCCCGTTGGTCCAGAGATCGAACAGCTCCACCGCCACGACCTGGGACGATGGGCCGGCCAGCAACACCGGCATCGACAGGTCGCGCGCCGTCATCAGGAAGATGAACAGCCATCCCGCGGCCATCGCCGGACCGATCAGAGGCAGCACGACCCGGCGGAAACGCACCAGGGGCGAGGCACCGCTCGCGCCTGCGGCCTCTTCGAGTTCGGCGTGAATCTGGATCACGCCGGCGAACGAGTAGCGCAGTCCGTACGGCAGGTAGCGCGTCGTGAAGGCAATCAGGAGTATCCAGATCGTTCCGTAGACCGGCAGCGGCACCGCAAGAAAAATCTGCATCATGGCCACGGCAAGGACGATACCGGGGAAGATGAGCGGCGTGGTACCCAGCTGATCGAGCAGCCACGCACCCGGTTGCCGGCGCACGACCAGCCACCCGGTCACGGCGGCCAGGCTCATGATTGCGGTTGCCGTGGCGAAGCACAGGAAAAGCGTGTTCCACGCCGATCGGACCACGCCGGCGGAGTCGAGAACCGCTCGATAGTTGTCGAGCGTGGCCAGGCGCAATCCCCGCAACGAAATGCCCTGATAAAACGGCATCAGGGAAACCCAGGCGAGGACCGCGAGCGGCAGCACGACGACGAGCAGGAAAATCAATCCGTTTGCCGCGCCGGCGAGCCAGCGCCCGCGGCCGAGGTCCAGCCGCCGCGGCCGATATCCCTTGCCGGTGACCGTATGGTATCTGGCGGCGCTGCGCGCGATCCGTCCGTAGTAGTAGAGCAGGAAAGAGACCACGACAAGGAGCACGACGGCGAACGCGCTCGCGCGGCCGAGATCCGGGCTCGATTGCATCTTCAGCGAAAGGAAGATCTCCGTGGTCAACACGTTTATCCTGCCCGGCAGCCCGACCAGCGCCGGGACTTCGAATGCCTCCATGGCGCGGATGAATACGAGCAGCGCCAGCGCGAGCAGCGCCGGGGTGGCGAGCCTGAAGGTCACGTGGCGCAGCGTGGCCCAGGTGCTCGCACCGCAGGTCATTGCCGCCTCCTCGAATTCCGCGTTGGATGCGCGAAATGTGGAACAGAGCATGAGGAAGGCGAGCGGCGTATACAGCAACCCCTCGACCACGATCATTCCCCACATGGATTCGACCGTGAGCGGCGGCCGATTCGTGCCGAGCGCGAGTTTCATCAAATCGTTGACCGGGCCGGTCTTGCCCAGGATGAACAGCCACGCCACGACGTAGAGAATGAAGGGAATGGCGAGCGACACGAATGCGCCCAGATAGGCGAGCGTCCTGAAGGGCGCGTTGGTGCGCTCGACGAGCCATGCTTGAACGCCGCCCAGAGTGATGGCGAGTGCCGCGCTACCGACCGCGAAGAACGCGGAGTTGGCCGCGCTTTCGAGCAGCCTGTGTTCCGACCGCAGGTCGGCGTAATACCCGAGCGTGAACGACCCGGCGGACCCATCCGCCAGGGTCGTATGCAAACTGCCGTAGACGAGATACCAGATCGGCGGCAGGGCAAGCAGCGCCAGCAGCACCGCGAGCACCGCCGTGACCACCGCCACATCGGCACCGTGGGTCGCGAGGCGCGGCCGCCACCAGCTTGCGGCCCGTGCCCCTGCGTGATCGCCCATCTGGGTCTCGAATGCCGGCAAGGCGCGAGCAGCCGCGCGGCCTCAGCCGCGATCGCTCAACGGAACAGCCGTTTGTACACGTCCGCCCAGTGGTCTATGCCTTGGTCCATGATTTCTGGCGATAGAACCGTGGCCTTGAAGCCGCCGCCTTCCGGTTTCAGCGAGGGCGTGCGCGCCGGCACCTTGGGATGAGCGGGAAGGTACTCCGCCTCCTGGAAAATTTTCTGTCCCTCTTCGGACAGCATGAACTCGATGAACAGAAGCGCGGCATTCGGATGCGGCGCGTCCCGGGTGATGCCGGCGAGCTGCAGGGAAACCGTCGCGGGCTCCATCGGGATCCAGGACACCGGTGCTCCCTTGTTCGCGCTGATGACGGCATGGTGGTTGAAGATCTGCAGCGCGATCGGGTACTCGCCGGCGATGACGCGGTCCAGGATTGCGCGCGCACTCGCCTCGACGGTAATGGGGTCCTGCCGGGCGAACTGGCGCAGATAGGTCATGCCCCTGTCTTCGCCCATGCTGGTCAGGACGTTGCCGATGAAGCCGACTGCGCCGGAAACGTCGTTGGGCTTCCAGGCGAGCTTGCCCTTCCATTTAGGATCGAGCAGATCGTTGAGCGTCTTCGGCGCCTCTGACGCAGGCACCAGCTGCGTGTTGAATCCCGGCGTATTGACGTAGACATTGGTGGCCACCCAGAACCCGTTGGAATCCTTGTACGCGCCGGGGTATTCGGCTGCGTTGGCCGCGGTGAACTTGCGGATGATCCCGGCCTCGACGAAGCTCTTGAGCCCGCTCGAAAGGTTCCAGACGTCGACCTCGGTGCGCCCGGCGCGGCTCTCGTTGACCAGCTTCAGGATGGTAGTCTGGCTGTCGGCGCGGGAGACGTTGACCTTGATCGCGTATTTTTTCTCGAACGCGCTGGCGACCGGGCGCACGACCTGATTGACGATCAGGTTAGTGTAGAAGGTGACTTGACCTTCCTTCTTGGCTCTTTCGATGAGCGCCGATTCGATATCGGCGGCCCGGGATACGCTCGACGCCGCGAACGCGGCGATCAGGCCCACGGCGCATAGGTAAGAACGGCCTAGATGAACCATGCTCCTCCTCCTTATCGCTTGCGCACGGCCGCGACACGGGCCGCGCGAGCTTCCGCCACAGTCTGATAATCCTGGGCGATTCGATTCTACGCCATTTCATGTCGCCCGTGCTTCACGATCGGACATGATTACAGTTGAATTTCCTATCGTTCACCATCCTGTTTCCTCATCAATCGAGAATCAGATCCATCGCAGATGGGCAGGCCGAAGCATACACGGTGTCCCCACCCCAACCGGCCCCGCCGTGCGGCTACCCGGTGGCGCCCGGGCTCTGCTCGGGCACAAGAACACCGTCCCGCAGCCTCAGGACGCGGTTCATTCTCGCAGCAAGAGCGGGCTCGTGCGTCACGATCACGAAGCTGGTGCGCCGACTGCGGTTGAGTTCCAGCATCAGCTCGAACACGGCCTCGGCGTTGTGCCGGTCCAGATTGCCCGTGGGCTCATCGGCCAGCACGCAGGCAGGCGAGGTCACCAGTGCCCGCGCAAGCGCCGCGCGCTGGCGCTCGCCCCCGGAGAGTTCCCCCGGCATGTGTTCGAGCCGCGCACCCAGCCCCACTTCGGTGAGAATTGCCGCCGCGGCGTGGTGCGCCACTTCGCGCGCCACGCGCCGGATGAACAACGGCATGGCCACGTTCTCCAGCGCCGTGAACTCCGCGAGCAGGTGGTGGAACTGGTAGACGAAACCGAGCGATTCATTGCGCAGCCGGCTGCGCTCGGCCTCCGGGAGCAGATGAATGGGGCGCCCGAGCACGCTCACCTCGCCCGCGGTGGGATCGTCCAGGCCGCCCAGCAGGTGCAGGAGCGTGCTCTTGCCCGAACCGGAGGCGCCCACGATGGCCACCAGCTCCCCTGCGGCCACCTCCAGGCTTACGTCGAGCAGCACCGGCACGGCGACCTTGCCCTGATAATAGGTCTTGGCAAGCCCCTGACATTGCACGACGGCTTTGCCGTGTACGACCGCTACGCCATCCATCACGGCTGCGCCATCCACTCCGGCTGCGCCGCCCGCTTCACTCATAGCGCAACGCCTCCGCAGGCTGGATGCGCGAAGCGCGCCAGCTCGGATAGAGCGTGGCCACCAATGACAGCACGAGCGACACCGCAGCGATCATCAGCACGTCGCCGCGCTGCAGGTCCGAGGGCAGCTCGCTGATGTAATAGACCTCACGCGACAGGAACTGGACGCTGAACAGGCGTTCCAGGAACGGCACCACGACATCGATGTTGAGCGCCAGCAGCACCCCGCCCACTACGCCGATCAGCGTGCCGATCACCCCGATCAACGCGCCCTGGATGATGAAGATTTTCATTATCGAGGCCGGTGTGGCGCCCAGGGTGCGCAGGATCGCAATGTCGGGCCGCTTGTCGGTCACCATCATCACCAGGGTCGAGACGATGTTGAACGCGGCCACGGCGACGATCAGCAGGAGGATGATGAACATCACGTTCTTTTCGATCTGCACGGCGCGGAAGAAATTGGCGTGGCTGCGCGTCCAGTCGGAGATGAACAGGTTGCCTCCCAGCTGCGCTACCAGATCGCGCGCCACCTCGCGCGCGGCAAACAGGTCGGCAAGTTTCAGGCGCACCCCGGACACGGCGGTGCCCATCTGGAACAGGCGCTGCGCGTCCTCCAGGTGCACCAGCGCCAGCCCCGAGTCGTACTCGAACATGCCCACCTCGAACAGGCCCACGACGCGGAACTGCTTCAGCCGCGGCAGCACCCCGGCGGGGGTCACCAGTCCCTGCGGTGCGATCAGGGTCACCCGGTCGCCCACCGCCACGGCAAGCGCGCGCGCAAGTTCTGACCCCAGGACGATGCCGAATTCGCCCGGCGCGAGCGACTGCAGGCGGCCGGCGATCATGTGCGAACCGATGTCGGCGACCTTGGCTTCCGTCTCCGGCAGAATGCCGCGCACGACGCTGCCGCGCACCGCGGACTGGAACGTCAGCATGGCCTGCGCGTTGATGTAGGGCGCGGCGGCCACCACCTGCGGATGCGTTGCCGCCTGCTGCGCTACTGCGGCCCAGCCCTCGAGCGGCCCTGCGGAACCGCTCACCTGCACATGCGAGGCCACGCCGAGGATGCGCGCGCGCAGCTCCTTCTGGAAGCCGTTCATCACCGAGAGCACCACGATCAGCGCCGCGACGCCCAAGCCAATGCCCATCATCGAGGTCATCGAAATGAAGGAAATGAAATGGTTACGGCGCTTTGCGCGGGTGTAGCGCAGGCCGATCAGGAGTTCGTAGCCCACGGGGCGCAGTGTGCCATAACGCGAGGGGTGAAGCGACCGGCCGGACGCAGGCGCTGTTAGACTCGTCCAATGCACTGTCACCTTCTGGTTCCGGGCTTTGGCTGGCCGCAGGGCGAAGCGAACGAAGTGTGCCATCCGCTTGCGCCCGATGCCCTGGAGACCCTGATCTCCAGGGGGCGGCGATCCAGCGCGCCCGCGTTCGGCACGGAACGCTGGCTGCTCGAACGTTTTGGCGTGCCGCGCCAGCGCGACTGGCCCGCAGCGCCATTTTCCCTCATCGCCGAGGGCGGCACCCCTGGATCCGATACGTGGATCTGCGCGGACCCCGTGCACCTGCGCATCGAGCGCGACCGCCTGATGCTTGCCGACAGCACCCTGTTTCGCATCGCGCGCGATGAAGCCGAGGGTCTTGCCCGCAGCATCAACAGCCACTTCGGCGACAGCCTCATTGTTTATCCGATGCAGCCACAGCGCTGGTACGCGCGCCTGCCTGCATGCCCCGACATGGAAACCACGCCGCTCTCGCTGGTGCGCGGCGGGGCGATCGAGGCGCGGCTTGCGCGCGGACCCGAGGCGATGCGCTGGCAGGCCTTCGCCAACGAACTGCAAATGCTGCTGCACGATCACCCGGTCAACCTTGCGCGCGAATCCAGGGGCGAGCTGCCCGTGAACAGCGTGTGGCTGTGGGGCGCGGGCCGACTGCCGCCGCGGCCTGCCCGACCGCCGGCCCGAGCGCCGGCCCGACCGCTGGCCCGGCCGTTTCAGCATGTGGCTGCGTCCGACCCGCTTGCACGAGGTCTGGCGCAGGCCTCGGGTGCCCAGGCGCGAGAGCTGGCCGCGAACGCGCAGGCATGGCTTGCCCAGGAATGCGGCGCAGCCGGCGGCGCAGGCCACGCGCGTATTGGCCTCATCGTGCTCGATTCGCTCGCTGCCCCCTTGCAATACGGCCAGGCCGACGCATGGCGTGAGGCGCTTTCGCAGCTTGAACTCAACTGGTTCGTGCCGCTCCTCGCAGCGCTCAAACGAGGCACAATCGGCATGCTGACTGTGCATCTGCTCGGCCTGGAGCAGGCGCTGCAGGTGGAGGTTACGCATTCCGATCTGCGCCGCTTCTGGCGCCGGCGGCAACCCCTCGCCGGCTGGCTCGCTCGAGCGACATGAATACCCCGCGCATCATCAACCGGCCCGTATCGCTGACCGTGCAGGATCGCCT
>Ga0209343_10008148_pt1 | contig 12247 bp, 9 predicted proteins | sample RifCSPlowO2_02_FD_184026 | JGI IMG/M metagenome (GOLD analysis project Ga0209343, IMG submission 184026) | Groundwater microbial communities from Rifle, Colorado - Rifle CSP2_plank lowO2_0.2 (SPAdes) (version 2) | ecosystem: Environmental > Aquatic > Deep subsurface > Groundwater | place: Rifle... | reverse complement strand
TATGGTGCCGGCACCAAGAGTCGAACTCGGGACCTACTGATTACAAGTCAGTTGCTCTACCAGCTGAGCTATACCGGCATTTCAGGGGCGCCATTATATCCATTCATCTGGCCGAGTAAAGTCGCCTGCGCATTGTTTCTTCTGAATATGTTCAAGCCTTCGCCAACATGCAGTCGGCAAGGCGTGGCCGGCGTTCTCGGGCCTGTCTTTTAGAGGGTGGTGGGCGTTCCCGAAAATGCGTTCTCTATCCACCATTCATCTATGTAGGTCATGCGTCCTGTGGCGGAGGCAGGTTGCAGGCCGTCCTGCAGCCCAAAAGCATGGCGTCGGGTCGGTCTTCCTGCAAATGCGGCGCACAGTTCGCGCCGCTGTCCGATGTGGGGGCGGGGCCGATAAGTGTTGCTAATCGGGTTGTTTATTGCGGGTCTGGCGATTAGCTGCGAAATCCTTATGCACAAGCGGGTGTCATTTGCCGAGAGTACAGGTTCATTTTGTGAGGCATTTCTCGGTTTTTTATAAGTGCATGTTTTTGTTGGGCTTTATTTGTTGTTCAAAAAACGAGCAGGCGTTGTCAGGGGCGATGGCAGAGCCGTTAGGTGAATCTGCTCAGAATCTATCAACACAGTTATCCACAGATAATGTGGGCAACTTGGGTGAGGTCAGCGGCGTTCGGCGAGCAGCAGCAGGTTGCGTGGGGTGAGCTGGCGCGGGCAGAAGCAGCCGAGGCGCACGCTGAAGCCTTGATCTTGCAAGTAGAGCGCGCGGTCGAGTAGCAGCCAGAGTTCCAGGGGGCGGCGGAACAGGCCGCGCAGCAGTTCCAGGTTGCGCACCTGGGCCAGTCGTTGCCAGCCTTGGTTTTGCAGGTGTTGCCAGTCTCTTGACGGGTCTGGTGCGGGCAGTTGTTTCAGGGCGGCGAGGTCTGTGCAGTAGTCGGCGAACTCTTTCGCCAGCCAGGCCGTCGGCAGGGAGGGCGTGGGCAGGTACTGGTCGATGCCGCGCAGTTCGCGTTGCAGCACGTCGAACGCCAGGCGCCAGGCCATGGAGCGATCGCGCTGGCGGCGGACTCTGGCGCCGGCGGTGACGGTCTCGTTGAGGGGCAGGGCCAGATCGTCCAGCGAGAGGCGCAAGGCCGATGCCTGGGCGGCAGCGGAGAGCGCCTGGTAATCGGGGCTGGCGATGCGGTTGTAGCAGCATGGCGCTATGGCCAATTGTGTACAACCGGCCGCGCTGGCGAGTTGCATCAGGCGCACATGCAGATCGCCGCAGGCATGCAGGGCGACCGGGGTGTGTTCGCGGTCGAGTCGGGCGCCGGCATTGGCGTCGAGTACGTCCTGCTGCAGATGGCGGGCGTTGAGTCCCAGGCGCTGGCTGAGCAGTTGCCCGCTGTGGACCAGCTCGAGGTTGTGTTCCAGGCAGGTCAGGAGGCACCCGTCATGCGCCAACATGCGGCCGAGATGGCCTTTGCCGGCGCACCAGTCGAGCCAGTGTCGGGCGGGTTGGTGAAACTGCAGGCAACCGGCGAAGGCCTGGATCTGTTGCCATTTGCGCCCCGGCACGTCGACCGAGAAACGGGCCGGCAGTGGCGGCAAGGGTTGTGGCGCGAAGGCGCCGACTCGGCTTAGGGCGCTCGCCTGCGCGGCGAGTCCGGCAAAGGGCGCGGGTGCATCGAGCAGGTGCGGTTGGTTGTGGCTGGCCTCGGCCTGTTCCAGGCTGCGCGATCTGAGCCAGCCGGCGAGTTGCGGGTGCTGGCGTTCCCACGGCAGCTGCCGCTGGGTGAATGGTCGCGGTTGCCAGAGCGCCTGATGCTGCAGCAGAAAGGCATCCAGCGCCTGGAAGCGCTGGAGCAGGCGGTCGCCGCTGAGAGGGGAGTCGTTCATGGTGGTGTCGTCAAGCCCGGCTGGGGCCGCGAGTGCCCCGTCGCGTCAGCGGCCCTGGCAGGCGTCGACCCTTAGCCAGTGTTCCAGCAGCTTGAAGCCGCGCACCAGCAGGAAGGCGATCAGCAGGTAGAACATGCCGGCGGCGAAGAAGATCTCCACCGGCAGGTAGGTGCGGGCGATGATGGTTCGCGCCATGCCGGTCAGCTCCAGCAGGGTGACGGTGCTGGCCAGGGAGCTGGCCTTGAGCATCAGGATCACTTCGTTGCTGTAGGCGGGCAGGCCGATGCGCGCGGCGCGCGGCAGGACGATATAGCACATGGTCTGCCAGCGGGCCATGCCCAGTGCGCGTGCCGCTTCCACTTCGCCCGGCGGCACGGCCTGAATCGCGCCACGGAGGATCTCGGCGATATAGGCGGCGGTGTGCAGGGTCATGGTCAGGATGGCGCACCAGTATGGGTCGCGCAGGTAGGGCCAGAGCGGCCCTTGGCGCACGGCGTCGAACTGGGCCAGGCCGTAATAGACCAGGAATAGCTGCACCAGCAGCGGGGTGCCGCGGAAGAAGAAGATGTAGCCATAGGGCACGGCGCGGACGAACCAGTGCTTGGAGGCGCGGGCGATGCCCATGGGTATCGCCAGGATCAGGCCGGCGACTACCGCGATGGCGACCAGTTCCAGGGTCAGCGCGGCGCCTTCGGCCAGGCGCGGCAACCACTTGATGATTACTTCCCAGTTCATGAGGTGCTCCTGATGAAACCACGACCGGCGCGCTGTTCAAGGAAGTGCAGGCCGATCATGGCGACCACGGTGAGGCCCAGGTAGATAAAGGCCGCCACCAGGAAGAAGGTGAAGGGTTCCTTGCTCGAGGTCACGGCGATCTGCGAGCGGCGCATGATTTCTTCCAGGCCGATCACCGACACCAGGGCGGTGTCCTTCATCAGGATCATGAACAGGTTGCCCAGGCCGGGCAGGGCGATGCGCCACATCTGCGGCAGGATCAGGCGCCAGAAGATCCGCGGTACGGACAGGCCCAGCGCCTGGCCGGCTTCACGATGACCCTTGGGGATGGCGAGGATGGCGCCACGGAACACTTCGGTGGCATAGGCGCCAAAACAGATGCCCAGGGCGATGGTGCCGGCGGCGAACGCGCTCAGTTCGAGGCTCTCGATGCCCAGCAGGTCGGCCAGGTTGCGCATCAGCTGCACGGTGCCGAAGTAGATCAGCAACACCCAGAGCAGCTCGGGAATGCCGCGCACTATGGTCGAATAGGTGCCGCCCAGCCATTGCAGCGGCTTGTACGGCGAAGTTTTGGCCAATGCACCGAGCAGGCCGAGCACCAGACCCAGCAAGAGCGCACTGAGCGCCAGCTTGATGGTCATCAGGGTGCCGGCGGCCAGGGCCGGGCCGAATCCGTAGAGATCGAAAGTCATGGGGGCCGCTCACAAGCCTGCGTCGCCCGTTGGGCGACGCAGTGCCGGCTGCTTAGTAGATGCTGAAGGGGAAGTACTTGTCGTTGATCTTCTTGTAGGTGCCGTCTTCGATGATGGCCTGCAGCGCGGCATTCAGCTTCTCGCGCAGCGGGTCACCCTTGCGCACGGCGATACCGATCTTGTCGTTGTCGAATACCGGCTCGCCCTTGAACTCGAAGCCTTTGCCGGCATCGCTCTTGAGCCATTCCCAGTTGACGAAGGTGTCCGCCAGTACGCCGTCGAGGCGACCCGAGGACAGGTCGAGGTAGGCGTTTTCCTGGGTGTCGTAGAGCTTGATGTCGACCACGCCGGCCAGGTTGTCTTCCAGCCAGGTGCCGGCGATGGTGGCACGCTGGGCGCCGATCACCTTGCCTTTGAGGCTGGCTTTGTCGGATTTGAAATCGCTGTCTTTCGGCGCGATGAACTGCAGCTTGTTGGTGTAGTAGGGCTCGGTGAAGTCGACGGCCGCCTTGCGTTCTTCGGTGATCGACATCGAGGCCACCAGGAAGTCGAACTTCTTGGCATTGAGGGCCGGGATGATGCCGTCCCAGTCGGAAGTGACCACTTCGCACTCGGCCTGCATCTTGGCGCACAGGGCCTGGCCGATTTCGACGTCGAAGCCGCCGACCTGGCCGCTGGCGTCGATCAGGTTGAACGGTGGATAAGCACCTTCGGTGCCCATCTTGAGTTTTTCAGCAGCGATGGCGCTGGTGCCGAAAGCCAGGGTGGCGGCTGCGGCCAGCAGGATCTTCTTGTAATTCAGCATGCGAGAGTTGCTCCGTGTTTAGCGATTGCTGGACATGAATTGTTTGCAGCGCGCCGAGGTCGGGTTGTCGAACACCTGCTCGGGCGAGCCTTGCTCTTCCACCAGGCCCTGATGGAGGAACACCACTTCACTGGACACCTGACGGGCGAAGCCCATCTCGTGGGTAACCAGCAGCATGGTGCGACCTTCATCGGCGAGCGCGCGGATCACATTAAGCACTTCTTGTACCATCTCCGGGTCGAGGGCCGAAGTCGGCTCATCGAACAGGATCACTTTCGGCTGCATGGCCAGGGTGCGAGCAATCGCCGCACGCTGCTGCTGGCCGCCAGACAGCTGGTTGGGGTAGACATGGCGCTTGTCGGAGATGCCGACCTTGGCCAGCAGCGCCTCGGCCCGCTCGATGGCCTCGGCCTTGCTCAGGCCGAGCACCCGGCGCGGCGCCTCGATGATGTTATCGAGCACGCTCATGTGCGGCCACAGGTTGAAATTCTGAAACACGAAGCCCAGTTCGCTGCGCAGGCGGTTGATCTGCTTGCCATCGGCGGCGACCAGGTCGCCGTGCTTGCCGGGCTTGAGCTTGAGCTCCTCACCGGCGACGATGATCTGCCCCTGGTTGGGGTTTTCCAGCAGATTGATGCAGCGCAGGAAGGTCGACTTGCCGGAACCGGACGAGCCGAGAATCGAGATCACGTCGCCATCGCGAGCGGTGAGGGAGATGCCTTTGAGCACCTCGAGGTCACCATAGCGTTTGTGCAGATTACGGATTTCCAGCGCGGGCGTGGCCTCGGCCATGGGGTGTCCTCTTCTTGTTCGAATGCTCTCCGGCTATAGCGTGGCCTTCCTGGCGAGCCGTCAAGCTAGCATAGCGTTTCGCCAGCCGCCAAGCCGTTTGGTGCGCGTGCAGGGCCTGGTGTGTCGCGGGTGTCGCCTGGCTGCTGCTGACTGTCGCGCGGACGCAATATGGTCCGGGTGTTTGGCCCTGCCGTCGAGAGACTTCGCCAGGCGAAAGGTGTTTCTGGGGCGGCCTGGCGGCGATCCGTTCGGCGCGAAGCGACAACCCGCCAGCTTTTGTGCCGCACCGATGAACCATGGGCACTGCCTGCGGCGAGTGACAGCCTAACCCGCGATGCCAGCCCTACGCGGCAGCGCTGCGGTTGATGGCCGAGATGGTCGCAACAGTTGCGTCCGCATTGCCAAAGGTCCCGCCCAGGCGCCATAGAATCGCAGGCAATAAAAAACCCCAAGGAAGGCATCTTCGCTTGGGGTTTCTCGGTATTAGTGGTGCCCAGGGACGGAATCGAACTAAAGGCTACAGGCAGCGTGGTTACTGGTGATGAAGGTTTTGGTTGTTCGATGATGCCCCCAAAAGAGCCCCCAAAATGAAAAGTACCCGCGTTTTCCAGTTCGATCCGTGCTGATAATTGCCAGCGCTTACCGGCTTCGTGATGTGCGCGGCAGGCTTTCGGCTCTCCACCCTTCAATTCGGGTAGCTGTAATGCCGGTTCGTATCGCTCCCAGAAAATTCTACGGATTTATGAGGGTAGGATTTCCGGAGCGGTCTTTGAGGGGAAGGCTCCAGACTTTTGACCAGCCCCCTCTCTGATGGCTCTGTCGAGCAGAACCAACCCCCAGGTTACGTGGCCTGGTGGCGAGTTACGAATCAACAAAAACCAACCCGCCAGACCGTACTGTACGTGGTCAGCGTAAGCCTCGAATTACCCTCATAGGGAGGGCAGCGGTTACCTTCCGATTTATCGAGCTTAGGTGGGTGGCTCTGAGTCGCGTGGGATTTCCCAGACACTCTCTTGCTTGGGCGCTACCTGCTCTCGTTGGAAGGGGTTATCGGGCAGGTTGAGCGCAACGCTGCGTTGGGACCACGGATCATCCAAGTGGCCCGCCTGGTGCTCACCAGGATGCTGCCGGCCGCCATTGCGGCGCTTGATATGGCGGGTGTTCCGGAGTGGGGTGAGCGACTCCAGCGTTGTCTGATGGTGGCCCATAGTAAGTCTGACGTGCTAGTAGAGATCGTTGGCTTGTGTCACGCGATCGCCCGGATGGATGTGAGGGCCGAGCTTACGATGGAAGAGGATGAAAATGACTGATGCATCGACGGGTGATTTATTCGAAGTCGGCCCGCGCTTGGCGCTCAAGCCGGTTGTCGACTTCGGCGCCTTTCTGCGAGAGGCGTTCGGGGAGGGGCCGTGCGGCTGCCTGCGCTGTGTTGAATCCTGCGGAATCGAAACGGGCTACGAGCATCGCCATACGCTCGATGTGGGTGGGGTGATCAGTCGCCGTTTTGCGAAAACCACGGCCAGCGATGTGCTGCAGGCGCAGAAGAAAGCCTGCGTGGCCTATTTCAAGCCGAATGCGCCTGTAACCGGCTCCCTGGACATGGAAGCGGTCAAGGCGTTTGTCACCCCGACGCTGCATGAGCGGCTGCGGGTGCTAGCGATGGCCAGCGGTCTGGCTAAGGCGCGCGACGGTGAGCTGATCCTCATGGCGATCAGCGACTCTTGACCGTGGGCGGCCCGAATATTGAGTCCTCAGGCGCGAGTGGCTATGCCATTGTGGTGAGTGGCTTGCCAGGTGAGACCAACCAGCGTCTATTGGCTGCGCTTACCGAGAAACTTGCCTGGATAAGCCAGGGTATCGACCTGAGGGGCCTTGAGGGGGTCGGTGCGCACCTTCACTACGAGCAAGCCTTGCGAGGGCTGGATCGAGGTTTTGGCCGAGCTTCAACCCAGGATTCGTCAAGTAACACGGCCATCGAGAGTAATCCGGGATTCGACGGTGGCCGAGCTATCCCCGTGCTGCGCGATGGCCAGATCAAGAGCCATATCATCCTGAATGCGCCGTACATGCTCCCGCTGCGGGATCAATCGGCACCTGGCCATAATCAATCGGTGCACCTTCTGGCGCATGAGTGCGCGCATGCCGAGGTTATCGAGACACTGGCGCAGAAGTTCGCCGGCGAGTTATTTGTGCAAGATCCCGGGGGGCTCCATGCGTCGCTGCGTCGGTTGGCCATCATGCGCTGCTGGAACGAATACGGGGCCTGCTGGATTGCCGCGAGTTATGGTGAAGACCCAACGCTCCGCTATGAGCTGAACTTTCAGCGGCACCTAGAGATTGTCACGCAGCGCGCGCGGGATTTGGTGGCCGACTATCGTAACCACGCCAATCTTGAGCGTGTTTTGATTGAGGTGCACTTGGCCTACGCCAGGCTGATGGTGCTTGGCAGTTACCTGCTGGGTGCGCTGAATGGCACTGGCCGGACCTGGCGCGATCTCCCTGGAACGGCAAAGTTGCTGAGCGGCAGTTGGTACGCGCCATATTTCGAGCGGCTGGACGTGGCGCTCGCCGATTTGGCCGCCGCCAACGGCACTTGGGTCGACCTCGCTGGTTTTCAGGTAATCGCCGATATTGCCGATGAGCTGATGAACCTGGGTGGCGTTTGTGTCGAGGACCAAGGCGCGGCGGGGTTATCGATTCGAGTGAGCTGAGCGCGTTTCGCTGACTGATTCGCTGGCCCTTTGGACAGCGGCTCCGGGTGGCAAGGCTTTCTTTGCCTACGCTACGAACTACCTGATCGACACCGAGCACGGCGTGATCCTGGATGTGGAAGCCACTCCAGCGCATCGCACGGCAGAGATCGTGCCCACCAAGACGATGGCCGCTAGTTTGTATGACTACTGACCAGTCGTTTGCATTCGATCTGACCACTCATTTACAAACTGGATGGCCACTCCCACGAGCAACCCGACCGTCTTAAAACGACCCAAACTGCCGGTAACGACCGACGGAGATCGGCCAGAAGCGGTCAGTCACTGCATGCCACAAGCCTAGGTTAGTAATAACCCTAACTAAGGGCGATTCACACTATTGCATCCGCCCATGTCAAAAATTACAGCTTTTTAGCTTCTAGGAATGTTTCAATCCCTGCGTAATTCACTGTTAGCGCCCATCCTTCTGCACGGCTCAAAAAACCATGACACCAGCCCAATTCATCTCAACCTGGCAATCCAACAAACTCACTGAGCGTGCCGGGGCGCAGTCACACTTTGATGATTTGTGCGAGCTGCTTGGCGTCGAGAAACCGCGTGATCCCGACAATTACTGCTTCGAACGAGGTGCCAAGAAATCCGGAGGCGGCGATGGCTGGGCCGATGTCTGGAAGCGTGGCCATTTCGCGTGGGAGAACAAGAAGCCTGGACGTGACCTCGGCAAGGCTCTCAAGCAACTAACCGACTATGCCCTGCAACTCGAAAGCCCGCCGCTCCTAGTGGTGTGCGACCGTGAGCGCATCATCATCCACACTGCCTTCACCGGCTACCCAGATGAGCCCCGCGAAATCCGCATTGAAGAGCTGGTGGATGATAGCAAGCGGCAAATGCTCAAGTGGGTGTTTACAGACCCGCTGAAGCTGCGGCCTGAAAAATCTACCGCAGCCGTCACCGAAGAGGCTGCCCGTCGCTTTGCCGACTTGGCCGAGGCCATGCGCCAGCGTGGGCAAGAAAGCAATCAAGTGGCGCACTTCCTCGTGCAATGTCTGTTTTGCATGTTCGCCGAAGACGAAGGACTGTTGCCTGAAAAGATTTTCACGGGCCTGCTTGTCAGCGCAAAAAGCGATGTAGCCAAGGCCGCCAACCGCATTGCCGCGCTGTTCATGGCTATGCAGGAACCCAAAGGCGTTTACGGCAACGATGACATCGAGTGGTTCAACGGCGGACTATTCCGACACATTGCCGTCCCTGCGCTCACGATCAGCGACCTTGAAACGCTGCGCGCCGCCTCTGCCGATATGGATTGGCGCGCGATCGACCCAACCATTTTTGGCACACTGTTCGAGCGTGGACTTGGCAAAAAACGCGCAGCCCTCGGTGCGCATTACACCGACACTGGCACCATTGCCAAGCTGGTCGATCCACTGGTGCGTTCACCCCTACTGGCTGAATGGCAAGTGACGCGTGAAAAAATCTCTACTCAGATGGTTAAGGCCAGAGCGTTTGACGAGGCGAAAGCCGCCGCCGTGGAAGTGAAAACTACGGTGCAAGCGAAGAAAGAAATGGAGCGCAAGCTTACCGCTGCAAAGACCGCTAGCACCAAAGCCTTGAACGAAGCACGCAACCTCTATACCAATTTTCTTCTGCGCCTTAATAAGTTTCGCGTACTCGATCCGGCCTGTGGCAGTGGCAACTTTTTGTATTTGGCACTCAAGGCGCTGCGCGATGTAGAGAAGCGCGCACAAATTGAAGCGCAGGAGCTGGGCATGCAAGCTGAGACGGAATTGCAAACCGGCCCACACAACATCCTGGGCCTGGAAATCAACGAGTTTGCGGCGGAGCTGGCGCGAGTGACGGTGTGGATTGGCGACATCCAGTGGTGCAGGCAGAACGGCTGGCGACATGCAAGCAACCCGATTCTCAAGCCGCTGGATGGCGTCGAACACCGTGATGCTCTGGTGAATGCTGACGGTAGCCAAGCTCAATGGCCCAAGGCGGATGTGATCGTCGGCAATCCACCATTTATAGGCAATAAGAAGATGCGCGGTGAGTTGGGAGATGCTTATGTGGATGCGGTGCGTCTGGCCTATAGAGACAACAAGCTCGACGGTGCGGACTTTGTTTGCTTCTGGTTCGAGAAAGCACGGATGCAGATGGAGGCGGGCAAGTTGCAATCAGCAGGCTTGGTTTCGACCAACTCAATACGCGGCGGCGCGAACCGCGAGGTGCTAAGTCGAATTTTGGAGAAGACTCCGATTTTTCTTGCCTGGAGCGATGAAGAGTGGTGGGACAACGGCGCTGCCGTGCGCGTGTCGATGACGGGCTTCGGACAAAGCGCCATGAAACCGGAGCTTGATGGACTTGAAGTAGCGGTCATTCATGCCGACCTGAATGCAGACATTGATGTGACGAACGCATCAACAATGCGAGAAAACTTGAACAAGTCATTTCAGGGTGTAACGCCACGCGCTGAAGTTAAGAAGAAGCGCCGCCTAGAGCTTGGACTTCCTAGCGCCACGTTCAACCTCAATGGGGACGAGGCTAGGAAAATCCTGCAAGAACCAGCCAACGCCAACGGAGAGCCGATGTCCGCTGTAGTGCGCCCATATTGGATTACAGACGACATCACAACGAGACCACTTGATCGATTCATCGTCAACTTCATCGTGCGCGAAAAATTGGACGCCTCCCTTTTTGAGCTGCCGTTTAAAGCCTTGGAAAACGTGCGACTGAATCGTGCGCAAATGGCAGACGCGCAAGACTACCCATGGTGGCAGCTTTGGCGGCCTCGCCCGGCCATGGTCACGGAGCTCAACGGACTACCTCGCTACATCTCCATCACTCGGGTATCAAAGCACCATCTTTGCGCATGGACACCTTCTGCCGTTACCCCAGGCGATGCGCTGGTAGTCGTTGCTCGTGATGACGACACCACAATGGGAGTGCTTCAATCTCGCATTCACGAAGTTTGGGCGCTCAGGCGTGGTACGAGCTTGGGAGTCGGAAATGACCCACGCTACACGCACACAACTTGCTTTGAAACTTTCCCGTTTCCCGAAGATTTGACACCCAATATCCCTGCGGTGAAATACGAAGACAACGAAAAAGCAAAGGCCATCGCCACTGCAGCGCGGGAGCTCTTTAAGCTGCGAGATCATTACCTCAATCCACCGGAATGGACGGACTGGCTCATCACCCCTGAAGAGGATGCTGCCGGCTTCCCGAAACGCTCTGTCCCTAAGCCAAGCCATGCGGCACAGCTGAAAAAACGCACTCTCACCAACCTTTATAATCAACGGCCACAGTGGCTCTCACTTGCACATGAAGCCCTGGATAAAGCTGTCGCCACAGCCTACGGCTGGAATGACTACGATGCTGAGTGGACGGATGAAGTCATCCTGCGCCGCCTTCTGGCGCTGAACCAGCAGCGCAGCAAAAACTAACTTTATGTCGGCTTCGGGTCGTTAGCTGCCGGTCGTGAAGGTCTGCTTGCGACCCACTGCGGTCGTTCAACTTCGGAAGTTACCTGCCTTCGTCTATGAGCGCTTGGCCCCCGCTGCGCGAACTACAGCGTGGCCAGGCCGGTAACGCCCAACACAGGCCGAATATACGAATGCAACCGCACTGACGGCAGGGTTGGAAAAGCATTACTCACCGCTTGTGGGGAGAGTCCATATACGCATTGTTAGGTGATTACACGCTGGGTTTGAATTGTTTTTTTGAGAGAGCTCACTGATAAGAGATTTTTCCCTCTATGGAGCATCCTGTGGCAATTTGAACAGACAAGTGCAAGATCGCTAATTTTTGTTTTTTCTTTTCCACCCAGAAGAGATACAGGTGTTGTGTGGTGTGCTTCGATAAAGCCTTTACCTAAAGTGCCGTAGATTAAGGCGAAATCTACCCCGCAAACATCACATTCAAGCTTCCCTGTTTCAGCTAAACGTTTCGCTTTGGCTTTTTTGGGGATTCTACCGTCTCGCTCCAGATGACGATGCTGGTGAAACCGCTCTTTCCCCTCAGGAAAACTGGATTCATCGTCTTCTTCCAATACAACCTGCTCTGCTTCTAGGCGTCGATCAATGATTTCATATTCGCGACTGATGAAATAATTTTTTGCCTCTACCGCATTAAAGTTTGAGGCCGGATATTCTTCCCCTGTTGCGAAATAAGCAGCAAGAGAGATTACATATTTTGGTGGATAACGCTTTTCGTTAAGCACTAAGTCGTAATGTACTGATCTCCGTTCAGTAGGGACGCCCTCGCGGTCAATGTATGCCGCAGCCTTTTGGTAGTGCTTGTCATTGAGGCCTTGAGGGGTAATCCCCCCATTTTTAGCACTCGCCAAAAGTAGAGGTCAGGCCGCGCGGGCCAACTTCTGTTTGGGGGTGATGCCTCCCAGGGCCATGTTTGGCCGTTCGTGATTGTATGTCCACATCCAGCGAGTTGCATGTTCCTGCACCTCGGTGATCGACTCGAACAAATAGTGCCCCAGCCAGTCGTAACGCACCGTGCGGTTGTAGCGCTCGACGTAGGCGTTCTGCTGTGGATTTCCTGGCTGGATGTACTCCAGGCGAACGCCGTGCTTTTCCGCCCACAGAACAAGCTTACTGCTGATGTACTCCGGGCCGTTGTCAC
>Ga0209343_10008147_pt1 | contig 12247 bp, 11 predicted proteins | sample RifCSPlowO2_02_FD_184026 | JGI IMG/M metagenome (GOLD analysis project Ga0209343, IMG submission 184026) | Groundwater microbial communities from Rifle, Colorado - Rifle CSP2_plank lowO2_0.2 (SPAdes) (version 2) | ecosystem: Environmental > Aquatic > Deep subsurface > Groundwater | place... | reverse complement strand
CATGCTGTCGCGATCAAGCAGGAGCTGAAAGGTGGGAGAGGGTTTCAGTGTGCCGATAAAAGCAAACACTGTGTCATCGTCCTCGCCGATGTTCACCGCCAGAATTTCGAAGCGCTCTCTGGGCAAACTCTGATACAAGCGCTGCATCGACGGCATTTCATGGCGGCAGGGCGGGCACCAGGTTGCCCAGAAATTCACTAGCACCACCTTGCCGCGTAATTCGGCGAGATTTCGCGGTTTGCCGTCGATGTCTTTGAGCTTCAGTTCGGGCGCTGGCTTGCGTTCGCCGAAGGAAATCGTGGGGGTCGCGGCTTCACCGGCGGCGCAAGCCCCCGCAGCCAGCATCGATACCAGGCTAATTACCGCTAATGTCGTTCGCACAAATCACTCCTTTCATGATGTTTTCCTGCCGTTTGCCCTGCACTGTCCAACTGAACTTCAAGTCAAAGCGGCTGCCGCGTGGCAGCATGAATGTTGTCATACCCTGATTCCAGTCACCCGGCTCGAAGGTCTGTTGGCTGGGGAGTTGTGACCATTCGAAGGCGATCTTTAGGGCCGGTGCCAGATTGCGCGCCTCCCATTCCTTGAGCCATTCTTCCTTGAGCTTCATCGGGCCAGTGCGACCATCGGCGCTGACTGCGCGCCACTCGGCGAGATTGTAGGCGATGGCACCGGGAGCCGCTTCGTTGCGCAGGATGGTCATGAACACGCAGGCGGCAGCATAGTGTTCCGCCTCGGCAGAAGTGAAGCCGCGCCCGATGAAAAAGGCGCGCGACTGGTCGGGAGTAAGCTGCGCTAATTCCAGAGTGATGCCCTGTTTGGCGGTTTTCCAGCTTGTCTGGCCGGTTTCCGGGTTGTGTTGGATATGAGTTTTCACCTCGTCCGCATGGGCGCTGGAGATCAGCAGCAAGGCCAGGAGCCGTGAGTATCGGAACATATGTAATCCTCAAGTTGAGTCAGTGCAAAGTATGTGGTGCAGGCATTGTAGAAAACATCATGGGCGTAGTTGCCGCCATGCCTCGATCAACGCGTGCGCAGCCCGCTCGATGTCTGCTTCCGTGGTGTACAGCCCGACGGAAAGGCGCACCGCGCCTGCCGCCCGCCCGGCGTTTATCCCCATTGCGCCCAGTACGCCGCTGGCAGCATGACTGTCGGCATGGCACGCGGAGCCGGTGGAAGCGGCCACATCGCTGGCCACCGCTGCCAGCAGCGCATGTCCTGTGACACCGGGAAACGAGAGGTTGAGGGTGTTGGGCAGGCGTGCTTCGTGATGGCCGTTAAGCACGAGACCGGAAACAGCCGCAGACAGCCGTTCGTGCAGCGCATCCCGCAGCGCCCGCAATTTTTGCGTTGCCGCAGGAAGGCGTTCCCGCGCAAGCCTTGCCGCCGCGCCCAAACCGACCACCAGCGGAACGTTTTCCGTACCCGGACGCAGGCCGTGTTCCTGGTCGGCCCCGAACAGGATCGGCTTGATCGGCGTTTCTGCACGGACATACAGCGCGCCTACCCCTTTTGTGGCATAGAACTTGTGCCCCGCCAAAGTCAGCAAATCGACACCCAGCGCATCGACATCCAGCTCGACCTTGCCGGCCGACTGCGCGGCATCGGTGTGGAACAGCGTGCCCATCGGTTTGATGAGGCGCGCGATTTCGGCTATCGGCTGGATCGTCCCGGTTTCGTTGTTCGCGTGCATGACCGACACCAGCGCCGTATCGGGGCGCACGGCTGCGGCAACTGCCTGGGGATCGATGCGACCGTAACTATCCACCGGCACCACGCTCAAGTCCCAGCCCATTTCGCGCAGATGCAGCGCCGGCTGCATCACCGCCGGATGTTCGACCGCGCTGACGACAAGATGCCGCCGGGTCTGCCCTGACGCGCTGGCGACACCGAGAAGTGCGAGGTTGTTGGCTTCGGTCGCGCTCCCGGTGAAAACAATTTCACCGTCCCACGCATGGATAAGCGCAGCCACCGACATCCTCGCTTCGGCGACAGCCTGCCGGGTAGCCAATCCATACACATGAGACGACGAAGGGTTGCCAAAATGTTCGATCAAGTAGGGCAGCATCGCCTCCAGCACTTCGGGCGCTACCGGCGTGGTGGCGTTGTAATCCAGATAAATCGGTGTCTTCACGCTCATGGCTCCCATGTTTACGGCTCAAGGCACCGCTTTTTCTGCTCGTATTCTTCCCGGCCGTTCATCATGTCATACCTCATCTGTATTTTATGCTTGAAGTCAGAATTCGTAACGGGTCTGGAGGTACAAATTGTCGTCCCGCGACAACTGCCCAAACTGGCCCCACGGCTTGCCGCCGAAGAAGTTGGCACCGAGCGCGCCCCACACCTTGTCGGTAAAGCTGTAGCGTAGTTCCGGGTTTACGAAGCGGTCGCCGTTGCTGGCGTTATACGAGGCATAGGCGGAAAACCGCAGCGTCTGATGCAGGAATAGCTGCGTCAGACGCGCCGTGACGGTATGGCTCCAGCGTTTATCGGCCGGGAAGCTGGTTGGCAGCGCGGCAAGGTAGGCATCGCAGTCAAGCATGTATTCGGTGTAGCGCTGGGAACTGGGAGTTCCCGCAAGTTCTGCTCCTGCTCAGAATCGCAACTGCCACCACTCCAGCGTGACTGCCTTGAAACCATCGCGCTCCTGGTTTGCGCCATCCCAGGCGGCGAAGGCCACCGGCATGGTACCCCTGCCCGGCAGACTGGCACCCTCGTTGGATTTAACCTTCAGGGAGCGGTGCAGTACTACTGCCCAGCCGCTGTCGGTGCGTATGGCGGCGCTCTTCAGGCCTTGCAAGGACACCGTCGTGGCGGTGCCGAAGCCATTGGCGAGGAGGCTCTGGGTGCGCCCGTCGGCACGCCACTGCCACACGTTCACGGCATTGTTGGCATCTCCCATGAAGGGTGTCGTAGATGCCTTGCCATTGACCGGAAACTGCACCGCCGCGCCGTCCGCGAACTGTCCCGTGTCCTTGATCGCCGTGTTGGCTGTGCGATCCGTCCAGGCGAGCCTCACGTAGATCTGGTCGCCCGCACGCACCGCCTGGGCGGCGAGCCGCTCCGTGGCCGGCGTGCCGACGATAGACACGTGGCCAGGAAAAGCCGGCTGTAGCATCACTTGGGTAACTGGTGCCTTCTTCCATATCTCCGCATCGGGGGATGCGGCATCCGCGCTCGCCGCAGTCAGAACGCGGATGGTCTTGGTTGCGGGGGCGGCCTGTGCGGTGGTTGCCGCGAGTCCGGTCGTCGTGGTGACTGCGGCGACCATGCCAAGCGTGACCAATTGTTTCATCAGAGTGCTGGTGTTCATGTGTTGTCTCCCGATTCTTGCGTTTCGTTGCCGAGCCGGCCGTGGTGTGCTTCCACCAATTCGGCAAGCGCCGCCCCGTACTGCGCGTACGCGGTGTCCGTTGCTTCCAGTTTGCGGCGGAATTCCGGTAGCCAGGCCGCCAAGTGGCGGCTGAGGAAGTCCCGCGCCGCACACCGGAAGGGTTCCGCATCATTGCCCTTCTGCTTCGCCGCCTGCTCCTGCATGCATAGCCAGGCGAGAAATTCGAGTTCAGTCACCAAGTGATCGGGAAATTCCCGATCGGTCTCAGACAACTTGGCATCGAAGAACTCGTAGAAGCGCAGCAGGTCTTCCAGAATCCCGTCGCGCCCCATTTCCCCCCGGTGCATGCCCTCGAACAGAGAAACCGGTTTGCCGTCGCGCCCCATTTCGAAGGCCGCGATATACTCGGCCTCCATTGCCTCCTGACCGAGCGCGGGATCGACGATCCCGTGCTCGGTCAGACGCTTCCAAGTCTCCGGGTTCGGGTAGGAGAAAAGCTGCGCCATTCCCAGATAGCCGCCGGCCAAGATGCCGGCTTCGTCGATGTGCGCGTTCATATTCCGTACCTATCCTTGTTGGTGTAGCCGATCAGGATGTCGGTCAACTCCGAGGGTTTGGCCTCGCGGCGCTTCTGCATTTCGCGCCCAATGATTTCCAGCGCCTGCTTCGTGCCAGGGCCGAACAACGCCTCGATGTCGGCGATTGGGATGCGTGGCTTGTCGGAGAGCCGTCCGTCCTCCTCGAAAGGCGGCGGCGTGACGTTCATGGGCGGCACGTAGAACACGTTCGGCTGGGTGCCATACTCGGCATGCAAGGGCAGCGCGACCTTCCATTGATCGACCAGCTTGTAGACCGGACCGTTCTTGTCGTCGCGGTAGCCCCAGAAACGGATACGGCCGGGGCACTGCTTGACGCAGGCGGGCGCTTCGCCTTTCTCGACGCGCGGGTAGCAGCCGATGCACTTCTCGGACTTCTGGGTCTGCAGATTGAAATATATCTTGCCATAGGGGCAGGCCTTGACGCAGTAACGGTAACCCCTGCAGCGCTCCTGGTCCACTACCACCAGCCCGTCCTCCTCGCGCTTGTAGATCGCTTTGGTCGGGCACGCCGCCAGGCAGGCCGGATTGGTGCAGTGGTTGCAAATGCGCGGCAGGTAAAAGGAGTGGTTGTTCGGGAAATCGCCCTTGCCCTCATCCTCGTCCCAATTCGGGCCCCAGATCGGCTTTTCGTGGGGCACGACCTGGTTCACCTTGCCTTCCAACAACGCTTCATGGAAGTTGTAGTTCCAGACACCGCCGTAGTCTGCCATGGGCGGAATCTTGCCGTCCGTCTGCAACTCACCGTCCTTGAAGCCGCCGCCCTTCTGCTCCCAGTTCTTCGGGTAGCCCTTGCCGGGGCGGGTCTCCACGTTGTTCCAGTACATGTACTCGCGCCCGTCGCGGTTGGTCCACAACTGCTTGCACGCCATCGTGCAGGTGTGGCAACCGATGCACTTGTTCAAATCGAATACGTAGGCCAACTGTCTCTTACTCATGGTGTATTTCCTCAAGCTTTCTCGACGTCGACCGTCGTTTCATGGAAGATGCGGTTCGGGTTGAAGGCACCCGACACGAACTTGATGTGGCCGTAACCGCCGACCATCTCCAGCGGGTTGATCAACTCGGCGCTGACCATGTTGTAGTGGGTCATGTTCTTGTACAGGTACTGTTCCCAGCCGTGCTCGGTGAAAAGCATGTTCTCCGGCAGCGACGGCGCAGCCTTGATCCTGGCGAAGAATTCACCAGACGAGTTGAAGACCCGCACCAGGTCGCCGTCCTGGATGCCCTTTTTGGCCATGGCCTTGGGATTGAGCCGTACATCAGGCTCACCGCGCTGGTGGCGCAACATCCATTGTTCGGTACGAGCGAAGGAGTGTATGCCCCAGCGCGTATGCGGCGAGTTGCGCACGAAGGGATACTTCTTTGGCCCAAGAACGCCGCCGCCCTTGACTTGTGGTTTCGGCACCGTCGCCCCGAGGCGCTGGTACCAGTCGTGGTCCACGTAGAACTGCAAGCGCCCGGTGAGCGTCTTGTAGGGCACTTTGTCCGTAACGTTGACCGTGAAGGGACGATAGGGCTTGTCCTTTGGTACCGGCGATGTCTTGCCGGCCGAGGGGCCGACGGCGACGAAGCCGTTCTTCATCACTTCCTCGTAGGTGCCGGGGCCAAGTGCTTTGGAGTTATCCATCACGAAGCGCACCGCCTGCTCGTCGGTCACGACCTTGCCGTCCATCGTGAAGTCGTCGTAGATCTTGTCGAAGTCGACGGCGCTCTTGATCTCCGGGTCATCCACCCGGGTGATGCCGCGCGCCTTGGCTCGCTCCTGGATTTTCTGGGCGAGTGCCACACAGAACTGCCAGTCGGTCTTGCGCTCGTACATGGGTTTGACCGGCTGGCCGAAAGCGTGGATGAACCGGGTCACCGTGGTCTCGCGGATGTCCAGCTTCTCCACCGATGCCATCGGCAGCACGATGTCCGCGTACATCGCACCGGAGTTCATGCGGAAGTCTGTCACCACCAGCAGTTCGCAGCGCTTGAGGAGGTTGTCGCGCAACTGCTGATAGCCGTTGGAGGTGGCAAACATGTTGATGCCGGCGTTGATGTAGACCACCGGGTTCTTGATGGACTGCCATTTGGGCATCCAGCCCTTGGCCTCAGACTCCTTGCGCATGTCCTCCATATCGTCGATGCCGAAACCGATCTGTTCCTTCAACTGGGCATCGTCGTAGTAGGCCTTGGAACGCTTGTACTGTTCGCCCCACACCCAGTGGGCCAGTACCGTGGAAACGCTGCGCCCGGGTTTGCCCTTCACATTGCCGAGTTCCGCCTCCCCTTCCAGCTTCCAGTTCTCGTAGGTGGTGTCGATCGAGCCGGTGGTGCCGTGATGGCCGATCAGGGTGAGGATGAGGATCTTCAGCCGCCCGCACTGGAAGCCGTCGAAGTGCTTCTGGTTGTTGTAGCCGTCGAGGATGCGCATGGCCTTGCATTTGGCGATCATGCCGACCAGCTCGCGCACCACTGAAGGATGCAACCCCGTCTCGGCCTGGGTGGCTTCCGGCGTGTAGGGGGCGATCTCCGCTTTCAGGCGCTCGAAGACGGTGGTGACCTGAATACCGTCCGCGTTGAATGTACCCTCCAGAGCCGGATCAACGGCACCGAGCTTGAGGGTCTTGTCCTTGCTGCCCATGCTGCCGGGTGCCAGCACTGCCTTGCCGGTTTTGGTGTCCCAGACGTAGAACACCTCGTCGCTGCCGTCTGCCTTGAAATCTTTTTCGCGCAGGAACTTGCCGTTGTCGACACGCACCAGGAACGGCAGGTCGGTCTGTTCCTTGATGTAATTCACGTTGTAGTGCTTGCCGGCGATGAGCTGATTCACGATCGCCGCAGCGAGATGCGAGTCGGTACCCGTCTTCACCGGCACATACAGGTCGGCGTGGATAGATGATGGGTTGTAGTCTGGAGCGATGTTCACCAGCCGCGCGCCGTTGTAGCGCGCTTCCATCAGGAAGTGCGCATCCGGAATCCGGGTAACGATCGGGTTTTTGTGCCACATCAGGATCAGGTCGGAGGTAAACCAGTCGTCGAAGGTCGACAACGTACGCGCCGGGATGCGCACCGTATGGATGCCGGGGTAGAGGTCGCCGGTCATTGAGGAGACATCGAACTTGATGCCGCCCAAGAGGTTCGCCAGCCGCTGATAACCCTTGGCGGTGATGATGGCAAAGGGGCGCGACGGTATGGAGACGTTGCCAGGGCCGCGCGTCAGCGTGGTGTCGATGATCTTGTCGGCAATCTCGGTGAGCGCCTCGTCCCAGGAAATGCGCTTCCACTTGCGCTCGCCGCGTTCGCCGACGCGCTTCAGCGGCCACTTGAGATGATCCGGCTGCTTGATCCAGGAGCAATATACGGCGCCCTTCTGGCAACCGCGCGGGTTCATGTCAGGAATGCCGGGCAGTTGCGGGTACGCGCTCACCTGCTCTTCGCGCATGGGCACGCCGTTCTTGACGTACACCTTCCAGGCGCAACCCGCCACGCAGCCGTTGGAGTGGGTGGTGAGCCCCACCGAATCCCAGGTCCATTCCTTGCGGTAGAGGTCTTCCCAACCCCGGTATGGATAGGACTTGAGCGGATCCTCGATCGGTACAATCTTGGAGAAAGCCCACAGGCTGGAAGGCGTGGCTGCGCTGGCGAGCACTGCCACGGAGAACTGCAGAAACCTGCGGCGACCGTTACTATCGTCGGGACTATTCATTGCGCATCTCCAATCCGATGTTTGAAAAAAGTTTAACTACCGTATGTGCTATAAATTTCTTGCGGGAAAATCTGTTTCTGTCCAATAACAAAAAAACTCCTGAAAATCTTCAATTCACTACAGCACCAGCGGGGCGATGCCAAGGAACCCCATGGAGCACCAATCTGTCGAACCGCTCGTCAACACTGCAATGGAAACCGCGCGCCAGCTTAATCTTGCCGAACACGTTACTTGCGTTGTGGGATATGATTGAATTCATTTTTTTCCATCGGTTTCGATTACTGATTACTGTGCTGCACAAACCGTGCCTGATGGTGGGGTTTTTGTGTAACACCATAAAACCATGAAAGAATCCGCTCTGGCAGGATGTTGGCCTAGCGCAGCCCAAGCTGGGAAATACGCCATTGAAAGATCAATAATCCCTATCTGGTTACTACGGGGTAACCAAATTAATAAAACAGCCTATTCCGGTTACGTTGTGGTAACTTAAAAATCGAGATGAAATTTTTTATCATTATTTTATTAGCGGTTGCGGCTATTCTTGCCAACCCAACGCTCGCTGCAGATGAGCCTGCAATGCTGCGTGTCGGCCTGACGGCAACTGTCCCCGACCAGTATCAACTGATCGAGGAATGGCGCCGTTACGTGGAGCGCAAGCTCAAACGGCGCGTCGAATTCGTCCGGCGCGACAGCTATATCGAGACGATGGATCTGCTGCGCCTGAAGAAGCTCGACTTCGCCTGGATCTGCGACTACCCCTTCGTGTATTTCAGGAGCCAGGTCAGGCTGTTGGCGGTGCCCCTCTACCAAGGGCGTCCCTACTACCGCTCTTACCTGATCGTGCCCGCGTCGAACCAGAGCACGGCTTCGATCTCGCAGCTCAGGAATAAGGTGTTCGCCTACACCGACCCCTATTCCAACACCGGCTACCTCACGCCCCGTTACCAACTCCACCAGATGGGAGAAGACCCGGCGCAGTTTTTCCGCCAGACTCTTTTTACCTGGTCCCACCAAAAGGCAGTGGAAGCCGTGGCAATCGGCCTGGCGGATGGCGCTGCGGTGAGCGGCCATGTCTGGGACACGCTGTCCATCATCAAGCCGGAACTGACGGCGGCGACGCGCATTGTCTCCAGGTCTCCCGAATATGGCTTCTCGCCCGTCGTCGCGCGACCCTCGGTACGCGACGAGGATTTCCGCAACATGCAAAAGCTGCTGCTGGAGATGGCGGGCGACGCGGAAGGCAAAGCATTGCTGCGGAGGCTGAACATTGACGGTTTCATAGCAGGCAGTCCGCGCCTCTACGACGAGGTCGCCCGGATGATGAAAGCCGTCAACGAGAAATGAACCTGCTTAATCTCAGTTTCCGCTACAAGACACCACTATGGGGAAGTATCCTCATCGTTGCCGCTACACTGGCGGTTTCCGCCTCGCTCATGAACCAGGCTTACGACGATCTGATGAGCGACCTGCTGAACAGTTCCACCAACCTGAGCAGGACGCTGGCGAAGACGCTGTTCCCCACCATGATGCACGAAGAGGTATGGCGCGCCTTCGAGATCATCCGGGCACCCTTGCACGGTGGCCCGGATGGCAGCCTGGTCCAGCCGGAAATGATTTTTGCGCTGGACAACCGGCAGCAAGTCTTTGTTTCCGGCCAGCCGAAATCCCTTCCATTGTCGGCCGATATCCGGCAATTCGGCGAGGAATATGCGCAGCTCGCCGACCGGATCGTGGCCAGCCCGGAACCGGACGCTGCAATTATCTTCTCCGGCTCCCGCCATATTTATGTTGCCGTCCCTGTGGCCGAGGAGGGCGCGCGACTGGGAACACTGGTCATCGTGCACTCCAAGGATGTATTCATGGCGCGATTCAAGAGCGTCGCTACACGGGGTGCGGTAATTGGCTTGCTCGTACTCACCGTGCTGTTGCCGATCAACTGGTATTGGGGGCAGCGGACCGCCGTACCCTTGGTGCAGTTGGCGCGCAGCATCGACAGCGTGGCGCATGGCGTGCCACCGAAACTGCCGCTGGAAACTTATGCCTATCGGGATGAACTTGGCCAGTTGTTCGAGGCCTATGGCCTGATGGTCAAAGCCCTGCAGGAAAAGGCCCTGCTGGAGCAGGAGATGATCCGCTCGGAGCGTCTGGCGGCTGTCGGCAGGCTGTCGGCCGGTATCGCTCACGAGATCAACAACCCGCTCGGCGGCATGTTGGTCGCTTTGGACAACTTCAAACGCCGGGGCGGACATGACGAGCGCACCCTGAAAACCGTGGCCATGATCGAGCGTGGCCTCACCCAGATCCGGGATACGGTGAGCGCCATGCTGGTCGAGGCAAAAGTAAAAAGCCGTGACTTACTGCCCCACGACATCGAGGATTTGCAAATGCTGCTCGCCGGCGAGGCCCACAAACGGTCGGTTTCAATCCACATGGACAGCGATATCGCAGCCCCGATCGCACTGCCGGCGACACTGGTTCGCCAAATCCTGATGAACCTGCTGCTCAATGCCGTGCATGCGTCTGACACTTCCGGCACGGTCCGGTGCAAGGTCCGGCACGCTGGTGACACGCTGACCATCGAGACCGAGAACACCGGCCGAACCATTCCGCCGGAATTGATGGGCCATCTCTTCGAGCCTTTCATAAGCAGCAACGATACGGGCCACGGGCTCGGCCTGTGGGTCACCTATCAAATCGTGTCCCAGTTGGGCGGACAGATCACGGCCGAAAGCCGCGATGGGCTGACCCGATTTTCCGTTTCGCTCCCCACTGGAGAAAAATTATCCTAGCTTCCTCAGTTGGGCGGGATGGAGTGTGCGGTTATGGGGGTGCAGGGCAAGGCGCAACGACGCAGAATGGTTGTCCATTCCAAGGAGTTGCAACGCCGCCATGCGCCGCCAGAACCGTGCAATCCATCCCATAGCGGGATCACCAAAATGGCGATGGCGAAGAAACAGCATCAATCAATTGTGAACATCATGTTAGGTCAACAAATAAGCGGTCAACTGAGGAATCTAGGATTATGAACCCGAAAACACTTCGCATCTGCCTGGTCGAAGATGATGAACTGATGGGCGAGGCACTGTGCGAGCGCTTCGAAATGGAAGGCTTCGACTACGACTGGCACAAGCGGGGCAAGGATGCCCTGCTGGCGTTGCAGCGCAGGCGCTACGGCATCGTGCTCAGCGATATACGCCTTCCCGACTTGAGCGGCGAGGATATGTTCGTGCAATTGCGCCGTCAAGCAACCGACACCCCGCCCTTCGTCTTCATGACCGGCTACGGTGCCATCGACCAGGCCGTGCGCCTGCTCAAGCTGGGAGCCGCCGACTATGTGGCCAAACCCCTCGATGTGGATGCTCTGGTGCGGCGGATACGCGAACTGGGCAGCCACATGACGCCAATCGGTCCGGGGGAGCTGGTGCTCGGCGCCTCCAGCGCCATGCGCGGCATCGAACAAATGCTCGTGCGCCTGGCTGCCTCCGATAGCACGGTGCTCATCACGGGAGAATCCGGTGTCGGCAAGGAAGTGGTGGCGAGGCATCTGTACGAGTTGGGCAAAGGCGGCTCGACCAAGCCATTCGTGGCGGTCAATTGCGCGGCGATCCCGGAAACGCTGCTGGAATCCGAGTTGTTCGGTTTCGTGAAAGGGGCTTTTACCGGGGCGGCGAAAGAGCATCGCGGCTATTTCGAGCAAGCCCATGGCGGCACCCTGTTCCTGGACGAAGTGGGCGACATGCCGCTCGTCACGCAGACCAGGCTGCTGCGCGCCATCCAGGAGCGCACGGTCACGCGCATCGGCAGCGAGTCGCCGGTTCACGTCGAGGTTCGCCTCGTTTGCGCTACGCACCAGGATCTGCGCCAATTGGTGGAGGCCGGCCGCTTCCGCGAGGATCTCTATTACCGGATCAACGTCGTCAACCTGCGCATTCCGCCCCTGCGCGAACGGCGCGAAGACATTCTGTGGCTGGCGCGGCGCTTCGCGGAGGAGCAGTCCGCGAAAAAAGGCGGGGTGCCATTCTCTTTCAACGCCGCTGCCGAACGCGCCATGCTGTCCCATCCCTGGCCGGGCAACATCCGCGAACTGAAGCATTGCGTCGAGCGCGCCTGCATCCTGTCCGACCGTACCCAGCTTTGCCCCGAAGCCCTGTTCGGCGATGCGCCGCCGCCCGCCCCCGGTGCCCCCATCACCGGAGACACGTTGATCGCCCACATCGGCACTTGCGAAAAATGCTACATCGAGGAAGTGCTCGCCGCCCACGCCTGGCGGGTGGGAGAAACGGCGGAGTCCCTGGGCATCAGCCGCAAGAACCTCTGGGAGAAAATGCGCAAGCACGGGATTGCCGAGCCGGGCAAGCCGGCATAAGCAACGCCCGTGCGAAGTATGGTATCGGCCACCAGCGGAACGTTCTCCGTACCCGGGCGCAGTCAGAATTCATAACGTACCTGGAGGTACAAATGGTCGTCCCGCGACAACTGCCCAAACTGGCCCCACGGCTTGCCGCCGAAGAGATTGGCACCGAGCGCGCCCCACACCTTGTCGGTAAAGCTGTAGCGTAGTTCCGGGTTTACGAAGCGGTCGCCGTTGCTGGCGTTATACGAGGCATAGGCGGAAAACCGCAG
>Ga0209343_10008143_pt1 | contig 12250 bp, 9 predicted proteins | sample RifCSPlowO2_02_FD_184026 | JGI IMG/M metagenome (GOLD analysis project Ga0209343, IMG submission 184026) | Groundwater microbial communities from Rifle, Colorado - Rifle CSP2_plank lowO2_0.2 (SPAdes) (version 2) | ecosystem: Environmental > Aquatic > Deep subsurface > Groundwater | place: Rifle... | reverse complement strand
CCTTTAAAACCTCTTCGGGCGGGTTCTGGAAGTCATCATCAATTATTACTGCATAGTCGCCCGCGGCATGATTCAATCCTGCCAATACGGCATTGTGTTCTCCAAAGTTTTTTGCAAGATTAATATACTTAACGATACCCCTATGCTTTTTAAATATTTCAATGCACGCCTCATTGCTATTATCCTTGCTGCCGTCATTAACAAGCACAATCTCAAGCCCGTCAGCGGACAGCTGAGTTACTAATTCATCGGTAATTCTGCCGATCGCTCTTGCACCTTGATATACAGGGATAATCACGCTTAGCTTCATCTTAATTAAAATGCCTGCTGGGAAACTTAACCGCCAAGCTCCTATTTACAAATTTTGAGTAGTGCGGCACCCCCTTTTTCTTAAATCCCTGCGATATTTCACCGTCAACTGCGTAAAAATCAAACCGGTTCCATTCAGTTTCGTTCATCTCTTCGATTTTTCTAATCAGGCTTGCGCAGACCTTTGATGATTCATTCTCCAGAGATAAATTAAGATACCAATTGAAAGCGGTCTGAACCTTCTGGAGAAAAAGCCGATGCTCCCGAGGGAATTTAAGGCAGGTAAACGTATCATAATTATCTAATTCTAGTTTCTTATCATAATCAATGAGGTTATGCTGCCTGCATAAATCATAGATAGGCGTATTTTTAAAAGGATAGAATGTCATGACCTTGACCGTATCCGGCATAATGAGCGCGTTTAGTTTTAATGTCTGGAAAACTTCTTCTTTTGTTTCGGTGGGCAGGCCGATCATGTTAAAAGAACTCGTCATCATACCGAGTTTTTTGTTAATCTCAAAAGCTCTCATCACGGCCAGATTCGAAACGGGGCGCTGCAATATTTCCTGCTTTATGCGTTCGCTGCCGCTTTCGACTCCAAATCTGACATCATCGCAGCCTGCATTTTTCAAAATCTTTGCTTTGCGCTCGCTGTAGGATAAGGGATTGGCATTACAGACAAAGGGCATCCCTATCTCTTTTATATACCTCTGGCAAAATTGTTCTAAGAAATTGCTGTCCAGTATAAAATTATCATCAATAAATGCTATTTTCTTAATTAGCGGGTGAGAGGAAATAACATCGGTAATTTCCCGTATTGCCGTGCCCACCTTTTTCATCCTTACGTAATCCTTCAGGCTAACGGTATCTTCGCAAAGATTTTGGTATTTTTTAAGGTATGATTGATTTATGCAATAACTGCACTGGTAAGGGCATCCTCTGCTTACCATAGTTTCCAATTGATAATTTTTGAGCGGCAAAATTTTTTCAAGGTCAAATATTTCCTTATCTTCGGGAGGTAATTCGGCCAAGCCCTGAAAGGGCCGCAGACGGTTCTTGATAGTGCTGCCGTCAGGCTGCCTGAACCATAAATTTTTAATCCGGTTATACTCTCTACAGTTTTCTAACGCATCTGCAAGTTCTCTAAGCGCCTCTTCTCCCTCCCCCACGCAAACTGCGTCAATACTATCAAGCAGAAGACACTCTTCAGGCACCATTGTCGGATATGACCCCCCGCAAATTACGAAACCCTTGTAATAATCCCTTAATCCTTTACAGAATTTTGCTGCATATTTAAGCTGTGTTTCTATAAGGGAAATCCCCAGGATGCCGGGATTGAAACCCATGATTTCTTTTCGCATCTCATCCAGATTAAAACCATATCCGAGTTCTTCATTAAGGAAGATTAATCCTACACGGTGCCCTTCCTTCTTTAAAACCGCAGACAAGATGGCTATTCCATTATTAATTCCAGGCGTCGAGCCGATATTAAAATTTATAAACATAATATTCATCTTAGCCAGGGTTTACTTCCATACTTTCCAGGGAGGGCTTCCGCTGTCCCATAATTTGTTCAGATAATCCTTATCTCTCCTTGTGTCCATACACTGCCAGAAACCACCGTATCGATAGACATTCAACCTGCCTTCCGCTGCCAGTTTTTGGAGCGGCCCAAACTCAAAATCACAGTCTTCGCCAGGGTAAAGGTAATTAAGGATTTCTTTATTGAAGATAAAGAACCCTCCATTAATTACGCCCGAGGTTAATTGCGGCTTTTCTTCAAAATGCACCACGGCATCCTCCTTGATGACCATTTCTCCAAATCTTGAGGGGGGATGCACCCCGGTCACTGTTCCGACTCCGCCGTGTTTTAAATGAAAATCTTCGAGCTTTTTGATATCTATGGCGCAAACGCCGTCTCCGTAAGTAAGATGGAAGTTTTCGCTTGAAATATAGCTCTGGAGACGTTTAATCCTTGCGCCTTTTAGGGTATTAAATCCCGTATCCACAAAGGTAATTTCCCAATGCGATTCATCGCTTACGCCATGTATTACCGGGTCTTTTCTGGGATGCATCTTCAGGGTAAAATCGCTGGAGAGTATGCGGTAGTTATAGAAGTAATTTTTAATATACTCGCCTTTATAGCCTAAGGCGAGTATAAAACGATGATAGCCATAATGGGAGTAATGCTTCATAATATGCCAGAGGATAGGTTTGCCACCTATCTCAACCATCGGCTTCGGCTTATCAATGGTTTCTTCTCCTAATCGCGTCCCTTTGCCGCCGCATAGAATAATCACATCATTCATCGCTTTAATTTGCATTTCGCTTCTCTGGGTATGTAATCGGTAACCTGTCCGACTCTATAGGTGAGATTTTTTAGCAAAAGCCATGCGCTATGCTTAAGACGCCAATACCAATAGTCTTTTGCGTCATTATACCTTTCATTCTTAGTCAAGCGGCGTAATTCAATATGCTTAAGCGGAGTATCCGTATCATGAAATCTCTCAAGCAATGCTGAGCCTTCTTCCTGCATTCCAGACCTTACATAGCTCCAGTATAACAGAGGAAAATAGGGAAAGAAGGCCTCCCTATTCATCAACGGCGGATAAGAGACAAGCCACTCCTTATCTTCAGGCATCATCTTCCTGCCTGTTTCATATAATGTCCGAACCCATAGACTCTGGAGTATCCATTCCATGTAACTGCCATTTAGCCATTTTTTTAAAACATTAATTGCCTTGCGGTCCGTATGGTGCGATAGCAGGCGGTGGGCCTCATCTAAGCAAGGCGCTCTATCAAAACGCGCCTTTGTCAGGGTCAGCAGTTTTTTTGCCTCGCCGCTATATCCCGCCCATGCCCAGAATAAGGAGATCTTTACCAGGCGTTCTTCCGGTTTATACAGTTCGCCATCTTCGGCAATCTGTTTTATGCGGGCGATCGTCTTTCTCACAGCCTCCTCTGGAATAATAGGAAAATATTCTAATATTCGTTTATAAAGGCCTGTACCCATTCTTTGGATATGCTCCAAAACCTTTCTGACATCCTCGCTTCTCTTAACAATAACTTCCTCTAAGATTGTATTGAATAGTATTTTTCTGCCCACCGGTATAACTGCCACCGCTATATCCCGCTGTATGGCATCGATGAGGACCTGAGAGTTGCCGCGATTGAAAAGAACATCGGTAATACCAAGCAGCTCATTGATTGATATATGCTGGTTAACTATCTTTGCGCCAGGCGCATACGTATTTACGAACTCGGCAAAATTGGCATCGTCTTCGGCTGGATGAGGCTTTATAATCAGCTCATACTCTTCCGGCAGCCCTTCGCTTAAAATTTTTAACAGGCGTTTACGTATCTCTAACGTTTCTCCCAGATTGCTTAAATAAGCCAGGCAGAGCGTCGCTATCTTTTTATCCGCGGATACCCGTAATCGCCTTTTGAGTTCTTCTCTTTGTTGCATATCCCGGTTTTGCGGTTTACTGTATCTGAATATACAGCCTGTTGTCTCTACCGCCTCTTCCGCAATACCTATTGCAATAAATCTTTTTCTTTCATACTCAGAAGCTGCGAGGAGGCGATCAACAGGTATGAAATATTCATTAACATATCCCTGCTCAAAGGCCATCTGATATACCTCTTCCACGGCAATCACCGGTATTTTTCTTAACGCAGCTTCCTGGATAAGGTTCAAATGAGGAATGCGCGGCTGGGCGCTAAAGAGGACTACAGCCTTTACATTGTCAAAAACATTTCCGGGAAGGCGGCCGCTCTTCAGGAACCATACCGCGTTCTCAGCGATGCAGTTTTTCTTGTCATAAAACCATTTCAGGTTAGGATTATAGAGGCGGCGCAATTTCCATTCAGGCAGGAATTCGCTGAAAATATTTATATTCCTATCATGGACTGTGCTCACCGGATTAATCAGTAAAACTTTATCCATTATTCCCTGTATCTAAATCAAAGTTAGTTGAATAAGTGGCTCCGACCTTGGCATTTTGTATGTTTGTGTAAACCAGCACATCCTCTCTTTTATTTAACTGGTCGCAGCCATCGCAAAGCGGAAACTGATGGAAACCTCCCTTCTTATGCGCCTCTCTAAGTTCGGCATAACATTTCCCCTTTAAAACATCTGCTAAGACCTCCTTGGTAAGATCGCCCAGGACTATCTTACTGTCATAATCAAAACAGCAAGGCACCAGAAGGCCGTTCCATTGAATCTGCAGCGGCCCGCTAAACGGCCGCCCGCAGCTCACTTTCTTCTTGAAGACCGGCCTGTAATTTCTTGCATCTGCCCAATTATGAGGCTTCCATACCGAAACCGCATCTGCGATATTTTCAAATTGGTCAAGAAATTCCCGCATCTCATGCCTGTTTTCTTTGAGGATTAAGAAATACATATGAATTTTTATTTTGCCATTTCTTTCTCTTTTCATCCTGAATATGTTCATCACATTATTTTTTACAGTTTCATAACACAATCCTTTGTGTATTGCCTCATACGTATCTTTCTTCATACCATACATGCTGATGCGGATTTTATCAAATAACCGTAATACCTCTGGTATCTTTTCCTCGTCTAACAAAGAGCCGTTGGTAACGGTATATACTTCTAAGCCCTTAGATTTTGCGTATTCGGCGCGCTCAAAAATATAGGGATCAATGAAGCTCTCGCCAAAATTTTCTAAAGTAACGATTTTGGCTCCCATTCCGGCAGCTTCGTCCAGTATACGTTTATAAAGGCCGATATCAAGAATACCCTGCGGGCGGGTCATCTTTTCGCGCGGGCACATAATGCAAGAGGCATTGCATCTATTGGTTACCTCAAAACGGACTTCGTGACTTTTCAATTTCATGTCTTTAAATTCCCCGCCATTATCATCTCACAATGTTAAATCAGGAATCGGAATTCCGCGTAAATTCTACGAGCAAAGTTGGCCGGAGAATAATAAATAAGAATGCCTTTTGGTAATATTTTAAGGCATTCTTGTATTCGCCTGCCTTGAGAAAAGACTGTGCTGCAATATAGTATAACCGCAATAATCTCCGCATCCCCTTTTTTGAAATTCGAAAGATAGGTTTTTTCTCAAAGGCGGTAATGTGTTTTTCAAATATATGAGACGCCCTTGATATAAATGCCGGGTCTACTATGCTCCAGTTATTGCCGTCAAGGGTAAATTCTCCAAGCGGCTCCTGAATAAAATATATTTTGGCCCCTTGCGCGGTCATCCTCAGCCAAAGGTCATAATCTGCGGCTGCGTCAAACTCTTTTCTTAAATCGAATCCATTTAATCCGCGCAGCAACTCTGTTTTTATCGTAGTTGCGCAAGGGGAAAGGCAGTTCCTTTCATAAAGGAGAATTTCAAAAATATCTTCAGTCCAGGGGCCGTGTTTTAACACCTCTTCAACTCTGCCATTGACTCTTTTGTTTTCATAGTGGCAGACTACTGAGACATCCGGGTTTCTGTCAAACGCATTTTTTACTTTCTCTAATCTTTCGGGATACCAGATGTCATCGTCATCAAGGAAGGAGACCAAAGAACCATTTGCCATCTCTATGCCGAGATTGCGCGGGGCATCGCAGGATTTCGTTGGATGAGGATTAAGAGTATATTTTATCCGGGAATCCCTAAATTGCTCAACAATATACCTGGTATCGTCCGTTGAGCCGTTATCTATCACAAAGAGTTCAAAGTCCTTAAAGGTCTGATTCAAAATACTCTGGATTGTCCGCGGCAGCAAATCCCGGCGATTATAAGTTGCGGTGATTATAGTAAAGAGCGGCTGTGGCATCTTCATCAAGGGTTACGCTGTATCCCTGCAGTCCATTTTAATAAACAAGGGGGCTTTTGTAATTTTTCTTACCCAGCTAAAAAGGCGGAATGCCCAGGGCCTTCCCAGAATAAGGCTGCAGAAACGATAAAGGGGATAGGCCTGCGGATGGCGTGTCTTTAAGTCATCTTCGTTAGGGACGGCTAGGGATTTCCAGAGGGAATAAAATTTTTGGTATACCTTTATAATATCTTTTTTAATGGGCAACTCGAGAATGGTGTCAGCCGTGGAAAAGGTATTGCACCATTTGCCGTTTGGGATTAAACCGTGTTCTTTACTGAAATCCCACAGCTCTGTCCCGGGAAAAGGATAAAATGTTGCTATCTGGAAACCCCTGTCCGGATTAAGGCGAAGGTGAAACTGGTATGTCTCTTCAAGCATTTCCTTTGTCTCTTGAGGGAAGCCAAGTATGTAAAAGGCATATGTCCCCAATCCGATTTTTTTTGCCATATCAAATGTTTCTTGAATCTTTCGATTTGTCATCTTGCGCTTTAAAACATGCGTTCTTAACCATTCATTTCCAGACTCCACCCCTATGGTAACCGTATCGCAGCCGGCGTCTTTCAGGAGGATAAGGTTTTCCTCATCAATGGTTTCTACCCTCGCATTACAGGTAAAGGGAAGCGAAAACTTCTTACGGTAGCAGTTGCAAAAATCTTTCAGCCACATTTTATTGAGAGTGAATATATCATCCTGGAAAAGGACCCTCTTTATCGGTAAACTCCTTTTCCTGAGATAGTAATTAATTTCACCGATAACATTCTCGGGGCTGCGGTACCGTATAAAGCTATTATCGATATCTTCGTATGTTTTTCTCAGCGCATGATTACAGCAATAAGTGCAATTATACGGACAACCCCTGCCTGCCATAATCTCCAGGTTCTCAATCCGTGCCGGCTGAGGGAAAAACATCTCCACGTCGCAGGGCGGGAGCGAATCAAGCTCGTGTATAAATTGTCGCGGCGGATTTCTCATTATCTTCCCATTCTTTCTTAAAAACAGGTTCCTTATTAATGCGGTATTGCCTTTTAGCGAAAGTGTCTCCGCAAGCTCAAGCAATGGGTATTCTCCTTCGCCAATACACAAATAATCAAATGACGGTTCCCGGATAACTTCTTCGGGATTCGTTGTTACATGAACGCCTCCGGCTATAACGGGAGTATCCATCGCTCTCTTTATTGCCCGTGCATATTTTCTGGCATAATACCACTGGTTAGTAACAATAGAAAATCCTATAAGGTCAGGGTTAATGGATTGTATCCCGCGGACAATCCGCGACGAGGTAATTTCTTTATCTATCCTTATGAGCGAGACCTTATGGCCTTTGCTTTTGAGGAGGCTGGAGATATGTCCTAGCCCCAGATGCGTGGCAACCGAATTGTTGATTGTAGGCCAAATAAAAAGAATATGCATGCTATTTTCTTTTTCGGATAAGCCTTGCGGGATTGCCTGCAACTATTGTGTATGGCTCAACCGGTTTTGTCACCACTGAGCCTGCCCCTACAATTGAACCCTTCCCGACATTAGACATAACAACTGCGTTTGCGCCAATCCATACATCGCCGCCTAGTTTGACCTGCACAAGGACGCCGGGACTTTGCTGCCTGATGGTAATATCCGTTCTTTCAAACCCATGATGATGCGCTCCGGCCAAAATAATACAATGCTGTGCCGTATAAACGCTATCACCGATTTCAGCCCAGTCAACATAATTATAAGGCCCTATCCATACATCGTCGCCGATAGAAATTCTCCTATCGCCAAAAATTGTCCCGAAGTTAATGACAACATTCTTGCCCATTTTCGGAAAAATCCGCCTGTAAAATTCGAAACGAAATTTCGTCCCTAGGGTAAAAGGAATGACGCTCATCGCCTCTGATATATAGGTAAAATTGATAAGCCCGCGGGAGAGCAGTAATTTTACTATATATGAAAACAGAATGGCAAGAGACCTGACGAAAAACTCCTCAAGGCAAACCAGGATTCTTTTAAACTGAAATTTCATTTTTGATATATTGCCTGCAGCATCCTTTCAGGCAGTCCTGTAGAGAAGGCCATTTTTCATACAGGATTCATCCAGCGCCAATTTTTTGTGGAGCAAGTACTTGCCAATAATGAGATAATCAAGCCCTGTTGTATAAAAACATCTGATGGCGTCTGACGGAGAATCAACAATGGGCTCGCCCTTTACGTTAAAACTCGTATTTAGCACTATGGGGCAGCCGGTAAGTTTATAAAAATAGCTGACCAGCTCATAAAATAATGGGTTTTCCTGTCTGCTGACTGTTTGCGGCCTGGCCGTATTGTTTATATGGGTTACTGCCTGAATTTCGCCTCTCTTATCTTCCAATACATCGCATATAAACAGCATGTAGGGCGATTCACACGGCAGGTCAAAATATTCTTGAGCGTGCTCCAATAAAACAGAAGGCGCAAATGGCCTGAACTCTTCCCGAAATTTTATTTTTGCGTTAACGATATTCTTATTTTTTGCCGGCCTGGGGTCGGCAAGAATACTTCTGTTACCGAGTGCCCTCTGCCCAAATTCAGATTTTCCCTGATACCATCCCAGAATATTGCCCTGCGCAAGTAATTCGGCAGCGGTCTGAGCCGGATCAGGGAGCTCCCGGGCATTCTTAAATCCATACGCCTCAAGTTCCTTTTTAATTTCATCATCTGAGGCGTAAGAACCCCAGTAAGGATGCTGCAGCTTTATTCTTCCTTTATTTCCCAGTAGGGTATTGTAGCAATACAGCGCCGATCCCAAGGCTACCCCGGCGTCTTCAGAGGCAGGAGTAAAATAAATATGCTTAAAGCCAGAATTTTTTAACAGGTAATTATCCATGACGCCATTCAATGTGACTCCGCCTGCTAAACATAGGTTCTCGGTCCTTTTTATCGAATAAAGGTCCTGCGCTATTTTAAGGGCAATCTCGTTCAGGCAGATTTGCAGGCTGCAGGCAATATCCATATGCCTTTTCTCAATTTTTTCTCCCTCTTTCCTTGGCGGACCAAACTTCTCGATAAATTTTTTAGAATAGTATTCGCTAGAGCCCCAGCATACCTTTCTAGAAAAACCTGGGTGTTGAAAATAGTCCATATCGATATCAACTACTTTTTTTTCAGAATACCTCAAAATCTTTTCTATTTCCTTCTTGTATAGCGGTTCTCCATATGCGGATAGCCCCATGACTTTGTATTCATCATAAAATCCAAACCCTAAATAGAGAGTGAAGGAGGTGTAAACTATTCCGAGAGAAAATGGATAAAAAACTTCTTTTATTTTTTGTATCTTATTTCCGCTGCCATAGCCGATGAGGGTAGTTGACCACTCTCCCCTGCCATCCCAGGAAATGACAGCGGACTCATCACAGGGAGAAGTAAGATAACAGCTTGCGGCGTGGGCAAGATGATGCTCTATGGAAAATATCTTGGCTTTTGGAAATAATTTTGCTGCCAGCGCCTTTCCTGCCCGGGCATCTCGGCGCAGCGCCCGTATAAATCTTAACCGGCAGTAGAATTCAGCAGGATTTATTGTCTTACAGGCAAAGGAAAGCCTCTTGAAAAGATGCGCTTTTTCATCCCATCCAATAGTCACATAACTGACATCTTCTTCGCAGACGCCGGCTTCAGAAAGGCAGAAGGCGATTGCCTGATAAGGAAATGAGCCATCGTGTTTTTGTCTGCTAAATCTCTCTTCTTCACCGATAGCTACTAATACATCGTTGACGATTATTGCTGCTGCCGAATCGTGGCTGGCGGTATAATTTAGTCCTAAGATTACGTTCTTACCCACAATAGTTTCCTCCAGTGCGATATTGTAAAAAGGAAAGCCCTTTTTATTTTTCTTGCAGCTGTGAGCATACCGATCTTTTTGAGCAACCTTCTTGTATGCCTCTCTAAATCATAGGGGTATACCAATTTTTCCCAATGAGTATAAAAATAAGAAATGAGTCTTTTGTGTTTCTCATTGAACCCAAGAACCGTCTCCCGCCGTTCATTCGAAAAATTATTATATCTTTCTTCATCTACCAGGCCTTCCTTAAAACATCTTTCACCCAAAACAGTTCCCTTATAAGGATAGTAGATATTGACAGCGCTCGTTGTTGGCCGCAGCCGCCTGTTTAATTTAATGGTATCCCGGATCATCTCTTTTGTTTCTCCGGGAATGCCAATGATATTAACCGCGAGTGTCTGCATGCCATATTGATGGCATAAATCAAACGCCTTTATGATTTCTTCATTTGTCATTCTGCGGTTCATAATTTCCCGCCTGATATATTCATTGCCCGACTCAACACCAAAAAAAATCCTGTAACAGCCTGCCTCTTTAAGCATTCCAATCAATTCTTCCTCTGCCAGCTCAACCCGCAATAGGCACATAAATTGTATTTTTATTCGTTTTTTATATTTTTCGCAAAACTCTTTTCTCCATTGCCGGTCTAAACCGAATATGTCGTCACCGATTGAAATGATCTTGATATCATGCCTTCTGATTACTTCTTCAATTTCCCGAACACATGCCTCCGGGCTCCTGAAGCGCGTGCTATTGCGATTCTTGCCGTATATCTTGGCTATTGCGTGATTGCTGCAATAGGTGCATAAATAAGGGCATCCCCGTGAAAATAGGAAAGGCGCGTATCCGATTTTTTTGATATTTTCTCCATACGGGTATACTTCTCTATCAGGCGGTAATAATATATCCAGATCTTCGATAAGCGGTTTTAATCTGTTCCTGATAATTCTGCCGCTGTGCGCGTAGGCAAAATTATCGGTTTCGGCGTATGGTTCGTTATTTTCTATCTTTGCCAGGAATTCGGTAAATGAGAATTCTGATTCACCGATAAAAAAACCATCAATATCTTTCGACTCCAGCAAGGCATCAGCATATATCGTCGGATGGACGCCGCCGCAGACAATAATACTTTCGGGGAAACGGCCTTTTATTAAAGAAGATATCCGTTTTACATATCCAAATTGTGACGACACCGATGTAAAACCGATCACCTTTGGTTTGAATGCGTTAATCTCCTCTAACAGGCGGGCGATTTCCTCCTCTGCGCTTACAATAAAAGTTCTCACCGCATGCCCCTGGCGCCTTGTTGCGCTTACTATAGATGCTAATCCAAAATGATAAATATCTTCATGGCAGCCATTTATATTTGGAAAAACCAATAAGACGTTCATTAGCGAAACCAATTCCTGATTAAGAGCGACGCCAGGTTAAAATCTCCTTCGTTTCTTACCTCAAGGTATGAACAAGGGTTATTCAGTTCGTAAATGCCAATCTTACGCCCCAGCAGGCTGCCCTCCCTTAGAAATTCAGGATGAGTAACGCATCCTACGCCCCTGAGCTCTACGTAAATCGGTTCTTTTAATTGACGGGGCGTAAGGCCCTCTTCAAGCTGAATGATAGCGGAATCCTTTTCTTTCCATATAGCTTTATTTTCTTTTTTTACCGCGATGATGCTGTCAAAACCATTTTCTACAAGTTGCAGTACCATATCATCAAGAAAGCCCTGGGGACGGAAGGGAAATGTAATCTCAAGAGAAACAATTATATCAGGGAATATTTTCAGTTCCTCAACCTTATGCAAAGAATATTGCAGGACATAAGCTAAATCAACATATTCTTCTGAGAGCAGCGGTTCTCTTAAAAACGGAGCTTTGGCGCCGAGTTTTTCGGCAAGCCCCGCCAATTCGGGATTATCCGTAGACACGATGACCTGTTTTATATATTTTGATTCAAGCGCGCGTTGTATAGTGTACGCCAGCAAAGGTTTGTCATTTAAAAATTGGACAGGACCTTTGACCGGTATAAGCGCAACCACATTCAATCTCTCCACATCAATTGATTTATACCTATAATCGCTGCGCAGGCTCTCAAGTATTTTCACTACATTAGCGCATCGCTGGACATCGCCATTCTGATGAATTCCATGATAATGATAGACCCGCGCCTCTGGCTCATAGATAATCGTATGGCCCAACTGTAGAGCTTTCTGCGCCCAGACCCTATCTTCTATATTTGTCACCGTCTCATCAAAGGGGATTTTCCGCCAAACATCATTGCGGAGCATACTATTGGCGTTATGAAAGAAACTAT
>Ga0209343_10008142_pt1 | contig 12251 bp, 9 predicted proteins | sample RifCSPlowO2_02_FD_184026 | JGI IMG/M metagenome (GOLD analysis project Ga0209343, IMG submission 184026) | Groundwater microbial communities from Rifle, Colorado - Rifle CSP2_plank lowO2_0.2 (SPAdes) (version 2) | ecosystem: Environmental > Aquatic > Deep subsurface > Groundwater | place: Rifle... | reverse complement strand
GATTGAGCAGCACCTGGCGCAGTCGGCGAGGCTCGGCGCGGACCTGCAACGGCAGGTCTGGCAGCTGCACATTGAACTGCAAGCCTTCGCGCTTGATCTCCTGACGCACCAGGTCGGCGCACTCATTCATAAGCGTGCCGAGGTCTACCGCCTGCAGCTCCAGCTGCGGCTTCTGCGCCTGGATGCTCGACCAGTCGAGGATGTCGCCAACCAGCTGATTGAGGTGCTGGCTGGCCTGAAGGATTTCTTTGAGGTATTCGTCCTGAGTGGTGGGCGGCAGATCCCCCATGCGCATCAACTGGCTAAAGCCCTGAATGGCATTGAGCGGGGTGCGCAGTTCATGGCTCATGCTGGAAATAAAGCGCGACTTGGCCTGGTTGGCCGCCTGCGCCTCCGCAGTGGCTTGGCGCAGGGCTTCCTCACCCTTCTTGAGGGCATCAATATCCACGTGTGTGCCTGCCAGCACGCGTGCTTGGCCCGTGTATGGGTCGTACTCCACCACCCGGCCACGCCCCATCAGCCAGGAATATTTGCCCCCGGCATCGGCAAACCGAAACTCGGCTTCATAGCGCTGGCTGCTGCCTTCACGCACGCGCTGCACGGCGTCGCGAATACCCCTGACATCGTCCGGGTGAACGCGCTGCAGAAACTGCTCCTCACTGAGGACGTCCTCAGCAAAGCCAAACCGTTTGCAGAAGCGCCCACGCACATGCACCAGCCCCGTATCAAAGTGGCGCTCCCAGAGACTCTCCGTCGCCCCTTCCAACACCACTTCAAGCCGCTGCTGGGCCTCGTGGTTGCGCGCTTCACTCTGCTCTAGGGTGATGCCCATTTGCGCGGCCTGTCCGGCCATATCATCCAGCTCACGGATATCCGCAGTTACCCGCGCGGGATGCCACTGGCCCTGACCAATCGCGGCCATCATCGTGGAAATACCGGCAATCGGCCTGAGCAAGTACTGACTCAGGCGCCGTGAACGCACCCACATAAAGGCAAAGAACAGCAGGTAGAACATCACCAGCCCGGCGATCAATAGAAAGCCGATCTGCTGATAATGCGTCGCCAGCAAATTGGTCTGACTGAAGACCTGTGCCTCGTCCACCACGGTCAGCAGCTGCCAACCGGTGGCCTCAATGGTGGTCCAGGCCACCATATGCGTGCGCCCGCCGAGGCTGACCGATTGCACGCCCTGCGGTTCGCGCGCCATGGCCTCGGCCAGAACACGGGTCTGTGCATGTTTGCCCAGGTTGAAATCTTCGGGCTTGAACATCTCGCGGCGGATCGCCTCCTCATAGGAGTGCGTCGTCAGTTCATTCAACGCAAAGTCGTCTTCGCCCGCCTTCGGCATGGCCATGATGTTCAGATCCTGGCTGACCAGCATGGCGTAGCCGTCCCAGGGCACTTGCAGCTGGTTGATCTGCTCGAGAATGCCGCCCACGGTGATGTCCACACCGCTGACGCCCTCAAGGAAATCACCGCGGTACACCGGGGCGACAGCCGACATCATCCACCCTTGGCCAGCGGGGTCGAGGTAGACATTGGTCCACACCACCTTACGCGTCGGGTTATGCGCCGCATCCGCAAGGTAATAGAAATTGAAATCGGGGATGACCATGTCATGCGGGTACTGGTCCGGTGTGCGGAACCAGGGGTAGATGTGATTGAGGCTATCCCAGCTGTTGAAATACAGGCTGGCCACCAATGGGCTGCTCTGTTTGAGTTCGCGCATCAATGGGTCGAGCGTTGCCAGCCGAGCCGCCTTGTTCAGGTCCTGCTGGGCGGCGGGCGTGGCCGCCGAGTAGAAGAACGCCGCGCCGCCCGTGTCCTGGGGGCTGTAACGCACACCGCTGTTGGTGATTGCCAGAGTCGGCGCGCTGACCGCAGGCTGCAGCAAGGCGTGCTGCGTCAGGTTACGGTAGGTGGTTGTCAGGGCTTCGATTTGGGTCAGCTGACCCTCGATGATCCGCGCTTCCAGGTTCGCAGAGGCTTGCAGGTCACTCAGGGCCGTCTGTCGTAAATAATCAATCTGGGCATCACGAATGGCGTTGTTGCTGAAGAGATAGATGGCTATCAGTGCTGTCTCCACCACGATCAGTGGGATCAAAGCACTTTGCACAAAGGCCCGCCAAATCCATTGGCTCAGACCGAGAGGAGGTTTTAGCGGCACGAGGGCTGACTCCTGTTAACAGTCACAGACGGCAAGCGTAGTCGTTGCCGCGTGATGCCAGGATGATATCAACGCAATCCTTAAGGGCTTATTAGCCCTTAGTCACCCCCTACCCAACGCCGCCCAATCCTCCCTCCAGTTTGCGCCACAGCAAGCGCACCGAGGCCTTGCGCACCAGTGCGCAGCGGTACAGGCGAATCTCCAGCGGCGCTTGCCACTGTTCATCACCGCACACCACCAGCTCGCCGCGGGCCAGTTCGGCGGTCACGCTCAGGCGCGGGACCCAGGCCACGCCCATACCTTGCAAGGCCATGCTTTTCAGGCTGTCGGCCATGGCCGTTTCATACACCGTGGTCGAGCGCAACACGCGCTGGCGCAGCAGCAGGTTGACCGAACGACCGAGAAACGCCCCGGCGCTGTAGGCCAGCAGCGGCACGCTCTGGCCGCTGTTGAGGTCGAACAGCGGTGCGCCGTCTTCGCCCACCGCACACACCGGGAGCATTTCCGTGCGGCCCAGGTGCAGCGAGGGGAAGATTTCCGGGTCCATCTGCAACGCTGCGTCCGGGTCGTAGTAGGCGAGGATCAGGTCGCAGGCACCTTCACGCAGCGCATGTACCGCCTCACCGACGTTGGTCGCCACCAGACGAGTGGTCAACGGCAAACCTTCACGGCGCAGGCGGGCAATCCACTCGGGGAAAAAGCCCAGGGTCAGCGAGTGCGCGGCAGCAATCTGCATCACCTCACCCTGCTGGCCTTCGAGGTTATGCAGATGACGCACCACCTCACCGAGCTGCTCGACCATGCTCCGTGCGGTGACTAGAAACAGCTGGCCGGACTCGGTCAGCTCAATGGGCGTGCAGGCGCGGTTGACCAGCGTCAGGCCAAGCATGTTCTCCAGGCTGCGAATCCGCCGACTGAATGCCGGCTGGGTGACAAAGCGCTTTTGCGCTGCCTGAGAAAAACTGCGGGTGGCAGCCAGGGTGACAAAGTCTTCCAGCCATTTGCTTTCGAGGTTCATGGATCAGCCCTTGTGTATGCGAACACGTCGGTCGACGCTGAGCGGTCACACCAACGTTATGCCGATTATGCATGACCCAGTGCTTAACAGCATTGGCCAGCACCAAGCTGCAGCCCCTAACCTACGGGCTATCGCGGCATATGCCGTATTTCCTGAGTTGACCTTGATCATGTCCCCTGCTGCATCTACTCGCCTCGAAAAAGACCTGCTCGGCACCCTCGACGTTCCCGCTGATGCTTATTACGGAATCCAGACTCTGCGCGCCGTGCAGAACTTCCGCCTATCCGGCGTGACGCTGTCGCACTACCCGAAACTGGTCATCGCCCTGGCAATGGTCAAACAGGCCGCCGCCGACGCCAACCGCGAGCTGGGCCACCTGTCCGCCGCCAAGCACACAGCGATCAGCACCGCGTGCGCACGCATCATTCAGGGCGAGTTTCACGACCAGTTCGTGGTCGACATGATTCAAGGCGGCGCTGGCACCTCGACCAACATGAATGCCAACGAAGTCATCGCCAATATTGCCCTCGAAGCCATGGGTTTCGAGAAAGGTGACTACAAGCAGCTGCACCCGAACAACGACGTGAACATGGCGCAGTCGACCAACGACGCCTACCCGACCGCCATCCGCCTCGGCCTGCTGCTCGGCCACGACAGCCTGCTGACTGCGCTGGACAAGCTGATCCAGTCGCTGTCGAAAAAGCACCTGGAATTCAGCCACGTGCTGAAAATGGGCCGCACCCAGCTGCAGGATGCCGTACCGATGACCCTCGGTCAGGAGTTCCGCGCCTTCGCCACCACCCTCGGCGAAGACCTGCAGCACCTCAAGCTGCTCGCCCCGACCCTGCTCACCGAAGTCAACCTGGGCGGCACCGCGATTGGCACCGGCATCAACGCCGACCCGCAATACCAGCTGCTGGCGGTCAAACGCCTGGCGATTATCAGCGGCCAGCCGCTGACCCCGGCCGCCGACCTGATCGAAGCCACGTCGGACATGGGCGCCTTTGTACTGTTCTCCGGCATGCTCAAGCGCACCGCGGTGAAGCTGTCGAAGATCTGCAACGACCTGCGCCTGCTCTCCAGTGGCCCGCGCACCGGCATCAACGAAATCAATCTGCCAGCGCGCCAGCCGGGCAGCTCGATCATGCCCGGCAAGGTCAACCCGGTGATTCCGGAAGCGGTCAACCAGGTGGCCTTCGAAGTGATCGGCAACGACCTGGCGCTGACCATGGCAGCCGAAGGCGGCCAGCTGCAGCTGAACGTGATGGAGCCGCTGATCGCCTACAAGATCTTTGACTCGATCCGCCTGCTGACCCGCGCCATGGATATGCTGCGCGAGCTGTGCATCGACGGCATCACCGCCAACGAAGCGCGCTGCCGCGAACTGATGGAAAACTCCATCGGCCTGATCACCGCGCTGAACCCTTACATCGGCTACGAGAACGCCACGCGCATCGCCAAAGTAGCGCTGGACAGCGGCCGTGGCGTGCTGGAACTGGTGCGCGAGGAGAAGCTGCTGGGCGACGCCGAGCTGGCCGACATCCTGCGCCCGGAAAACATGATCGCCCCGCGCCTGGTGCCCCTCAGCCAGTAAGCGAACTTCTGCGTTACAGGAGGCTACCCCCGCCTCCACTCCTCAAGGGATGGCCACGGCCATCCCTTTTTTTTGTGTCATACCCGCGCCTGGGTAGAGTGGCCTGCATGAATGCGCTGTTGCCGCGCGGCAACGATTAGCTGCCGAGCTGACGAATCCATTGTTCATAGCCCGCCGCATCAACCTGGGTAGCCCTGGTGCCGCGTCCCGACGATGCCCAGCGCAGCTCGCGCGCCTCGCTGGGGCTGTACCCAAAGTGGTGGCGAAATGCCCGGCTAAAGTGCGCCTCATCGGCGAAGCCCCACTGATAGGCGATCACCCCGATATGCCGCTGCTCATGCGGCTGACAGAGCTGGCCATGAATGCGCTCCAGCCGGCGCTGGCGAATGTAGGCCGCCACCCCGCCCAGCGGTTCGAACAACCGGTAGAGCCGCGACCGCGACAAACCAAGCTGGCGACACAACCATTGCGGGGACAGTCCGGGGTCGGCCAACGCCTGTTCAATGGCCCCCTTAATCCGATTCAGCTGACCGGCCTCAATGGGCTGACGCGCCTGTTCGAAACTGTCCAGGCTGGGGTTTAGGCAGGCGTCGAGTAGATCGACAGTGGCCCGCGCGACGTCGCCGGCTTCATCTAGGTGAAGCTGCGGCAAACGCTGCTCAAGGGCATTGAGGTAATCACCGAACAGACTACCCAGGCCGCCGCGCAGAATCCGCCCATGGATATCACGCAACGGTCGACGGCTCTCCAGGCACTCGCGCGGAACCACCAGGTTGGTGATGTGAGCACGACTGGCCAGGGTGTCGAAACTGCGCGTGAGGTCCAGCACAAACAGCTCGCCTGGCTCGACGCAAAAGGGTGTGCCGGCAAAATCGCCGCGTTGTCCGCCAGAGCGGTAGACCTGCAATAGCACATGGTCGAGCTGATCAGCATGAATGCGCCGTGCGCCACGACACAGATGCTGCGCATCTAGCACAGCCGTGCCGAACACCAGGTCCCCCAGGTGGTAGGCCTCGACCTCCGCATGAAAATCAGCAGACGGCTCGCGCCCAGGGAATATCTGCGCCTCGAACATCACCCCGATGCTCTGTCGCCACGCCTCAAAACTATCCGTGCCGGGCAGTTCGCGGGTGCTGAAGCGACTGACCGGCAGCTTCTCTGAGTCCAATACCAAACCTCCATCCCTGGGACGCGGCAGAGTCTTGTGCATCAGGGACAAACCGTCAAGAAACTGGGACAGCAATCCAAGTACACCGGCAAAGCGCCAACATACAGTCACCGCCTGGATATTCCGTGAGCACATGACAGGAGACGCAATGTCAGCACAGGCATTCGGTGATTGCCCGGAGCGGCAGCCATGAGTGGTGCCGCCTGGTTGGCCTACCTCGCGGCGATCAGCGCGCTGATCATCTCGCCAGGCCCCTCGGCGTTACTGGTGGTGCGCACCGCCAGCAGCCTGGGTTTTGTCGCAGCCATCCGAGTTATCCTTGGCGGCAGCCTGTCGGCGCTGATCCTCATCTGTGTGTCGCTGGCTGGGCTGGCGCGCCTGGCCGGGGAGGATCTGCTCGGCCTGCTGCGCCTCTGCGGAGGCCTGTATCTGCTCTACGCCGGTATCAGCCAATGGCGCCAGGCGGCGCCACTGCAGACCCAGAGCCCCAGTGCACCCCACCAGCGGTTATTCCTGTCAGCGTTTCTGGTCGGCATGAGCAACCCCAAGGACATTCTGTTTTTCTCCTCTTTTCTCAGCCTGCTGGTCCCTCAGAACGGCAGCCTGCTGCTGCACAGCCAGATCGTGCTGGTCTGGGTGCTGGTCGACCTCGTGATCATGCTCGGGTATGCCTGGTTCGCTCGGCATCAGCGGCTACTCGACGGCCGTCAGTTATCCCGATGCTGCGCGGTGCTACTGGGCGCCTTCGGCAGCGCAGCGCTACTGCTCGAAACGCAACCGCTCTACGCCCACCTTAGCGCACTCTGAGGCGGCGCTAGCACCAGACCCGGCGCAAAGCAGCCAAAGCCTCATTAATCTGCGTTTCAGGCACCGCGGCAAAGCCCAGCACCAGCCCGGCGCGCTGATCGTCCGGCGTGCGGCTGTCGGGCAGCCAGTAACTGCTAAGCGCGCTGATCTCCACACCAACCCGCTCGGCGGCGCTGATCAGCACACGCTCGCGAGCCAGGCTGTCGACCCGTACGCACAGATGCAGACCCGCCTCCACCACCGGCAGCGGCGCGCAGCCGGGTACATCCGCAGGCCAGCCCGCCAACAGCGCATCGCGCCGGCTGCGGGCGGCCGTGCGCATGCGGCGGATATGCCGCTGGAAGTGCCCGGTGGCGATAAATTCGGCCATCACCGCCTGGGTGCCGATTTCCGAATGGCGCATATCCAGGGCGCGACGCTGGGCAAAGGCTTCGGCCAGCGCGGGAGGCAAGACCAGATAACCCAGACGCAACGCCGGAAAAGCAATCTTGCAGAAGGTGCCGACGTAGAGCACCCGGCCCTGGCGGTCGAGGGCCGCCAGGGGCGCTAACGGCGTGCCGCTGTAGCGGTACTCGCCGTCGTAATCGTCCTCGATAATCAGGCCGTTATTACGCTCGGCCCACTCCAGCAGTTGCAGGCGCCGCGCCAGCGACAGGGTGATGCCGGTCGGGTACTGGTGCGAGGGCGTCAGGTAAACCAGCCGGCATCCTTCGACCTCCTCCAGCGCATCGGTATCCAGGCCTTCGCCATCCACCGCCACGCCACACAGCTGCGCCCCGGCGATCGCCAGGGCATGGCCGGCAGCGCGGTAACCGGGGTTCTCCACGGCCACCCGCGCGCCGGGCGTGACCAGCAATTGCGCGCACAAGCTGATGGCCTGCTGCGCGCCATTGGTGACGATGATCTGCGCCGGGTCGCAGTGCAGGCCGCGGCTGTTGCGCAGGTAAGCGGCGATCAGCTCGCGCAGCTGCCAATCGCCAGCCGGGTCGCCATAGCCCAGACGCGCCGGCGAGGGCTTGCGCCAGAAGCGCGCGGACAAACGCGCCCAGGTCTCGAAGGGAAACAGATCAAAAGCTGGCACGCCGACGCGAAACGCCCGTGGCGGGCCGCTCAATGGCGGGTTCAGATGATGATTCTGTAACAGCTGCAAAGCGGCACTCTGCGTGCTGCCAGACAGCTGAGCCTGGGCAGAGGGCGCGGGTGTTGGCCGCGTCGCCCCGCTTAAATCGGCCACATAAGTGCCGGCGCCGATGCGCCCCTCGATATAGCCCTCGGCATACAGCTGATCGAAGGCGCGGGTCACGGTGTTGCGCGAGATACCCAGCAGGTTCGCCAGATCACGGCTGGCCGGCAGGCGTGTACGGCTTTGCAGGCGACCATCGAGGATGCGCTCGCGCAGCGCCTGATACAGCTGACGCGCCAGGCCGCGCTGTGGGTCGAGGTGAATGCCGGATAGATCGACCGGCAGCGGCGCAGCGGACGGAATGGCCATGCCGATTGGCTCCATAGAAGTCGCAGAAAGTGGATCTTACAACAGGCCAATAGGCGGCCTAGCATGGCTCCATCAGCTCAGGCCCCGTTTTGGAGAAGCAGCCATGTACACGCCCGCCGCCTTTCGCCAGGACGACCTCGTCACGCTGCACCAGCAGATACGCGCCACGCGCCTGCCGACGTTGGTCAGCCATGGCGCAAACGGCTTGCTCGCCAGCCATCTGCCGTTGCTGCTGGATGCCGATGAAGGTCCCTACGGCACACTCTACGGCCACTTCGCCCGGGCCAACCCGCAGTGGCGTGACCTCGCTGAAGGCAGCCCGGCGCTGGTGATCTTCCAGGGCGCGGAGGCCTATATCAGCCCGTCCTGTTACGCCGCCAAGGCCGAGCACGGCAAGGTGGTGCCGACCTGGAACTACATCAGCGTGCAGGCCCATGGTCGCGCCGAAGTGTTCGATGACGCCGAGCGCCTGCTGCAGCTGGTCAGCCGCCTCAGCGCGCTGCACGAAGCCGAGCGCACGCAGCCCTGGGCGGTCAGCGATGCGCCGCGCGATTACATCGACAGCATGCTGCGCGCCATTGTCGGCTTCGCCCTGCCCATCGAGCGCCTGGAAGGCAAATGGAAGCTCGGCCAAAACCGCAGCCAGGCCGACCAGGCCGGCGTGCGCGAGGGCTTGCACGCCAGCCATGACCCACGCGACCGCGAACTGGCCGCACAGATCAATAGCCAACACTTAGCCAAGGAAGCGCCATGAACATTGAAATCCGCCCCGTCAGCACCGCCGATCACGCCGCCTGGTTGCCGCTGTGGCAGGGTTATCTGCACTTTTACCAAAGCGCGTTGCCCGCCGAGGTCAGCGCCATGACCTGGCAGCGCTTTCTCGACCCGAGTGAGCCGACCCATGCCGCCCTCGCCTGGCGTGACGGCCAGGCCGTGGGGCTGGTGCAGTGGATCTTCCACCGTACTAATTGGTCGGTGGAGAACAGCTGCTACCTGCAGGATCTGTTTGTCAGCGCCGATCAGCGCGGCGGCGGCATCGGTCGCCTGCTGATTGAGCACGTCTATACCCAGGCCCAAGCGGCCGGCTCCAGCCGCGTGCATTGGCTGACCCAGGAAACCAACTACCCAGGCCGCCAGCTCTACGACCGCATCGCCGAGCGCTCGGGCTTTATCCAGTACCGCAAACAGTTCTGAACAGGAGCCGCCGCATGCCCCAGCAACCGCTATTCGACTGGCAGCCCGTGCCTACTCCAGCCCATAAACCCGTGGACGGCCAGTATGTGCGCCTCGAACCGCTCGAACCGGCGCGCCATGGCGACGACCTGTGGCAGGCGTTGCAAGGCCCGGACAGCGACCCGGCACTCTGGGATTACCTGCCCTACGGTCCATTCAGCGAACGCGCGGGGTTCGATGCCTGGCTGAGCGGTCATGCGACCAGTCGCGATCCGTTGTTCTTTAGCGTGATCGACCTGAGCCAGCAGCGTGCAGTTGGTCTGCTGAGCTATCTGCGCATTGCGCCCAAGGATGGCTGTATCGAGATCGGTCATATCGCTTTCGGCCGCACCATGCAGCGCAGCCCGGCGTCGACCGAGGCGGTGTATCTGCTGGCCAAGCTGGCATTGGGCGAGCTTGGTTACCGCCGCCTGGAATGGAAATGCAACGCTGACAATGCCCGCTCGATGCGCGCCGCCAAGCGTCTGGGCTTCAGCTACGAAGGGCTGTTTCGCCAGCATATGGTGGTCAAAGGGCGTAACCGCGACACCGCCTGGTTCTCCATCCTCGACAGCGAATGGTCGGCCTGCAACGCGGCCTTTGAACGCTGGCTGGCGGCGGACAATTTCGATGCAGAGGGGCGGCAGCAGCAGCGTCTGCAAGACCTGCGGTAATAGCGCAGCGGTTTATTCGATCTCGAACAGCCCGTTCTTTAGCGGTGCATCGGCCAGTCGCTGGCGCACGTCGTCGTCGATGCGCGGATCGTCCGGGCGGTACAGGCGCACCTGGCGGTAGGCGCTGATGCGGTTGATCTCGGTGCCCAGGTATTCCCACACCACGCGGGTACAGGCCGGGCTACGGCGGTCGCCGCTGGAGACGCCGGTTTTCAGGCCGTTCAAGCGAGTGATGCGGCTCTTGTAGCTGGGAATCAGAATGGTCTGACTCATTTCGTTGAGGGTCAGCGATTCGTAGTCCATCAGAAACAGCCGGTCCTGCAGCTGAAACGCCGCACCCAGGTAACGGCAGCGCACCCAGTCTTCGCCCTGCACGTCGGCGCTGGCGGATCGCTCCTGACGCTCCTGGCGCTCGAACAGGAAGTCGCCGTCCTCCTCCCACAGATGCACCAGCGACAACAGCACGGTGCCCGGCACCGACATGCAGTTGGAGTATTCGAAGTAGTAGCCGCAGTAACGCGACAGGTTGCCGGCATGCGCGCGCAGGGGCTTGAGCAGCTCCACCAATGCGTCGGTACGCGCGCCGGAAACCTGGCCCGGCGTACGCGCACCAATCAGGTCGGCAAACTGCTCGGCCGGCAGGCTCAGCTCGTAGGCTTCGACACCGAAGAAATCGCAGATCCGCTTGAGGTTGTAAGCCGTCGGTCGGCTTTGCCCGCTCAGGTATTTGTTGAACTGGGCGCGATTAATCGCAAGCTTGCGGCAAACCTCGGCGATTGACCGGTAATGGCTGCACAACAGCTTTAGATTGGACCCTAGATGGTCGGACATGGCGGATTTCCTGGTGATGCGAGCGACGCGATTCTAGCATCAACTCGCATCAGTTCGCCGCGACCCGCGAAATTGCACCACGCGCGCGTCTGCTCAACCATTCGGCCCCGCCCATATTTCCTTCACAAAACAACAAGAGAGACCTCACTGCCATGCTCGATATTCTCAACGACCTGATCTGGAGCAAGCTCCTGATCGTGATGCTGATCGGCCTTGGTCTGTACTTCACCATCGCCTCGCGTTTCGTCCAGTTCCGTTACTTCGGCAGCATGTTTCGCATTTTCGCCGAAGCCTTCCAGCGTCAGCCTGGCCAGCTCAGCTCGTTCCAGGCGCTGATGCTCTCGGTAGCCGGTCGCGTCGGCGCCGGTAACATCGCAGGTGTCTCGGTGGCAATCATGCTCGGTGGCCCAGGCGCGATCTTCTGGATGTGGGTCGTGGCGTTGGTCGGCATGGCCACCAGCTACTTCGAATGCTCCCTGGCGCAGCTGTACAAGCGCCGCGAAGACGACGGCACCTACCGCGGTGGCCCGGCCTTCTACATTCAGCACGGCCTCGGCCAGCGCTGGTTGGGCATTGTCGTTTCGATCCTGCTGCTGGTGACCTTCGGTTTCGGCTTCAACGCCGTGCAATCGTTCACCGTAGCCAGCTCCATGCATGACACCTTCGGCCTGCCGACCTACGTCAGCGGCCTGATTCTGACCGTGGTGATTGGCCTGATCATCTTCGGCGGCATCAAGCGCATCGCCAAATTTGCTGACGTGCTGGTACCAGTGATGGCCTTCTCCTACATCGCCATGGCGCTGTTCGTGATTGGCAGCAACGTCGACGCTATCCCGGCCACCTTGGCGCTGATCTTCAAGAGCGCCTTCGGTCTGGAGCCTGCTTTTGCCGGCGGTATCGGCGCGGCAATCCTGATGGGCGTAAAACGCGGCCTGTTCTCCAACGAAGCCGGCCTGGGCAGTGCGCCTAACGTCGCCGCCGTTGCCGAGGTCAAGCACCCGGTAGCTCAGGGCATCGTGCAGTCGCTCAGCGTGTTTATCGACACCATCATTCTGTGCAGCTGCACCGCGCTGATCATCCTGCTGTCGGGTGTGTATACGCCGGGCACCGAAATGGCCGGCGTCGTGCTGACCCAAACTGCCGTCGCCAGCGTGGTCGGTGAGTGGGGCCGGGTGTTCGTGACCGTGGCGCTGCTGCTGTTTGTGTTCACCACCCTGATCTACAACTACTACCTCGGTGAAAACGCCCTGGGCTTCTTCAGCAAGAAACGCGCGCCAGTGATGGTCTA
>Ga0209343_10008136_pt1 | contig 12257 bp, 6 predicted proteins | sample RifCSPlowO2_02_FD_184026 | JGI IMG/M metagenome (GOLD analysis project Ga0209343, IMG submission 184026) | Groundwater microbial communities from Rifle, Colorado - Rifle CSP2_plank lowO2_0.2 (SPAdes) (version 2) | ecosystem: Environmental > Aquatic > Deep subsurface > Groundwater | place: Rifle... | reverse complement strand
GACGAATTCTATGCCGGAATTAGCCAGCGTCGATCTGAACAGAAAAAACCCGCCGCCCAGCGCGATGATAATCATCAAAATCACCAAAAACAGCTTTCTGATTTTCCCGGCTAAAAAAATCACGCTAAAAAAAATAAAAACAAAAATCCCCAGGCTTAAACCTAAGATCGCGCCCCGGGTTGAGGTCAAAAGCAAAACTATCAAATTAAGGCCACTGGCAGTTAAGGCGAAATATTTATAGTTTTTATCCGGCTCATTTAAATAATAATAGACGCTTAGCCCGAACGCTAAGAGCGAATAACCGGCCAAAAAGGCTGCGTTGCCGATAGTTGAAGTCATCCGTCCGATGCCGGCTTCAAACACCGGTAAAATATTGAATTTTTGCGCCAGGCCGTACAGTGAAACTAAGCAGGAAGAAATTAAAATCAACCTGATATAAAATAACCAGTCTTTTTTTTCTTTAAAAAAAGTCTGCAATAAAAATAAACAAACCGCCAGATAAATCAAACTGACCAGGCCTTCCATTCTTTCAAAATTAGACCAAAAACTATTATAAAAATCATAACCCAAGAGGGCGGCGATTAAATTTACCAGGAATAAAATTCCCACCAAAATAAAAGCCAAGCTAAAACGCGGTTTATACTTATTAAAATTCAACGCCAAGAGCAGAAGATAAATTGACAAGCCTAATTGGATTAACAGGCGGAAATAGACGGTTCTGGAAATAATAAAAGGAAAATAAAAACCCTCAATAAAAATCAGCGCCAAAAAAGGCGTGGCGTACAGTAAAATTTTAGCGGTTTTTTCCAGTTTAAGTTCAAACATATTCAGATTGCCATTACGAGGAGCGCTAGTGACGAAGCAATATATTTCTTTGTCATTCCCGCGCAAGCGGGAATCCAGGGGCGAAAAGTAAAAACATTTTTACTTTTCGCCGACTAATTTAAAGTCTTTACGTTACTCTAAATTTAGAAGAGAAAACACGTTTATTCTGCTCTCTCCTGGATTCCCGACAGCCTTCGGCTTCGGGAATGACAATTAAGATTACTTCTTATTTCTTAGTTGTTCTATTTCCCTCTCAATTGCCTCTTTGTTCCCCGGCTGCTTTATGATCAACTCCTCCAGTATTTTTATGGCTTCATCATATCTTTTTTTATCAACTAGCCAATCGGCGTAATCGTTTAAAACCAGAGTATCGCTTTCCGAGCTGTCTTTAATAGATTGTATGGCCAATTTATATGTTGCTTCGGTTTTTTCATCATCGCTAACCGTTCGATAATAATTAGCTAATTTTACGTAACTTTCAGGAATATATTTATTTAACTCCACGGCTTTTTTGTAAGCAAACTCCGCGCTTTTATAAGCTTTGATTTTTAACAAGACATCAGCGAAATTCTGCCAAACCACGCGGTTTTGGCTTTCTAATTTTAATGATTCCAGATAAGCGTCGTAAGATTCGCGGTAATTGCCTAAATAATTCTGATAAATCGCCAGATTATTATAATCGGCTAAACGGTCGTCTTTACCGGCCTGTTTAGCCAAATCAACCTTTATTTCCGCCGCCCTCTTTGCAAACTGGGCGCGGTCTTCCTCGCTCAACTGAACGGTTTCCGTCCAAACTAATTCTGTCTCATTATCAAACAAAGTAAAGCCGGTGGCAAAAAAAATTTTTTCTTTATCATTATCTTCGCTGTTATTATTTTTCATGTACCAAAAACCGCCGGCCGCGATGATTAAAACTAAAATGACAATAATTGCTGTTTTATGTCTTTTAAGCATAAATTAAACCCTAATAAAATGCTCTATCATGGCGGGTCGGATTCCACTATGACAATTTAATCATACCCACTCTCCTAACAAAAAGCAACCCAGTCCCAGTTTAAGAAACTGGGGCTGGGTGCTTTGGTATTTCAACTAAACGGAATTTTCTTGAATTACTTAGAAAAACTCTGCGCTACGGTCATATCCTTCAGTAAGTAGCCGTTGGTCCAATCAGAGGTAGCGGTCGTGTGAGCGCTGGCTGATCTGTCAGACCAAACATTATACTGGCTGGCTGCGCTAACCGCCGGACTGGTATTATCATTAGCGCCTTTAGAATAGGCCGAGGCGGTTGAAGTCGCCGCTACATCCTGTTTGAACCTGACAATAATCTGATCGCCGGTAGCGGTATAACCGGTCACCGTGCCCCTGACTTCATAAGTCTTGGGCGTGGTGCTGATGCTTAACACATCATTATCAATCGCGCCGACTATCAAAGCGACGACGCCGTCGGTAGTCGCTGGGCTGATCGCCGTATCGGTTAATTGAGTAGAGGTGTTAGGATCATAGAGATGTAAGCTGGTCACGTCACAGCCCGTAGTAGAAACCGTGAAGCTCAACTGCTTAATCTCAATATTTCCGGCCGCATCAGCTACTACCGAGAACTTGTACAAACCTCCGTTAACCGGATCGCTGCCGGCATCAAGCTTGGCAAAAGTGGGTTTCGACTTTCGGTTGTAGAAGGTATTGCCGGTTAAATCGGCGGTAATGCCTGAACCAATATTGGTCTGCGAGGTGCCTGAATCGCCGGTGGCGTTAAAGCCTTCGCCGAAATCCAAGGCAATCGCGCCGTTCGCGCCTGAAGCGCCGCTGGAAGTAAGACTGACCATATCAACATAAACGTCAAGCGTGGCGTCGTCATCAGCCGGTACGTAGAGAGTTAAGCCGGTGAAAGTGGCCGTAGCGTTAGCTTCAGAGCCGGTAGTGAATACTTGGGTCGACGAGGTAACGGTCGTACCGGCCTTGTTCTTATACTTGACATACACGCCAGCGGTTGAAGTCGCGAAGTCATTCCCCACTTTAAGCTTTAACTTATCAATGGTGAAACCCTCGTTAGAAGCGCTGAAAGTGTACTGCGCCAGGTAATTGCCGGTTGAACCAGCCAAAACGATGGCCGAGTCAGGCATACTGCCGTTAGCGGTAGTTAAGCTGCCGGTGCCGATAGTAATGGTCTGAATGTCCACAGCAGAAGCGGAAACCGATAGGCCGGTATTCGCGCCATTGCCGTCCGCGTCAATGTTAGCAGTCCAGGGGCCTGCGTTAGCGCCTGATTTAATGTCGCCGTACAAATCAATTACTTTATTGGCGGAAGCGACTAAAGTGAAGCTGACCGAAAAGTTGTTGGAACTTGACGGGCTGGATTTAGCATCGCCCAACTGAACGCCAGTAGCATGATCCTTTAAGTAGATTCTGGTTAAGGTGGAGGCGTTATATTCGACCGCATCTAAGGCAACTGTTATTGAGCTGACGGTTACGCCTTCGGCCGCGCCAGCGCTAACCACAAACGAGCCTAACCGGGCATCATTCGTGCCGGCCACTATGGTCTGATTGGCATAACCTGAATACTTGCTGACGCTGACCGCGCCGGAAGTAATATTCAAGGTATAGGCGGAAGTATCAGTGGATGGGGCATTAAATGTGCCTAAGGAAGTCTGCCGCTGCGCGTTTGAAGAGCCGGTGCCTAAAGTAATAGCCACGGTTTCTCCGCCGCTAAAGCTGGTAGAGGTGGTAGTCTTGATGTCGCCGACGATTTTAACCTTGGCGGTTGTGCCGGCCTTAACGATAAGGGTTGAGCCAAAAGTAAAGTTAACGTCGGTGGCGTCGGTTAAATTCTTGGTGGTGCCTACTTGCACGTCATCCACCAAGACTTTGCCATTTAAGATGCCGCCGTCGCCATGTCCGCCAGTGCCGGCGGAGATATTAGCCTGAACGTCTAAATTCGCGACCTTGATGTCTTCGCCTGAAGCCGTGAAATCAAAGATGCCTAAAGTTACGTTGGTAGCGTCAACCGCCACATCAGTGTTCGGAGAATTAGTGGCTCGGCTGATCGCCAAAGCGCCCTGATCAATCAACCAAACGTAGCCATCAGTATTTTTTAAGACACTGAAAGTGCCAGCGCTATAAGGTTCGATATAAACGTTATAATTGTTATCTTTGATAATTATGTCGTTCTGATTCTGGAAGGACATGTAGAAGGTTCTGGTTGAACCGCCCACCACGTCAGCTCTGACGCTGACGGCTTTGGAGCCGCCCTTAGGAATTATCAAAGGAGCGGCGGATAAGTCAAAGTCTACGATATTGCCTGAAGCCAAGGCGGCCACAGTCGGGCCGACTTGAGCGCCGGAAACCAATAACTTAAAGTTCTTCATGTCGGTGAGCTGGATAGAACCAACCGCGGTCAATTTAAGTCTTTCAACTTTTAATTCTTGGTTGGTGCTGGTCATGGTAAATTTCCAGATCTCTTGTTCGTTGGCCGGGCTTAATCCGGCATTGTTGGAAGAAGGCTGATCATAAACGCTGAAAGTTACTCTGCCCAGATCGGTGGCATTGGCGGTTGACATTAAATTGCCGGCAACCGGGAAAGAACCGCTGACAGCCGCGCCGTTAGTGGTTACGTCAGCGGCCGCGACTAAGTTCATGCCAATAGTCTTGCCTGAAGTAGCGGCATAATTCATATCGCCGGTCAAAGTAATAGCTTTGGTCGTGCCCTTAGCAACCGTGAATAAGCCGGAAGCATTATTAAAGGTAACGTAATTTGAAGAAATTGAAGAAGAATCAGTTAATCGAGTGGCTCCTTCATACAAGAACAAGCCGTCCAAGTCAGTATCGGCTGAAATGCCAGTTCTCTTAAACTTCAAATTCTTGACCACCACGTCGCCATCGGCAGAGGCGGTAAAGTTAACCTTTAAGAATGGAACATTAGCCTGGCCGTTGCCGGTCGAAGCCGTGGTATTGGTAATTACGGTGACTGAAGCCGGCGTGTCTGAAGCTAAAGCAATGGTCAAGCCAGTGCCTGAACCAGCTACGCCGCCCGCGCCTGAAGAGGTGTCGATTATAGTAGCAACCGCGGCTGAAATCGCCGTGCCTTCTGTCGGTTTGGCAATGGTAGCGGTGACAACATCAGCCCATTTGAATCGGTTAGCCAGAAAAGCCGTTTCGCTAGCGACTTTTGAAACCGTACCATCAGCATTGATGTAATAAACATCGGCTGAAGTTCCGAACTTCACTAAACTGCCCTGTGGATAAGCGGTGGCGCTGACGGTCGAGGCGCTGATCTTATAATTGGTAAAGAAAGCGTCTGGCACGTCAATGATCCTCTTATTCCAAGCGCTGCCGTACAAAGTCGAAGCCGTTGCTTCATCGGGGATAGCTACTAAATTGCCGTTCGAAGTAACCGCGTAAACTTTGGGATTGGTGGTTATCTTAACTAATTTAGTGCCTGGTCTAACGGTGACGTTCGCTCCCAGAGGATATGACTCTAACTCGCTTTGAGGAATAGTTATCACTCCGGAAAAATCACTGTACCAGGAAAAATAAGTTGACTCATTAGGAAAAACATATCTCTTGCCATCAGCGGCCAAGTAATAGACGGACGAAAGCCCGGCCATCTTGATTAAGTCACCGGCTGAAGCGGTCGCTTGGGCCTCTGGGGCCGTAACTACGCTCATTGATAAGACGGTGACGAAAATTACGCTAATGGCGAAGATTTTCTTGAATCTTTCCATAGGTTATTTATTTACCCAGTTAAATAATTTATTATTTACTCTGGGTCCTTTATCTTCGCGACGATTTATCGGTGCGAAGATTTTCTTGTTATTTAAATTCGTGCCCCCTCTTAAATTTCCTCTCCTCTCTTTTCTTTCTTCCCTCTCCTTACGAAGGAGAGGGTTAGGGTGAGATTTTAAGGTGAGGTTAAAAGCAAATCAACCGGAATCCCGCCCCACGAAGAAATTACGATTTTAGATTTTCGATTTTAGATTTCGAAATCTTTTATTCTCCGCCAAAGGCGGATCCGCCTAGGGCGGAGAAAATCATAAATCGAAAATATCTTTGCGGTTAGCTTGCTGATTTGCTTTTTATCTCGCGACGATCAATCGCGAGACTGATAATTTAAAAAACAAGTTGATTAATTAATTTGGTGAAACCTCTGCAGTCGCAGATCGACCTTTCAGATTTCACCGCCCTCCGCTTAATGCGGATTAGAAGATTTACCTTATTTTAGATAAATCAACAAATCAGCACTAACCATTTACATTTAATTGCGGAAATAAATTTTTAAAATTTTCAAATTCCAATTTTCAATTTTTCCGCCCAAGGCGGATCCGCCTAGGGCTGACAATGAATTATCAATTATCAAATTTTCAATTAAAAATTATAACATTGAAAATTCATTGAAAATTGGTCATTGAGAATTGAAAATTAATCTGTGCTACTCGCGATCTCGCTTTCGCCCTTGACTTGGCCGGACTCTGATAAGGCTTTATTCACTTCCTCAAGCTTGTTTATGGTTTCGTCCAAATTTTTTTCATCAAATAATTTTTCCGCCTGCTCAAGCATCTGATCGGCTGAAGCTCTGGTCTCCGGCGTTGAGGTGGTATTAGTTATGGTTTGATTTTCCGAAATTAGTTTAGTAGTACTGGCGATGTCGCCACCGGCCACGGGCTTTTCGGTCGTTGATTCAGCCGGTTCGGCAATTTCCATCCTTTGGTCGCTCTTACCTAAATTGGCGCCGAAAACTTGAGATTCATCATTTTTCGCCTGCTCTTTGGCCGCTTTAATAATGGTCAGCCTTTTTTTAACTTGGCCGATTTCTCTTTTAAAATTCTGCGACAGGGCTTCCAGTTTATCATTATTAGTTTCCAACGTCTGATCGGTATCTTTTAAAATTTGCACCATCTCTTTGGCGCGGTTAGTGGCAAACTCCACGCCTAATTTAGCTTTATCTTGTTCGTCGAAAGCCATGGCGAATTGCGCTTTCTCGCTGATAATCTTGGCGATGTATAAAGAATCGCCTGGCTTGGAATTTTTCGAAGCGTAAACGCCGCCCAGGCCAACTACTAAAATTAAAACACTGGCCGCGGACGCCAGCCAGACCGGCTTAGCCAAACTGATTAAAATCTGGCGCGGCATAATAGTCTGCCAAACTATTCTGATATTTGATTGAGGCGCCAAAACCGGGCGGCTGGCGGAAATTTGACTATACAAAATTCCCCGATAATTTTTCTTCCAAGCCTGATCGGGTTTGATGTCTTTTAAGTTATTTAATTTTTTCAGCAATTCTCTGTCGTTCATATTTATTTGTCCCCCCTGACAAGGGGGGATTTCCGCCAGAGGCGCCGTGCCCGCCGGCAGGCAGGGATCTCCGCCCAAGGCGGACCAGCCTCTGGCTGGCGCGACAAACTTGGGCGGAAAGGGGGTTAATTTAACCTCCCCTGATTCCCCCAGAGGGGAAATCAACACTCCTTTTAGAAGGAGGGCTTTTCATCTTGGCTTAAAAGTTCTTTCAGAGCATTAAGCGCCCGATAAGTTAGCACTCTGACATTACCTTTTGATTTATCTAAAATTTCGGCGATTTCTTTTATTGATAGCTCGTTGAAGAAGCGTAAAATTATTACTTCGCGATATTCATCTTTAAGTTTTGGCAGTTTAGTTTCCAGAACCAATAAATCGGCTTTGAGTTCCAAACCATAATTCGGGTTCTGTTTTTCGTCGATTATTTTAATGCCATTTTCGTTATCCAGACTGACGCTTTCCCGGCCCTTGGTTTTTCGGTAGTGATCAATGATTAAATTCCTGGCGATTTTATAGAGCAAAGCTTTTAAAGTATTAGGATTTTCTAATTTCTTTTCTAAAATGTAATTCCAAGTTTTTAAAAATACTGATGAAGATAAATCTTCAGCCTCTTCCCGGTTACCCACCTTAAAATAAATAAATCTATAGAGTTGATCAACATACAAATCATAAGCCTTAATGAAAGCTTCTTTGTCATTCTTTTTTACCTTATATAATAATAGTTTTTCTTCAATTTTGCTTATGTTCATTTAATTATACGAAAGTTATTAAAGATTGTTACACTGCCCTAACGAATCAACGAATTTTACAACAAATATAACGAACAATATTCGCGAGATTCGTTAATTTGCTTTAAATAAAAAATTTAGCTAATTATAGCCATTTTTTCTCATGCGGGATTCCGTCCAGCCAGAGAATCTATGTATGTTAGATAATAACATATTGATTGATAAATGGCAATTTTGATCTCGTAACTCGTAACTCAAAAAAATTTAAATAATAGCCATAACTATGGGTTTTATTCGAGTTGCGAGTTATGAGATACGAGTTATGAGATACGAGATGTGAGATACGAGATGTGAGATACGAGATGTGAGTTACGAGTTACGAAATTATCGCTCTTGATTTCTTATAAGTAATATGTAAAAATTAAAACATACAAGTTAAGTCTACATTAATCTAGACTTAAATAACGAGACAACAAAAACCATTTATTACGACTTTAGTCCACAATAATGTAGACTAAAGTTTAATTACTCATAAATTTAAGTCCACAATAATGTAGACTTAACTCTAAAAGAATGGTTAAAGATAAATTTGGCCTCACTAATAACCAAAAACAGCCGGATCTAGAATTAAATAACATCCCTACTATCAAAATTTATAAACCTATCTGGCTTTCAGTGTCAGAAGCGGCTAAACTTGGTGGCGTACAGACCAAGACCATTCGTCGAGCCATCCAATTTAATCATGTTAAATATAAAATAATCAGCAACCGCTATTTAATAGACTTCCCTACGCTAATAATTTATTTACAGACAAAAACCAAACTAAAAAACAAACTAAACCAATTCGGTTTGGGCCAATATGTGGATAAGTGGAAATAAATTATTGATAAATCTACTAAATTTAGCCGAAATTATTAAAGCGATGACACAAAAATTTTCTATTATTAGAGAATTTTTTATTTTATATAAGTTTTAATCATTATAATTTGTTTAATCTTGATTTTTTTGTTATAATATAAACCACCAGTCAATAACTTATCCCCATGCATATGATTTATTATTGCAATTATTTATTTCAATTAAAATTGAATAAAATTTTTAATATATAAAATCGGCTGACTTTTGTTATCACCGATTTTTTGTTTTTTAAAACGATAAAAATTTATGAACACTATGAACACATTAAAAAATCTTACTAAAAAAATCGTGGTTGGCTTAACCATCACCGCAACTATTTTCTGGAGCATGAATTTTTCCTCATTGATTCCCGCCCTGCCGGTTAGCGCCGCCCTAATCGTGCCCAACACTATCGGTCTGGTCAACGGCAATTTTGCCAACGCGCCCATTAAAGCCAGCTCCGCCGCCACGGCTATTGTTAAATTAAATGTCTCTTCTTCTCTGGCCAGTCAGACGCTGCAAGCCGTGACCGTGACTTTTGCCACTACCACGCCTGACACTTTCGCCACCACCACTTTAGCCGCTATTACTGATGACGCGACTTCAGGCGTAGCGCTTTATAATGACTCTAGCGGCAATGTAGGCAGTTTAGTCGCCACTTCAACCGGCTGGATTGGCCTGACCAGTACTACTACCTTAACTGCCCAGCCAGCGATTTCCATTGGCGCGGCCACCAGCACTTTTTACGTAGTGATCAGAACTTCAAGCACAGCCGCCAATAACTATCAAATTATCGCCACCATTCCGGCGAACGGCGTAATTACTTCAAACGGCAACGGTCCGACCGCGGCTTTCAGTGCCAATTCAGTCAGAGTGGACATCAGCGCGCCAAGCATCACCGGCGTTACCGGCAATAGCGGCAGTCCTGCTTTAACCGTAAATTTTTCCGAGCCAGTGCAGAAATCTGGCGGCGGCGCTTTAACCGCCGATCAATTTACTTTTGTTGATCGCGGCACTGTAAACACGCACAGCACCAGTACGGTAGCGCACACGGCCGGACAAGCTTGGGCCACCGTCACTTTAACCGGCAATACCGACACCGGAGATTTTGACGGCAGCCCGAGCACCTTTGCGGCCGCGACCAGCAGTATTACTGATATGGCCGGCAACACGGCCGCGCCTACGGCCGTAGCCTTTACCAGCCCGATTAGCATTACCACTTTTGTCGTACCTACGGCCACGACCACCGGCGTTTATTCAACCTCTAACCCCTTAGTAACTTTCGCGGCCACGGGCGGCAATGGCAATTATACCTGGAGCGATGTGGGAACCAGCCTGACGCCGACTAATTTGTCTTTAAGCGCGGCCGGCGTACTTACCGGCACGGCCACCAGCTCCATGGGTAATTATCAGGTAACGATTAGAGTGCAGGATAATGCCGATCCCATAGCCAGTACGACTAAAAATTTCACTATAAATGTTGGTAATGCCGGCGGTACCATGCCGGGCATAACTAATATCACGCCGGGCGGCGCGGCGCAAAGCGCCACCCCTACCTTAACCATAACCGGCTCCAACACCAGCTTTTCCTCTACCAGCACGGTTGTATTTTTAATGCCGCCGGGCGTTAGCGGAACGGTTGGTATAACTACCGGCGCGGTTACGGCAGGAAGCGCCACTTCCTTAACCGTGCCATTAACCATCGCGGCCGAAGCCACGGTCGGCGCCCGGGATGTTAAAGTTACCACCGGTTCGCAATTTGTTTTTATGCCTTATGGTTTTAGTGTTTTTGCTTCCGGCGGCGCCTCCGGTTTGGCTTTAAATTTGCCCACCGACGCGGCCACCAATGTCTCGGTCACTCAAGGCTCGCCTAATTTTAATTTTAATCCTTCGACCAACGCGGGCGTCAGTTCTTACCGCCTGACCGTCAAACCCAATTCTGATTTTTCCGGCACGGCTTTATGGGATTATGCTTTTCCCAGCTATGCCGTCAACTCTACCAGCCATTGCGGCGCTTCAACCTGCAATGTAAGCTATGGCGCCGGACAATTTATGCCTCTAACCCAAGCGACCCAATTAGCGGCCAACACCACTTATTATTGGAATGTCCGGACTTATTCACAAATGCCTTTTAACATTAACGACTCAGTCGAACCGCTTGAAACCACTGTCGCGCGCAGTTTCACTTCCACTGTTTCCATCTCCGACAATGCTCCGCCCTCAATCCAACACCGCCAGCTTTTTTCCGCCCAAGCCAGCGCGGCTTTAAATATTTTTGCCCGCGTCATGGATAATATCGCCAATGCCAGCACCACGCCGGCTTTAACCACTAAAGTCCAATATTGCGCTACCGCCAGTTGCACGCCAACCGACGCTACCGGATCGTCTACGGCGATTTCTATCGGCAACGGCTATTTTAAATATACTATTCCGTCTGGCTCGGTCGGAGCGGCCGGAGCGGTAGTGCGTTATTGGCTATCGGCCACGGACGGCACTAATACGACCTGGTTTAAAAACACTGGCGACACGGCCTTTAACCTTACCACTATGGCGGCAGGCACCGCCACGATTACCGGCACGGTGACCGATAACGCCGGCACGCCCGCGGCCATTGTCGGCGCCACGGTGTTCGCTGAAGGCACGGGCTTTAATGCCACCACCGCGGCCGACGGCACTTATACTTTAAGTAATTTGCCGCCAGGCATGTATGATATCGTGGCGGTTAAAACCGGTTATGCCGACCGCCGCGTTGACGGCATGTCGGCTGGCGTCACCGGCATAAATTTCTCTCTGCCCTCGGGCGGCGGCGGCGGCTTTGGCGGCGACACTACCCGGCCGCGCCTTAAGTTTACCGGCCCGCCGGATAATGGCATGGCACCGGGCAATGATTCCAGCTTTAAAATTTTCATGGCTTTTGACAAAGCCATGAGCCAAACCGCCATGACCAATAGCGGCAATCTAACGGTCAACTCAATGAATCCTCTGACCGGCGCCATGACCAATATCACGGCCTCGGGCACCCTGGCTTATTATCAAAACGCCCCGCCGGTGGGCGCGCCGCAGGAAAACAATTTAGCCATCTGGTCGCTTAATAGCCCCAATACTTTCGGCGACAATAAAACCATTGTGGTAAAAATAACAGCCAGCGCTACGGACACGGCCAACAATTCAGTCCAAGGCAACCAGCCGGACGGTAGTTATGCTTTTTCCTTTACCACCGGCTCAACAGCAAACTTCACCGGCTTTAACTCCGGCAGTGGCACTTTTTCCGGCGGCGGCACTTTCGGCTCCGGCGCTTTCACGCCTCCGTACGTTACCGGCTCAACCCCGGCGCCGGGCATGTACGATATACCGGTCAACCAAAAAATCGTGTTTAATTTCTCCGAAGCCATGGCCGATGATTCTGGTTCTTACGCCTTAAAAACTTATATCATACCATATGTTTTATCCGGCGCTAATCCGCCCTATACGGAAACTGCTGTTTCTTCCGGCTCTTACACTGTCTCTTTGGATACTTCCAAA
>Ga0209343_10008135_pt1 | contig 12257 bp, 7 predicted proteins | sample RifCSPlowO2_02_FD_184026 | JGI IMG/M metagenome (GOLD analysis project Ga0209343, IMG submission 184026) | Groundwater microbial communities from Rifle, Colorado - Rifle CSP2_plank lowO2_0.2 (SPAdes) (version 2) | ecosystem: Environmental > Aquatic > Deep subsurface > Groundwater | place: Rifle... | reverse complement strand
TTTTGATAGACTCGTTAGTGTTTAGCATTTAAATCACCTCTTGAAAAGAAGGATACTAAAGGACAGATGATAAGTCAAGATTGAATTTGAATGAATGAATTTGATGAATTTGAATGATTAAATTTGAATTGAATTTGCTGTCAAAATTTAAAATCTCTGACGCTCCTTCTTTTGTGAGTTTTAAATATGAGCGTGGATTTTTAATCATATAGTTACAGATGGCAATACTAAATCAATTCTAAATAAATAATAAAGGCGCTACATCATAAGGAAATCGGGGGATGCCATTTTCTTCTGTCTTGCAAGGGATAAAAAACACAGGCACATTCTCTGACGGCCAAAAGGCAGGAGATTGGAATAATAATGGAAATCAGATGCTCTGAAAAAGCTGATAAACAGATTAAAAAGATATGCAAGGGAGATAGAAAAAGTGCTAAAATAATAGCAAAGGCAATAAATCATAGGGGAGGTGAATTAGATGTCTGCAACGGTTGAAAAGATAGCGCTTGAGTTATTAGGTTTACCTGCTAAGTCCCGTGCATTGCTTGCCGAAAAACTTATTGAAAGCCTTGATGAGAAGCAGGATAAAGATGTTGAATCTCTCTGGATAAGAGAGGCGAGGAGACGCAGCAGGGAGATGAAAAAGTATGTTATTATCGGGTGCAAGTATTAACAGTTGGAAAGGTGGGAAGGAAGGAGAGCATAAAAAAATAAAGAGGTAATAGTGTATTAATGTCAGATGTTCATGATAAGAAAACAAGAAGTTTTAATATGTCAAGGATTAGGAGCAAAGACACAGGACCTGAAATCCTTGTCAGAAAATTCCTGTTCGGAAAAGGCTTCAGATACAAATTGTATGATAAGGCTCTGCCCGGCAAACCTGATTTGATTTTTCCAAAATATAAAACGGTAATATTTATTCATGGATGTTTTTGGCATGGGCATAAGAGATGTAAATACTTTGTTATACCGAAGACTCGCAGGAAATGGTGGCTTGAGAAAATTAACAGGAATAAGCAGGTTGATGCTGAAAATATCGGAAAATTGAGAAGGTTGGGCTGGAAAGTAATTACAATATTTGAATGTAAATTAAGACCTCAGAACAGAGAAAAAATCCTGAATCAAATAATAGTGAGGCTTACAAAATGAGATACATAGACTTATTTGCAGGAGCAGGGGGAATTTCTGAAGGTTTCATAAGGGAAGGATTTCACCCGGTCGCTCATGTTGAAATGGATAAACATGCATCTGACACCCTGACAACCAGACTTACTTACCATTACCTGAAGCAACAAAAAAGATTAAACCTCTATTATTCATATCTTAAAAATGAAATGCCACTGGATAATCTCCGGAAATATATTCCTGAAGAACTGAAACAATCGGTAATTAATGAAGAAATATCAAAAAAGACTTTAGATGGTATTTTTTCACAGATAGATTCCCTGCTCTATAACAGAAAAATAGATGTGGTAACCGGTGGGCCACCTTGTCAGGCGTATTCGCTTGTGGGCAGAAGCCGTGACCCAAACAGGATGGATGGAGATAAAAGAAATTTCCTTTTCCGTTATTATGCCGATTTTCTTAAACGATACAAACCAAAGTTTTTTGTTTTTGAGAATGTATTGGGACTACTCAGTGCTGGAAATTCAAATTATCTGAAAGAAATGATTGAGTTATTTGAATCTGCTGGATATTTTGTAGCTGAACCTACAGTGTTGAATGCAGAAGACTATGGAGTTTTACAAAAAAGAAGAAGAGTTGTTATTATTGGCAGATGGGGAAGAAAAAAGTTTAAATTTCCAGAAATGTTAAAGATAGAAAATAATTGGCAAACAAAAAAAGAATTGTTTTATGACCTGCCTGATTTAAAACCAGGTCAGGAATTACATATTTCTGATTATACAAAACATATTAATGATTATTTAAGAAAAATGAGTATAAGAAACGGTGCTGATTTTGTTACACAGCATATTACCAGACAGCATAATTACAGAGATTTGGAAATTTATTCCATTGCAATAGACAAATGGTTGAATGGAAATCAGCGTTTGAAATACAACGACCTTCCCAAGCGGTTACAGACACACAACAATACTGAAGCATTCCTTGACCGATATAAAGTAATTGATCCAACCGGACATTCACACACAGTTGTTGCACACATTGCTAAAGATGGGCATTATTACATTTACCCCGACCTAAAACAAGTTCGTTCTATTTCAGTTCGTGAAGCAGCGAGGATTCAATCTTTTCCTGATGATTATTTTTTTGAAGGCGGAAGAACAGCCGCGTTCAAGCAAATAGGAAATGCGGTTCCGCCATTAATGGCTGAAAAAATAGCAACAGCCATAAAATATCTTTTGCTAAACGGTTAAACTTATCCTTTGAAGTGAACAGCAATGAATCAGGAACTAATTTGGAAATTGCAATATTCCTATGCAGAGAAGCATGAGACCTACCCATTGCCAACGCCTCTGAAAGATTCACTTCACCTTATTGCTGAATTTTTTAAGCACAACATAAGCAATAAACTGTGTTTAGTATTTCCCTCCAAAGAATATGCTGCACAATGGTTATCAATTCCAATGGTTTTACTTCTTGTTCAGGAAGATTATGCCCAATATAATTTGGAAATATTTGAATCATATAAAAGCTATAAACTTGGCGATAAATTAATTCTGAATGATAAAGCAATTGTTGAATGGGTTGGAATAAAAGAAAAAAAAGGAAGCGGCGAAAATTTTAAGGGACCAACATTTATAACAAAACCTGCCAAAAATTCTTCGGGAGTAGAAATAACAATCAGATTTTCCGATGTAATCAAGCTGCAGAAAGCACCAGCAAGCAGAAAGGTATTGTCTTCTCTTAAATCCGTTAAAGAAGCATTGCCTTCAAGGAATATCACACCAATGGAAAAGCTTCTGAACATTGCTACTTACGGCAACAAAGAATTTATTAAGAACAAAATTTGCCTTGTCAGCAAATACAAATCGTTTGACGATTCCATTGAAGAAATTGTAATGAATTTTGCTTCATTGCCTGAATATTTTCAAGGTGGAAAGATTGATGAAAACGGAGCAGCAGACATAAACAGTCCGCTACTTATTTCAAATAACCTTTCAACTCTTGCTTTGTATGTAACACTTTCATCAACTTCTGTTTCTAAAATTATCATTGACGGTTTTGCAACTATTCAGGAAAGAGGAACTGACTTTTCAGACATTGATGTAAAAAACATTCCGACAATTCTGATTACTGATTTATCAGAGATAGAAAGTTTTGAAACCATCGGCAATTATGGTTTTGAATTTTTCAATTTTACAAAAGAGAATTTACAACTTGACCATCCGGCAAATCTTTCTCCTTTTCATTCATTTGACAAGAAGTTGAGAAAATATATTTCGTTCAATCTTGTAAAGGAGATTTGCCAAAACGATGAACTTGAATCGGTAGTCAGAAAAATTGATTCAATTGAAGATGATGAATCAAACAGCGACTTGATTAATCTTAGAGTTAATCTGATTCAACTCAATAAACTTATTTCAAGAGTTGCTCATATTCTTTCCAATGATGAAATTTCAAATTTCAATTTAAAAGTCAACAACATTGAAGCGTTCTTTCTGCGTTGCAAAATGTGGATAGGTGATTCACACATTCCAATCAGAGAGAGCATTGCAATTCTCAAATCAGTAATTGAAAAATTTGATTCATCTCCATCTGAAAAATGTGCGAAGCTGAAACTTCTTTTGGGTGCAAAGAGATACGATTACATCATTTGCCCAACAGAAGATGAAGCAAAAGCAATGAGTGATTTTATTAGCACATCTGCATACTCTCACAAGCCGCATGTAATATCCGTTGCAGATGTGAACGACAGTTTACTTTCAAACAGACCACAGGCAGCGATTCTGACTGGCTGGGCAAACTCAAAGAACATCAACAGAATTCTTTCATCATTTCTGTTTTCAGAAATCACAGTTTTATTCTACCAGTTTGAAAACAAGTATTACAACTCACTGCAAAGGCGAAACAGAAAATACAATGAGAACATCAAGACAACAATTGACAGCAAGGGCATTCGTTCAGCAAGTGAAACAACAAAACCAAAAGGGTTTGATGATTTGTATTCAAGTGATGAAGTTGTTGAAACAACTTCTGAAAATTCGTTTGACATTTTAGATTTTGAATTGAAACTTGACAGCACACAGTTTTCAAAATACATAGCAAAAGGAAATTTGATTGAAAGCATCAAAGCAAAACGCATTGACTTTGAAAATGACTTTTTCATTTACACAACTGAAACGCATAAATTTTTAGTCATAAATGAATTGATTGAAAAGCAGGGAGAGAAAGCAAATCTTCACAGGAGAAAAGTTGAGGTATTGAAAACTGGAGATGTGATTGCTTTGATAAATACCGGCAGAGATATTTTAGTTGAGTTGGTTGAGAAGAACACTAACACAAAAGAATTAGCTTTTGTAAAACAATGGACAGAACTTTGGAAAAATCTTTTGAAAGAATACTATGCTTCAATTGGAAATGATTTCAAAAAACTGGTTGAAGATTTACGAAAGAATGGTTGCAAGAAGCATGAAGCTACTATCAGAGCATGGCTCCAGGATGAAAGCCGAATTGGTCCAGATGATAACGCTGACTTAATCAACATTGCGGTATTGACCAATTCAAATCTTTTAAACGACAATATTAACATAGTTAGGGAAGCGATAAGCAAAATGACAGGGTGGAGAATGAAAGCATCTGATTTTATTACTGAAAGAATCAAATCTCAAATGCATGAGTTTGCAGACAGTTCAGTAATCAATAAGGAAATTTCAATAGAAGGATTAGGAAGCGTAATTGTTTTAAAAGTTGTTGAGATTTTAAATGTGTGGGAGAATATTGATGTCCGATATGTAAACAGGTTACTTCAAAAGGGAATTATTTAGTGGCGAAACTATTACCACCATACATAGACAAGAGTTGCAAAAGCACTGGTGAGAAAATGATTTTTGAAATTTTCAAAAACAATTCTTTCACCAAGGATTGGATTATACTTCACTCATTAAATCTTTCACAGCACACAGTCCGCTTGTATGGTGAAATTGATTTTCTCATTTTAATTCCAGGAGGCGGAATCTTTGTGATGGAAGTAAAAGGCGGTGATGTGAAATGTATTGATGGTGTTTGGCATTTCAGAGACAGACACGGAAATGTAAACAAGAATAAAAGCCCATTCAACCAGGCAAGAGATGCAATGTTTTCATTGCGTTCTGCAATTGAAAAGGAATTTGGCAAAGGACACAAGTTCACAAAAATTCTATCCGGTTTTCTTTGTGCATTTCCTCACATAAGTTTTGACAAGCACAGCGTTGAATATGAACCGTGGCAGATTCTTGATAAAGATTCAATACAAAGCGGAACAGAAAGCTTCTTTAAGAATTTGATTCAGTCATTCATTCAAAAACACAAAGGGCAAAGATGGTTTTCTGAAAAAGATTCTTTGCCTGATGCAAATGATTTGAATTCGCTTTGCGATTTCATTAGAGGAGATTTTGAAAGATTGAGGACAGTAAAGGATAGGTTGGCTGAATTTGATAAGGAGGTAAAGAAATACACAGAAGAACAATACAGGATTCTTGATTCCATTCAACTCAATGAGAGAAGTGTAACACAAGGAAGTGCCGGAACAGGAAAAACAATGATTGCCATTGAATCAGCAGTGAGAGCAGCAGCAGAAGGCAAAACAGTTTTTCTCACTTGTTTCAATAGATTAATTGGCGAGTGGATGCAAAAGCAATTGGAAGATTGGAATAATATTACTGTTTCCAGTTTGCACAGTTACTTGTTTGAATTGTCAAAAGGTTTTGACTACGATAAAACTCAAAAAGACAACCAGGATTTTTATTCAAAGTATTTGCCTAACCTGATGAAAGAGTTTTTCAAGATTGGTGTTCAGGGAAAGTTTGACAAACTGATTATTGATGAAGGACAGGACTTAATCAGAGAAGAATATTTGGGATTGTTTGATTCAATGCTGACAGGCGGTTTAGCAAATGGCAATTGGGAAATTTATGGCGACTTTGAAAGGCAAGCGATTTATGCACAGTTTTCAAAATCTGAAATGCTTGACTTGCTTAAAACATTCGGACATCATTCAAAACATTTGTTGCGGATAAATTGCCGAAACACAAAAGAGATTGGAGAAGAAACTTCTTTGATTTCAGGATTTGAAAAGCCACCTTTCCTTTTGGAATATCTTGAAGGACTTCCAGTAGCATATCATTTTTACAGAGACGAAGCACATCAAAAACAAATTCTAAATGAGCAATTGAAAAAAGTTTCTGCTGAAAGTTTACCGTTTAACGAGTTGGTAATTCTCTCACTAAAGAAATTTGAAAACTCTTGTGTGAAATCATTTTCTGAATTTCCAATAGTGGAAATCAAAACAGCAAGCGAATTTTCGGCAAGTCAAAAGCATTTTGGTTTTGCAACTGTTCAGTCATACAAGGGAATGGAAAGCAATTATATTCTGATTACTGACATTGAAGATTTGTCAAGTGAAGTTGCAAAATCTCTCATGTATGTAGGCATGAGCAGAGCACGATATGGATTGATACTTTTGATTTCCGAAACTATGCACAATCAGTATTACAATATTTTAAAAAACAAACTCACCTAAAATGAGAGACGAGATTCTAAAATTTATCAGAAGGGAATTAATTGGTCCTGACCCCGTGAAGCCACACATGCAGGAGAACGGAGAAGAAATTTTATTGAACGAACCACCAAGGTTGAGATATGGTGCAGGAATTTTATTTCCATCTCCAAACAAAGACGGAGAAGGAGCAACTTATTCAACAGCCGATTCAACAACAGCAACAGAGGAAGAAGTAATAAAAACAAACACGGATGAAAACAATGTTGAGAGTTCAGAAACAATTGAGGACAACAATACATCATCAAATGTTGGTGATGACTTTGAAGAAGAAATTGGTTTAGCAAATAATTTTCTTCCTTCTGCAATGGGATTCAGTTGCTTTTCAAAACTTCCCAAAGATGGTTTCAGGGTGCAAGTGAATATTGGGATTTATGAAATCAATGATTACAGTTACAAAAAAGATGATGAAACAGAAGTTCACAGGAAAGCATATTACAGAAGTTCATTAGACCAACCTTTACCAATTCCGGCAAGCGACATTCCAATCATTTCAGGAACTTCAAAAGAGTTTGCATTAGTTGGTAAAGACGGAAAGAAAATTGAATTGGTTCTGAATATCAGAAACAGAACACACGGTAATGATTCTGACAAAAGCATTCATCTTTTGACTTTCACTTTGATAAACAAGAACAAAGGAGCAAGAGAAAATATCAGAAATGAAGATTGCTTTTTTCAGGTTTCGTTTTCTGTAAGTGCAAGTGAAGAATGTTTTTGTCCTTACAAAGCCGCTTCATCAAAGACTGACAAGGAAGATGAAAAATCAAACCTTCTGCTTTTCAGAAAGAAAAAAACTTTTGCAGTTGGACACGGCTGTTCACCTGCATGGGTGGATGATGATTCGCAAACAGTAAATACAATTACAACAGAAGCAATTCCTTCCTATGAAATAAAACCAATCGTTCCGAATGAATTGAAAAGTGTTGCACTGAAAATGTTTGACATGAGTGATTTGGCAAAAGGCGATATTACTTCAAACCTTGTTCAGCTAAATTCAGAATATGAAAAATGGATAAACGAGCAGGAAGCAATTGCAAAGAAGGAATTTAAAGACGAGTTTCTGAAAACTGCAATGCGACACATTGAAAGTTGTCGTGTTTGCTTGAAGCGAATGAAAGAAGGAGTTGAGCTTTTGAAAAGCAATCCAAAAGTCAATCGTGCTTTTAAGTTAATGAACAGAGCAATGTTGTTACAGCAACTTCATTATGGAATTGAAATGCGAAATTGGATTGTAGAAAAAGGAAACATCACAGGGTTAGAGAAGGCAATAATTCCAGACATCAACGACCAAGCAACATGGCAGAAAAATTCTGATGGAAGTTTGAAAGTTGGTTCATGGAGACCTTTTCAAATTGCCTTCATACTGATAAACCTTCATTCAATGTTGGATGCAAAACACCCTGACAGAAAGATGGTAGATCTGATTTGGTTTCCAACAGGCGGTGGCAAGACAGAAGCATATTTGGGCTTATCTGCTTTCACAATTTTCCTGAAAAGATTAAAAGACAAAAACGATTCAGGCACAACCGTGTTGATGCGTTACACATTGCGATTGCTGACAGCACAACAATTTCAGAGAGCAGCATCTTTGATTTGTGCTTGTGATAAAATCAGAAAAGAAAACGAAGAAGAATTAGGAACGCCAAGAATTACAATTGGACTTTGGGTTGGTGAATTGACACCGAACAAGAGAGATGCAGCGAAAAAAGCATTTCAGATAATGGAGCAAGGCAGAGAAGAAGATAATCCATTTATCGTTTTGAAATGTCCCTGGTGTGGTTCTCAAATGGGTTACTTGAAAGAAGCAAGAACAAACAAAGTAAAGGGATACAAGAGAAGAAAAGTTGGAACGAAAGAAACAATCGTTTACCAATGCGACAATTTGCAATGCGATTTTTCAAAAGCAGATTTCAATTTACCTTTAGTTGTGATTGACGAAGATATTTATGACAATCCCCCTACTCTCCTAATTGGGACAGTTGATAAATTTGCAATGCTCACATGGAGACCAGCAGCAAGAACACTTTTTGGTTTCAGAGGAAATGAAAGACCGTTTTCACCACCCGAATTAATTATTCAGGATGAGTTGCATTTGATTTCGGGTCCTTTAGGTTCAATGGTTGGACTATACGAAACAATGATTGAAGAACTCTGCACGGCAAATAATATCAAACCAAAAATCATTGCATCGTCAGCAACAATCAGCAGAGCCAAAGAGCAAATCAATTCTCTTTACGGTAGAGGAGTTGAGAATGTAAATATTTTTCCTGCACAGTGTTTAAGTGCAGGTGATTCTTTTTTCGCTTATGAAGAAAAAAATTCTGACAACGCACCTGGACGATTGTATGTAGGTGTGTTTGCATCTGCATTGCCTTCACATGCAACAGCACAAGTTAGAGTTGTGTCGGCATTGCTTCAATCAGTAAAATCAATTCCGGTTGCAGAAGAAAAGCAGCGTGACCCATACTGGACAGCAATGACATACTTCAATAGTATTCGTGAGTTAGGACATGCAGCAACATTAATTCGTGCGGACATTTCGGAATACTTAAACTCCATTTACATCCGTAAAAAAATTAAAGGAACGGAAAGAAGATTTATCAATGTTGATAGAGAATTGACAGGCCGGATAAACAGCGGTCAAATCACAGACATACTTGAAGAATTGCAAAAGGAATATCCAAAAGAAAAATATCCGATTGATGTTTGCCTTGCAACGAATATGATTTCAGTTGGTGTTGATATTCCACGATTAGGTTTAATGACTGTTATCGGGCAACCAAAAACAACTTCTGAATATATTCAGGCAACAAGCCGTGTAGGTCGTTCCAAGAAAGGTCCCGGACTTGTTTTCACAATTTACAATTGTTCAAAGCCAAGAGACCGTTCACACTTTGAACACTTCCAGGAATATCATTCAAAAATTTACAGCAAGGTTGAACCAACAAGCGTTACACCTTTTTCACCACCTGCAAGAGAAAGAGCATTACATGCAATCTTAGTTGGACTGATAAGATTTTATTCAGAACAAAACAGAGAACTTCCAAATCCATTTCCAACGAAAGAAATTATTCAGAAAGTAAAAGACATCATCTTTCGGAGAGTATCAGAGATTGATAAAGATGAAATGCAAAAAACAATGGAGATGCTTGAAAGAAGGTTGGAACAATGGCAACATAATCTTCCAATCATTTACGGTTCGTTTGCACAGACAGACAATTTACCGTTGATGTATCCGGCAGGAACAAATCCATCGGAGCAAACAAAATTCAGAGCATGGTCAACACCAACTTCAATGAGAAATGTTGATTCAACTTGTGATGCAATCGTAATCAACGAATACATAAACATTGACAATTAAGAAATCAAATTATGCCAGCTAATAAACCAATCAGAAGGTCGCAACTTATTTCTCCCTGGGGAGTTGGGCAAATGATAAACTTTCCAAAGGATGAATCCTTAATGGTTGCAGGCCTTGATTTGTGGGAATTGAAATTCAGAGAACTTGACAGGTCAAAAACTTTGGATGAATTTATTGTAGAAGAAGAACGACTTGCAAAGCGACTTCGTGTTAAAAATTTCCGTTTGCCGCCTGACTTCCGTGATAACATTTTGGAAAAGACAAATCAGTTTTTGAAAATTCCTTTTGTTCGTTTTCCGAGATGGCACTATTGCACTAATTGCGGTTACATGCACAAAGTCCCAATCTTTCATCATGAGAAACCGAGATGTTTAGGTTTACCGTTTCCGGGAAAAACTTGTTCAACTATTCCTGAAAAGAGAAGAAGAAAATTAATTCCTGTCAGGTTCATTGCCATTTGTCCGCAGGGGCACATTGAAGATTTTCCATTTGAAGAATGGGTTCACAATGGTAATAAGTGTGCAGATACAAATCCCGTAATGAGGTTGAGAGCAGGAAGAAGTTCAGGTGCATTGTCAGGTATTGATATTACTTGCAGTTGCGGAGAAAAGAAATCAATGGCAGGAGCATTCAATGAAAATGCACTCACCAGAATAAATGTAAATTGTAGCGGTGGACGACCATGGTTAGGCGAGGAAGCAGAAAAAAATAATACTAGGCATTGCGAGCACCCCCAATTATTGAGAGTGGTTCAAAAAGGTGCATCAAATGTTTACTTCTCAAATGTTAGAAGTTCAATTTATCTCCCTCAATGGCAACCGTCAGTAGATTCAGAATTGATAGACATTCTTGAAAAGAACTGGAGCTTTCTAAACAGTGGCAGAGTAAATAATGATTTTGACAGAAACAGATTCATGTTTGTGGTAACACAAAAATTGAAAGTAAAATTTGAGCAAACTGATTTTTGGATTGACAAATTACTTGATGCAGCGAAAAAGAAAATTACCGGATATGATTCAATGCCTGCAACAGATTCAGAAGAATTTTATCGCAAGATGGAATACGATGCAATTCTGAAAGAGCCAGGTTCAGAGAAGCAAGATTTTTATGTTTCTAAAGTCAAGGTTGACGAATACACAGAGAACAAAATAATTTCAAAAAGTTTTGACAGTATTTGCTTATTGCACAAGCTAAGAGAGACAAGAGCATTCACAGGTTTTTCAAGATGGTTGCCTGAAGATGGAAAAGCATTGGAAGCAAAAAAGGATTTCATAAAACTTGGCGCAAGCATAAACTGGTTGCCGGCAATTGTTGTGAGAGGCGAAGGCGTATTTTTTAAGTTCAATGAAAAATCTTTGAAAGAGTGGGCTGCAAAAAAAGAAGTGATTGGAAAGGTGAAAGGACTTGCAAAGAATTTCAACACCACAAAACTTGACAAAGGACAGGAAGCAAGGAACATCACACCGGAATTTATTTTGATTCACACCTTTGCTCATTTAGTGATAAACCAATTCAGCTATGAGTGTGGTTACGGAAGTTCTGCATTGCGTGAAAGAATTTATTGCAATCTTGAATTCCCTGACGAAGTGATGAACGGAGTTTTGATTTACACCGCTTCTGGTGATTCAGAAGGTTCTTTAGGCGGACTTGTAAGACAAGGTAAACCAGGCAATCTTGAAACGATAGTTTACAACGCAATTGAAAATGCGAGGTGGTGTTCAAGCGACCCTATCTGCATTGACAGTCACGGACAGGGTCCGAACTCATGCAATCTTGCAGCTTGTCATAATTGTGCTTTGTTGCCGGAAACTTGTTGCGAAGAATCAAACATGCTTCTTGACAGAGCAATGTTGATTGGAGAATTAGATAACCCTTCAATTGGATATTTTAATTTCAGATAACGGGTAGATAAGAGGGATGACAGCTACTTAAATTGTCTTTGTGGAGCAAATGATACCTCCGGTGTATATTAATACAATCAGGGAAGAGATATTATATGAGTATGTGAATAGAAATCTGACAGGCACTTTTTTTCTGTCTTGCAAGGGATAAAAAACACAGGCACATTATCTTTCAGAACAGAAGGCAGGAGATTGAAAGATAGGCAATATGAATAAACTCACAGATAAAGTTTCTTTAATTACCGGTGCGGGGAGAGGGATAGGACGGGGGATTGCC
>Ga0209343_10008131_pt1 | contig 12259 bp, 17 predicted proteins | sample RifCSPlowO2_02_FD_184026 | JGI IMG/M metagenome (GOLD analysis project Ga0209343, IMG submission 184026) | Groundwater microbial communities from Rifle, Colorado - Rifle CSP2_plank lowO2_0.2 (SPAdes) (version 2) | ecosystem: Environmental > Aquatic > Deep subsurface > Groundwater | place... | reverse complement strand
TGTGCCGGATTCGATCAGCACGCTTCGCTATATAATCGCCGCCCGTATCGCCCGGCAACTCCAGCGATGTCCGTGCTGCGGCTCGGTTAAACGTAATTTGTGACACAGTGAAATTAAGGAAATGCACGGTAACCGCCGTAGTCCCGTGTTTTTTGGGCTGATCGCCATAGGGCAACAAGGTGCGGCGAGCAAACATTGACCATACCCAAACGCATCGCCGTCCGGCGACCCATGCAGCATGAAAGAGCGCCGAGTCGCATCAAGCAGCGCGGATCACAACGAAGGACACTTTGCGTGGCCTGGTGAACATACATTCAATGCAATACCTAGAGGTGGCCCATGTGTGCGCAAGCGATAGACCAGACAAAGCAATCGCGGCAACTATCGGGAGGGGGCTGGAAGATGGAATCCGGGGCCGGGCAGGGAACGCGTATCAGTGTGCCGTGGCCGCTCGGCGAGCCTGAGCGCAACTGCGCACTTGACCTGAGCGATAAATACGGCCCACCACGCACTGATAATACTGTCATTCGCCCAGAGAGATTTTTGGTATGAACAGTTAAGGTTAGGGCTGTCATCAACAGCTGTTGTGGGCTGAACTGCCACCAGCTAAAGCAGATGGGTTAGCGCAGTCAGGAGCGACGACCAAAGCCGTCAGCCGCACCTGCCGAAACGCGCGTGGGTCAACCCATGAAAACAAATGTCAGCTGCCTAAGCAGGTGACTTTTACCAGGTTTGCCGATAAGGCACCCAGAAACAGGAGGTAATAATGAATGAAAAAAAGCGCGTCTTGATCGTCGAAGACCATACCTTGTTGAGGGCCGGCATCAAGGCACTGCTATCGCAGGACAAGGACATCGAGATTGTGGGTGAAGCCAATAATGGGCGCGATGCCGTCCAGTTGGCCGGAACGCTTGCCCCGGACCTGGTGCTGACCGATCTGTCGATGGCCGGCATGAACGGCATTGAATCCATCGTGGATATCAAGCGGCGCTATCCCGGCGTCCGCGTGCTGGTGCTCACGATCCACAAGGAGGATGAATATATTTTCGCAAGCTTGCGGGCGGGTGCCGATGGCTACATTCTCAAGGATGCGTCGCATGACGAATTGCGCATCGCAATTCGCAGCGTGATGGGCGGCAAAACTTACCTGAGCCCGGACATATCGGCAAAAGTGATTAATGGCTATCTGGATACCGACAAGACATCCAGCCCGAAAAGTGTCTGGGATACCTTGACCCATCGCGAAAGGGAGGTGCTGAAACTGGTGGCCGAAGGGAATACGAACAAGTTCATTGCCGACTATTTTTTCCTGAGTATAAAAACAGTCGAAAAACATCGATCCAATCTGATGAAAAAGCTCAATGTGCACAACGCATCGATGATGACCGCTTATGCCATAGAAAAAGGGCTGGTTGCTTCCAGCCGTTGAGCATGGCGGCTCTCGCGGTGAATATTTTGTTGAGAAGGAAACATCGTGACCAATAAAACAATTCAGCATGACGTTACGCCACTTTGGCGCGGACACCGCCCGGTTGCTCGGCTTGCCCGAAGCGCGAATCAATTCGTGGGCGCAGTCGCCTTACCGTCCCGTTCACCGGAAGTTGACCTGACGGCCACAACCCGCACATGGATGTGCGAACACTTTTTTCCCGCCGGCAACACTCCGATCGCGCCCCGTTAACTGAGTTGAACCAGGCTCAATTGAGCGTTTTTCTAACCCGGGCAAAGATAGTCATCATGAATAGACCGATAGTGTAAGCAGCAGTACCACACCCCGATTCTCGTCGGAAAACAAACCGAATACAGCCTTAGCCATTATTGAAAAAGCAGGGCTTCCTGCATAGCATGAAACGATAAAGGGGGGTTCTCACAGGAGGCATTTATGAAAATCTTGGAATGCATTCCAACGTTGATCATGATTGGGCTCTGCATTGCGCAACCGGCCTGGTCTGGTATCTATGCCTACAGCGCTGCCGACGGCACGGTGAATCTGAGCAATGTGCCGGCGGACAGCAATTACGTCATCCTGCTGCCGGCGCCGCAGGAGGCAATGCCTGCTGCAGCAGGCCCCGGCAAGCCGGCGGCAGAGTTTGTCAACAAAGCGCAATACGACATGATTGTTGCCGAAATCGCCCGCGCCTACGGTCTGGACGGCGCGCTGCTCCATGCGGTGATCTCGGTGGAATCGCGCTACACCCCCAACGCCGTTTCAAGCAAAGGCGCGGTGGGCTTGATGCAACTCATGCCGGGCACCGCGAAGCAATATGGCGTCACCGATTCCTTCGACCCGGTGCAGAATCTCCACGGCGGAGCAAGGCACCTGCAATATCTGCTGAAGATTTTCAACAATGATATCAGCCTCGCCCTCGCGGCCTATAACGCGGGCGAAGGTTCGGTCGCGAAACATGGGAACCGTATTCCGCCCTTCCGCGAAACCGCAAAGTATGTGCCGCAGGTGTTGGGTTTCTATCAGAGGTATCAGGCAGAATCGCTCTGAACCTGTTGTTCCGCGCAGACAAACGATCTTCCCGCGCCAGTCGCGGGTTAACCGTGCAGCCTGTCTGCCTTGTGGCCAGGCTGCTCGAACAGGCTGGAAAATCCGTAATGATCGTCCGGGACGATATCCTCGTTTGCCATGTTCGATGTCTCGGGGTCGATCTCAGGATGCCAGAAGAAGTTGTATCCGCGCATTTGTTCCTCGACTTCTTCCGGATGATTTTTCAGGTAGCGGTTCATGAAATTCGCGAACTCGGAAACGTAGCTCTTATCCATCTGTTGCCTCCTTCTCAGTGAACGACGAGCCACGTTTCCCATGCTGCCCGGTCCGGCGCCACGGCACGGAAAGCGCTTGCGCCAGGCCTTACTTGATCTTGAGTTGTTTGGCGGCACTGCTGGCTTTTTTCGGTAATTTCAGCTCCAGCACGCCATTTTCGTAGCTGGCCTCGGCTTTGGCATCGTCCACTTCGCTATCCAGGCTGAAACTCCGGTAGCTCGATCCAATGGAACGCTCGGAACAAATGACTTTTTCGTCCTTCGTTTCCGTTTTTTCCTGCTTGGTTTCGGCGCTGATGCAAACCCGGTTGCCTTCCACTTCCACATTGATATCTTCTTTCGCCACGCCGGGAATTTCCGCCTTGACGGTATATTCCTTGTCGCTTTCGGTCAGGTCGATCCTGATCTGGGGAACAGTTTCCAATTCACCGTTGAAAGGGCGCATCCCCAAACTCCTCAGCCAGTCTTCGTCGCGGAATGGGTCGAAACGGGTAAGCCTGCTGAAAAGCGGGTTGAGCTGCATGAGATTCGCCATGATGATTTCTCCTTGTGCGAGTTGATGAAACATTGAATGACCAGTCTTGGTTCCGGCGCCTTTGCGCCAAGCTTTTCCGCTTCATGGGCCGGTTAAGGCGCGTGAATATTGGATGCTTGCTTACCCTTGGGACTTTGCACTACGTCAAAGATGACTTTTTGACCTTCCTGGAGCGACTTGAAGCCGCTCATGCTGATCTCGGAATAGTGTGCGAACAGATCCGCGCCGCCATCGTCGGGTGTGACAAAACCGAAGCCCTTTGCGTCGTTAAACCATTTAACTGTACCGGTTGCCATGTTGTCGTTTCCTTTCGTTCTGAAAAATATGAAATATCCCGCATAAATGTCCGAGTCCGGAATTGCACGCGGAAAGGTTTAAAGTGGAGCCTCACAATCGAAGCCACATTAACTCGTTCCGGCCGGGCAATTTTTTCGATGCGGGAAAATGCTGCTGCCCCGGTTCGCGCTACGGTTTTTCTGCTTGAGGCCGAAAATTGCCGATGCGCAACCGTGCTTGCCAATATAGACTTCCGGCACAGCGGTTCAATGGGGTGTTTACCCGCCTTGCCGGGTGGGTGAATACCTGAGTTTCCACAGCTCGACGGCAGCCATCGGGCCGGGCGGCCGCTCGCCGCGACCGCCCAAGCCGGACGAGCCGAAACAAAATGTCGGGCTGCGCGTGTGTTGTTGGGCTTCTGCCCTTACAACCACGGCCTACCCCTTGCGGGTGATGCCCAACATGGTGGGCACAGCCCACCCTACGCCAGAGCTTGATCTACGATACATCTTTGTCATTTTTTGACATCACTTGACTGGTAAGTGCCTAAGCCGGACAAGCCGGAACCAAACGGCCCGGATGAAACGCAGTGAAATCCGGGAACGGATATGATGCCCCCGGATTCCGCTATCGCTGCATCCGGGCTACAAACCCCGCAAGGCTCACCTTCGTTCAAACCCTTGCCAATGCCAGACAAATGCAAAACTCTTGTCATGATTTGACATCACTTGACTGGTAAGTGCCTAATAAGTTGGCAAACTACGCCAACCAAGTCATTGGCTAACGGCAGCAAAGTCGCAGGTTAAGCCCGACCTGCATTTTGGGTTCCGGCTTGTCCGGTTTGGGGGAGTGGAATGAAAATACGCTTACATTACCGCATTATTCCATGACTGCGGCATCCCGGTACTCATGATTAAATTTCCCGAGTATCGCGAAACCGTGATGGCTCAATGCAAAATGGGCAAATCCATCTGCGACGTCGAAAATGATGTTTTTTCTACCAGCCACAACGTGGTCGGAAACATGCTGACCCGCAGCTGGATGCTTCCCGACCATATATGCAAGGCCATTCTGTATCACCACGACCCCGACATCTTTACTTCGACGGGCAAGAATGTCCGAACCGTTGCCTGCGATTTAATCGGCATAGTGCATATGGCAGAGTGCGTCGCCGACGAACATTTATTTGTCAGAGATAAAGAGTGGCATCGATTTGAACAGGCCGTATTGAAATACTTCGACGTATCTGAACAGGAATTCTCCGAACTTAAGGGGGATATCCTGGCTTACTTGAACGGCGAGTAAAGGAGCACGACGCAATGAGTTTCCGAATGCTGCTCTTTACATCCACTTGGAATAGCGCGTTCACCGCAATACAAAAAACACGGGGCACGCATGTGGATGGGTCGAACAAATTGATGTTTTTAGAGGTGCTCAATAACTCTTGCCGCCTCGCGTAAAAAACTGAGTGAAACCTATTGATTTCCTCCCGGCCCGCCCCCACACTGAGGGCACAGATCGAAGGGAGGTTGCCATGTCTTCCATCCGCACTCCTGCCGTCGCAGGCCTGTTCTATCCCGCCGATGCCCGGCAGCTTGCGCGTGACGTGCAAGCGCTGCTGGCCGCAGCACCCCCGCATGACCTGACTCCCAAAGCCCTGATCGCCCCTCATGCCGGTTACATCTATTCCGGCCCGGTCGCGGCGACCGCATATGCCACGTTGCGACCGATTGCAGCTCATATTCGCCGCGTGGTGCTGCTCGGCCCCACCCACCGCGTCGCGGTGCGCGGTTTGGCGCTGCCCGGTGTGGAGGCCTTCGATACGCCGCTAGGGCGGATCATGCTGGATGCAGCGGCGGTGCGCAGCATCGCCCATCTGCCGCAGGTGACCGTCAGCGCGCAAGCGCATGCGCTGGAACATTCGCTGGAGGTGCAACTGCCGTTCCTGCAAAGCGTGCTAACGGATTTCACGCTGCTGCCGCTGGCGGTGGGCATGGCGACGCCCGAAGAGGTCGCCGAGGTGCTGGATGCGCTGTGGGGCGGCGAGGAAACGCTGATCGTCATCAGCTCCGACCTGTCGCACTACCTGCCCTATGCCGCCGCGCAGCGCGTGGATCGCTGCACCGTGCAGGACATCCTCGATCTGCGCCAGCCCATCGAACACGACCACGCCTGCGGCGGCACGCCGGTCAGCGGCCTGATCGTCGCGGCGCGCCGCCACCGCCTCACGCCTCATTTGCTCGACTTGCGAAACTCCGGGGACACTGCGGGGTCTCATGACCAAGTGGTAGGGTATGCCGCCCTCGCCTTTACTGAGGAAATTGAACATGAACATCATGAATGCTGAACCGGGCCGCTCCGACGGCACGTTAAACCCCTCCCAGCCTCCTCCACTCCGACAAGCTCGGGACATGCTTGCCGGAGGGGGCGAGAGAAGTCATCCCGCTGAAAATAAGTTGGGAGGTGTTGAGTCTGATGGTCGCCTGTTGCTGCCGATTGCACGCGCCGCGATTTCGCGCGCCTTGAAGGTGCCCTTTACGGTTGATGAATCCGCGCCTTGGCTGGCCGAGCATGGCGCATGCTTCGTCACCCTCACGCAAAACGGCGAGCTGCGCGGCTGCATCGGTACGCTAGAGGCGCACCGGCCATTGCTCGCCGATGTCAAAAGCAATGCGGTATCCGCCGCCATGTACGATCCGCGTTTCATGCCGCTGAGTATCAGAGAGCTCGATATCGTCACGGTCGAAATCTCGCTGCTCTCGCCGACCACCGCGATGGAGGTCAGGGGCGAAGCCGATGCGCTGGCGCAAATACGCCCCGGCATGGACGGCATCGTGTTCGAATATGGAAGCTATCGCAGCACCTTTCTGCCGCAGGTATGGGAACAGTTGCCACAGCCGCGACAGTTCATGGCGCATCTCAGGCGCAAGGCCGGCCTGCCCGACGATTTCTGGGAAGAAGGCGTGAAGCTGTCGCGCTATACAGTGACCAAATGGAGCGAGGAACAAACTTGATCTGTTCGGACAATGTAGCCTGGATGCAGCGCAGCGGAATCCGGGTCGGCCTTTAGACGGCTCCACGGCTTACCCCGCATTCCGCTACGCTACATACGGGCTACATAGGCTATTCCGTGACCAAATGGAGCGAGGAACAAACTCGATCTGTTCGGACAATGTAGCCTGGATGCAGCGCAGCGGAATCCGGGTTGGCTTTTAGACGGCCGCACTGCTTACCCCGCATTCCGCTACGCTACATACCGGCTACAGCGACTATGGCTTTATGGGGATTGAATTAATGGACGAACCGATCAGCACTGCCGAGCGCTATCCCGCCAGATACTGGCACCTGCTGGACGACGGGCGTATCCAGTGCGATCTGTGTCCGCGCGACTGCAAGCTGCGCGAGGGGCAACGCGGCGCGTGTTTTGTGCGCGGCCGCATCGGTGACGCGATGGTGCTCACCACGTATGGGCGCTCCTCGGGTTTCTGCGTCGACCCCATCGAGAAGAAACCGCTCAATCATTTTTATCCCGGCAGCAGCATCCTGTCGTTCGGCACGGCGGGCTGCAATCTCGCCTGCAAGTTCTGCCAGAACTGGGACATTTCCAAATCGCGCAGCTTCGACAGGCTCGCCGACCAGGCAACGCCGGAAGCCATTGCGCGCGCAGCCGCAGAGCATGGCTGCAAGAGCGTCGCGTTCACCTACAACGACCCGATAGTTTTTGCCGAATACGCGATGGACACCGCCGACGCCTGCCACGAGCACGGCATCAAGACAGTCGCGGTCACTGCTGGCTACATCCACGAGCAGCCGCGCCGCGAGTTCTTCGCAAAAATGGACGCCGCCAATATCGATCTGAAAGGATTCACCGACGAGTTCTACGTCAGGCTGTGCGGCGCGCATTTGCAGCCGGTGCTGGACACGCTGAAGTACCTGCGCCAGGAGACCGGTGTCTGGGTCGAGCTGACCACGCTGCTGATCCCCGGCCACAACGATTCGGCGCAGGAAATCAACGCGATGAGCGAATGGATCGTCAAGGAGCTCGGCGCGGACGTGCCACTGCATTTCAGCGCATTCCACCCGGACTACAAGATGCCCGACGTACCCGCCACCCCGCTGGAAACGCTGTTACAGGCGCGACAAATCGCCCAGGCTGCCGGGCTGCGCTATGTCTATACCGGCAACGTGCATAACCGCGAGGGCGACACCACGTACTGCCCGTCCTGCGGCAGCGCGCTGATCGTGCGCGACTGGTACGAAATCGGCCAATACCGCCTCACGCCCGACGGCCATTGCCCGGATTGCCATACGCAAATCGCCGGGCGCTTTGAAAAGTTCAGCAAGGCATTTGGGGCGCGCCGCATTCCCATTGCGATAGCTTCATAGCTCGGATGCAGCGATAGCGGAATCCGGGGTATTGGCTCCATCCCCGGATTACACTGCGTTTCATCCGGGCTTATTTGGTTCCGGCTCGTCCGGTTTAGGAGGAACAACATGAGCACCGTGCATATTCCCGCAGACAATGCCGTACTCGACGGCGAACTGATCATGCCATCGTCTGCCACCGGCGTGGTGCTGTTCGCCCACGGCAGCGGCAGCAGCCGCTTCAGCCCGCGCAACACCTATGTCTCCGAAGTGCTGCAACAACGCGGTATCGGCACGCTGCTGTTCGACCTGCTGACGCGCGAGGAAGACCGGGATTACGAGACACGCTTCGACATCGCGCTGCTCACGCGTCGCCTGCTTGCCGCCACCGCGTGGTTACAGGCCAATCCGGCCACGCTAACGCTCGGGCTCGGTTATTTCGGCGCCAGCACCGGTGCGGCGGCGGCCTTGCGGGCGGCGGCAGAAATGGAAAACAGGATTGCCGCCGTGGTATCGCGAGGCGGGCGCCCTGATCTGGCCGGAGAATTTGCGCTGCGCCGCGTAACCGCGCCGACCCTGCTCATCGTCGGCGCTGCGGACTATGAGGTGATCGAGTTAAACCGGCAGGCCTACGCGCTGCTGAACTGCGAGAAAAAACTCGCGCTGATTCCCGGTGCAACACATTTATTCGAAGAGCCAGACACATTGCAACAGGCGGCGCGCGGCGCGGCGGAGTGGTTCGTGCGCTACCTGTAGCTTGATCACTTATCGGCTAAGCCGACGCTTTCTCCGCGCAACAGATTGCGCTCAAACAAATAAATCCGCTTCAACTATTGAGCTTTACATAAATCATGACACTGAAACAAACCGGCTTGCATCCAACAAGCCGCAATGATTGCGGTCAACATAAGTCCAGATAGCTTGCAACACTACACTAGCCCGCTTTGCATATTTTCTACAACCCCAGTCTGGTGGTGGATGCAGCGGGGTGCGAAGCAGCCCACATTTCCATGAAACGCGCTTTCAGGGCACGCGCATTTTCCGGATCGTGCCGGGCCAGGATGCCGCGCGGATCGTCGAAATGGAAGCGGCGCACATAATGCGCATCGTCGGCTACGGAAAACGGCTCGGTGACCTGATGAAGGCTGGCGGGTGTCTGATGGATAAACATGCCGCTGCCGAACTGGTGCAGCAGCGTCATCATGCGCGGGCACAGGGTAGACAGATAGCGCGCGTCATGCACCAGTATATTTAGCCGGTTAGCCGGGCTGGCGAGCAGAAAGCCGCGCAATATCTCGTGGCGCGCTTCGGCATTAAATCCCTGCCCGTCGAAATTCTTGTCGAACATGCACAGATTGCGGCGCGCCAGCCCGCACAGCGTGTCCAGCGCGGCAGCATAGTCCACAATACCGTCCAATCTGGTGTGTTGCAGCGTGTCGTCGTTCATGGTGCCCTCCCGAAATTCAGACGGGAAAATGTTAGCCGCCCCAATGCCGCAGGTAAAGCGGTTCGTTCGCTTTCACCGGGCATACAACTCATCTTTCCGTCAAGGATTATAGGCGCGTAGTGCCCGGCCCGGCAGCATAAAATTTTTCATAATGCGGCTGAAATATGTTTAAAATGCAGCACAGGGAGAATCATTGATGCCATCTGTTCGCCTTACTGCCGGAATGGAAGCACCGCACTTCGAGTTGCCGGACGCCGACATGGAAACTTTCGCGCTCACCTCGCAGCGGGACAGGAATAATGTCGTGCTGTATTTCTATCCCAGAGACGATACGCCGGGCTGCACCATGGAGGCAAACGAGTTCAGCGAACTGGAAGAAGAGTTCGCCAAATTCGATACCGCCGTGATCGGCATCAGCCGCGACGATTGCCTGAGCCATGCGTCGTTTCGCGACAAACACGGGCTGTCGGTGCTGCTGCTTTCCGACCCCGATGCACGCGTCTGCAAACGTTATGGCGTGATGGTCGAGAAAGAAGTGGACGGACACAAAAAGCACGTCGTTCAGCGCTCCACTTTCATCATCGACAAGCAGGGCTTGCTGCGCCACGCCATGTATGGCGTTCACGCACACGGACACGCGCAGGAAATTTTTAATCTGATAAAGGAACTTAAATGAAAATCGCCAAAGACACCGTTGTTTCCCTGCGCTACGAATTGTTCGACGCCGAAGGCAACCTGCTGGAAAAAGTCGAAGATCCGGTCAGCTATCTGCACGGTGGCTATGACGGCATTTTTCCGCTGGTCGAAGAGGCCTTGCACGGCAAAGGGATCGGCGATCAATGCGATGTCACCTTGCAGCCCGACGACGCCTTCGGCGAATACAATCACGAACTGGTCGAAGTCGAAGCGCGCAACGCTTTCCCGGAAGAAGTAGAAGTCGGCATGCAGTTCGAGGGTGCCCCGGAAAATTCCGAGGAAGATGATTTCCTGCTCTACACCGTGGTGGAAGTGACCGATGACGAAGTGACGGTGGACGGCAACCATCCGCTGTCCGGCAAGACGCTGTCCTTCAATTGCACCGTGACAGGCGTGCGCCCTGCCAGCGCCGATGAATTGGCGCATGGGCATGTGCATGATGGCGATGGCGACCTTTTGCACTGAAGCCGTTGCATAACCGCCGCGCACGACGCATTGTTTTTGCCGGTGCCTGAACCGGAGCCAAACAAGCAACCCGGGTTAACTCTCCCGGTACTCCAGCGCATACCCCGCGCCTTCGTCTTGCCCCAGATGCCGTGCCAGATACGGCATGGCCTCCCGCAATTCGTCATGCAGCAGCCACGGCGGGTTGACGATAAACATGCCGCTGCCGTGCATGCCGAAACCGTCCGCGCCGGGAGTTTGCACGCTGAGCGCGGCATGCAGCCAGCTCTTCACCGGCAATAGCTTGAGCTGCTCAGGCAACTGCCGCGCCTCGGCGCGCTGCAACTGCGGATACCAGACCGCGTACATACCGCCGGCAAAGCGCTTCAGCCCTTCGCGCAACGCCACCAGCACGCGCCGGTAATCCTCCTTGTCCTCGTACGGCGGGTCGATCAGCACCAGCGCGCGGCGCGGCGGCGGCGGCAGCAAGGCCTTCAGCGCACCGAAGCCGTCGGCGGCCCGGATCAGCACCCGCGCCTCATGCCCGGCAAAATTCTCCCGCAGAATTTCGCTGTCGCTGGGATGCAGCTCGAACAGTCGCAGCCGATCCTGCTCGCGCAACATTTCCAGCGCGACCAGCGGCGAACCGGGATAGAGTTTCAACTGCCCGTCCGGGTTGAGGCGCTTCACCAGCCCGACATATTCGGCCAGCGGCACGGGCAAATCATCGCGCTGCCAGAGCCGCGCGATGCCGCCTTCATATTCCGCGTTCTGCGTTGCGTAGCCGCTGTCCAGCGCATAACAACCCGCCCCGGCATGGGTGTCGATATACCAGAACGGTTTGTCTTTTTGCGCCAGATAGCGCAGCAACTGCACCTCGATAAAGTGCTTCAACACATCGGCGTGGCTTCCGGCATGAAAGGCGTGGCGGTAACTCAGCATGGGTTCGGTGACCTGGAATTGCGCAAAACGCGATTGTGCCACGCCCACCCGGATAATGCGCCATCCGGCAAAAAGGCCCTGAAGGCCTCCGGAAATACTGGGAGGAAAAAAACCGGGTGAGCCTGGACGGCAAGCCCGCCTGAACCGCGGAGGGATAAGCGCGGCGGAGCTGCATGAAACGGCGCAAACAAAAAAGCCCGGCACTTTCGTGCCGGGCTTTTTTCCGACTCAGGAACCGCTCAGGCGGCCTGAATGTTGGAAGCTTGCTTGCCCTTTGGGCCTTGCGTCACTTCAAAGCTGACCTTCTGACCTTCTTTGAGCGACTTGAAGCCGTTCATGTTGATTGCCGAAAAGTGTGCGAACAGATCATCGCCGCCATCATCGGGAGTGACGAAACCAAAACCCTTTGCGTCGTTGAACCATTTAACTGTACCGTTTGCCATGTATTTACTTCCTTAATTAAAAACGGGAAAAACTCCCGCAGAACTATTTGAATCGAAGATTGCGCATGGAAAAACCAGTACTGCAGTGACTTTGAATCAAATACCTGAAGGCCTTGTACGCTTAATGCTTGATACCGTCAAGGAAATTCTTGAAATGCCGCGCAAAAATGTTGCGCCAAAAATTAAAATAGGCTTTAATCTAGTCCACCACTCACTGCTGTCCAAAACAGCGTAACTCTGTTGGATGATGCCTTGATCTGATGCGGGTTCTGGACGGGTAATAACGGATTTTCATAATCGTGCCCCCATGTGCTGTCCAAGATCAAGCGAAGGCCAAGG
>Ga0209343_10008129_pt1 | contig 12260 bp, 11 predicted proteins | sample RifCSPlowO2_02_FD_184026 | JGI IMG/M metagenome (GOLD analysis project Ga0209343, IMG submission 184026) | Groundwater microbial communities from Rifle, Colorado - Rifle CSP2_plank lowO2_0.2 (SPAdes) (version 2) | ecosystem: Environmental > Aquatic > Deep subsurface > Groundwater | place... | reverse complement strand
ATAATCAGGGCGTCTTCTGAATACTGGGCAATCTGGATAAAGATGAAGTCCAGAATCGCGCCTACCATATCAATAGCCAAAGACGGTGAAGAAATCAGAATATTTAAATTAGTCATATCGGCAAGGGCTGAAACATACGAACCGCTGAGGATATTCGCTGATTCTTTGAGCGATGACTGCAGCAGCTCATCTCTTAAGTCAAGGCCTTCTTTGGGTTTGCCTAAAAGGCTCCCCGCCAAAATTCTGGCGTCATCGGGAGAAAAGAGTAAAAAAATCCTTCCGCTGACGTCTCCGCTTATTTCCATATCAATGACAAAAAAGAGCTTATCCCTTTCCTCTAATAAATTAGAGACATTTTCAATGGGAATAAGGCTTACCTCGGGGACGGTAATTTCAACTTTTTTGGCAATCAACTCCGATAAGGCGGTTGCTGCCCGGCCCGCGCCAATCGTGCCTACCTCTCTTAAGACATCCAGTTGAAACAGGGATAATCGTTTATTCATAATCTATGTAATCAGTGTAATCCTTGATAAAGCGCTAAGAGATTTCCTTTACTATTTGCCCGGCAATTTCTGCGACCGGCAAAACCGCATCTGCCAGGCCCGCGTCAGAGACCACCTTAGGCATACCCCAGACAACCGATGTTTCTTCATCCTGGGCAATAACTATACCGCCTTTTTCTTTGATTTTTCGGCAGCCTTCTAGGCCGTCTTTTCCCATACCGCTTAATATGACGCCGACGACATTTTTGCCAAAGAGCTTTACCGCTGAATTGAGCGTAACATCTACCGATGGCCGGACATAATTTACCAGCGCATCCTGATTCAGCCTTACCTTCAGCCGGCCCTCTTGTTTTTCAAGCAGCATATGATAGCCGGCAGGCGCGACATAGGCCTTATTAGCCAGGACAATGTCGCCATCCTCTGCTTCCTTGGTTTTAATCTTTGACTGCCAGGATATTCTTTCTGCAAAACTCAAGGTAAATCCCTTAGGCATATGCTGGACAATTAAAAAGGCAGCCGGCACCCCTGCGGGCAGGGCCTGCATCACGTCTAAGACAGCCTTGGGCCCGCCGGTAGAGGCGCCGATAACCACTAATTTCTTAATTACAGGGAATAGCTTTATCCCGGCAGGTTGATAGGCCTCGCTGACTGCGATGGTGGATAAAAACCTCTCTAAGTCAATCTTTGCCGCTAACTTTATCTTAGAGATGATTTCATCTTTAAGTTTAAGAATATCTAAGGAAACTTCGCCTGATGGCTTGGCAACAAAATCTACCGCTCCCAATTCCAGGGCCTTCATCGTGGCAGTGGTCCCTTCCCGGGTATAGGCGGAAATCATAATCACCCGGGTTGGCTGTTTCCGCATTATTTTTTCTAACACCGTAATCCCATCGATAATGGGGAGGTTGACATCCAGGGTGACCACGTCAGGCTTGAGGTTAAATGTTTTCTCCAGCGCTTCCTGGCCGTTTTTTGCTTTATCAATAACTTCTAAGGCCGGATCATTATTGATGGTATCGGCAATTATCCTGCGCATAAGCAGTGAATCATCAACTACCAGAACGCGAATCTTTTTTTCCATTAGCCCTTTACTTTTAGGATTATATCTCTTTTCTTCCCCAGGATATGGTATCCACTAAAACTTTCCCGTTCTCTAAGTTTAATTCAATGGTCCTTCCGAAGGTGCCCCCCACCTCTTCCGCAACAATCTTAACGGCGGATTCCTCAAAGACCGCCTTCGCCATCGCAATATTCTTTTCGCCGACATTGAGGATGCTGTCCGCAGTGATAAAGCTGAACATATGCGCTCCGCCAAAGAGCTTGGCTGTGAGATTATTCTTTGTTATCCCGAGCTTCTCTAAGTCCTCAACCATTTTTCTGATCACCGAATTAACGTAGCGGTGAGGATTTGATTTCATCCTTGCTTTATCAATATCGGGAAGCATGGGATGGGCCATCGCGCCGAGCTTTCTGGCTGAATTATAGAGAGTAATTCCTAAACATGAGCCTAAGGCCCGGGTAACCAATCGCGCAGGCGCAGATGCAATCTGCATATCCCCCATACGGACCTCAACAGTATTTTCTTCCATAGTTGTTATTGCGCCCGGGCTACCCCTTTAAAATTCTATTGATTGCTTCAAGAACCCGCGAGGGCTGAAATGGCTTGGTGATAAAGTCCTTGGCGCCTGCCTGGATTGCCTCTACCACAAGTGAGTGCTGGCCCATTGCCGAGACCATAATAATTTTTGCTCCGGGGTCATTCTTGATAATCTCTTTTACCGCGCCAATGCCGTCAATGTCGTTAACCTTAGGCATTACGATGTCCATGGTCACTACATCCGGTTTTAATTGTTGGTATTTGTCAACTGCGTCTTTGCCGTTTTCCGCTTCAGCGCAGATTTCAAAGCCTTCTTTTTTTAAGATATCCGAAAGCATTTTGCGCATAAATAAGGCGTCGTCCACAATCATCACCTTTGCCATTTTCATATCTCCTTTAATGAGTCCCTGCCGTTTTGTTTCGTTTTGTTAGAAGCGAAGCGAAACAAAACGAAACAGCAGGGGCGAATTAAAACCCCCCTGTTTTGATTTTGTGCGTTTTTTGCACAAAATCAAAAGGGGGGGTAAGTTCGGACATACAACTTACCTGCCTGCCGGCAGGCAGGCGTTCACTTCGTTCCGTAAGTTGCGGCCTCACTTACTTTTTGGTATATTTTTGTTCTCAGGTCAACCGGAACAAATAAATCTCTCTCCCAGAGCGTCTCCACCTTACCCAGGACCAGATAGCCTCCGGGATTGAGCAGCTGGCTAAAAGTATGAAACAGTTCTTTGGTCTGCCGGCGGTCAAGGTAAATCAGCACGTTACGGCAAAAGATGACATCTAAGCACTTAAAGGGAAAGCGCTGGAATAGATTGTGAGTTTGAAATTTAACCATCTGCCTGATTTCATCGCTTGGCCGGCAGCAATTATTAGCGCAGGAAATAAAATATTTCTTTATAATTTCACTATCAATATTCTTGAGCTCTCCCGCCGGGTATTCTGCCTTTTTAGCCTTTTCCAGGGCATCGTTATCAATATCCGATGCCCAGATTCTCACTAAAAAATTACCTTTTTCTTTTAGGGCTTGCCTGATTAGGATAGCTATAGAGTATGGCTCTTCTCCGCTGGCGCAGGCTGATGACCAAACTCGCAAAGAAAGATTGCCCTGGGCTTCTTTCCTGGCAATGAGCTCCGGAAGAACGGCTTTCTTAACGGCCTCAAAAACATCGGGGTCGCGGAAAAATTCAGTGACGTTGATGGAGAGGGCATCCAGAAAAGCATTATATTCTTCAGGGCTATTCTTTAATAAAGTAATATACTCTAAGCAGTCCTTTGTCTTAGTTGAAAAAATACGCAGGCGCAGCCGGCGATAGAGAAAATTCTGCCGGTACGAGCTTAAGTCAAGCCCTTTATATTCATGAATAAAATCAAGTATCTTCTTAAGGCCCTCTTCATCAGATTGAGCCTTGGTCATCTTTGATTATCAGTGTAATCAGATCCGCGCCACTGCGAAAATCGCCTGCCTGCTCGGCAGGCAGGCTGAAACTCATCTCCGCAGGCGATTCTCTTGAAATTAATGCCGCGGATTTTTATTGACATAGAGTATGGCCTTGGTTAATTCACGGGTGACGTCAACGTGAAATTGCGTATTTTGTTCGTCCAACCTGGTATAAATCCTTCCTTTCTCGGATACGATGTACTTAGGCGGGAGCCGGTTTAATGTCCAGGCAGTGATGTCAAGTTTACACTTCTGGCATTTACAGGTATCTTCTGTGGAAGCAAGCAATTTCTCTAATTCGTCAGCGACAATGTATTCCATATAATTGTAAACCTTTAACATTCAGCTTCCCCCTCAATGGTTGTAGTTCGCTTACCATTGATACTGAGCGAAGTCGAAGTATCAATTTGTTCCAAATTTTCTGTCTTTGGCCTCTTCTTCATTTCTATCCTCAAAGAGAAACCGTACCTTTGAACCATCAACCAGAGGCGTGGTAAAACCTGCCGGCGTATCATTTACCAGAATCTTCATTCTCTTGCCCAGGGTATCTCGCGGGTCAAAGTCAATGTAGCGAAAGATTTCGGAAAGTATTACCGCGCGCTCCTTTAAATGGTAAACTCTTATGTCCGCGCCGTCCAGCAGAAACTCATCGGGCCTGGCGGGCCTGCCGTTCATAAAAATCTGCACCGGTTCAACGGTTATCTCTATGTTTTTACCGGATACATTGATATGTACCTTTTCAACCGTCTCAGGGATATCTATTATGTCTTTTATTTTGTAGGAGGTTGGTTTTTCAGGAAGAAACTCTATGTTGTCATTTTGCTTGATTTCTGTATTCAGATGCGCCTCTTTGCCATTAAGCGAAAGTGTAAAATTTGCCTGGGTGAGAATCGTGGGCGAGCCGTTGATATTGACCAGAATCTGGCGCTCGCTGAAGCGATTTTCCAGGTTGATGGCCTTATGGCGCAGCGCATCTTTTATTTTCAGGGGTAAAATCCGGATATCCGCCCGGTCAATAACGCCGCTGTCTAAGCTCGCCGGGCGTTCGTTCATAAGCAGCGCAGGTAAAATTTCCACCGCTTCTTGATTAAAAATTATCTTTATTGGCTGTAAGTTCAACAATTCCCCGATTGACTTTGCGGCGTTTTCGCCATCGCGCGCCTCTTCAAATTCAAGGCGGTCGCCGTTTTCTATTTTCTCGGAGAGCTCGCCAACCGGATTCCCGTTACGCAGGATGCGGGCCGCTTTACCCAGGGTTCCCTTGATGATTTTTAATTCCCCGTTTACAGAGCAGGTTATCGCCATGCCGGGCCGGGGATATAATCTTTTCTTGCGCAGGACGCCCGAAACCGTTAACGCTCCCAGGACGTCTTTCTTTTGCTGGAAGTCTAAGATTCTGAATTTCCTGTGATTGACCTCAAGCTCAATAAAATAAAGGCCTAAGGAATTCGCGGCAATAAGCGCAATGCCAATGGGAGTAACTGCTTCTGGCCCGGTTAATCTTTGCGTTCTATCTTTAATATTTTTTATTGCCTGCGGCAGGCGCAGGCCTACCTGCTCCTGGGAAAGGCCAAAGCTTACGGCCAATTCTTTAATCAGATGAGGGGTCAAACTCCCGCCGCCAACCCCGATCACTGCCTGGGGAGGAGCTTCTCCTAATTCTAAAGCTGTTCTGGCAATTGCTTCTGCCAGTTTTTTTATGCGGGGAGATAGTTTTTCAATTAAGTTCTGGGAATTGATTTTATGTTTTTTACCCCAGATATCTTCGTAGTCAAGGACATCTTTTTTATCTAAAGAGCGTTTAATGGTTTCTGCAGCGTTAAAGTCAACTAAGAGTATTTGCGAGATGGCTTCGGTAATTTCATCTCCTGCCTCAGGGACCATGCCATAGCCGTAGATATACCCGTCTTTAGTAAGCGCCAGGTCTGAAGTGCCGGCCCCGATATCAACTAAGAGTATGTTGAGATTACGGATTTCAGGAGGAACAATAGCATAAAGGGCGGCAATGGGCTCTAAGGTAACAGAGACAGGGGTAAGGCCTGCTTGCTCAAGAACCGCAAACATACTATTCAAAACTACCCGCGGCAAAAAGGTGACAATCAGTTCGCAGGCGATGGATTTACCCCGATGGCCGATGAGCTCGCTAATCCTGTTTCCGTTTAACTCATAATACACCGGGCTGTAGCCTGCGCAATAAAACTCAAGGCCGCTCTCCTCCTGACCAGAGATAATGTTATCTATGGCCTGTAATTCTAAATTCTTTACCATTTCCCGGGTTATTTCTTCTTCGTTATCAAACTCGCTAATTGTTTTACTCTTAAAGGTTAAAAGATTTCTTCCGGCAACCGCCACGCTTACTTTTTCTAATTTCTTATGGCTGCGGCTATTCGGTTGCCCATCCTGCCTTGCCGGCAGGCAGGCATCGCCTTGTGGCTTATTCTGCCTGGATTCCAAAATCTCCTTTAGGCGCCTGACTGTTTTAGCTACCTCTTCAATGTTGTGGATTTGGCCGTCAAACATTGGCCTAGAGGGGTGTTCAATGGCCTCAACATCCAGAATTTCAATAGCATCATCAAGTTGCCGGGCAATAATGCCCATTACTTTACGCGTTCCAATATCTAAGGCAAAAATCTCTTTCTCCATCTATTTAAATAGGGACAGCGACCATTTATTTAGTTATCTTAGGCTCATAATATCTAGAATAAGCGCCACCCTGCCGTCGCCAAGGATAGTGGCTCCGGCAATACCTTTGGTTCTCTTCACAAAAGAAGGAAGCGGCTTAACCACGATATCCTGCTCGCCGACGATTTTATTAACCACGAGCCCCAGGGCTTTCTTTTCATATTCAATAATGACTAAGGGAATCAGTTCGTTTGTGTGCTCTTCTCCAGCCGCATTTCGAGCGATGCCTAGCTCCCTATCCATTCTCAGGATAGGGATGACTTCATCCCTGACTTTTACCACTTCAAAATTCTGCACCCGCTTTATCTCCTCCGGCCGGAGTTTAATGGTCTCACGGATGCTCATCAGCGGGATAGCGAGCATTTCTCGCTGCACTCTGACTAACATCGCCTTGATGATAGCAAGGGTCAATGGTAATGTCAAGAGAAAACGGGTTCCTGCCCGTGGCTTAGTCTCAAAGTCAACCCTTCCCCCCAGCGACTCAATTTTTATCTTTACCACGTCAAGGCCCACCCCTCTTCCGGAGACGTCGCTCACCTCTTTTGCGGTAGAAAATCCTGGCAGGGTAATCAATTCAAGGAGTTTTTTTTCATCCAGATTTGCCGCTTCAAGCTCAGTAAGTAATCCTCTTTCCAGAGCAATCCTGCGCACGCCGCTGACATCAATGCCTTTGCCGTCATCGGCAACTTCAATATAGATTTGGCCCTTCTGGCGCGAGACGGTAATTGAGATTTTGCCCCGGGGATTTTTCCCTCCGGCGATTCTTTCCTGCGGAGTTTCAATGCCATGGTCAATAGCGTTTCTTAAGAGATGGACCATCGGGTCGCCTATCTCATCCAGAACAATGCGGTCAAGTTCAATTTCGCTGCCGATAATTTCCAGGTCAACCTCTTTATTCTTTTTCTTGGACAGGTCTCTGACTACCCGGTTAAAGGCATCTAAGATATACGAGGCAGGTAAAAGCCGCGTTTGCATAATTTCATCCTGCAAGGTGGAGGTAAGGCGGGCAAGGGTGGTTGAGATTTCATCAAGGGGGGCGAATTTTAATGACTGGACCATCTCTACCAATTGGATCTTGGCGATAGTAAGCTCTCCCATAAGGTTCATAATTCTGTCTAATCGCTGCACCGGGATGCGCATACTTTGAATCTTTTTTATGTAAGCCGAAGGCTCTTGCGGCTGTGGCTTCGCTTTGGCCTCAAGCGGTGGAATCTCGGCTGCCGCAATGATTACTTCTTCTATTTCGGAGAGGTTCAGAAGCCCCCGGCGGACTGCTTCCCGATCTTCCTTAGTGCTGAAAATTGCGCTAATAAAAGGTTGTTCCATCTGCTGTTCCTTTTTTAAATCTTCCAGGCCGGGGACGGATTGGATGACTTCGCCCATTCTCTTTAAGTGGGTGAGCAGCAGGAAGGCGCGCGCTTCTTTCATCGCACAGTTCCTGGCAATGAGAATCTTGAGCTTAAAGACATTGAGGCCTTTCTCCCTCGCCTGCTTAAAGCGGTTTTGCTCTGTTTCGTTAAGCCCGATGCCATCAATATCCGAAAGAGTAATTTTTTCTTCCGGAGGAACGGCCTCTTCGCTCAAGAATTTTTTTAAACTCTCAAGATATGAAGAGATATCTATCTTAGAATCTTGTTTTAACCTTACGTCTTGAATCAATTGTTCAAGAATGTCGGTGGAAGAAAGCAGGCTATCTATAATGTTTGAAGTGACTGCCTTCTTTTGGCTGCGCAGCTCATCTAAGAGGTCTTCCATCAGGTGGGATAACTGGGCAATTTTTTCAAAACCCATGGTTGCCGACATCCCTTTAAGGGTATGGGTGCAGCGGAAGATTTCGTTAAGCGAGCCCAGGTCATCGGGTTTATTTTCTAATTTTACCAGACAGTTGCTGATATTTTTTAGATACTCCTGGGATTCAGAGAGAAATATCTCCCGGTAACTATCTTGCATAGTAGCTTTAGGGGTTGTTTATGGTTCTCAGGATAATCTTAAGGCCCTCGGGATTTGGAATAATGAAAAAGCGGCCTTTGACGGAAGTTGTCGGTTCGCAAAACTCAGAATCAATCAACAAGGCAAACGGGGATTTACAGCTTAATTCTATAAGAAGGTAATCAACAATGGCTCCCGCCATATCAATGATTAACTGGGGCACCGAGGGAACAAAGCCCATACCCACAAAGCTGCTCAGCGCTCCTAAGTAGGCATTGGTAAGAACTATCCCGATTTCTTTAAGGGCGGATTGCTCTAATTCCGCCAGGATGCTGCTTTCCGAAGGTTGTTTTCCGGTCATCAGCGAAGCGAGCTTGAGCGCATCTCTTTGGGAGAAGATGAAGATAATGGTGCTGGGTAAATCCCCAAAGACACGCAGCACCAGGCCGGCAACCAGGGCATTTGCTCCTCCTACCACATCGGGCACCTCTTCGGTGGGTAAAAAGTAGATAGTGGGAACGACGATATCTATTTTTTTATTGAGCAGCTGCGAGAGGGCGGTGGCGGCGTTTCCGGCACAGATGTTGCCGATTTCTCTTAAGGCATCTTTCTGGGCCTCTGTTAAGATAATTTCTTCTTCCATTGGATCTAATAGTGTAATAATTCGCTAAATTCTAAGGCAAATTTTGTGTAATCTTTAATGTGTAACATTACACTTTACACCTTACACAGAAGAGGTTGCCCCAAAAAGAGTTACTTAATTTAGTTGAGCGTTAACCGCTTGCCCCTTTGTTAACTTAAGGATTGGCTAGGATATTCCTGACTGTTTCCTTTAGCCGCTCTGGGTTGACCGGCTTACTCAAGAAATCTTTTGCGCCTAAGCGAATCGCTTCCACGACGATGGGCTGCTGGCTCATTGCCGAGATAAGCAAGATTCTGGCCTGGGGGTCAAATTTTATAATCTCTTTTACCGCCCCGATTCCGTCTAACTCCTCCATCATCGGCATCACGATATCCATAGTGACCAAATCCGGCTTAGATGCCTTGTATTTCTCAACCGCCTCTTTGGCATTGAATGCCTCAGCACAGATTTCGTGGCCTTCGCCGATCAAGATCTTGGAAAGCATCTGGCGCATAAAAAGCGCATCATCCACAATCATTATCCTGGCCATATCTTTCTCTCCTTAGATCCTTCCCCCGCCAAGGCGGGGTCAGGATGAGCCCTCGGGAGAAAAAACAAAAAAACTCCCCGAGGGCTCAATTAACCCCCATCATTGTTCGCTACGTAGTGTCTTCATTATACTTAGAAGAAAGTATAGAGGTATATTAAGGCTCTGTCAAGAAAAAACTGCCCTCTGCCATGCGCCTGTGCCGCCGTTGGCGGCACTCCGCCATTCGGCGGCGGGCGAGAGACTTATGCTCTCAAGGGAAAGTTAGGCGGGCTTTTAAAACTATTCCCATAGCTTTTGCAGGAGGGGTAAACAAAATATCTATAAAAAAAATAAGCCCCAGAATAACAGAGATTAAGTAATTCTTGCCGATACGGGTAATCATTAACCTTTCCTGCCTGATCTCTTCTTCGCCTTTCGCCTTTTTTGCCCACGGTAAAAAAATTAGTTTATGGTATATTTTCACAAATGGCCATCCCCAGACAAAATATTTTTCTATGGAAAAACCGGCCTTTTTCAAGAGGCCGTTCAATTCATAAAAATCATACAATCTTCTGTGGCCGCTATAGTTATCCCAGACATCCCAGCCTTTTGATTTCAGGGGAACGCTGATAATGAGACTCCCGTCATTTTTCAGATACCCGCTGAATTTCTTCAGCACCTCAAGATGATTCTCTAAATGTTCCAGGACCTCCCCGCAGACGATAATATCAAAATAACCCTGAGGGAAATCTAAATTCTCTAATGACGAGCACAAAATTTGTATGGCATCCTTTAATCCTGAAGCAGAGGAACGCATTTTTAGGATTTCGCAGGAGACCCTATCCTCTTCAACTGCATAGACAGCATATCCTTTTCTGGCTAAGTAAATAGATAAGCTGCCGTCGCCGCATCCCGCATCTAAGGTAGCGGCGTTAGATTTTCTTGTCAGAAGCCTCTTGATAAGAAAGAGGCGCAAGAAATTCCTTGGTCCTGAACGAACGCCGGCCATTGTATTATTCTATTTTATCTGCGATAATTTTTGATAATCGCTCTTGAGTTTTTTTGTTACTGAATAGTTCTTTAAATAAATCAAACCCGGCCTGCGCAACGGTGTCTTTTAAATCGGCGTTTTCCTTTAATTTTAAGATTGCATCCGCTAAAGACAACGCATTCCCCATCTCGCACATATAGATATTCTTAGCATGAATAAATACTTCGCGATTTGCGGGGTTATCTCCTGCGATAACCGGCTTTTTCATCGCCAGATACATAAAGGTCTTGCCGGCAATGACCCTTTTTGCCTTCTGCGCAGTACTAAAATGTCCGCCGAGGCAAAGGTCTGCTTCAGCTATTTGGTTAGACAAATCCTCATAAGAAACCCAATTAATAAATTCAACGTTTCTTATCTCCAGATTTTTTGCCAAGCGGAGAATCTTTTCTTTCTCCCGGCCGGCTCCCAGGAGCCGGACTACTATATCCTTTTCTTTCTCTAATAGCTTGGCCGCCTTTATAATGTATTCTATGCCGTGAAGTGGCCAAAATGTGCCATGGAAAAAGACTATAAAATGGCCGCCTTTTCTTTTAACCTCCTTCGGGTAAAAGATGTTTTCATCAGCGCCCATATATAACGTATAAAATTTCTCCCTTCCTATTTTAAATAAAGCGGAGAAGAATTCCGCATTTGCATTGGTATCTGTAATGATCGTATCTGCAAGACAAAAAGAGAGCTTATCTAACCGGTAGGATATTTTCCCTGCTAAGGAAGCAGTTTTAAAATCTTTACGGTCCAGGCAGAGACAATCATAAACCGAAACAAAGGCATCCAGGACCAAAGGTTTCTTTTTAAAAAATTTTAAAAGCGTAACTAAAGGCTGCCCTAAAAATCCCGCATAGATGAGATGATAATCCTTTCCCGGCGAAAACAATAAAAAACGGATGATTACTTCAAGAATGCGCAAGGGATAAAAGGGTCTGCGCGAAACTATTTTTATGACTTGAAAGCGGTTGCTCAAAGCCTTTAATATCTGAGTATTCCGAGGGTAATCCGGCTGCGCAGTGCAGATAAATAATATTTTCTTTTGCATCTTTAAAATTTCAGAGAGGATCTTTTAGCTAAAGCAAAAGTCAATAATTTAACTTTCTGTCCTATCCATGCGTAACTGGGCTATTTGTTCGGAGACCAGGCCAAGCATAAAGATGATTATGGAGGCGCTAAAGAGCAGGGCGCTCATATTGGTAAAGCGGCGGAAGGCGGAATAGGTGTATAAGTAATAAAGTAAGCCAACGCTAAAGAAGAAAGCGCTCACCGGGACAAAGACGCGCAGCGGAGAAAAGAAAGTGGCAATGCGGGTGATGATAAGAAAAAATCTTACTCCATCATTTAATAAGCTTATCTTGCTCCTGCCGCGTTTTCGCGGGAGAGAAGATATCCCGGCATATCTAATCGGCCTGCCGCTTTTTAAGAATGCCAGAGTCAGAGTGCTGGGAGATGAAAAAGTATTAGGCAGCAGGTAAATAAACTTTACCGCCTCCCTTCTCTTTAGCGCCCTAAAGCCGCAGGTTAAGTCCTGAATCTTGAATAAGGTTACATAACTGGCAAAGCCATTGTAAAATTTATTAGCAAAGTTGCGCAAGTTAAGTTTAGAAAAATCTCTTGCCCCGATACACATATCAAATTTATCTATTTCCTTAAGTAAGACAGGGATATCCTGCGGCAGATGCTGTCCGTCTCCATCCATAAGCACCAAGAGTTCAGCCTGAGCCTGCCGTAGCCCTGTTTTTATGGCTGCGCCGTTGCCCATGCGATAAGGATGCCGGATGACCTGCGCCCCGCTGGCTCTGGCTATTTCTAGAGTCCTATCTTCCGAGGCATCGTCTACAATAGTGATGCGACAGCCATTGCCAAGGGTTTCTCGGATACCCTTGATAACATTGGCAATATTCTCTTCTTCGTTATATGC